>Ga0209749_1002296_pt1 | contig 13121 bp, 11 predicted proteins | sample EPASupsiteSAE347_FD_187267 | JGI IMG/M metagenome (GOLD analysis project Ga0209749, IMG submission 187267) | Bioremediated contaminated groundwater from EPA Superfund site, New Mexico - Sample SAE3-47 (SPAdes) (version 2) | ecosystem: Environmental > Aquatic > Deep subsurface > Groundwater >... | reverse complement strand
AACAGCCGCGGCACTAGCCGCGGTTTGCGCCGCGGCTGTTGCCGAAGGTCGCGCCCCGGTGGACACTGGAGTGGATTTACCGATGGACGCTGGAGCGGACGCATCTGCCTTCGCCGAGGGCTTCAGGGGTTTTTTCGACACTGATTTCGCGGCGTTTTTCGCCGCGCGCGCTTCGCGCTTTTTAAGCGCTTCCCAGTCGTCCAGAATGTCGCCGAAATCCATGAGCGCTCCGTTCCGCAAATGTACCCGAATAGGCGAACAAGGTCAAAGCGCCGACTCCCGGCGCGGACCCGAATAACCGGGCCGGTTCACGCAGGTGCGCGCGAGCGGACCGTCTTGCTGGAGTGCAAAAATCAAATTATCTTTAATAGAGGCTTTTTTCAAAAGTCGGAAGACTTTTGAAAAAGCTATCAGAACTTGCGGCATTTGCGCACGGGTTCGTAGAAACCGGAGCAAATGCGAGTCAATTTCAAAAGTAACCGACTTTTGAAATTGACTCTATGCTTCGGAGATACGATGCAGAATTCCCGCCGATATACGCCGACGAACAGCAAGATATTCACCTGGCTGGTGCGCAACACCTATGGGCGGATCATCCGCGGCCTGTACAACGCCAAAAGCCCCGGCAAAGCCCTTGCCGAAAGCCTCAAGCCTCCCTATGTGCTCGTTTCCAATCATGCAATGCTGCTCGATCCCCTCATGATAAATGCTTTCGTGCCGCAGCCCATCCATTGGGTCGCCTCGGACGGCAACATGCGGACCCCCATCATGAGATTCCTTCTGATCAAACTCGTCGGTTCGATACCAAAGTCGAAGGCTATCCCCGACATCAAGACGGTAAACTGGATAGTCAACATCATCAGGAAAAAAAAGGGTGTCGTGGGCTTCTTTCCCGAAGGCCAGACCTCCTGGAATGGGTCGAACATTTCCGCCTATGGATCGACCGCCAAGCTCATCAAACTCCTGAAAGTCCCCGTGCTCGGGGTGGTCATCAAGGGTGGCTATCTGTCCAAACCCCGCTGGTCCTATGTCAGGCGCAAAGGGAGGCTGGAACTCGATTTCCGCGTCATTTTCGCTCCCGAAGAACTGAAGACGCTGACCATACCGGAGATCGACCGCAGGCTGAATATCGAAATCACGCATGACGACCCGCTCTGGGCGAACTCACTCGGGTTGCGGTTCACCAATCCCCGCCGGGCCGAAAAACTCGAACTGGCGCTGTTCGTCTGCCCTTCCTGCGGAAAAATCGCTACGCTCCACAGCGAGGGGACTGTGCTAGCCTGCCGCGAATGCGGCATGTCGGCGGAGTTCGGCGAAGACGCCCATTTCCGTTTCTCGGGCGGAGGCCTGCCTATGGAATCCTGGGTCGCCGCCGGATCGGCATCGCCCGAACACTTTTTCGACAGAATCATCGACTGGGACCGTTGGCAGGAAAGCTTCCTGAAGATGACGCTTAATAAGGAAATGGAAAGCGATTCCCCTGAAGCGCAGCCTGCCGGGGCTGTGGCCGAACCGTTCATGGTCGACTATGACGCCACCCTTTTGCGGGGGCGGCGGATGGAAAGAATGAAATCGCTGGGAAAAGGCAAACTAAGCCTGAGCCGCGAAACACTGCGCTTTGAACCGGAAAACGGTGAAGTCCTCGACTTCCCCGTCAAAAAAATCGAAGGCGCCGGCGTGCTCAAGTGGAATTTCTTCGAGTTCTACGTAGGTATGACTGTATATCGCGTCCGATTCGCCGAAAAATTCACTTCGGGCAGAAAATGGGCGGTCGCGCTCGACATATTGGCCGACTTGCATCGCGAACACGCAGGACGGACCCCCTCATTCGAGGATCCGTCCTGATGTAAGGGCTTGCTCCGTTTATTCCGTATACCAGAACTGGCCGGGTTTCGCAAAACTCTTTTTCCTGGCCAGAAACACGTAACTTCCGAGAACGTAGAGCAGATATGCGCCCGCGACGCCTATCATCATCCAGTAATATGACATGTCGCCCGTCTGGTAGGCTTTCGCCGGCAGGTTGATCGACAGGATGAAGGGAACCGCCAGCGCAAAAGTCAGCCCCGCCGAAACCATGTAGTCGGATGCGACTTTGCTCTTGAACTCCGGATCCATCACCCTCAAGAGCGCCAGGCCGGTGGAAAGCGTACCCGTCGAAACGCCGTACAGCATCAGCATCCGCTCGAATTTGTAATCCTTGAACATCCGCGAACTCATCCAGGGAACCGTGTAAAACACCATGAGGCCGCAGAGCGTCGACATGAGGATGATCGGGAACCAATACTGCCCGACGAAGGCGAGCGAGATGGCGGCGATGGCGCCCGCCAGCATGTAGTCCACGGAGAAACCGGAAATCCGGTTCAGGGTGTCGTCGTCCATGACTCGCCCCAGATGCAGGGCATCCATGACCTTGCGCACGAGAATGGCGGTGAGCGACGAGAAGATAAAGTTGATGCCCCAGAGGTTGGTGGCGAGTTCGTTGCCCGTTTTGCCGAGGAAGGCAAGCAGGAAACTCACGCCTTTGAGGAGCAGGAAGGACAGGAAGTATGTCACGACGACCATCGCGATATGGAAGCTGAGGGAATCGATGGCTTCGGTGTCCGTGGTGAGCCTGCCGCTCGCCGGTTTTTCCTTTCCCTCGGGAATGATGCCCGTCAGGATTCCCTTGTCCTTCAGCGCCGTGAGGCCCTCGCCCTTCAGCCAGCCTTTGCGCAATCCCATGTTGATGAGGATCACGCCGCCGAAGCAGGCCCACAGGTAGCCGAGTGCGGCGAAAGTGAGGCCGACTGTCGCGCCGCCCTCGAAGCCCATGCTTTCCCAGCCCTTGCCGATCGCGTAGGCCTGTCCCGGTCCGAGCGCGAAGCCCAGCGGCAGGTGAAGTCCGAAGGCCGGGTGGATTTTCGGCAGGAAGAATAGCGTGAGCCCCAACCCGAGAAGCGCCTGGGTCGCATAACCCATCAGAATCCCCGTCGACATGCCGAGGACACCGCCGCCCGAATGCCCCTTGGCCTTGGGCGGGGAGGAACGCAGGGACATGGATATGAACGAAATGTTCAAAAGATGGTACACGAGTTCACCCAGCTTGTTGGCCGAGTATCCGATGGAGGGCATGAAATAGTTGTACAGGGGAAGGAGGATAAAACCGGCCGTGAGCGCGTTGGGAATGAGGTATTTCTGGAAGAACCTCACTTTGGAGCGCAGAACGGTGGCAAGGAGAAGGGCTGCGGAAATAAGCCCCGCATCGATCACGATCTTCCAGGAAAACTCCATGGTGGACTCCTTGCCGCGAATTCTACCCCCACGGCGACAACCTGACAACCACAGCCATTTTTGTAAACATAGTACGCTCATCTTGCCATGCCGCACTTGCCTGTGCGGCACTTGCCCATGCGGCCGGGCGAGGGCATCATCGGAAATATGGAAGGTCGCGATCTTGCCCGGCTCTGTACCTGCCCCCTTTTTTCGGGAATGGACCCCGTCGAACTGGCGAAAAGCCTTGCCAGGTTGCCGCACGATACCAAAACCTACCCTGCGGGGTCGATCATGCTCCTCGGAGGATGCCGTTACGATTCCCTGCGCATTCTCATCGAAGGATCGGCCAAGGCCGAAATGACCAGCGACGAAGGCAAGACTGTCCTCGTCGAAAGCTTCCGTGCGGTTGAAGCTATCGCCACAGGTATCCTTTTCTCGCCGAAGGGCGTTCTGCCCGTCACGGTGAGCGCCAAAGAAATGTGCAGGGTTGTCTCTCTGCCCAGGGATGCGGTGCTCACCCTGTGCATGCTCCATAAGCCTGTGCTCGAAGCGCTGCTGTCCGACATGGGTATGCGCATGGGCTTCCTGGCGGAACGGCATCGGGCCGTCCAGTTCGCCACACTCCGCGAACGTCTCGCCGACTGGCTCCTCCGGCGCGCAGAGCTTGCCGGGTCGGACGAAGTCCACCTCGAATCGAGCAAGGAAAGGCTGGCCGAGCTCTTCGGCGTGGCCAGGCCCAGTCTGTCGCGCGAACTCATCGCCATGCGCGACAAAAAGCTGATTTCGTTCGAGGGAAGGACGATCCGTATCCTGGACCGCAATAAATTGCGGGAACTCAGGTCGCGCTAGGCCCGATTTCGCCGAAAAAGCCGTCGATAAGAGAGCGCGCCACGCTGCCCGGAGGAGGCAGGTCAGGCATGCCATCGCGGCCGCACCACCTGAGTTCGGTGATTTCCTCGCCGTCAGGCCTCGCCTCGCCCGAAGCATAGTCGGCTTCGAACGCCAGCATCAGGGAATCCGGGAACGGCCATGGCTGGGAGCGCAGATAGCGAAGATTCCGCACTTCGATACCGGCCTCTTCGCGTACTTCGCGGCGGACTGTCTCTTCCAGCGTCTCGCCCACTTCCACGAAGCCGGCGATCAGCCCGAAGCGGTCGGGTGGGAATTTTGCGTTATGGGCGAGGAGAACCTGTTCGCCCTTTTTTATGAGCACGATGACTGCCGGAGAGATGCGCGGAAAATAAGGCCGGCGGCATGAACTGCAGACGCGGCCGCCGGAGTCGGTACCGGAGCCGTCCAGGAGAGGGGCGCCGCATGCACCGCAGAAATTGGCCGTCCTGGTCCAATTCGCAAGCGCAAGGCCTTTCAGGATAAGTCGCGACTCCGGTTCGGCGAACTCGGCCAGAGCCAGGCGTACGGGCATGCGGAAAGCGCCGCCGGGAAGCGACACGGCTTCTTCTTCGTCCAGGGAAAGGGCCGACCACAGGGCGCCGTCGAATTCGAATGCGCGCGCCCGTTCCACCGGAACCGCCGGAAGCGCGGGAAACGCATCGAAAGCGAGACCCGGCGTTCCTCCCGGCACTACGCTTGACGCGCCGCCGGATATCCCCCCGAATGCCCCGCCCGCAGTCCCGCCGGGCGGCGCAGGCAGGAAAATGTCGGTACCGCAGAAAAGGAGGACGCCCGCCGGCTGAGTGCCGGCGGGCGTTACAGGCATCGCGGTTGCCGCGGGCATCGCAGGAGCAGCGGGCAAAGAACTCACCTGTGCAGGACCGTATTTTCGATGATCCGGAGCTGGTTCCGGTACAGGCCCGTGATGTTGGTACCGTAGTCCGCCACCAGACGGAGCATGTCGCGCGGATACTCGTCCTCGTCGCGGCCGTTGATGCGGTCGCCGGCGTCGCCCAGACCCGGCATGATGTACGCCTTGTCGTTGAGCACCGGGTCCATCCAGAGCGTATACATCGTCACGTTGTCGATGGCGCGCAAGATTCTGAGCGACCCCTTGAGCGCCGAAATCACGTTGAAGAACTTGACCGAAGCCGGTTTGACGCCCTGATCCATGAGGTATTTCACCACGGTGACCAGGGAGCCGCCGGTCGCGTTCATCGGATCGGCGAAAAGGAGATCCTTGCCGTCGAGATCCTCGAGGCGGAAATAGGACCTGTCGAGATCCAGAATGTACTCCATCGTATGTTCGCTTTTGGTGTCGTCCCGCTTGATCTTGAAGAGGGCGAAAGGCGTGACATAACCGGTCGAAGAATACTCCTGGATTTCCTTGGACATGATCATCGAAGGCAGCAGCGCGCCGCGGAGCATGACACACATCACCGTATTTTCGATCTGCGCGTCGATGTTGGGAATCTTGTGCACCGCATAGTTCTGGACCGGGTTGTCCACCGGCGTCTTGACGATGAGGTAATTCTTGTTGCTCGAACCCGCTCCGCCGTAGGCGAGATTGAACAGGAGTTCGAAGGCGCGCTGGATGTAATAGACGAATTCGTTGCGTCCCGTGGCGACGTCACGAAGCTTGGCGATGAGTCGCGAAGCTTCGCCGTGGTTTCCCTGGGGCGTGGCGAACGAATAGACCTGGATGCGCGGCTCGGCGGAACAGATTTCCTGCATAAGGCTTCCCATCGAATTGTAGAGTTCGATGAGAGTCTCTTCCTCCCGGTGGCGTTCACGGTCCGACTTCGTAGTCGACAGAATGTTGAACGAAAGCATCGCCTGCCGGTACAGCGCGTCCATTTTCGCCAGATTGCCGTTGTCGCCGGGGGTGAGGAACCCGTCCAGATCCTGGGCCTTGAGAATTATTTTGCTCATGGCTGGCTCCGAAACGCTCAAAGAGTTACGATTTCGCCCGAGGCGCCCGAAGCGATGCCGGTCGCGTTGCCTTCGTCGAAATCAAGATGGCATTCGAGGGCATAGGTCTGATGTACGCGGCAGATCACATCGAGAAAGATGGCGCCGCGCTCTCCGCCCACTTTCAGAGCTACTTTCTGCTTGTCGACCACGCCGAAACGCCCGGCGGCCGGAAGGTCGAAATGGATATGGCGTTTGGCGATGATAAGTCCGCGTTCTTTCTTGAGCGAACCCTTCGGGCCGACGATTTCGAAGGGGAAGGAACCGTCGAGCTGGCCCGACTCGCGGGTGGGAATGCCGGGCACGCCGAGCTTGAACACGTCGGAGGCCAGGATTTCGCACTGGGTTTCCTTGCGCTCCGGCCCGAGAATGCGGACGCCTTCGATGGCGCCCTTGGGACCCTTGATGGTCAGAACTTCGGCGCAGGCGAACTGCCCGGGCTGGATGAGATCCTTGGTCTTGGTGAGCTGGTAGCCGGAGCCGTAGAGCGTATCGACATCGGCTCGCGACAGATGGATGTGGCGGTTGGACAGATTTACAGGGACTTTGGTTTCGGGCATTGGGGCCTCCCGGGCTTTGTGTTCCTCCGGCAGCGGAGGGCTACTCTGAACCTGTTCTTTATCCGTATCAGAGTAGTCGCCCCCTGCGGGAGGGTCAAGGCCCGAAGGCTTTCCGGCCTTTAGTTGAGGCTTTTCAAAAGTCGGAAGACTTTTGGAAAGCTACCAGAACTTGTAGCATTTGCGCACGGTTTCGTAGAAACCGGAGCAAATGCGAACCAATTTCAAAAGTAACCGACTTTTGAAATTGGCTCAGTTACCACGCGATTGAAAAGAAACCGCTTCGTCCGGAATGGGCTTAGCCGTAGCGGCCCATTCCGGACGCCCCAAAGACGCTCCGGTAGTTCTGCGCCTGACGGGTAGCTAAATCCCGACGTGCGACAGAGCCTGATCGGCTGTCCAGCCGGCATGAACCAGGCCGTTCATGGCTTCGATCATGGCACGGGTTCGCCCCTGTCCCCAGATATTGCGCCCGATGGCGATGCCGGCGCCTCCGGCCTGGATCGACCAGTACACATCCTCGAAAAGGCTTTTGAGACTGTCGTTCTTCTCGCCGCCCAGGATCACGATGGGTACGGGGCAGCCTTCCACCACGAGGCGGAACGAATCCGGATCGCCCGTATAGTAGGTTTTCACGATATCCGCACCGATTTCCTGCGCGGCGCGCGCGGCGAGTCGGATGCCATCCGCATCGTTGGACTTCTTGCCTTCCGCCTTGGCCATAGCCTCGATCATGACGGGAAGCCCCAGGCGCTCGCACTCGCATATCGCGAGGGAAGCCTGTTTCGTGAACTCGCCTTCCCGCTTATGGCCGAATTTCACCGTCATGGCGACGCAGTCGGCTCCATAGGCGGCGGCGGTCTCGGGCGGACAGATCATCTCTTCCTCGAATCCGCCGCCGAGCACCGTAAAACCGCCGGTCAGTCTCAGAATGATGGAAGTGCCGCGATCCCATTCGCCCATCGCTGCGCGCACCACTCCGCGGGTGGCCAGGATCGCATCGGCGCCGGCCGCCACGCAGTCGCGGATAAGAAGGGCGGGCTTTTCGATGCCTTTTACCGGACCCGCGATTCCACCGTGGTCTATGGCCACGACTACAGTCCGGCCGTCCGATTTGTTGAGTATGCGGTTCATGCGGATGTCTTTGCCGTACATGGTCGCTCCTTTTATTCCTGTTATTCCCTTCAGTCCTGCTATTCCCGCCATTTTATTCCTGTCACCTGGCCCGGCCGTCGGCGCCCGTCCCGGCCAGTCCCGCGAATACGTGTTTGAGGGAGCGATAACTCTCCCTGTAAAGACCGAAAAGATTGTCGTACAGAGCCCGGAGGGAAATATCCGGTTCGTGGACCCGCTCCATGACGACCAGAGACTCGGCCGCCGCCGCGGGATCGGGGTATTCGCCCAGAGCGGTCAGGGCGAGGCAGAGATCGCCCATGAGTTCGGCGTGCGGAAAACGCGGCACTTCGAGAGGACGTCCCGTGATGTCGGCTTTGATCTGGTTCCACACCGGATTCCGCGCCGGATTGCCTGTCACGCGCATTTCCGAAACGTGCCCGCCCAGGCTTTCCATCGTGTCGATTACATCGCGCATGGCGAAAGCGGTCGATTCGACGACGGCGCGCGCCATCTGCGCGCGTCCGTGGTTCAGGGTCAGTCCCACGAAGGAACCGCGCGCGTCGGGATCCCAGAGAGGCGCCCTTTCGCCCGAAAGATACGGCAGGAACAACAGGCGCCCCGCCCCGGGTTCGACCTGGCATACTTCCTCGAAAAAACCTTCATAGTCTCCGGCGATGTCGCCCGAGGCTTTCCTGAACCAGGAAACGGCCTTGCCGGACGTGGAGATCACGCCCGACACGTTCAGATGGGGTTCGATGACATGGGGCATCACGAGAAGTCGGGTATCGTCGGGAAAACTTCCCGCATGGCAGAGATTGATGCCTTCGGAGGTGCCCGCCCGGTCGCATGCGCGTCCGGGTCTGGTGGTGGCGGTTCCGATGAGGGACACCACGAAATCGGGGCCGCCCGAGACGACAGGAATGCCTTCCGGAAGGCCGAAGGCTTCCGAAGCCCGGGCGGTAACCTTACCCACGACCTTGCCGAGCCTGATGAAGGGCGGGAATTTGGCGGCATCCAGGCCTAAGGCGCGGATCGACGCGTCGTCCCAGATGATGGGCTGGAATCCCTCCGCAGGGAGAAAGCTGCGCCACTCGTCTGTCAGACTGCCGCAGACATACTCGGGGCAGGACGAGAAATGCGCGGTGCGCTCATAGATGTCGGGCCTGCGTCGCATGAATCGCAACGCCTTGGGAAGGTTGTAGGTGGGATCGAGGAAACGCCCCGCGGCCTTGCCGGCCATGGCCGCTTCTTCCACTGCGCGGCGGTCCATCCACGTGACGGCGGGCGCAAGCGGTTTCCCCGCCGCATCGACGGGAACCAGAGTCGGTCCATTGCCTGAAACGACGATACATTCGATCGGGCCGACAGAACCCGCAGGCCGTGCGATATTGTCATGCGCCGCATGGATGAGGGCCGGAACGAGAGCGGCGAGCCCTTCGGTCCACGACTCGGCACGTACCTCGTGCGCGACAGGATCGGGCGAAGCGATGGGCTCCACGGCACGGGAATCCAGGGCAAAACAGTCGCCCTTCCGGTCGAAAAGCGCGGCCTTGACGGATGTGGTTCCGATGTCGACGGCCAGTATCATGGGGCCTCGTGCTCCAGAAGCACACGGAACGCACGCTTGGAAAGAGCGATCCTGAACCCCTCGTCGATCTTCGAAAACGAAGTGAGAGCGCTCACGAGCGGCTTCACGTCGACCTTGCCGAAGGACAGCAGACGCACCGACTGCAGAAAATCTTCTTCGAGTCTTCCCTCGGTGCCTGTGATGAGCAGTTCCTGGCGGTGGATCACATTGGCGTCGATGGGGAGAATCATCTTTTCTTCATAGGCAGTGTAGATATTGATCCTGGCGGCCTTGGCCATCGCGTCGACTGCCGTCGCGAAGGCGGCCGGCGCGGGGCTCGTGACCACACAGGACGAATAACCGAGTCCGCCGGTTATTTCCTTCGCGAAAGCCGGCAGGTCAGTAACCGAAGGATCGATCACGAAATCGGCGCCCAGCGCCTTGGCGACTTCGCGGCGCGCGGGGTCGGGATCGCTCACCGTGATCCTTAAGCCCATGCAGCGGCCCACGAGCAGGTGCAGCATGCCCATAACGCCGGCGCCGACGATGAGGAGATCCTCGGTCATCGCGACTTTGAGGCGTTTGAGGGAATGGATGCAGCATGCCAGCGGTTCGGCGAAAGCGGCTTCGCGATAGGAAAGGCTGTCGGGTATCGGATGCACCTGCGAGGGGCGTACGGCTATATATTCCGCGAAGCCGCCCAGCACGCGCTGCCCTTTCTTGAAACGGTTGGCGCAGAGATTGGATTTACCGATGCGGCAGTAGTAGCATTCGCCGCAGCGCAAGACCAGATCGAGGGCGGCCTTGCCGCCGACGCGGAAATCGCCCACGACCGAAGGACCGATCGCGACTATTTCGCCGGCCGCTTCGTGACCGGGAATGATGGGCAGGGGCATTTTCATCGCACCGGTATAGAGGCGCTGTTCAAGCGTGCATATGCCGCAGGCCTTGAGCTTGACGAGGATTTCGCCGTCGGAAATGACGGGATCGGGAAGTTCCCGGATTTCAAATTTTTCAGGAGCCGTCAACACCGCCGCTTTCATCGTTCCTCCTCACTGTTTGTCCCGCTCACACTGTCCATTTCATTCGCACTGCCTGTTCCGCTCGCACTGCCCGTTCCGCCGCCGAGCTTCATCTCGCACCATTCGCCGAAATCGCAGGTCCCGCATTGCCTTCCGGGGCATTCGAAGAAGTTTTCCACCGTTTCCAGCTGGCGGACATGCCAGCGAAGATCCTTGAGCCGCGCTTCCGCCTCGCGTGCGATCCGCTCTTCGTCCTCTATCCTTTCTCCGTATTTGCGGATCAAAAGTCGCCTGCACGCTTCGCCCGACCGATCCTGCGACGCCAGCGAGAAGAATTCCTTGATTTCACCCAGACTCAGCCCGTAGGACTTAAGCTGTGCGATCCGTTTCAGATAGACTATATTTTTCTCGGGATAGCGCCGGTGCAGCCCTTCACTTCGATCGCTGGACTTGAGGAGACTGAGTTCCTCATAATACCGCACTGTCCTTACGGTGAGGCCGAACATGGCGGCGAGGTCGCCGATTTTGTAGTTTCCGTCGCGATCCTTCATAATAGTCTACGAATTCCTCTTGCGCATTTTAGATCCTGTGGTAGAGTAAATCTTACGTGAGGTTTTATCTTACGTCAATAGTGAATCGGTGTAGATTTATCGAAGGAGGCGTCATGAAAAGAATTATGCTTTTATGTATCGCGGTGCTGGCTCTTGCGGTGCCGGCTTTCGCAAAGCCGCCCAAGATCGCCGTCTTCATTCCCGGCGTGCGCGCGGGCAGTCCCATCTACGACGGCTTGGCCAAAGGCGTCGAAAAGCTGGTGGCCGAAACGCCCGGATCTTCGGTCAAAATATATGAAGCGGGCTTCAACCAGGCCGAATGGGAAGAAAAGCTGACCAGTCTCGTCGCCACCGGCGAATACGATTACCTTGTCACCTCCAACCCCTCCCTGCCGGACCTCATCAACAAGATCTCGCCCGCGTTCCCCAAGCAGAAGTTCATCTGCCTGGACGGCCAGCTGGCGGGGAATCCCAACCTCTACACCGTACTCTACAACCAGCTCGAGCAGGGCTACGTCACCGGCTATCTTGCCGGCCTCATCTCCATGAGCTCGCTGCCCGGCGCCACACCCGACAAAAAGGTCGGCCTGATCATCGGACAGCACTACCCTGTCATGGACAAACTCATCGCGCCCGGTTTCGAGCAGGGACTCAAGGCCGCCGATCCGGCCTTCCAGCTCGACACACGCGTCGTGGGCAACTGGTTCGACGCCACCAAGGCGGCGGAACTGGCCAAGAGCATGTTCTCTTCGGGCGTGGACATAATCCTGCCCATCTGCGGCTCGGCGAGCCAGGGCGTGGTCAAAACCGCCGAGGATTCGGGCAAGTATGTCGTATTCTTCGATGGCGACGAATTCGCCCGGGCGCCCAAGACCATTCTCGGCTGCACGGTCCTCCATCAGGAAGAGTTGACATACACAAAGCTCAAGGCAGCCCTGGACGGCAAGCTTCCTTTCGGCAGTGCGGAAGTCGTCGGAATGAAGGACGGCTACATCGAATTCCTGGACAAGCATCCTTCCTACGTGCAGGGAGTACCCTCTTCCGTGAGGGCCAAGGTCGACGCGGTCGTTGCCCAGATCAAGTCAGGAAAAATGCAGTTCAAGGTGCCCACGCTCTGACGGAAGGGCCCAAAATTTTCGAACATGACTAGGCCGTCCGGGAAGCGCGAAAGCGCTTCCCGGACGGCTTTATCGAAGGCGCTCAGGGAGGTACGCGAGACCATGGTCGGACTGGCGATGGAAGAAATCACGAAGTACTACGCCGCAAGCGACACGCTCGCCAACGACAAAGCGCGGCTTCGTGTCGGCCCGGGCGAGATACACGCTCTCGTAGGCGAAAACGGCGCCGGCAAAACGACCCTCATGAGAGTGCTCTACGGTCTTGAAAAACCGGATTCGGGCAGGATCATTCTCGACGGAAAGGAAGTCCGGATAGCCAACCCGGCCTGGGCGTCGAAATTGGGAATCGGCATGGTACACCAGCACTTTATGACGGTCGACGATTTCACGGTGGCCGAAAATGTGGTGCTCGGTGCGGAGCCCCGATGGGGCGGACTCCTCTACGACGCAAAGGAGGCGGAACGCGCCGTACGCGCTACGATGGACCGCCACGGATTTTCCCTCGATCCGGCCAGACCTGCGTCGTCCTTGAGCGTGGGCGAACGGCAGCAGCTCGAAATCGTAAAACTTCTGCACAGAAACGCGCGGATACTGATACTGGACGAACCTACCGCCGTCCTGACAGAACAGGAAATCCGCGCACTCTTCGATACCCTGCGCATTCTTCGCGCCTCGGGACACACTATCGTCGTGATCACGCACAAGGTGAAGGAAGTGAAGGAAATTTCGGATTCCGTCACCGTGATGCGCGCAGGCAGGACCGTGGACAGTTTCCGGACCGCCGAAATCGGGGAATACGATCTTTCCTGCCTCATGATGGGCACCGCGAGCTGTTCCGATTTTTCGCGGACGGCCTCGCCGGCATACAGGCCGGAACCCGTGCTTGCCATGAAAGGCGTCGGCCTGTCGTCACGCGCCAAGGGGGTCAAAGCGCTGGACGGAGTGGACCTGCACGTAAATCGGGGCGAAGTATTGGGGGTCTGCGGCGTCTCCGGAAACGGCGTAAGCGAACTGGAAGACGTTCTCGGCGGATTCAGGAAACCGAGTTCCGGCCGTATCGATCTCTGTGGCTCGCC
>Ga0209749_1002295_pt1 | contig 13122 bp, 20 predicted proteins | sample EPASupsiteSAE347_FD_187267 | JGI IMG/M metagenome (GOLD analysis project Ga0209749, IMG submission 187267) | Bioremediated contaminated groundwater from EPA Superfund site, New Mexico - Sample SAE3-47 (SPAdes) (version 2) | ecosystem: Environmental > Aquatic > Deep subsurface > Groundwater >... | reverse complement strand
TGTTGGTTCATAATTTCAACCCCGCTTCCCGGGCCGCATCGGCAATCGCTTTCACCCTGCCGTGATAGGCTTTTCCGCCCCGGTCAAAAACGACCTGTTTAATACCATTGCCTAAGGCCGCCTCGGCGGCCTTGCGCCCCATTTCCTTGGCGGCCGCCGCGTTGAGAGAACCCTTGAAACCCATACTGGAAACCGCCGCCAAGGTGACGGCGCGATCATCGTCGATAAACTGAATGTAGGCATGCTTGTTTGTCATGCAAACGCTCATGCGCGGACGCTCGGCGCTGCCGCACACCTTTGCGCGCAGGCGCAAATGCCTTCTTTGCTTATAATCGATCTTGTTCTTTAATTTCATGATTAAGCCACCGTCTTGCCCACTTTACGCCGCACGCGCTCGCCCTTAAAACGAATGCCCTTGCCCTTGTATGGTTCGGCCGGGAAAAGGGACTTGACGTGCGCCGCAAAATCGCCGACCTGTTGTTTGTCAGGCCCGCTGATCGTTATGTTGACATTCTCCGCTATCTTGACCTCCACTCCCTCCGGAACGCTCATTTCCACCGGGCGTGAAAATCCGAGATTGAACACCACTTTTTTCCCCTGGGCCTGCGCCTTGAAACCAACCCCCTGGATTTCAAGCTCCTTCACGTAACCGGCGGTCACGCCCTTTATCATGTTCGCCAGAAGACTGCGGTAAAGCCCGTGCAGCGACATGGTCGTCTCATCTTCCGCATTCGTGTTCGCCGGAGAAATCAGGACGGCCTTGTCCTTCAAGGCCGCGGTGAAATTGACGGGCAAATTCAGCGTCAGGCGGCCTTTCGGCCCCTTTACCGCCAGATCGCGGCCGTTGACCTGCACTTCCACCCCGGCTGGTATGGCGACCGGCTGTCTTCCTATTCTTGACATTTTCATGTTTTGATTTATCCGTTTTACCAAACCGTGCAAAGCCATTCGCCGCCGACTTTCTTCTGCCGGACCTCGTTGTCCGTGAGAATGCCCTGCGAAGTGCTGATGAGCGCCAATCCGATTCCGTTCTTGACAGGCTTGATCTCCCTGGCCGAAATATAGCGGCGCAATCCCGGCCGGCTGACCCGCGCCAGGCTGCGGATAACCGGCTCGTTGTTATCGCCGTACTTCAGAAAAATCCGCAACAGTTTCTGGGCTCCCCGCCCTTCGGCGGTGTAGTCGTTTACAAATCCCTCGCGTTTCAATATGCGCGCAATGGTCGCCTTCATGGCGGAATGCGGAATTTCAACAAACGGGGCGCGCACGGCATTCGCGTTGCGAATGCGCGTCAGCATGTCTGCAATTGGGTCAGTTTGATTCATATTACCAACTCGCCTTAATAACTCCTGGTATTTGGCCGATCGAAGCCAGTTCGCGGAAACATATCCTGCAAAGCTGAAATTTGCGCATAAACGCCCGCGCCCTTCCGCAACGCCGGCAGCGCCGGTAGGCCCTTGCCCTGAATTTCGGCTTGCGGTTCGCCTTAACCATTAATGAAGTTTTTGCCAATGTTTTGTCTCCTTAGCTTATCGTTTTGGCGGCCGCAAACGGCATGCCGAGCAAACGCAACAGGTCGCGCGCCTCATCGTCGGATGCGGCCGTGGTCACAACAATGATGTCCATGCCCTGAGTTTTTTTCACGCGGTCGGCGTTGATCTCCGGAAAAATCGTCTGCTCGCGAAAACCGAGCGCATAATTGCCGCGGCCGTCGAAGGCGTCGGGCTGGACGCCGCGAAAGTCCCTCGTTCTTGGCAAAACCACGTTTACAAGGCGGTCATAAAACTCGAACATGCGCGCGCCGCGCAGGGTCACCTTTGCCCCCACCGGCATGCCCTTGCGCAACTTGAAATTGGCGATGCTCTTGCGCGCCTTGCACATGAGGGGCGCCTGGCCGGTGATCGTGGCCAGATCCGCCGCCAGCAGTTTTACGACGTCCTTCTCGACCGCGGAGTTGATGCCCATGTTGACCACGATTTTGACCAGACGCGGCACCTGCATGGCGTTTTTATAACCGCGCGTTTTCATCAACTGCGGCACGACTTCCTTCAAATATTTTTCTTTTAATCTTGGCGCCATCTTAACTTTCACCACTGATTACACTGATTGCACGGATATCAACCTATTATTCGATTTTATCAGTGTTATCCGTGCCATCCGTTGTTGATTTCCGATTTTCCTAATCATCCGAAATTGTTTCCGCACTTGCGGCACTTCCTGATTTTCTTCCCGTCCGCCCCAAGTTCCCTCTTGATCCGGACGCCTTTCTTGCAATGCGGGCAATAGAGCAGCAGGTTGGCAAGCGCGATGCGCGCCTCCTTCTTTATGATGCCGCCCTTGGGATTGTCCTGCGTTTTGCGCAGGTTTTTATGAATGAAATTCAATCCTTCGACGATGGCGCCGCCCTTTTTCCGCAGCACCTGCAGCACCTTCCCGGTCTTGCCGCCGGCGGCGGCCGCTCCGGAGTGGGCCACGACAATGTCGTTTTTACGAATAAGGCTTTTCTGGCTCATAAATCAACTCACAAAACTTCCGGGGCCAGGGATATGATCTTGGCGAACTTCATGTCGCGCAATTCGCGCGCCACCGGCCCGAATATTCTTGTTCCGATCGGGTTTAACGTGTCATCTATCAAAACCACCGCGTTGTTGTCGAAACGCAGCAGCGAGCCGTCCGGACGGCGGATGGGTTTGCTGGTCCGCACCACTACGCCCAGGCGCACCTCGCCCTTCTTGACCAGGCCGCCGGGCTGCGCCTCGCGTATCGAGACCTTGATCAAATCGCCGATATACGCGTATCTCTTTTTTTGCCCGAGAATGCGAAAACACTTCGCCACTCGGGCACCCGTGTTGTCGGCCACATCCAGAATTGTTTCCTCTTGAATCATGTCTTTGGATTTTCGATTGCCAAGCCGGATTCGACGCCGCCGGCGGCCGGCTCATTCTGTTGTTTCAAGACCGCGCCCGGACGCAGAACGGAGACCAGCCGCCAGTGCTTCAGGCGGCTTATGGGCCTGGTTTCGGCTATCAGGACATGATCGCCGACCTTGGACTCGTCCTTTTCATCGTGAACAAAATATTTCTTTACGAGCTTCATCTCCTTGCCATAAAGCGGATGCCGCACGCGGCGTTCCGCCTTGACCACAATGGTCTTGGTCATATTGTGGCTTATGACAACCCCGGTTCTTTCCTTACGCTTTCCCCTACTTTGATTCTTTTGCTCCATTGGCTCCCGCCTTTTCGCGCGTTCGTTCATTTAAAATCGTCCTTATCCTGGCCAGGGTGCGGCGCAGATAACGCAACTGCAGCGGATTTTCCAGCTTGCCGGTCACCTTCACCTTGCGCAGGTCACAGTATTCTTTCAAACGGTCCTGGCAGGCCTGGACCAATTCCTCGGTCGCCAGTTCGCGCAGTTGTTTCGCTTTCGTTTGCATGATCGTTATCAGCCTTTCAAGTTCCGGGTGATGAACCGCGACCTGATCGGCAGTTTTGAAGCCGCCAGGCGCAGCGACTCGCACGCCACCCTTTCAGGGACGCCGTCGATTTCAAACAGCACCCGCCCGGGTTTCACCACCGCCACCCAGAATTCAGGTTCGCCCTTGCCGCGTCCCATTCTGGTTTCAAGCGGCTTTTTGCTGACCGGCTTGTCCGGAAAAATCCGCACCCAGACTTTCCCTTTCCTTTTCAGACTCCGGTTGATCGAAACGCGGCAGGCCTCGATCTGGGTGGCCTTGACCCAGCAGCGATCCAACGCCTGCAAGCCGTATTCTCCGAATGCCAGGCTGTCGCCCGAAGAGGCGTTGCCCTTCATCTTCCCGCGCTGTACCTTGCGGTATTTTACAAAACTAGGCATTCCCGGCATGACGCACCTCGTTTTTCACTTCAACCTCTTCGGGTTTGCGGCAGAGCCATACTTTCACGCCCACCTTTCCGGCCACGGTGTGGGCTTCCGCAAATCCGTATTCTATGTTCGCGCGCAAGGTGTGCAAGGGCACCTTGCCCTCCTTGTAACTCTCGCGGCGCGCCAGTTCGGCTCCGCCCAGACGCCCGGATACCGAAACCTTGATGCCCAGCGCGCCCAGGTCCATGGCGGTCTTGATGGCTTTTTTCATGGCGCGCCGGAAGGACACGCGGCGTTCCAGTTGCACGGCTATGTTTTCCGCCACCAGTTGGGCGTTCAAATCGGCGTCGCGTATTTCCTTGATTTCCAGGTAAACTTCCTTGCCCGTCATTTTGACGAGCTCATCGCGCATTTTTTCGATGTCCTGTCCCTTGTGACCGATGACAATGCCGGGCCGCGCGGTGAAAATGGTCGCGCGCACGCGATTGGCGTATCTTTCGATCAACACCTCGGGCACCGCGCCGTTCTGGAGGCGTTTTTTGATCAGATCGCGTATTTTCAAGTCCTCATGGAAATAATCGCCGAACTGACGTTTGACGGCGAACCATTTGGAGCGCCAGTTTTTATTGACCGTCACGCGCAAACCGATCGGATTTACTTTTTGGCCCAAGCGACTACTCCTTTCCCTTCTTCTCTGCTTTGTCAACCAGCACTATTTTGACATGACTTGTGCGTTTCAAAACCGGACTCACCATGCCCCGCGACCTCGGCCAGAAACGCTTCAGACTCGGCCCCTTCTCGACCACTATTTTGGACACGCGGAAATCATCTCCGTTCAATTTGGCAGCCGCCAGATTTGCCGCCATGGACTTCAGCAGTTTGCCGATATGAAAGGCGCCTTTTTGCGGGCTGAAGCGCGCGGCCGTCATGGCCTGCTCCAGGGAAAGCCCGCCCAGCAGCCGAGCAAAGGGCATCACCTTGGAAGGTGAAATCCTTACAAATTTTAGTGCCGCGCTTACTTTCATTATGTCTTTTCCTGCGTCTTCTCGGTATGCATGCCGTGTTTCTTGAATATACGGGTCGGAGCAAACTCGCCGAGCCGGTGGCCGACCATGTGCTCGGTAATGAACACGGAGGTATGTGTTTTCCCGTTATGCACCGCGAACGTATGGCCGATAAAATCCGGTATGACCATGGAACGCCGCGACCAGGTTTTGATCGGTCTTTTTTCGCCGGTCCGATTCAACTTTTCGACCTTTTCCAGCAGGCTGGACTCCACATACGGTCCCTTTTTTAACGAGCGTGCCATAATTTATTTTCTCCGTGCAATAATAAATTTGTTGGATTTGCTGCGCACATTCCTGGTCTTCATGCCCTTGGCGTATTGTCCCCAAGGAGAACGCGGATGTCCGCCGGTGGCCTTGCCTTCTCCGCCGCCCAGCGGGTGATCGATCGGGTTCATGGCGCGGCCGCGCACCGTGGGACGAATGCCGCGCCAGCGCGAGGCTCCGGCCTTGCCGTAGCTTTCGGTTTCATGTTCCAAATTTCCGATCTGGCCGATCGTGGCCCGGCATTTCACATTAATCATGCGGATTTCACCGGACGGCAGTTTCACGTGGGCATATTCCCCTTCCCGCGCCATCAGCACCGCCCCCATGCCGGCGCCGCGCACCAGGCGGCCGCCCTGACCGGGCTCCAACTCGATGTTATGGATTGTCAGGCCGAGCGGAATTTTTTCCAGCGGCAGCATGTTGCCGACGGCCGGCTCGACGGAATTTCCGGCCACAACCGTCGTGCCCACCTTCAAACCGATCGGAGCCAGTATGTACCGCTTCTCGCCGTCAACGTAGTTTAAAAGCGCTATCCGCGCGGAACGGCCGGGATCATACTCGATCGCGGCGATTTTCGCGGCCACATCGGGCTTGTCGCGTTTAAAATCAACCAACCGGACGTGGCGCCGGCAGCCGCCGCCGCGGTGGCGCACCGTAATCCGCCCGTAAAAATTGCGGCCGGCCCGCGACTTGTTCGGAACCAGGAGCGACTTTTCCGGATAATCCTTCGTTATTTCCTCAAAACCCGTCACCGCCTTGAGGCGTTGCGACGGCGTTGTCGGTCTGTATGTTTTCAGCGACATAATTTTATCTTTAAACTATCTCGATTTTTTCTCCCGCCTTGAGCGTCACGCAGGCTTTTTTATACGAAGGCGTGCGACCGTATTTCATGGAGCGTTCGCGCTTCATTTTTCCGCGGCAGTTCATGGTGTTTACCTTGACCACGTGCGCCTTGTAGATCGTTTCGACGGCCTTCTTGATTTCGATCTTGTTGGCCGCCTGGTCGACGCGGAACAAATAACAATTGTGCTTTTCGGTCTCCCGCGAGCCTTTTTCCGAGAGAATCAGGCTCTTTATGATTTTATAAGGCGATTTCATGTTTTTTAAGCGTTACCCGCCCTCTTCAGGCGCTCGACCAGGCCGGTCATGGCCGCGCCGGTCGCATATAAATTCGGATAAAACATCAACTGCTGAACGCTGACGCATTTCGCGGTCGCAAGCGCGACGTCCTTCATGTTCCTCGCCGCGCGCATCAAATTTTCATCCCGGTCCGCGATGATGAAAAGCGTCCTGCCCTTCGCCTTCAGGCCCTTCAACAACGCGGCCAGTTTGGCCGTCTTTGGCTCGGGAAGCGACAATTCGCTCAGGATGCGCAAAGAACCGTCGTGGATTTTTTCGCTGAGAATCCTTGCAAACGCCAAGGCGTTGACTTTCTTGCCGACCTTTTTCGCGTATGAACGCGGCTTGGGCCCGAACACCACGCCGCCGCCGCGCCAGACCGGTGATTGCCGATAACCGGCGCGCGCCCGGCCAAGCCCTTTTTGTTTCCAGGGCTTGATGTTGCTGCCGGAAACTTCGCCCTTGCCCAGGGTCGAGGCCGTTCCGGCCCGCAATCCGGCCCGGCAGGCGACCACCACGTCATGGACGGCCTGGCTGCCGCGCTTCAGGATCAAAATTTCATCGGCGACATCGTATTCGCCGGTTTTGTTGCCGCTCAAATCTATTACGGAAACCTTGCTCATTTGGATTTCACACTTTTCTTTAATGCCTTGCGCACGGCCACTATCGCGCCGCGCGGCCCGGGAACCGCGCCGCGAACCAGCAGCGCGTTATCTTCCGTCCGGACCTGTTCCACCTTCAAATTCTGGGTCGTGACGTTCACGAAGCCCATGTGTCCCGGCATCCGTTTGCCCTTGTGGATGCGGCCGGGCAATTCGCGGCAGCCGATCGAACCGACCCTGCGCTTGGAATGGCCGCCGTGCGTGATCGGACCTCCGCTCATGTGATGGCGGCGCATTACGCCCTGAAATCCCTTGCCCTTGGTCACGCCGGACACGTCCACGTGCGTAACGCCGTCGAAAATTTTCACGGTGACGACATCCCCCACCTTCAAATCCTCGCCCGCTTCCGTCTTGAACTCAAAGCGATGTTTTTTTGGAGCGATTTTTGTTTTCTGAAACACGCCCAATTCCGGCTTTGAAAGTTTCCTCTCGGCGACGTCGCCGAAGCCTATCTGAACGGCCTGATAGCCGTCGGAAGCGGTTTCCTTTCGCTGCAGAACAACGCACGGACCGCACTCGAGTATGGTGACCGGCACCTGGCGGCCCTCGCCGTCAAAGACGCTGGTCATGCCTATTTTTTTTGCGATTAATCCCTGCATGGTAAAACTCATATCTTAATGGAAATATCGACGCCGGCCGGCAGATTCAATTTCTTCAATTCATCCACGGTCTTGGCCGTCGGATTAACGATATCCAGCAGACGTTTATGGGTCCTGATTTCAAATTGTTCCATCGATTTCTTGTCGGCATGCGGACTGCGGTTGACGCAATACCTTTCGATGCGCGTTGGCAAAGGCAGCGGGCCGACCACGCGGGCGCCGGTGCGCTTTGCGGTCTCGACTATTTCGCCGGCGGACTGGTCCAGCGCCCGATAATCATAAGACGTTAATTTTATTCTGATACGTTGGTTTTCCATACTTTACCGACTTAGAATCTGATTTTGAATCTGTTCCGGCACTGTCGCAAACATGATCGGCTCCATCGTGTAACTGCCCCTGCCGCGCGTCAGCGAGCGCAACATGCTGGTGTATCCGAAAAGTTCGACCAGCGGAATATCCGCCCTGACGATCTGGGCCGGGGGCTTGCTTGTCACGCCCAGTATTTTCGCGCGCCGCGCGTTCAGGTCTCCAAGCGCATCGCCAATATATTCATCCGGCGTTATAATTTCAAGCGCCATAATAGGTTCCAGAAGAACCGGCCCGGCGCGCTTGAGGACTTCCCGCAAACCCAGCACCGCTGCGGTCCGGAAGGCGACCTCGGTCGAATCGTGCATGTCAAAGCCGGCGCCGGTAACTTCCACCCCCGCATCGATCATCGGAAAATGTCCCAGGACGCCGGTCACCAGCGCGTCGTTCAGTCCGGCCTCAACCGCGCCGCGGTAAAGAGCCGGCAGCCGGTCAACGCCGACCTTGATGGATATTTCATTCCCGGTTCCGCGCGCGCGCGGCGCGACCTTCAGCGTGAGTTCGGCAAACTGGCGCTTGCCGCCGATTTCTCGGTCGAAAACATGGTTCGTCTCGGCCCCCGCGACGATGGTCTCGCGATAGGCAACCAGGGGCTGGCCGGCATTGGCCTGCACCTTGTATTCGCGCAGGATGCGGTCCCGGATTATTTCGAGATGCAGTTCCCCCATGCCGCTTATGAGAGTCTGCCCGGTGTCCTGATTGACGGTGACGCGGAAGGTCGGATCTTCATCGGCCAGGGCCTTGAGGGCGGATGCGAGACTGTCGCGGTCGGCCTTGGTCCTGGGCTCAATGGCCATGGATACGACCGGTTCCGGGAAACGGATGCGTTCCAAAACAACCGGCTTCATTTCCGAGCAAAGCGAGTCGCCGGTGGCGGCGTCCTTCATGCCCACTATTACGCCGATTTCTCCGGAATACAGCGTTTCTACGTCCTCGTGCTCCTCGGCATGCATGCGCAGCAGGCGCGTGATCTTTTCCCTCTTTTTCGTGCGCGGATTATAGACGTTCTGTCCCTTCTTGAGCATTCCACCGTAAACCCTGACAAATATCATCTTCCCCATGTACTGGCTGTGCATCACCTTGAAAGCCAGGGCGGTCAACTGCTCGAAATCTCCGGTCTTCCTGAAAACGCTTTCCTCGGTTTTGGGATGAAAACCGCGCACGGCGGGAATATCCAGCGGAGAAGGCAGATAATCGACCACGGCGTCCAGGACTGGCTGAATGCCCTTGTTATGCAAAGCCGTTCCGCACAAAACCGGAACCAGGCGCCGCGCAATCGTCGCGCGCCGGATGCCCTCCTTGAGAAGCTTGGCCGGCACCTCGGGATTTTCCAGATACGCGGCGAGCACCTGCTCATCGGCCTCGGCCGCGGTCTCCATCAAACGCGCGCGTTTTTCCTCGGCCAACGCCGCGATTTCCTGGGGAATCGGGAGATGCTTCACCACCGCTCCAAGACTGGTTTCATCAAAGGCCAGCAGCTTCATTTCAATCAAATCGACCACGCCCTTGAACTGGTCCTCCCGTCCGTACGGCAACTGCAGCGCCAGCGCCGGCGCGTGCAGGCGCCGTTTCATTTCCTCAACCACCCAGTCGAAATCCGCGCCGACGCGGTCCATCTTGTTTACAAAGGCGATGCGCGGAACGCCGTAACGGTCGGCCTGCCGCCAGACGGTTTCCGACTGCGGCTGCACTCCGCCCACGGCGCAGAAAACGGCGATCGCGCCGTCAAGCACGCGCAGGGAGCGCTCCACTTCAGCGGTAAAATCAACGTGGCCCGGAGTGTCGATGATGTTCACCTGGCAATTTTGCCAGCGGCAGGTGGTGGCGGCGCTGGTGATGGTTATGCCCCGCTCCTGCTCCTGAGCCATCCAGTCCATTTTGGCCGTGCCGTCATGAACCTCGCCCATTTTATGGAGCCGGCCGGCATAAAACAGAATCCGCTCGGTCAGCGTGGTCTTGCCGGCGTCAATATGGGCCATGATTCCGAAGTTGCGCACGTCGGCCAAAGGCCGCATGCGCCCTTTGGCCTCGATGGCCGGTCCGCTGTCGGAGCGCGTATCCTGTTTACGATTTTCCAATACAACCACCATTAATCACCATTTGTAATGCGCGAAAGCCTTGTTGGCCTGGGCCATCTTGTGCGTGTCATCGCGTTTCTTGATCGCGTTGCCCTGATTTTTATAGGCGTCAAGTATTTCCAGCGCCAGCGCCTTGTGCATGGGCACGCCTTTCCGGGCGCCAGAGTATTGAATCAACCAGCGCAACGCCAGGGACTGCTGCCGCTCGCCGCTGACTTCCACGGGAACCTGATAGGTGGCGCCGCCGACGCGGCGGGCCTTGACCTCGACCTTGGGTTTGGCATTGTCGACCGCCCGCATCAACACTTCCAGCGGGTCCTCCTTGGTCTGTTCCTTGACCTGATCAAGAGCGTCATAAACTATGCCCTCGGCCACGGACTGCTTGCCGCGTTTCATGATGCCTTTGATCAAACGCCCGATCAACGGACTGTTGAAATTCAAGTCCGGAAGCGTCTGCCGTTTTTCAGCTCTATGTCTGCGCGCCATGGTTTAATCCTTATGCTTTTGCCGCCGCCTCTTTCGGCCGCTTGGCCCCGTACTGGGAACGTCCGCGGCGCCTGCCCTCCACGCCCGCGGCATCAAGCGTTCCGCGCACAATGTGATAACGCACGCCGGAAAGATCCTTGACGCGGCCGCCGCGCACCAGGACAATGCTGTGCTCCTGCAGGTTATGCCCCACGCCCGGAATGTACGCGGTGACCTCCTGTCCGTTGGTCAAACGCACCCTGGCGATTTTCCGCAGCGCCGAGTTGGGTTTTTTGGGAGTCATCACGCGCACGGCAACGCAAACGCCGCGCCGCTGCGGGCAGCGCATGAGCGCCGGCGATTTGCTGCGGTACCTTATTTTCCTGCGGCCGAGCCGCACTAACTGGTTGATGGTCGGCATATTACTTTCCGTTCCTCCTGAAAAAAGGTGTTGTTTATAATCGATTGCTTTTCAAAAAGCCAGAAATAATTTTATTTTTCTTTTTCTTCCGCCTCGGCAACTTCTTCCTTTTTCTCCGTTTCCTCGGCGCGCCCGAGAATCGGCGCATCCGGCTCAGGCTCGCCGAGCAGACGCAGTTTGATCTTCTTGTTCGAGGGGAAACCCACGCCGGCCGGAATGAGATGCCCCATGATCACGTTTTCCTTGAAGCCGTACAAGCGGTCGCTCTTGGCAAGCGTGGCGGCCGTGGTCAAGACGCGGGTGGTGTCCTGGAACGAGGCGGCCGAAATGAAACTTTCCGTCTCGATCGAAGCCTTGGTCACGCCGAGAATCGCGGGCGCGGCCTCGGCCGGCCGTTTGCCTTCGGCCATGGCCTTGCGGTTGATCTCGTGGAAATAGTTCTTGTCGACCAGTTCGTTCCATAAAAATTCGGTGTCGCCGCAATCGGTGATGCGAACCTTGCGCAGCATCTGGCGCACGATGACCTCGATGTGCTTGTCGTTTATTTCGACGCCCTGCAGGCGGTAGACTTCCTGGATTTCATTCACCAGATATTCCTGCAGTTCCTGCGGACCGCAGACCTCGAGCACCTCCTGCGGAACCACCGGGCCTTCGGTGAGCGGCTCGCCCTTCTCGACGTGATCGCCCTGGAAGACGATGATGTGCTTGCCGAGCGGGATGATGTGTTCCTCCTGGGAACCGCTGACCGTGTCTTTCACGATGACGCGCCTGGCTCCGCGCTGGATGCCGCCGAACTCCACGATGCCGGCGATCTTGGAAATCTCGGCGGCGTCCTTGGGACGGCGCGCCTCGAACAACTCGGCCACGCGCGGCAGACCGCCGGTGATGTCCCTGGTCTTCGCCTCCTTGCGCGGGGTTTTGGCCAGGACAGAACCGGGTGTGACGACTCCGCCGTTGGTCACAAACACGTACGCTCCGGCCGGAATGCTGTAGGTGGCAAGCACGGCATTGGTTTTCTGGTCCTTTACCAGAATCTGCGGATGCAGGTCCTCGCGGTAATCAAGGATCAGAATGCGCTTGAAACCCGTGATCGCATCCAGCTCGATCTTCATGGAGACATTTTCCACCAGATCGCGGAACTGGACAACGCCGCCCTGTTCGGCGATGATCGGAACGCTGTGAGGTTCCCAACGCACGAAGACCTGCCCCTTGGCGACCTCGCCCCCCTCGTTCAGGGAAATGATAGAACCCACCACGAGCGGATGGCGTTCTATCTCGCGGCCGTCCTTGGCGCGAATGAGCACGAACCCGTTCTTGTTCAGGACGATGTTGTTGTTCTGGGCGTCCTTCACCATGCGCGCGTTTTCGAAGGCGATCACGCCGGCGTTTTTGGCGCGAATTTCGCTTTGACCGGCGCGGGAGCTGGCGGCGCCGCCGATGTGGAAGGTGCGCATGGTAAGCTGCGTGCCGGGCTCTCCGATGGACTGGGCCGCTATGATCCCCACCGCGGCTCCCATGTCGACGAGCCGGTCCGTGGTCAGGTCGCGTCCGTAACATTTCGCGCACACGCCGCGTTTGGCCTCGCAGGTCAGAACGCTGCGGATTTTCACGGATTCAAAGTCGGCTTTTTCGATCAAGTCGGCCTCGACCTCGCCGATGTCCTGGCCGGCGGCCACGATCAGTTCCTTGGTGGCCGGATTGCGGATGTCTTCAAGCGCCGTGCGGCCGATGACGCGCTGCCCGAGCGGAATGTCGGTGGCGCCGCTGATGGCGGAAAGACGTATGCCGTTCAAGGTGTTGCAATCGTGCTCGGTGATGATCACGTCCTGGGCCACGTCGACCAGTTTGCGGGTCAGGTAACCGGCGTCGGCGGTTTTGAGCGCCGTATCGGCCAACCCCTTGCGGGCGCCGTGCGTGCTGATGAAGTATTCCAGCACGGTCAAACCTTCCCTGAAATTCGAAACGATCGGCTGCTCCATGATTTCGCCGGAGGGTTTGGCCATCAGGCCGCGCATGCCGGCCAATTGCCGTATCTGCTGCCGGCTGCCGCGCGCTCCGGAATCCACCATCATGAAAAGCGGGTTGGGCTGATCGGAATACTGCGTGCGCTGCATGGCGTCCATCATAATACCAGCGGTCTCGTCCGTGGCGCGGGTCCAGATGTCGATGATCTTGTTGTAACGCTCGCCTTCGGTTATGATGCCGCGCTCGTACTGCTTGTCCACTTCCCTGACCTGGCGG
>Ga0209749_1002294_pt1 | contig 13134 bp, 10 predicted proteins | sample EPASupsiteSAE347_FD_187267 | JGI IMG/M metagenome (GOLD analysis project Ga0209749, IMG submission 187267) | Bioremediated contaminated groundwater from EPA Superfund site, New Mexico - Sample SAE3-47 (SPAdes) (version 2) | ecosystem: Environmental > Aquatic > Deep subsurface > Groundwater >... | reverse complement strand
GGGAATCCAGAAAAATCTCGTGCCATAGGCAGATCCGCCTATGGCGGAAATGCTGGATTCCCGCTTTCGCGGGAATGACAGCATTGACGCTCACAACCTACCCGCGTAACTGACGCGCATTACATAATTCCCGAGATTGCTCTTGACACAGGGTTAAAAGATGTGGTTGAATTTTATGAAACGGCTTAACTTAAGCAGCCCTATGGACATGCGCCAATTAACGACAAGCTAATGATTGCGGATTCGACTTCGATCTAACACCCTTTTATACATCCAAAGTCTAACGAAAACGGGAAATCCTCCTTTAAAGCAAATTTAAAGACGCGCCATCCCATCAGGAGAAAATCGAATGAAATCCATTTTGTTGATTAACCCGCCGAACGCCGACTCAATACGGTCCCCGGGCTATTTTCTAATGCCGCTTTCGCTGATGTATCTGTCCGGATCGTCAAAGTTGGTTGCGACCACGAACATCCTTGACCTGAATGTGGCAAAAAAGAAATTTTTCATTTCGGAAAACGCCGGGGAGTTTTCTTATGCCGCAGTGGTTGAAAAAGAGGTAAAAAGGCTGTCGCCCGACTTCGTCGGCATAACGTGTTTGTTTTCCGGGCAAATCGAGATGGTCCTGAAAATTGCCGATGTGGTAAAAAATGCAAATCCTTCTTCGATCACTATTCTTGGCGGTATGCACCCGACGATTTTTCATGCGGCGATTTTGTCGAATTGCCCCAACGTCGACGCAATTGTGATTGGAGAAGGAGAAAAAACATTAACGAAATTGCTTACAACCGAAAGGGGTAACTGGGGTGGCATTGAAGGGCTTGCTTTCAGGAACCACCAAAAGCAAATTATTGTTAATACCAAGATACCCTTTGCCGAAAACCTTGATGAAGTCCCCCCCCCAGCCTACGAGCTATTCAACTTCAAGGATTACGAACTCGACTCCAGCGGCTGGTTTAACCCTAAAAAACTGGATATCGGCACTTCGGCGCCAATTTTAACGAGCAGAAGCTGTCCATTCAAATGCAGCTTTTGCGGCATGAATCTTGTCATGGGGACCAAGTTTCGCAAGCGAAGCGCCGAAGGAGTGTTCCGCGAAATCGAACATCTGTACAAGGTCCACAATGTGCGCTATTTCAATATCATGGACGACAACTTCACGCTTGATAAAAACAGAACCGTGCAAATTTGCAAGCGTATAATCGAATCCAAGCTGGATATTTCTTTTGACCTGCCCAATGGCGTTATGACAGCGTCCCTTGATGACGAGGTAATTGACGCGCTGGCTGAAGCGGGTTTTGCCTATTGTTTTCTTGCCATCGAAAGCGGCTCGGATTTCATCAGAAACAAGGTAATGAACAAGCACTTATCGGAAGAACAAATTATTCGCGCCGTTAATTCGTTCAGAAGGCATCCCAACATCCATTTAGCCGCCTTTTTAATTATGGGTATGCCTGAAGAAACGAAGGAAACCCTGGATGACACCTATACGTTGCTGGAGAAACTTGATCTCGATTCATTTAAAGTGTCAATCGCAACTCCTTTCCCGGGAACGAAACTCTTTGAGCAATGCCAACGTGACAACTTGTTTGTAAAAGAATATAAAGACCATAGTATGCTATGGCGTGATGCGCGTTGGTATCAACGTATTCTTAACGAAAGCGCGCCGTATTTCTTCAAACCTTATAAAATGGAATTGCGAGAATTGGACGAGTATGCGCTTAAATTCGAAGCTTTAAGACACCAAAAGCATTTGGCTTGCCCGAAATATCGCCGCACCCTTAGTGTAACCAAGGCAATGGATGACTTCCGCCGGATAAATCCGGGGGCCCCGTAAATCTCCGTCGTGCGATATCGTAATGCCCAAGCCTGCGTCCGTTTCGTCTACCGTGAGGCGCTTCACCATTGCGTTGCGCGCGTATAGAGATTAAATAAAACCTGCTTTACCTTGTCAGGCACGGCATGAAATATGCGCTTTTTAAAACGTTCCGCGCGCATAAACATTCGATTGGCATACCTTGGACCGATTTTTTGCGCAGCAAGCAAGTCGAACGCAAATGAGCCGAAACTTTCATATATATGCACGCCGTTTTGCATGCATAGCCCGCAATACTTGTGTTCACACTTTAACTTCTGCAACTGATCCGGTTCGCTTTGCAAAAAGGGCCCAAGTCCAAAGCGCCGCGAATCGTAGACCGCACAACAAAGCTGGACGTCGCCATCCGAGTTAATAATAATGCTTCCATCGCGAAACGGGCAAGGTTTATGCCTCAAGAATTGCGCCGCTTGCAAGGCCTCCTTCAACGGCAACGCCAGTGAGTCAACGATCTCCATATCTTTATCGGACAACGCACTTTCTTCTCCTTGGAGCTGCGCGATATAATCCATTACCTTTTCGACCGGCATTAAAAGCGCCCATACCGGATGAAAGCCCATCTTGAGTTCCTTGGCGAAATGACGCATCGGCAATTCATCATCAAGATTAGTCATGTACCGGTGATAAAACACATGAATTGCCGTGGATGCCGCCATTGTCCGGGCAGTTTCAGATAAATGCCGCATATTATTCTTGACCAGCTCAATATCGCCGCCGCGATGCGTGATCCCATACGCAGCCTGCCGGAATCCGGAAAGCGATATGCGAATAGTGTTGGGGCAAGCATTTAAAACCTCGCGCGCATTTTTAACCACGTTAAGGTTGGTGCTGATATAGCACTCGGGACCGCATTCGCGCACGATCTTTACAAGCCGCGGCAACTCCGGATGAAGGAACGGCTCGCCCCAATTATAAAGATGGACGGACGGAACAACATAGGTGGAAGTCGCTTTGAGAACGATCTCCTTAAATAGATTGACATCCATAAAAGCGGCAGGTTGTATGGCAACGGCTGAATTGCCATTTGGACACGAGGGACACGTAAGATTGCATCTTCCCGACACATCGATAAAAAATGATTTTATCATAATTAATTCCAAATTGGCGCCAACAACCGTCCTGTTCGCAAGCGCGCATTACCGAATCAAGATGGATGAAGCTTTGCAATTATCAACATCCGATGGCAAAGCGTGGGGCGAAGCAAATATACAGGGATCTTGACGAGGTTTTTAATCCAAGCCAACGTTTTCAAGCACCCCGATGAGTGGCCTTGCGGCAACAACCCTACAATATAACGGCAATCCACTAAATCAAAGCCGCATTTCTCAAGCAATTTACGAAGAGTCCGCTGCGTGAACATCACACAATGATCAGGGTTGTCGTATTCTCCGCCCAAAAGTAGGCTCGTTAGCGTGTAATACAAGCCGGATGCATTGGGCGCCGTTAACACAAGAACACCATCCTTGTCGAGATGGCGGCGTACAGTTGCCAAAAACTGACCCGGATTCGGAAGGTGCTCTATTAATTCGCCGGCAACGACCACATCATAAGTTCGGGACAAATTTAAGCTTTCGACATTGCCAAGCACCACATTATAACCCTGCGCCTGGAGTAATTTGACGGCTTCCGCATTATAATCCACACCGACACAAGTGCGGGCATTAGACCTGATCACATCGTGAAGCCATAGGCTCCGATTCCGATTGATCAGGTCATGATCAACGCATCCCAAATCAAGGACGTTTTTGCCCCAGACAATAGTTTTGATTACATTAAAGCGATCAAACACAATTTTGTTCATTGACGGGAATATGCTCCTTCCAGAACGCCTGCGAGTCTGTATGCCAGGCATGACAACCAAAAGGAAGTTGTCCCCCGTTTTTGGATAGACACTCGGCGGGTGCTGCATCGAAGGCAAAACCCAAGGCTTCGCGCCACCCGGGAATACGTAACGGATAAATATATCGGGCAAAATTGCACCAGAAAACATCTTCCGGAATATCGAGCATGTGATTTATAAAATAACGAAGCAAACGGCACGCTCGTTGCATGGCAACCACGCGCCGCAGGGAAAAACCCCCATTGCCCACCCTGCGCAAAAATGGCCGAAAACCCCTATATTGCGTCCATCGCTTTTTGCTGAATTTCCTGAATTCATAATTCAGCCAGGGGGCTCCAATGTAGTCGTAGCCCCGATCGCACCACGACTGCAATTCGTTTCTAAACACATAACAATCCGTTTGATATATAAGAAAATAATCGTATTGCTTGAAACGCGAATAAAATTCTTCCGTCCGGCACAAATGATTATATCCGCGCGGCGATGAGAAATAATACGGATCGAACCACGCCACTTGGATACCCGGGGCCCATTGTGACCACCGACTAACATCCATCCCTGCCGGGGCAGCCAGCCACATGTCATGACCGCAAAAAACACTGGCGGCCCTGCGAACAGAAATTATTTCCAGCGGGCTGAGCGCCGCTTTATGAGAAGGAATAACGATAGCCGCACGGGCCACACTATTCATCGGCATGATCTCGTGTCGCTATTAATGACGCCCATTTCGGCGGCATATTTTTCCGCACTTCGATGGATGAAAAAAGCTTGATCGGTTGACGCGGAGAAGACCGCACCCATTTGGACATTCGACTCAGACCTTCTTCCATAGCGATGCCATGGATGAGATCGCCGAAAACACGGCTCAGCTTGGCGTGATCGGAAAAGGCATGCAAAACCTCGTGCCTTTCCGGCAGATATAAAACGTTTTTCTTCAGGCCCATCGTTCGGGCAACGCAGTCGGCCAGATCATTGACCGTGTAAGGCACATCGGCCCCAATGTTAAAAACTTGATTATATGCCTGGGTCCTTTCAATCGAGGATGCAATGACCGGGGCCACATCGTCAATATGCGTAAACGCCCGTGTCTGTGTACCGTCGCCAAAGATGGACATTTGTTCGCCGGCCAATAACTGCCGCATAAATATGCCGATGACATTACGATAAGGATCGGCGATATTCTGCCTTTCACCGTATACATTATGCGGGCGGAAGATTATGTAATTTAGCCCAAACATGCGATGCGCCGCTTCCAAGTCCAATTCAACGGCATACTTGGATATGCCATAAGGATCTTCGGGACGCGGCGGCGTATCTTCCCGCATCGGCGTCTGCCCAGCACCGTAAACCGCAATGGAAGATGTGAACACAAAACAACGAACCGTCGCGCTGTTCACAGCCGCGTTGATGAGATTACAGCTGCCGATGAGATTCGTTTGGTAATTATAGCGCCGAATAAAATGGCTTAACCCCTCGGCCGCATAGGCGGCGAGATGAAAGACATAATCGATCTTGTTTTCATCAAAGATACTGTGAACAAAGTCGACATTCGTTACCGAACCCTTTTTAAAGATGGCTTGCTTCGGAATATTATCGGGGTAACCCCCGGAGAGATCATCCAAGACGATTACGTTATGGCCCATCGCGATCAAACGGTCGGCCACATGCGATCCGATAAAACCGGCGCCTCCCGTAACCAGCGACACTTTGTTGTTATTGCGCATGGCAATCGCTTCGTCCTATATTGATTTGACAGAACTTGCTCCGATCGAGCCTGTGCAAACCGCCCTCAAATTCATTCACAATAATGTCTTCCACGTATCGTAGATTTGATTTATTACACTGTTGGACATATTGATGTCAATCTTTTTTGACTGTGTGCTTGACTCGACAAGTGTCTTTGTCCATTATTAAACATCAAATTAGCATACCGTTTTAGGCGGATTGGCCGGGAACAACAATGAACGCACGACCTGAATCGCTTTATCTCGATTTAATGAAAAAGACCGTCTCGTTCATGTTGTGGGAGGAACCTGGCCATCCCATAGAGACATTCAGTTACAAGCTCCCGTTGTTGGGCCGCGTTATTCTGAACATAGTGACACGGTCATTGCGTGCTTTCAATCTGGGTCTCGTGATGCGGCTTGCATGGGGAAAAGGCGCCGGTCAGAAAGAAGAAGGCATGATTTGGTCAGCTCTGGCTGATACGATGATAGGCATGAAGCGTCTCGACAACATCCAGTATTGCGTTGAAAACGTGATCCGAAACAAGGTTGCGGGAGATCTGATTGAAGCCGGTGTCTGGCGGGGCGGAGCCGCAATCTTCATGCGTGCCGTGTTGGCCGCCTATGGCGTTATGAATCGCCGGGTCTTCGTCGCCGACTCGTTCGAAGGTCTCCCCAAACCCGACGAGGCAAGATATCCCCAGGACCGCGGCGACAAACATTACCGGAGCCGTTTTCTTGCAGTATCCCAGCAACAGGTGGAAGCTAATTTCGCAAAGTACGGCCTGCTCGACGAGCAAGTGGTATTCTTGAAAGGCTGGTTTAAGGATAGTCTACCAGTGGCACCCATAGACAAACTTGCCGTGCTGCGGATCGATGCTGATATGTACGAATCAACTCTGCAGGCATTGAGCTGCCTGTACCCGAAACTGTCAAACGGGGGGTTCTGCATAATTGACGATTACAACACCCTGGGAAACTGTAGGCGGGCCGTCGACGATTATCGAACCAGGGAGGGCATAAGCAGTCCCATAAATTGTATCGATGTCTCGGGAGTTTTCTGGCAAAAAGGATAAAAACGTGTTTTATTGTTGCAAAATACGTTTTGACATTCGTGATACGCTTTATCTATGAAGAACTTACCCGTCATACGTATGACAGTCTGGATCATTTGCCTGGCATTGGTTGCGGGAGGGAGTATGGGGTGCCGGGAATGGGCGGCCAAGCGGACTGTCTCGTGGGCGGAGTTGGTCAGCCAACTGGGCGATTTCGATCGAATGGCCCGACTGGATGTTCTTTCCTCACCGCTGATTTCGTCACATGATCCCACTGGCGGCAACAACGATTACAATAACTATCTGCGTAAAAGTCGAACGCCCGGCTGGGTGGTGCTGGCCGATTTGAAAGGGCCGGGATATGTGTCCCGCTTGTGGTTTACATGCTCGACAACGAATCACCCCCTCCGGTTTTACTTCGACGGGGAAAAACAGCCGCGTTTTGACATTTCGCTCGATGAATTTGACGGAACGAAGGAACCGTTTCTTTCGCCCCTGGCCGGCAAAGAGAACATCTGTTGGTATTCATTTGTGCCGATCCCCTATCACAAACGGCTTGTCATTGAAACCAAGGAAAGCGGAAATCAGCCGGGCGGATGGCCGCGCTTGTTCCATCAAATTAATTATATAACCTTGCCGGCCGGTCAGACGGTGGCAAGCTTTCCGGCCGTCTTATCCAGTAATGATCTATCTCAGCTCCAAAAAGTCCGCGACCGATGGCGCACTTTTCCAATCGAACGCCCGTTCCCGGGGAGCGTCTCTGTTGAAACCAACGTGCTCTTGGGAGCGGGGATGTCGGCGGACTTGTTTAAACTAACGGGCCCCGCCCTACTTCGCTCTCTTTGGGTTCGGCCGGATTTTGACGCCGTCAAATCATCGGCCGTGGCGCGGGAAAACATCCTGAGGGATTTGGTGCTCCGTATTCGATGGAACGCTTCGCCGGCCGTCAGCGTGGAGGCGCCCCTGGGCGATTTCTTCGGGAGCTGTTGGCAGAGATCCCGGTATCAGTGTCTCTATTTCGGGCTGACAAACGACACGTTTGCCAGCCGTTGGCCGATGCCGTTTGAAACTTCGGCTTACATCAGCATGGAAAATCAAGGCACGCAGCCGGTGGCCCTGCAAGCCGGCGCAGGACTTGAGCCGCTGAAAAAATGGGATCCTGCCTGGGGATATTTCCACAGCGGCTGGTATCGCACCGCTCCGGAAGACATCGGGCGGCCGCATCCGGTGTTGCGGATGAAAGGCCGGGGAAAATACGCGGGCTGTATCTTGACGGTGACCAGCGCAGACCGCAGTTACTGGATACTGGAAGGGGATGAGTCCATTCGGAAAGATGACGAGGAAATACCAGCATGGCTCGGCACTGGTCTGGAAGACTATTTCAACAGTGGCTGGTATTACCGCAATGTCCAGACGTTTCCCATGCACGGACTGCCGTTCAAAGCGCACTTCCGCACGGTACAGTATAGCCTGCACCTGATGAATCCGACATTGTTCCGGTCATCGTTGGACATGGTGTTCGAACGCGGCCCCAACCATGCCAGCCAAGGCTGGATGGAAAGCGTTGCCTTTTATTATATGGCCGAGCCATGTCAGGCGTTTGCGCGGCTGGGGACGCCGGTCCAGCGACGGCCACCGCCGGATGAATTATCGCGCGCGACGCTAATGACGGAAATCTGGAATTACGAACGATTGGGCGATTTCAAGGGAGCCAGCGAATATATTGACCGCTACCTGGAAAATTTCGCTAATTTCCCATTTGCAGACGTTTTACGGTTGCGTCAGGTGGCTTATACGGAGCGGGAAAAGGGATTCGCAACCGTGCGCCCGGTGTACGAGCAGTTTGCAATCTCCACCAACGAACTTGCCAGCCAGTATGCCAAACTCCTGCTCTGGTTCCATCAATCGCCTTCCAACGCCTTGGTGGGGGGCTTTGCCAATGCACGCACGAAACTTTTCCTGGATAACAAGTTAATCGGCGAATCCGGCGATCCGGAGCGCATGATGGTATGTGGCGTCCGGGTTGGTCCCGGGCGGCACGTCTTAGCCATGGAATCACAATACAAGCCATATCCAAACTGGAACCAAATGATTTTACGCACACATTGGGGCGATGTGTTTTCCACCCCGAAATGGAAACTTGCCTGTAACCCGGCGCCCGGCTGGCTGAATCCCGACTATGATGACCGATCATGGAAATCCGTGGGGGGAGTGGCAAAAGGGCCGCCGGAGGAACCGCATGTCTGGGTCGTACCGGATGCATTCGTGGATGTGGCAAAAGCCGGGGGACTGGGGCCAACGATTGATTGGCCGGATCAGAAAAAGACCATGGTGTACCGAACCGTCTTTGATTTGCCCTGACCCGGATTTAGGCTTGCTTCATCAGCGCCAGAAGCGGACGAACCGTTTTTTCGGCAACGGTTCGGACATCGAACAACTCGCGCGCCAGTTTATAACCCGCGGCGCCACAACGCGCTCGTAAATCCCGCGATTGCGCCAACATCATCAACTTGGACGAAAATTCCTCCTGGGAATTCGGATCGAACATCAGGCCGGTTTCGCCTTCGCGCACAATCTCGGCCATGCCCTGGAGCCTTGCCGCCAGAACGGGCAGGCCGCAAGCCATGTTGTGCACCAGGGCGCTGGTCACATGAAAATTATCCGATTCCTGTCCTGTCCGCATGGCCAATCCGATATCGCCCGCATTCAAAGCCGTCCGCACCATCGCCACGGTTTTCAGCCAGCCCGTGAAACGGATAATTCCCTCGGCATGCAAATCGCGGACAATTCGTTGCAATCGCGCAATATCCGGCCCGTCGCCGACCAGCAGATATCGCAACGCCGGACAACGGGCGCGCAAGGATGCAACCCAGGCAATAATTTTATCGTTGCCCTTATTGGGGTGCATATAGCCATGGTTGACCAGCACCACGTGATCGTCCCGATAATCGAAGGCCGACCGGGCCGCTTGCCGATCCGCGGGATGGTAAATCGTAAAATCGCAAGCGTCGTAGACGGGGACGATCCGCGCCGGGTCGCATCCTCGTTTTGCCAGATACTGTTTTGTATATTCCACGCGCGTAAAAACAAGCGGCAAGCGGCGCCATGATGCCATATCAATGGCATTAATCAGGCGTCCCACAGGACGCCATACCGGATGTTTCAACATATAGATATTGACAAAGAAATCAGCAACCGTGATGGTGACTTTGTTGCCAAAAATAAGGCGGGCAATCATGGCGGCCAACGGCATGGTTTCCTCAATATAAACCAGGTTGATACCCAGCCATCGGCAACGCAAAGCCAGCCAGGGAAGGCAGATCAGCCATAGACCTGTTTTCAGGAATTTATCCCGGGATGATGCGCGATTGATGGTAAACGGCAGGATGTGGAACACGGCATAGGGTTCGATTGTTTCGGGAATCGGCTTCAATCCACGCAGGCTGAAATAATGCACGTCGGCTTGGCTTGACAACCGGCGAATAATTTCGGCGATGGCAGGGAATAATTCGACATGGTCAGCCGCCCCATACCGAAACCAGAATGCAATTTTGGGCCGGTTACTCATGGCCAGGTGCACTTAGGTTGTTTCCCGCCATAGGCGGATTTGCCTTCGGCGGAAGGCTGCATTGGCTGCCATGGCAGACACTTTACCAGCGCCAGCAGGGCCAGGACGCTGATGGTCGCCAATACGGCCACGATCTGAAGCACTGTAGCGTGCCAGATGGAAACCCCTGCCAGATAGCCGACCACGCACAAAATCAAAGGCATGGTCATCCGGAATCTGTTCTGGGATAATTCGAAATTCATGATGATGAAAGCCAGGCCGAGGGGACTCATGGCCCAGATCGTACACCGCAGCAGCCGGCACATAGCCGCATCGGGTTGCCAATCGTGATACAAGACCCCGAGCGGCAACTGCGGGAAAAGCGCGCAGACCAGAGCTCCCGGGACAATAATAATCGCCGTATAAAAGAGCGCCTTCCAAAGGAGTTTGTTGTGCTGAGCGCTCGTAGCGCCATTAGACACTGTCTTTGGAAACAGCGCGCCGGCAATTGGCATAGGCAGAAAAACGATCATGCGCCCGATAGTGGCCGCACGCGCATAAAAACCCGATTGATCCGGCGAGAAATAATGCTTCACAATCAGCATATCGGCGCTCATGAGGAATGAAAAACTGGCCATCACCACGATGGTACGCCATAGATAGGCATGGGTGCTTGGCAAGGCTTGATCCGTGGGCAAGGTTCTGCGCAGGATGATCCATAGACCGGCCATGGCAATTCCCGTGCCAACGAGCATCCCCACTCCTTGTCCTACCAAGGCCCACTTGGCCGAGGCGGCGATGAAATAGACCAGCGCGCCACCAATCACCAAGCGCACCACCCCCCAACTCATTCCGGATACGGAACCCCACCCAAAAGCCTGAATACCACCTAAAGGGGCGCCGACGACCGGCGAAAAAAAAGACATGGCCAGAATGACCAGGGCCATGAACAGGGCGCTCCGGTCCGGTAAATTAAAGAAATCAGCCAACGGCTGACTGAACAGGATCCCCACAACAAGCAGGGGAATGAAAACGACCAGAAGCTTCAAGGCCCAGGAGCGCATGAGCGGGAATATATCGCCGGCGCGGTTCTGCTGGAGCAGTTGTGCGGTAAAGAAGGTTAGAACCGTGCCCAACGCGCCTAATGGCATGCCGGCAATCATGACCACTCCCAACATGGAGGAGAGCACACCGTATTCCGCAGGCGAGAGCCAGCGGCCCATGACCATGTGAAAAAAGACGCTGGAGATGTTGACGACCTGCGAGGCCGCCATCAAGAGAATACTGTGCCGCAGAAGGTGGTCAGGTGAATTCATAATGAAGATGAAAGATATGCCCTCGAAACATGCAAATACACCTATTTACTCATCCGTTTATTGCCAGGCTTGGCCCGGCGATAGATGCGGCCGCCGACAGTAGCCCCGGCAATTTCGTGCCAGTCACGTACTTTGCGGATTCGCAGATTATAGGTATGCACGGCCTCAAGCAACTGACAATCCACCCCCAGCTCACGACATCGTCCAATAATAGCCCCCAGGTCCTTGGGAAAACATTTTCCGCCGAAGCCGCGTTCGGAGGTCACATCCAAATGACTGTCTCCGATGCGCGGATCCAGCGCCACGGCCTTTTTGACGTCCTCGTAATTCACATTTTGGGCCTGGCACAGGTCATAAAACACATTGGCCAGGGCCACCTTGGCCGCCAACATGACATTGGCCTGATATTTAACAATCTCTGCGGCCACGGTGCTCAGGTGCATAATCGTCGCGGCTGGAAAACAGGTCCGGTACAAATCAATTACCTTCTGGGCCACCCAATCGTTATCGGCTCCCACGATAATTCGGTTGGCGCCGACAAAATCCTGCAGATAGTTGGCTTCGGTTAAAAACTCCGGATTCATGGCAAAAGGCACATCCGGATAACGGCGGGCATAACGCTGGGTCGTACCCGGCGCCACGGTGGATTTAATGACAACGACCTTGCCCTTACCGGCAATTTTCGGGCAGATTTTGGCCATCATGTCGTCATAAATCGAAAGGTCTATTTTCAGCTTGTGCTCATCATAGGGTGTTGGCAGACATGCGAAAATGATTTCGCTCTTGCGCAAAAGCCCGTTAAGATCATGCGGCCCCTTGAATTTATCATAGATGATGACGCGGTGTTTGGGTTCAAATCCGCGTTCACGGTCATAATCCACAAACCCGTATTCCACGGAACGCCCCACATAACCGTAGCCAATAATGCCGATTGTGCTCATTCAAATCTCCAGTAATCAGTGATCAGTCATCAGTAATCAGTTGCCCGTCTCCCGCCCTCCGGCTTGTTCCGCCCTCATCCCACGGTCTCCAGCCCACAGTCTACGGCCCCTTTTCGGCCTGTCCCTCGCGCATACCGAAGCACCCCGCCGGCCAGCAATATGTCCCGCTGGCGATCGCTGAGATTTAACTTGCCCCCGAAAGTCATGTTCCGGGTCTTGTTGCTTACCGCGATTGCTTCAGCTTGACGCACGCCATCGAGCAGGCCGGTTACTTCGAGAATATCCCCCGGCTGAAGTGCCGCATAATCGGCGCCGGACGCCAAGACCAGCGGCACTATGCCGTAATTAATCAGGTTGGCAAAATGAATGCGTTCGAACGAACGGGCCAGAACGACCATCACTCCCAGATAGCGCGGGCAAATAGCCGCATGTTCCCGCGATGAACCCTGCCCGTAACTCTCTCCCCCAACGATAATTGACGGCATTCCCTTCTGCTTGTATTCCAGACAACGCCGGCTAAAGGTTGCATCAATCGCCTCAAATACAAATTCCGCGTATTTCGGGATATTGGAGCGGTATTTCAGCCGTCGCCCAGCCGGCATGATATCATCCGTAGTAATCTTATCACCCACCTTGATGGCAACCACGCCTGCCAGCGAATTCGCCAGCGGCTCCAGTTGCAAGGGCGCCCCGATATTCGGCCCCCGCACAATTGTCACCGCCCCGCGCTCAGATGGTGGCGGTGGGCTCAGTACCATGCTGTCGTCTATCACAAAGGCCGTTGGCATAGCAATCGCCGGGTAATCTAACCCTGCATCACGCGGATCGGTGACCA
>Ga0209749_1002293_pt1 | contig 13141 bp, 10 predicted proteins | sample EPASupsiteSAE347_FD_187267 | JGI IMG/M metagenome (GOLD analysis project Ga0209749, IMG submission 187267) | Bioremediated contaminated groundwater from EPA Superfund site, New Mexico - Sample SAE3-47 (SPAdes) (version 2) | ecosystem: Environmental > Aquatic > Deep subsurface > Groundwater >... | reverse complement strand
ATGCTTCTGCATCGTTCGATGTAAATGAGCCTCCGTCCTGCTTCGTGAAGAAGTATACGGACCCGGCAGGTACGAGCCGCAACGTCGGTTTTGGCTCACCCTTTCCATCTCTCTTGGCCATGTCCCAGCCAGACACATGCTCTGGACGCGGCACAAAAGCAGCCCTCATCACCACGTTGTCAGAGAGCCCCGGAAGCTTCCCGACAACATTGTCTCCATCCGCGGAGAGATTGAACCCGTCAGGAAGCCAACCGCGCTTAAAGTAAGCCGGTGAGACGCACAGAACACGAAGCCCTTTTACCCCCTTCGAGAATGCGGCTGTCAACGATGCCGGAAGAGCGTTGATGCCGAAATCCGTGCTCTCCAACCGTGCAAGCCTTCGGTCACCACCCAGCGTAACGACTTTTTCCGGTGTCAGAGAACCCGTTTCGGCGCGGGCCATGATTCCCCATTCACGGACTGTTCCTTCTTGACGGGCGAGCGTCTCTCGTATCATTCCGCAAAAAAGCCCGCCCTCCTCGGCGGCAAATGTATTGCTGTCGATGGTGACGTGAGGCTCCAAGCGCAACGGCAACGTACGAGATTCGCGATCCGAGAGTCCTGGCTTCTTCACGGTCCGTCCGCACAGCCAGTCCACAAACTCGCCATGAGTCCACCATCTGGTCAAAGGCTCTGGCTTCGCGCGTTCCTCGATCATCGGTCGCCAGAGGAGTTCCCGAGCATCATCGATCAGGCCCAAGGTGGGTGCCGCTGGTCTTCTCGGGCGAAGCGGAACCACATCCTTACAGTTTTCGAGTCCAATGGCGTCCGCCGGGCACGCCCATAGGAGATTGCTTGTGTCCCAATTCTCGCCGAATTTACGGCAAAGGGGCAGGCACAATTCTATCCGAACGTCGGCGGTCTTGTTTTTCCACTCACTGGAAGCAAACCGGGTTTCTTCCTTTGACTCTTCCGCACGCCCGCATGCTGTGCGAAGAGCGCCACGAATGGTTGACGGGAAGGGCCACTCCAACGCGGCAGCCCGTCCGGAAGCTGCGGTGTACCATCCCTTGGCGCTATTGAAGAAAAAGCCGTCGCGCGGAGTCAGTGCATACTCACGAATGGTCATAAGCGCTCTCCCTTCTGCGACGGATTCGACATTGCCGGGACAAAAGCACGCATCACCAGCATCCGCCCAACCCATTGCTCCGCAACACATTTAATTTTCTGATATTCTGGATTATCTCCCAAAGATGAAAAGTCTAGCCCAGCCATTTCAGGAGTAATCGTTTCATCGATCTCATCATTCCCAGTGCGCTTCAAAGTCCGCGTCACATCGTCGCGCAAGAGAGTGGCCCACGAGCGATTGTCTTCGGGCGCGATCCTCGAAGCGTCAGGCATTCGACGGAGATCACGTTGTATCTCATAGATTTTTTTAGAAGAGAGCTTCCCGGCCAAGATATTCAAATCGTTTTCTGCTCGCGATACCGGTGCTGTTGTCCAGCGGGCACGCCACGAGACCTTGTTGCCGGAACGTTTGTCTACGATCACGGCAAGCGCATTGCGTCTTTCCTGCTCTTGAAGCTCCTGTCCCTTGGCCTTTTTCTCAGCTAGCCGGCCTAGCTCCAACAGGTGGGCCATTCCATCGAGCACGTGCCCGATACCGAGCCCCACCGACAATGATGGCTCCTTTTCGCCGGCACCGAATTTCTGTAGCAGATTGCGGAAGGTCTCGTTCAGCTTTTCCGCAACGGCGAGGGCATCATCGATACAGACAAACGCAAGAACGTCGTCCCCGCCGGAGTATACGAGCACTCCCTTGTGATCATTTTCCACAATCGTGCGCGCCTCGACGGCAAACATCGATAGCTTTTGGGAAAATTCACGATGTGCTTCAGGATCGTCGATGCTGTCGATGATATTCCCCATTCCATCGCCGTCGGCAACGAGACAGGCGACATAAGGATGGGGCTGCCCCGATACAACTTTGAGGAGGGGGGCCACGTTCGCCGTCCCCCATTCACGACCTTCTTTGCGCCCTCGGCCCATCTCTTCGAATATGGACGACCAACGGCTTTCCATCAAAATCTCTGCATCAAACGAAAAACTCTGTGTCCATGGAATGTCCGCGCGAGCTACACGGGAAATATCACCTTGTGCACGGCAAGCGTTGACGACTTTATCGAATTGTTCCGGATGCGCCTTTTGAGCCCGCTCCAACCATCCTGCCAGGGCGATGTTGGTGATCGGCACAAACTGCTCAGGCCTTCCACCGGTGCGTTTAATGAGGCCTATCGCATCCAGCTGCTCGCCTGCGGCAATCCGGAATCGTGCCACCTGGTGTCCCCTTTTCTCAGGCTCGGCCAAAACCGTTTCCCTGGCGCCGTCGAGCGTTGACTTGGGCACATTGCCCCGCCCGTGATGCCACGGCTCGAAATCCCGCAGGCACTTGCGCCCGGCAATGGTCTGTTCCAGCAAGCAGTGTGCATCCCGATATCCTTCGGGGCTGTCATCCATCGGTGTCCAGGAGGCATTGAATTCCAAGAAGGAGTCTACCTGTTCCTTCCAGACAGCATCCACAACTCCATCCGCCGGCAGGAGACTCTCATGTTCTCGTTTCACCTTGTCCGCAATCTCTGACCACCTATGCTTCACTGCTTCGCGAGCGTCATTCACCGCACCTTTGCAGAGCTGTTCATCGCCGCTGATGATGGCAAGCAAGCGGTTCGCGATATTCAACGGAGGTTTTTTTGTCTGCGGCCGGATGAATTCATCACAGGGAGACAGCTCGCCAGACCCCTTTTCGAGAGCCGGGAAGATGAGCTCCGCGTCTTTTCCGGCAAGGGCCCGGGCGGCCGCACGGGAAAGCTCACTGAGCAGGTGACTGCCGTACCACAGATCACGGGTGCGCCGTGCCTGGGCGATGAAATCCTGCACCGGACCGAGGGTGATCAGTAAGAGGTATTTGCTTTGGGTCATGGCGCCACCTGCGTGCATTCGCTCTTGGCGGCAAGCCAATCGATAAACGCCTGTCGAACCGTTGTCTTGCCGATGAGTGGATTGAACAGCAATTTGTCCGTCGCGCCCGCGATCTTATCGAACGGCGCGTCCGATCCCGGAACTGGAGAATATGAGCCGCCCGTATTTCTGCCAAGTACGACCTTGCCTTCCGGATAGGCTCGATTCAGCCAAAGCGCGCAAGGCACAAACTGGCCGTCGGCCAGAGGAAGCGCTTTGACAATGAGCGGGCTGGCAAGACGACTGCCGATGGTGGTATCATCGTTGTCGTTTCGGCTGTTTGGTACCCATCGCAGTTCAAATTCCTTGGGTTCATCCCGAGGAGGTGAGAGCTCTCCCCAAAACATCTCATCCATTTTGCCATTATCTTTCTTCCGTGTCGGGTGCAATTCACGACTTTTCTCCTGGAACTTTTCGATGATGGGCAGCCCAAAAGAAGCACGCGGCCAAGCCGGGTCCCCGGAGTAACGTGGAGAATGTGCCCAGATCCTACCGGCTTTGCAGGTTGAAAGCTGTCGAATTTTGTCAGCCTCTGGCCAGTTTGAAACTGAGGCCCGGTTCCCGCCATGAGGATCCGGCTCTCTGGCCCAATCTCCGGCTTTTCCGGATGTTCCTGCCCCCTGACGGAAATCACGAAGCCAGCCAAGCGCAACTTCCCAAGCTGCAAGGTTATTATTGGTCTTCTTGCCAACGATCAGGGCGCCGGCCCGGATGCTGGGCATATCAGAGGAGACGTACCCGCTTACAGGTCCCAGAATATCGTCGCCGTTGAAAAGTTTGGCCAACGACGCGCGGGTCGCGGCGGCCGGCAACCATTTGCTTCGCTCGGTCTCCTGTCGCACTGTGATGCTCCCGACCCCTCGTCTCGTTCGGCTTCCGTACCCTCCGAAGAGAATCCACGCCTGCAAGACGTTCCGCAGCTCGTCTTCCGTGTTGCTGTCCACAGGAGAAAAAACTAACCGAAGATCGAAAGCATATCCGGGCTTGAGTCTAGGAGCGGCTGAAATGTTTTCGCGACGCTGACCTCTGGCGGGCCACAGCCCATAGCTGGACACATCCTGCATGTGCGGCTCGCTTGTATCTATTTCACTCGGCGTTGGAGGCCGGCAATCAGTAAAGATCTCAACCGCTGATCTGATAGCCCCGTCCCTGTCCGCACCTCCCCACAGTTTCCGCTCTCGGCGATACAGCTCTTGAGTGTCGAGTCCACATTGATGACCATATAGCACCCGCCACCAGAAACGCAGGTGACCGCGAATCGTGGGTACACGGATAGTATCAACGTTGTCCAACATGCGCGCAGTCGTTCCGCCTCCGAGGATCGGCGTAATGGTTTGAATGCCAATCCCAATTTCCTTACACACTCTTCCCCCCAGTCGGCTTCTTTTGCGCCGATCGGGGAGTTCGTCTTGTCTTGGTGCCTTCAGATTATCCATCGGTCAACTCCTCATGAATCAGCATTTCATATTTCCCCAACCCAAACGTCGTTCCCTTCCCCACGTGTAGGGTTTCACCCGCCTTGATCAAGGAAAGGAAAGGCGCCAGGTTGCCTTCGTAGGTGATGTTGCCTACGAAGCCGCCCATGTCGATTTTCTGATCCTGACGGGCCGAATACCGCTGCCAGTTGTACCATGTCAGGTTCTTGTTTTTGATGGTTACGCCGGTTGCTTTTTCGATGAGGCCTTTGAAATCCCAGTCCGAGGTATCGTTGCCGCAGTGGAAGTAGGAGAGCATCGATATCCGGCGCAGGAGCTGCCTGATCAGAACATGGAATTGGAAATCGTCGGTGAGGTTGTCTTTAAAGAAGATTCTCGTGGGAGAAAGGAATTTTAATGTCAGAATGGATGTTTCCGGATGGCTATCGTCAGGCGGTTCGATGTCGATGGGGAGGTCTTCGGGGCTGAAAGTGGAGAGTTTTCTCGTTTCCGAGGAATAGATCGTGGTTTCGCCTTGCACCGGGAAGGCGGCATGGCAATGGGCGATTGGCAAGGGGGCCGTTTGTACCTGGGAGACGCTCTTTAGCTGGTACTTCCCGCGGCCCTTGCCGAGGCCGATGTTGCCCAGTTCGTCGAAGGTGTATACGAAATAAGGCAGGAAATCGACGGCTTTGCCGATGAGGATGAGGCCGAAGGCGATTTCATGGCTCGGCGTGTAGCCCGTCCTTTTTTCCGGTGGCGGTTCGATCACGAACGGATGGGGGACAGCGGGGTACTTGCGCATCACCTTGGCGCCGGCGGGAGGCGGGGTTTCGAACACATAGGAATAGACGCACTGTTCCTTGAGGATGCATCCGGAGCATTCCTTGTCTTTCAGGGCGCAGACGATCTTCTTGAAGGCGACGCCGAAACCGCCGCGCAGGGTGGAACCTTTATAGAGGGGCAGGATGATGGGTTCCTTGGGTTCTATATGCAACTGGAATTTGCATACCCTCATCTTACAAGATCCTTTCCGGATGCTCTTGTAACCTTGAACCGATCGATGATGTGCAACTCTGGAAACTGTTATGACGTTACGGTTGGAACGGTCGTTTTTATTCCACAGACCAGATCAAAATGTCAATGCTTTTTACATGCAGCGAATCACTCTGACGCCGCCAGGTTGGCGTCGGAAAATACTCCGCCGCGCCCATTGTCTGGGGGTTGCAGTTGTTGTTGCTCCGGTAGACAATGTCCATGACCTCTCCATTTCTGTGCAAAAAGGCATCTGTGCCTGGCATGACCCTCTTTGTGGCAATGGCAACCTAAAAATGACCCACCCTGGTTTTGGTTAAAGTTATACTCATCGCCCCGTTATGAGACAGGGCAATGTCGCTACACGAGATCGTGATTGCCGCGATGATGCCATTTCATAATCGGTGCCATGGCGCCGAACCACACTGCCCAAGCTTCGCTGTTTGCCATTTCTTCAGATCGTGCGTCGCAATCCTTTATTCATCAAGGGGTGAATTCCGAGAGATGTCCTGCTCCCCATGCACATCAAGTTACAGGGGCTTTATAAGTCGCAATCCTTTATTCATCAAGGGGTACATTCTGAGTCGATTGCTCTCTGGAAGAAGTGCATTCGAATTGTCCTGGGTCGCAATCCTTTATTCATCAAGGGGTACATTCTGAGTTCGAAACCATGGAGCCGCGGCGGTTTTACTTTTGCCACTAAGTCGCAATCCTTTATTCATCAAGGGGTACATTCTGAGACTGTTTTCTGTGTTATGGAGACAATTTCCGAAGCCATGAGTCGCAATCCTTTATTCATCAAGGGGTACATTCTGAGACCATCGGTGCTATGCGGTCGCGTTTCGGGATTGATGTTTCAATTGTCGCAATCCTTTATTCATCAAGGGGTACATTCTGAGCTTGCTAAAAAAGTTGTTATGGCCGGTCTCGGACACTGGAAGTCGCAATCCTTTATTCATCAAGGGGTACATTCTGAGGGGTGGCTATAGATTCGTACGCGAAATTAGAGATTTGCCATAACTATTTCTGTAAGGTCGAGTTATCAACAGTTTGTTAACTCCTTTAATGCATCATATTGAGTTGTCAAAGAGCAGATTAGGCAATCATGTCAAAATGTTAGAATCGATCCTGTAAGGTGTCCTAAAATTCGTCCCACCGATATGCTCCGTTAACTCTTTGTTTTATCTTATAAAAAAATAAGATTTCACTCAATTTCCAGAAAACTGCCGCGCGGCGCCGGTAGCTTTGCGGCTTTCTATATTCAGAAGGGCAACATTCTCATATTTTCCAAAAAAGTCAACAGCAAGGATTGATGGCTTTTCTTCCTTTGACAAGAATGCAGTCGTTGTTGAAAACATGACGGTGATAGTTAATCTTCATGGCCTCCCTCCTTCATTTTCCCAGGGAAAACCGACCGTTTCTTATTTACGGGGGGGCGTTTCAAGGCTAAGGACTTGCCGATCATCTCGCTCATCTGATTCTGGCTATAGTTGCACTCCTTCATGACCCGGTCCAGCGCCTCAGCCTCCTCTATAGCGGTCAGGTTCTCCCGGAGGAGGTTTTCCACCAGGGAAATCTCCCGATGGTTTCCATCGACGAGAATGGCGGGGATGGACGCGAGGCCTGCCGCCTTCGCTGCCGCGGAACAAGATGGGCTGCAGCACCCCGTGTTTAACGATGGAAGCGGTCATTTCCGCCAAGCTGCCGGGGTCCATGAACGTTCTCGCCTGACCGGGGTTGGGCTGGAGGGACGGGACAGCAAGTTTGTAAATCTTTCCTTTTGCGTAAGTCGGCATGGCTTGTTCCCCCTTATCTGAAATTTGTTCGCCATGATGGCGGGAAACGTCGACGCTGTTGGGAAAAAGTCTCTTTTCATGCAGGAAAAAGAACGGATATCGAATCCTCAGCAGGGAAATTCCTGATCAGCGGTCATGCAGAAGCGATCATGTAGAATGATGAAGTATTCTCATATAATATTACTAAATCTTTTTCAAGGGAAAAACTATGATATTCCCCGGCGGCAGTGAGGCGGGACCTACAAGCAACAATCGTAAAGAGATGATGACATGGTCGCGATTCGGGCGGACCTCCAAGTGACCAGTGGTCGTTTGGCGGCGTCCCCTCAGGCAACGGGGGGACGCCGCAGGTTGTTGGTCCTTTATTGACCGGCCTGTCCGGCAACAAAGCCTTTTGACGGCGCTCCCGTATCCGCGGGCGTTCCCGCGATCTGGGCGAGGTAGGCCGCACCCAGTGTTTTGATATGGTCGCTGACATTGTCGAAGTAATTGAAGTGGATCTGTTCCTCATCGACGATGGCTTCAAAAAGCTTCATGCTCGTGCTGTCGCCGTTTTCCCGGCAGATGAGGAGGAACTGATTGTAGGCGTCGATGGTGTCGTCTTCCAGTTTCGCGTCAAAGGGGAAGACGGCATCTATCTTCTGCCCCTTTTCCACCTTGCCGTCCAGCCCCGTGGCCGGTTCGCCGCCGAGTTCCTTGATGCGTTCGGCGAACATTTCCGCGTGTCGCATTTCATCGATGGCGATGAGTTTGACCTTGGCCGCCAGATCGCCATAATCCATGTCGTCCAGGTTGTAGTGCTGGTTCATGTACTGATGGATGGCCAAAAGTTCCATAGACCTGGCCTTGTTCAGGACCTCGATAACCTTCTTTTTCCGTTGTTCCCGTAAATTTTGCGCCATATGAAACCTCCTTCTGCATAATTTGTCAGGGGGAAGGAGACGTTTTTAATCTCCGACTCCTTTATTTCTGAAGACAAGCTCCGGCTTTTTCAGAAAAACCTCCGTATCCGGGGGAACCGAATCGGTGATCCAGACATTGCCGCCGACGACCGAGCGGGCGCCGATGATCGTTTCACCCCCGAGGACGGTGGCATTGGCATAGATGATCACGTCGTCTTCGATGGTCGGGTGGCGCTTCTGATGGCGCAAGGCCTGGCATTCTTCCCTGCTCAGGGACAGGGCCCCCAGCGTCACGCCCTGATAGAGCCGGACGCGATTGCCGATCTCCGTAGTTTCGCCGATGACGACGCCTGTGCCGTGGTCGATGAAAAAGCTTTCTCCGATCCGGGCGCCGGGATGGATATCGATACCCGTGCGGCTATGGGCGTATTCCGTCATGATCCGCGGGAGCACCGGGACGCCCTGATGGTGAAGCCGGTGGGCAATGCGATAAACCGTTATGGCAAAAAGTCCCGGATAACTGAAAATGATTTCATCATAGCCGCTTGCCGCCGGGTCTCCCTCGTAAGCCGCCCGGATGTCCGTCCCCAATAAGCCCCGCAACGGCGCTGTTTCGCGCAGGAACTCGATGGCGGCCTGCTGACCGCGCTCTTCACAATCGGTGCAGGGCTGGTTATACCGGATGCACTCGTGCCGTATCGCCAGCGTTATCTGTTCGGACAGGGCTTCAAAAAGGGCGGTCACTTCCTGCCCGAAATAGTATCCCACGTTCACCTGATCGACCCGGGTCGGGATGAAATAACCCGGGTAGAGGATCCTCCTTGTCCTTTTCAGGATGTCGACAACGGCCGCGCGGGAAGGGATCGGTTCCGGGCCGACATGATCGAAACAATCCTCCCGGGTGCAGGAAAACACCAACTGGTCGACGATGGCCGGAATTTCCGCACGTACGTTCTGCGTCGTGATTAAATCCGTTCGGCATTTTGTCATTTTGAAGGTGTCGTCCATGAGCAGAGGCCCCCTTTCTATTCGGGTGCACAGGCCGGTTCGCCGGGATGCCAATAGGGCGACATGCTGCGCAGTCTTTCAATTATGGGGGGCAGCTTGTCGATGACAAAGTCAATCTCCGCCTCCGTACTGTAGACGCTCAGGCTGAAGCGGATGGAACCGTGGGCCATCGTGAAGGGAACGCCCATGGCGCGGAGCACATGGGACGGTTGCAGGGATCCCGAGGTGCAGGCGGAGCCGGAGGAGGCGCAGATGCCATGTTCATCCATAAGCAGCAGGATGCCTTCACCCTCGACGAATTCGAAGCTGATGTTGGTCGTATTGGGAAGACGGTGTAAAACGTTTCCGTTCACCCGGCTGTTGGGGATGCGGGACAGAAGTTCCGCCTCCAGTTTATCCCTTAGCATCTTCACCTTCGTGTTTTCAGCTTCCATGTTTTTTGCCGCCAGTTCGCAGGCCTTTCCCAGGCCGATGATGCTCGGGGTGTTTTCCGTGCCTCCCCGGCGCTGCTTCTCCTGGTGCCCGCCGATCAGAAAAGGGTTGTATTTTGTTCCCTTGCGGACATAGAGTACGCCAATGCCCTTGGGGGCGTGGAGTTTGTGCCCGGAGAGGGAAAGCATATCGATGGCATTCGTTTTCATCGCAATGGGAATCTTGCCGACGGCCTGAACCGCATCGGTATGGAACAGGATGCCCTTGTCGCGGGCTATTTCGGCGGCCTTTTCCACGGGAAAGAGCACTCCCGTCTCATTATTGGCCCACATCAGGCTGACTACCGCCGTATCGGGCGTCAGACTTTTTTCATACTGGTCCAGGTCCAGGAGACCCTCTTTATCAACGGGCAGCTCGGTGACCCGATAGCCATGCCGGGCCAGATCCACACCCAGAGACTTGACGGCGGGATGCTCAACCCGGCTGGTGACAATATGACGCCGGTCGGGGTTTGTCGCCAGGGCGGACCGGAGCGCGGCATTGTCGCTTTCCGTTCCGCAGCTCGTAAAGATGATTTCCTCGGGCAGGGCCCCGATGAGGGCGGCCATTTGTTCCCGGGCCGCGCGGATTTTCCTCGCCACCTGACCGCCAAAGAAATGCATGCTCGATGGATTGCCGTAAAGGTCGCGGAAATAGGGAAGCATGGCTTCCAGAACCTCCGGCGCCACTTGCGTCGTGGCGTTGTTGTCCAAATAGACGGTCTTCATGGGGTCACCTCCTCGATCACCAGATCCGGCGAGACGAGATCCCGCAGTTTCAATTCTACGAAATGCTTCAAGGTGATATCCGAGGCTTTGCAAGCGGCGCAGGCGCCCCGCGTGGCGACGAGGACCCGGTTGCCGATCACGTCGATCAATTCGATGTCTCCCCCGTCGTGTTTCAGGGACGGCCTGATTTCCCGCTCGATGGTCTCTTCGATCATCTTCATTTTCTGAATGTTGGAAAGCTTTGGCCTGGCCGCGGGCTGGGTTTCGGAACGCACCCGCGCGATAATCTGTCCGATGGCCTCATGGCAATTTCCGCATCCGCCGCCCGCTTTCGTATAATTGGTCACCTCTTCCACCGTAGTCAGGTTGTTTTCCCGGATTGCCCGTTCGATGTCGCGGTCGGTAACTCCGAAACATTCGCAGATGATCTGCGCCCCCGGTTCCTTGGCGGGCGCGCCCCGATAATTGGCCACGGCCGCTTCGAGGGCTTCCTTTCCCATGACGGAGCAGTGCATTTTTTCCTCGGGCAGGCCGCCCAGAAAGGCTGCGATATCCCGGTTGGATACTTTCAGCGCCTCGTCCAGGGTCATCCCCTTGACCATTTCCGTCAGCGCCGAGGAAGTGGCAATGGCGCTGGCGCAGCCGAAAGTCTTGAATTTGGCATCCTTGATGCGTTTATTCTCGTCCAGGCTGAAAGAAAATTTGAGGGCATCTCCGCAGGCAATGGACCCCACTTCCGCCATTCCGTCCGGATTATCCACTTCCCCCACATTGCGGGGATTCAGAAAATGATCTTTGACTTTATCGGTGTATTCCCACATGAGTTTACTCCTTTACCGGTTAGAAAACAGTTCCCATCCATTACATTATAATGGACGTCGCATATTGCTGTAATCAAACAACGCAAAGACCGTTTGTCAAATGGATAAGCGTTGCTTTTTCGCGTGGAGAATAGTTCCCTTTATACGGGTCTAAATCATAATCCGCTCCTTCGCTATTATTAACATATTGTAAGTTGAAATCAAAGGACGTATCAAGTCAGCGCGCAGATCAATCCAGCCGCTTGTGGAAGCGCAGGACGGCGGCGGTGAAGACCGCCAGGCCCAGGATCGTCAGGGCTGCATACTGGGGCCAGAGGACGTCCAGGCCCACGCCTTTGAGGAAGATGCCCCGGATGATCACGAGGATGTAGCGAAAGGGATTCAGGTAAGTCAGCCACTGGACGACGACGGGCATGTTGGCGATGGGAAAGACGAAACCGGACAGGAGAAACGACGGCTGAATGAAGAAGAAGGTCGTCATCATGGCCTGCTGCTGGGTGGCGGAAATAGTCGAGATAAAGAGGCCGATCCCCATCGTGCTGATGAGGAACAAACAGATGGCAAGGAAAAAGAGCGGCAGGCTGCCTCTGATGGGCAACTCGAACCAGTAAACGGCAAGGATGGTAACGATAACCATCTGGATCAGGGAGATGATGACGTAGGGGATGGTTTTCCCCATGATCAGCTCATAGGGTTTCATGGGCGTCACGATAAGCTGCTCCATCGTTCCCCCCTCTTTTTCCTTGATGACGGCCATGGAGGTAAAGAGGAGCGAGATCAGCATGACGACGAAGGCGACGATCCCGGGAACGAAGAAATGGCGGCTGTAGAGATTGGGATTGTACCAGGTCCGCAGGCGGCCGTCGATGCGTCCATACGTCATCTGCACCGGGTAGAGGTCCTTGAGGAACTGGCGGTTCAGGCGTTCCAGGACCGTCATGACGTAGGAGACCCGGATCGCCGTCATGTTGCTTACCGTGCCGTCGGCGAGGACCTGGATTTCCGCCGTTTCCCCCCGGCGGATCTTCCGGGCGAGGTCGGGGCCGATCTTGAGGCCGATGTCCACTTTCCCCAAGAGGAGCAGGTCCTCCATTTCCCTGGGATCCGTGACGACATTGGTGATCTGAAACAGGCGGTTGGCGCTGAAGGCATCGACAATGGTCCGGCTTTCCGCGGTGCGGGAGTGATCGAGGAGGGCGACGCGGATGTTGGTGATGTCAAAATTTACCACATAGCCGAAAATCAGGATCTGGATAAGGGGGGCCATGATCAGGATGGGGCGGTTCCGCTTGTCCCGGAACAGTTGAATGAATTCTTTACGGACGAGTTCCCGTATCCGCAGGAAGTTCATGCTACATCCCCTCCCGCTTCAGGACGATGACATTGAGGACTGCGAGGATGGCGGCCATGACGAAAAGGACGGCGAAACTCGGCCAGAGATAGGTAATGTCAAGGTTCTTCATGTAAATGCCTTTCAGGATGTCGATGAAGTACCGGGCCGGAACGATGTAGGTAATGGTCTGGATCGCCGGGGGCATGTTCAGGACGGGAAAGACGAAATCGGACAGGAGCATGGAAGGGAGGAAAGTTACCAGCGGCGCGATCTGATTGGCGACGAGCTGGGATTTCGCGGCGGAGGAGATGAGGAGCCCCAACGTGATGGCGACGGCCAGATACAGGGACGACGCGGTGATCATGAGCCAGAAATTTGCCTTCATGACGATCCCGAAAAGGACCTGTCCCATGAGGACGGCGATGAGGACATCGGCCAGGGTGATAAAAAAATACGGGATGGCCTTGCCGACAATAAATTCCCCGGCGCTTATGGGGAGGGACTTGATCGTCTCCATAGTCCCGTTTTCATACTCCCGGGCGATGACGAGCGACGTCAGCATGGCCCCGACAATCATGATGATGACGGCAATGATGCCGGGGACAATGAAGTTTCTGCTCTCCAGGTCCTCGTTG
>Ga0209749_1002292_pt1 | contig 13144 bp, 13 predicted proteins | sample EPASupsiteSAE347_FD_187267 | JGI IMG/M metagenome (GOLD analysis project Ga0209749, IMG submission 187267) | Bioremediated contaminated groundwater from EPA Superfund site, New Mexico - Sample SAE3-47 (SPAdes) (version 2) | ecosystem: Environmental > Aquatic > Deep subsurface > Groundwater >... | reverse complement strand
GGTTGCCATGTTTTCATACGATTGGGGCATGTAATAAACCCGGCCGGCCGCGGAATCCAGGACCCACTCGCCGGGGAGATCAAGGAAGGACAGACTGTTCTCAAAACGCGTCACCTGCCAGAAGCTCCAGATGCCCGGCGCGTAGACGCCGGGTTTTGCCAGGTCTATCCCGTAAAAACAGTTTGCGTTGGTCCATGCCGGCTCCTTCATGACCAACCGTCCGGAGTAAGATCCGGTCGCCTGCACGGAATCCACCCCGCAGATCATCATTTTCCATTGAGTGACCAGCACGGCGTCAACCTCTCCGGGGTTGTGCCACTGGGCGGGATCGGCCCATGCCCAGTCATCATCGTAGTTCCATGAGGTCACCTCATATTGAATTCCCTCATCCTGGTTCGGCAGGAAACTGGCTGGGTAGTCGGTCGTTCTCGCCCGCGTCGCCCGCTGGCCGTTGACGAAAAGCTGTCGCGATCGAGTGCCGGGCTCAATGTCCGCATAATAAATGTTATTGCTGCTGGAGAGACGCTGCCATCCTTCGACCTTGAGCGACCCGCATATCACGGGCTCTTCTCCCGTAACGGCCCGCCAGATCACCTTGTTCATTCCGCGTCCGGAGTCGCGCTCATCGAGTTCAAGCGTTTCCGTAAGCCGGTAGGTCCCGCCAAACAGGTTCACGACAATATCATTGCGGTAAAGCGGATCCACGCCCCGCACGGCATCCCGCGCCCGCGTCAGGGACTGAAAGGGAGCGTTGATCGTTCCAGGATTGGTGTCGCTCCCGGTCGGGGAAACCCAGAACATCTGCGATGCGCAGATGCCCGGTTCATACGCCCAAGCCGTCAGCGTCCCCGCCAGAATAAATTTCATTACCCATTTCATTGCCTTCATACGTTAAGCCGCCAAGGTCGCAAAGTTTTCAGAATTAGCGTTCTTTGCGAGAGAATATCTTTTGGTTGCGGCCGGAGGCCGCGTTAGAAACAATTACGCTACAAATAATTATTCCTGATTTGATTTTAAGTTTATACCCGCCCCGGCATAACGGCAAGCCGATAACGGCCGGTTTTTTTGGAGCCCTCGCGGATCACAAGCCCGGCTTGAAGCAAGGGTTTTAGTAAATCCATTGCTCCCTGCCTGGAAACACCGATGGTTTCCCATATCTCGGCGGGTGTCATTGCTCCGCGCTCGCGCAGGAAGTGCAAAAGTTGTTCCTGACGCGGTCGCAATGTGAGTTTGGGGGCGACAGCCTGGACTGAAAAACGCTCGATCCGTTTCCATACGGCGGTCAGAGTTTTTTCAATGCCTTCCGCCGCGTATTCAAGCCACGCGGTCAAATCGTCGCCACCTGCACGGACAGACTGCAATGCTTTGTAGTAGCGCGCTCTGTCATCCCAATAGAATTCATCCACGGAAAAGATATGGTGGGTGTCGAACCCTCGCCGGTAAAGTTCCCAGAGCGCCAATGCCCGCCCTGTGCGGCCATTCCCATCGGCGAAAGGGTGAATCGCCTCGAAACGATAGTGCAAAATGGCTGATGAGAGAACGGGGGAAAAGTTAGCGGCCTGTTTATTCCACCATTCCAACAATTCAAACATCAGGCCGGAAACGTCCTCAGGCGGGGGCGGCAGGTATTGGCCCACCCGAACTCGAATAGTCCGGTAGCGCCCGGCTTTTCCCTGATCCATGACCTTGCCGGCCACGATCCTGTGAAGCTCCAGAACATCCTCGTGCTTAAACACCTTTTTTTTTGTGTTTTTCTCGATGAAACGCAGACCTGCAAAGTAATTCACCACTTCCTGACGGGCATGATCGGAAACAGCAGGCACATCCCGGCCTTCCTCAACCGCCCGGACTTGCGCCAGGGTCAACGGATTGCCCTCAATGGCAGTCGAGGAATGTGCGTTTCGCGCGCGCGTGTCCATTTGCAAGGCGGGAATCCATGCCACGTCAATGGTGGCGGTCATAATGCGTTCCCGTAGCGCTGAAATACGCTCGATCCGCGTCAACAGATGCGGTGTAATGGTAAATAATGGTCTGTAACTCATGCCGTCATTTATGCCATATTAGTCAAGTATTAGTCAAGTTATTAGTCAACCTGAATTCTGCCGACACGTCCGCGACCGGATTTTTTCGCGTATTTCTCCATCACAAGCGGCAATACGACATTAATGGCGGAGAACCATCGAAGGTGTGCCCCCGATGTCTTTCCTCTGTTGCTTCTTTGTTTGGGCTCCAAGCTTGCGAAGTTGTTTACTTAATTTTGCATCGCGTTAGTTTGGAGCAGATGTGCGGCGCGTGTGGTGCCGCTGTATAAGCATACTGCAAGCCCCACGCAACAAAGAAGATGTGCCAAACCGACGTGACCATCTTCTCCGGCAAACACCAGCGTTTCCGGAAAAACAGTTTTCTAACCTATGGGGGTAGAAGAAAAAATGTTGCAAACAACAATTTGCACGCCGTCTTTATTAAAAAAAATATCGTAACGCTGATGTTCGTGCAAAATTAAGGTAATATATAGCAAACCTATCTGCAAAATTCAACGATGTGATTTTACCCCACTGCCGATGTCAACCATTCGATGATATCAGCGAAATGATCTGCGATGTGTTGAGCGAAGCAGGCCAATCGCGCCTTGTTGACGATCAGGTAAGGAATCCTTACGCCATAAAATACCCGAAGAGATTATTGCGCGTTTTTTTAAAGTTATGAGTTTGCCCGCCCGTGGCGGGTTATTACGCGCCCCTGATTCTATTCAGACGATTGGCCTGCGTTTCTGTTTGTGATAGGTGAAGATGTGCCCCTGTTCCCTTCGGTGAGGCATCATGGGAAACGTTGGGGACAACGTTTCCCAAGTAGGTCAGACAAAGTATTTGCATCCATGATATCATTTTGTTATATTTTTTGTATGAATGAAATCGTTTTTGAAGTTACCCAGGAAGCTGACGGCGGCTTTGTTGCCGAATGCCTGACCGAAAGTATTTTTACCCAGGGCGATACATGGGACGAATTGCGCCGCAATGTTAAAGAAGCGGTGGATGGTTACTTTTTTGACAAAGCCCAACCACAAGTCGTCAGGCTCCATCTGATCCGTGATGAAGTTTTGGCGCCGGCGTAAAATAAGAAGCATGAAAATTCCGCGAGACCTCAGCGGCCGTGATCTGATCAAGAGTCTCTGCCGCAATTGGGGTTACCGCATTGTGCATCAGGTCGGCAGTCATGTAATCCTGGAGACTGAAGTGCCCTCTCATCATCGTCTAGCCGTGCCCGATCATCATTCCTTGCGCGTCGGCACATTGAATGGAATTTTGCGGGCTGTGGCTGAACACAAGAAAACCACTCGCGAAGAAATTATTAACACGCTGTAATTTTCCTCCCATAGGGGCAAGTCTCGCATGGCTTCTCCGTGACGGGAGCCCTGTCCCAGGCCGGCCGATCAGCGCGTAAGGAATCCCTGGCCGAACTCGGGCATGCGGGCATAGGCGGGCAGGCTTACGCGATAAAAGATACCCAAAAAAAATGGTTGATGAATGAGGTAATTTCAAAACTATCTCTCGCTAAGCTCGCCAAGACCGCAAAGGTTTTAGTATTTTTTTAATAAATCGCATAAGTCATTTCCTTTGCGAGCTTTGCGCCTTTGCGAGATAATTCTTCCGAACATCGCAATTACAATCAATTTATACTTTTGCAATCAGCTCGAATTTCAGGAGTTAAGTATCACAGTTGGGTTTGCCCCTGATCTTTTCTTATTGCCGGCAGGTGGGGCGAACCGTCTCTGGTGAGCCGCGCATGACACCGCCCTTTGCTATGATATCTGGATGGCCCAGGTATCAGTGATAAACAAACCAAACAGGAAAAAATAATAACCGGAACGTTATTTTGTATTTTTAGGTCTGACCCTGAATCCCTACCATTATAAGCCTGTCCATCCGTGGCGAACTCTGATGCACTTTGTTTAATCTTTAATATTTAGTTCGCCCCTGATCCACGGATACACGGCAAGCTGAAAGGGGAGCTCATGTCATGGTCGGCACATGTTCTAAGCCTGCCCGCCCGTGGTGGGTTGAGACGCGTCCCTGATTCCTTCGGCTTAGAGCGCTGAATTGAGAATCATGCGCATGCGCTGAAGATATTTAATGTGTAAGGTGTAGACCTGACCCCGTTTTTTCTTACGAAGTCTTTACTGGCGGAAATACTCGTCTGTTTTGTAGATTATCCTTTTGGGACAGATGTCTTTTGCATAATTGATAAGTTTTTTATCCCCGGTTACAAAAATATCTATTGGGGTAGAGCTAATGAGATGCTTGAGATCGGCCGGTGTGTCCTGTGAAAAAGTTCCGTCGCGTCCTGCCTTAAAGAAAAGAAACAGATCGATTTTTGGACCTAACGTAAAACATGGATATCTAAGCGGTCGGCTTACAATTCTCTTGACGGCCGCATTCAGAATACACCCGCGCCAATTATCTTGCATACTTTCAAGTTCACAGCGAATCCATTGTTTTTTAACAGCTTCGTAATGGTCTTTATGACGCACCATAAAATCGGAAAAGCTCATTGCCGTTATGCCCTTTAAATTAAGTCCCCCTGCCTGCCCGAGGATATCTATGATCTTTTGTTTGTAAGCAATCTTGCCCGCCCAGTCTCTCTCGATGAACTCACTTGCTGTTTTATCATAAATACCGCATGACAATTTATTAATTTCTTCTTCAAACAATGTTCTATCTTTTCCGCTGTAATAAATTGATTCAGCTGGTTTTTTTTCAATGGATTTTCTTGCCTCCAGTTGCATAAGGCCGCTAATATCCCGAAGCATCTTTACTGGTAATAATGACTTGAAGTATTGTGATAAAAATTTTCCTCTTTTGATGTTTGGTTTATTACCACTTTTGAAACAAGCAGCTACCTCTAGAAGGTCAAGTGTGCCAAGCACTAATTCATGGTTCTTATGCTGGAGTATCTTTCGTAGGGCTGCAACCGGAATGTTGTCAGCGCAAAAGTCGTAGACATTCTGATCGAAATAGACCGTAGACATGCTAATCAGGCCTTCCTTCCACAATCTTAATCTCTTCCGCCGTCAACCCATACAGCTTATAAACCAGCCGGTCAATTTCGGATTCCAGCGCCGACAGGTCTTCGTCCGGCAAAAGTTATAAGCCTGTCCGCCCGTGGTGGGTTCGGATGCACCCCCGATTTTCTCTGCCCCCATCTCCATTCCTGCATAACTCCCCCTTGTTTCCTTGTGACTTCATAAGGTTTAACTTTTTAAAAATCCTTTCTATACTACGCGATACGTTCTTGCCGGAAAGCTCATGCTCCCATATTCGGAACACCCGCCAGCCTTGCATACGAAGCGTTCGATTAACCAGATGATCACGGCGTTTGTTTGCATCCAACTTGTGTTTCCAAAAAGACCGATTGGTTGCCGGCATGTTTGAGTGCTTTGGGCAACAATGCCAGAAACAACCATCCACGAATACAGCCGTTTTTTGTTTTGGAAAGGCAAAATCGGGTCTACCAAATACGGAAAGGTGCCTTCGCCAACCCGTAATTCCATGTCTACGGAACAGACTGGCAAGCACCATTTCTGTCTCTTTGTTTCCCCGTGACCGAATGAGAGACATCACCTTTGATCTCTTCCTCTTGGTAAAAACGTCCGTCATTTCATTTTTAAACCTGTTTTTGTCTTACGAAATCAATAAAGGCACCGAGATTCATCAGCCATTTCCGCTGAGCCGCACTGTATGTCCTGTGAATAGGGGTTGGAATGACAAGTTGAAGGCTGTTTGCCTTCATCTCTTTGGTTTGCGCCACGGTAATTCCGGCTTCGATGGTAAACAGATGTTTCAGTTTTACCCGTTCAGCCTCGGCAAGAACTTGCCGCCATCTATCCTTGCATGTGCGTTTGGCCCCGAGCATCACCAGTAATTCCTCGTTGAATCTGGGATCGCGATACTCCCTGATTCCCGGGAATATAAAATCGGGCCTTGATCGATTTTCTGTAATCTCACAGCGGGCATATTTGATTTTTCGCTGGCGGAATATATATTCAAGATGATTTTCCAAGGCGTGTCCTGCCCGAGAGCTGCGACGTTGTTTCAGACTTGTTGCATATTCAAGAAAAGCATCCACATCGGTCCCAAACCCTTTTCGAAGGCGATCCTCTACCAAATGCCTTTCAAGAGTCCTGAAAAGCACCTCCTCCCTGTCCATCCATTCGAGCACAGATTTGTCCGGATTGTCTGCGAATGTAATGTCCGGCAATGTCTTGCGCGCAAAATCAGAAAACTCATCAGAGCGTGGAAAGCCGGAGGGATATTTTTCTGGCGGAAATGTTTTTAGAATCAAATCAAGGAACGAGAAATCGGACTCATCCACTTCTATGCCAAGATCATCAAGAATCATTCGCGAGATGAAGTCCAGCTCTGCTGCGGGCTTAATCTTTTGAACCTGACAAGTTTTGTCGCTCAGACTGTCAGGATCAAGACTGAAGAGCGACATGATCTGATTTTCAGCGGTCGTATCCCGCCGGCTTATCATAAACATTGCCCTGCCTGACGGCCTGATTCCGAGGACAAAAAGATCCCCAGCCTTCGCTTGCGCCATAACCTCACTGCACGAGTAGTAAAGCCTGTATTCGGTACGATACGGGTGGTTCTCCCGCGCATCGTACCATGTAAGACGACCATCATCTTTCCGGCAGTTTTCTTCAACATCATCGAAGTAGAAGCAATCAGTCGGAATATTCTCGCGCTTAGTGTCGCCAAAGATGTCCCGCAGTCCCGTAACACCATTAATTTCGTGTTGATTGGAGATTTTAGGATTTATTTCGACAGTGCTAAGCCGTTTGGCTGCAATTCCCCTGAAATATGTAGCAAGTTTTATTTTTTTCACTTTTGCCCCTCAAGAATCTCTGCGATCCTTCTAGCCGTGGCTTCAACAGCAGGAACTGCAACGCTGTTGCCTATCTGTCGGTATGCCTGTGTGTCGGAAACCGGGAAAATAAAACGGCGGTGATCATATCCCTGCAGTTGTGCGGCCTCCTCAACGGTCAATCTCCTGGGACGCGAACCGTTGGCCTGCACGAGTATCTCTGCCCCGTCCTTGTGATATCTGGCCGAAATGGTACGTGTAATTTTTCCATCAGGAATCGGAAATGTCAATAGTCCGTAACCAAACCCGTTTCCTGCTTCCGCATGGTGTTTTTTATGTCGTTCCAACGTTGCCCATGTGCCAGGGCCAAGTATATATTTTTCATCAACCTTCTTTCTTATAATCCGGTTAAGTTCAGGATAATGATAGTCCGTCCCCGGCTCTAGGGGAATGACTATCTCGCCCTTAGTGATCCTGATTTTGTCTGGATTATAACCGACAATAAATATGCGTTTTCTGCTTTGCGGCACCCATTTTGCAGCATCAACGATCTCCCATTTAACTACATAACCCAATTCATCCTCCAGAGTGCGGCGAATAACCTCAAAGGTTCTTCCTTTGTCGTGATGCACCAGATGTTTGACATTTTCAAGAAAGAATGCTGCCGGACGCTTGACCTTAAGGATACGCTTTATATCAAAGAATAGAGTGCCCTGAGTAGGATCATCAAAGCCATGTTTCAGTCCAAGTGAGTTTTTTTTGGATACGCCAGCCAGCGAAAATGGCTGACATGGGAAGCCGGCCGTCAACACATCATGATCGGGAATGATTCGGTTAACATCTGCATCTGTCTTTGTTTCTCCGGTAATATCCCGAATATTCCCCCATGGAATTTCTCCGAAATTTCTTTCGTAAGTTTTTTGGGCGTATTTATTCCATTCACACGAAAAGACACATTGTCCGCCGGCCGCCTCAAAAGCCAGACGGATGCCACCTATGCCGGCAAAAAGGTCTATAAACGAGAATCCTATTCCGGCGTGTTTTTCCATTGTTGATGTCGTCGCCATGATGCGCCCCAAAATGGTCGCGAGTGTTATCTGCTGGCTTCCCTCGGCTACATAAGCAGGTTCATCATTTCTGCCCTTATGGCTGCAAAGTAACGAATATATTCCGTCTCTTGACAGGATGACAAAATCCAACACAGGAAGATTGAGTTCAGTCCCGACACGCGCCAGTCGTTCGGCAATCTCGATATCTAGTTTCGATGGTTCTGTACTGCCTGATGGATGGTTATGGTAGATAATTAGGGAATGGGCTCCCAAACCGAGTGCAGTCCTGAAAATTAGCTTGGGATCGGCAACCGTAACTGATTCCGTTCCACGATAAAGAGCTTCGTTCTTTATAAGATTGTTTCTGACATCCAATGCAAGATAACCAAGTATTTCCTGTTTCGCATGGGCAACATCATGGCACAGCCACCGGACATCTTGCATTGTCCTCACCGGATGGCCGCTCGAGTTACAGAGTCTGCGGTAAAGCTCAAATGCCGCCGCAAGTTTGGCTGCCTTGACTTCACCAATACCTCTGATGCTGCAGATATCTTTCGGGCTCACGGCAAGCAGTTTTTCACCAAATTTTCGCAGTGCTGTCGCCGCCACTTCCTTGACATTTGCACCAACCACACCACTTCCCAGAACAAGCGCCAACAAATCGCGCTCATTCATCCTTTTCAATTGTCCGCTAAGAGCTTTCTTTTCCGGCCGTTCACTAACCGGCAATTGAGACCTTTTTTTCATTGCTGTTGTCATGTCTGCCTTGCTCTAGAATCAGGGTCTGGGGCTACGCCTTACACATTAAACATCTTCAGCGCATACGCAATAATTCTCAAACATCCCGTTTGCCATTCTTCGCCAGGAAGCCCTCTTGGCTTCCGCCGTCGCTCGAAGAGCTATGGCGGACAGGTCGCAGGGTTTCGCAAAACCTGCGGCTTGCTCGCCTCGGCAAAGCGCCTTGGCGAAGCCGGGCCGCGGGATGCTTCGCCGGCATGCGGGGATAATCCTCCAATTTATGCCGGTATTATAGCCCCCATCCCGCTGAAAGCAATGTTTGATTGAAAAGCAATCATAGACTAACCGATCAATTTCGTGATCGGTGGCGAAAATCTGATAATCGAACCTTCCCGCTACGCGAAATCGCTTCCGCCGTCGCGAAGTGCTATGCCGGACAAGTCGCAGGGCAGGCCCTTCTTCGCGCGGCGGCCAAAGGCCTTGCGCTACGCAGGGCAGGCCGTAGATTTTCAAGGGATGTTACAATATGCAGGGAGTTGTTGACAAGTCCCTGCATTATGCAACACTAGCATTATGAGGACTAAGGCAAAATCTATTCTGGAGCTGGCACGGAGCAAGGGGTTCATCAGGGCACGCGACCTTGTTCAGCATGCTATTCCAACCGTGTATCTTGGGCGGCTGACCCGCCAGGGGCTGCTGGAACGCGTCAATCGCGGGCTGTATCGCCTGCCGGATTCTGAAGTGACGGAGCACCATTCGCTGGCAGAGGTGGCCGCCAAGGTGCCGGGCGGTGTGGTTTGTCTGCTTTCGGCGCTTAGATTCCATGACATCGGCACCCAACAGCCTCACGAGGTATGGCTGGCCATTCCGGAGAAAGCGCGCCACCCGAGGCTGAAAAGTCCGCGCCTGCGCCTGTTCTATTTCTCCAAGTCGGCCTTTATAGAAGGCGTGGAGACTCACATTATCCAAGGGGTACCGGTGCGGGTGTACAGCCCGGCCAAGACTGTAGCCGACTGCTTCAAATATCGAAACAAAATCGGACTGGATGTGGCCATGGAAGCGGTTCGGGAAAGCCTGCGATCCCGTAAGTGTACGCGGGAAGACATTCATCGTTACGCCAAAATATGCAGGGTGTGGAATGTCATGCGGCCTTATCTGGAAATGGAGGCGTGTTCGTGACCAAAGCACAGCCTGTCAACACGGCAGCCTCGGTGAAACAGCGGTTACTCAACTTGGCGCGTGAAAAGGGGGAGGTTTTTCAGACTGTCCTCCAGCGTTACGGCCTGGAACGGCTCCTCTATCGCCTCAGTAAATCTCCCCATGCCTCAACCTATGTGCTTAAAGGCGCGCAATTATTTCTTATATGGCATGGCGACTATTATCGGCCAACTGTTGACGCCGATCTATTGGGGCGCGGCTCTGCAGAGCCCGAATATCAAAAGAAACTATGGACAGCCATCAGCCAAATTCCCTGCAAGGAGGACGGCCTGATGATTGACGCCAAAAGCATCCGGGCGACGGCATCACAGTTAGGCGCGGAGTATTCGGGCGTTCGCATCACGATGACCGCGCTTCTAGAACGGACCCGAATACCCCTGCAAGTGGATATTGGTTTTGGCGATGCCGTTGTGCCGCGTCCCAGACAAAAAGATTTTCCAGTTCTATTACAGATGCCTGCGCCGCGGCTGTCCGTCTATAGTCCTGAGACCGTAGTGGCAGAGAAGTTTGAAGCCATGGTCCATCTGGGATTGGATAACTCTCGCATGAAGGACTTCTATGATCTCTGGTTGCTGGCACGTAATTTCGAATTTGATAGCGAAACTTTGACAAATGCAGTCAAGGCCACATTCGCCAGGCGTGAAACTCTTTTACCCGAGACTACGCCAGCGGCACTGACTGAGGCATTCTACAATGCGACGATCAAACAACAGCAATGGAAGGCATTCCTGAATAAGGTACGTTTTGCTGTGCGCGAAGAAGAATTCGGCGTTGTCTGCCGTAGCATCAAGATGTTCATCATGCCGGTTATGGAATTTATAAAGGCAAATCATGAACATTCCAGACACTGGCGAGCCGGGGGCCCGTGGGCATGAATGATTACGGTTGCCTTGCAGTATCCCGCTTTTTCAATTTTCCGAATGGATTTCCCGGCGCAGTAGCGGCGGAAAACATCCAGAATGCGGGTGCGGCGTTCGCTTTCGGGAATCTCAGTTTTTATCGCGGCAACGCCCTCGGCTTCTATTTCAGCGGCAGGGACCGTGGACGGCAGAGCGGCTGGTTCCCCGGAGTTGAATGCGTTTGTAACGATCTTTTTGAAGCGCCACGTCAACCCGTTCGGGTTCTCTTGAAGCATACGGGCGGCTTGCGGCGAACTGCTTCGTTAAGAGAACCTTGTTAGCCTATTAAACTACTCGACCGTCTCTCGGAAACCGTAATTTACCGAGAAGATCTTCAAGACGAGTGGCAAAGCTACGTTTCTGGCGGTTGTATGCCAAGCAATTGTCCCCACGTATGTCAAAAGGTAGGTCGGCAAATGTAGAAGCACACATCACAAGTTCCTTCCCCAATGCCGCAGCATAACCCGCCTCGTAGTAGACATTCGGATTCTCATCCGTCGCTACAAAGAGCACAAAATGCGCCTGTCTTATCAATCGGAGAATCCTGGTAACGATTGCCTTGGTAAAGGCATCCTCATCCACACGAACCAGGTTAAACCCAGATCTTCTCGCAGCTGGAACGATATTGAGGTGGTACAGGGCATCAAGTTCGGCATCCCGAAATGGCATCGCCACAAAACCAAACTGGCGTTTAGCGAGAGTAGTTATCTTAGTAAGCAAAGCTTCACGTAGCCAGTCTTCGTATCGCAAAGAACCGCTTTTGTGCAAAAATGGCAGGTCGGTGCTGATTGCGCGCACCGTTACACTGTCAACGACACGCGAGATGAGAAGGACAGAGTCGGCACCCAGTCTGAGTGATAGTTCCTGACCAAGGACGACCCCTCCGAGGGGTGAGCCTTTATACGGCATTTTTGCGTCGCAGACTACCATGTCGTAGAGGGTTGTTTCACAGAGACGATTCGCTTCACCGGGGGAAGAGACAACATCAACATGGTGCCCAAGTTCTTGGTGCAAGTAACGATCATAGAGGATGCCAATATCCGTATCGTCATCCACAACCAGGATGCTTAGTTTGTCAAGTCTATTGGTCATCTGAAGGTTTAATCTGTAAGGCCAAGTCGACGATAGCCCCACCTTTTCGTCTGTTGCTTAGCGATCCCCATCCATACATGCGCATAGCCATCTCAAGAATGATTCTGAGACCGCTGTATCGTTGGTTCTCCCGATTCTGTCTATCATTTTGTTTATTCAACTCGTCTTCCTTGAAGCCCGGTCCGTTGTCGGTGGCTCGAATCTGAAGCATCTGCTCCTTCCTATTGTACGATACCCGGATAACAAGAAGTACTTTGTGATGGACAAGTCGAGAAGCCTTTTCAGCGTTCTCGACGAGTTGCTTAAAAATGAAGCCCAATCCCATCGGGGGAAAGCTCAATACCGGAATACCGCGGAGTCCCACTATGCGCCAGGCAAATGCGTCGCTCTTGATTGTACAGTTGGATCGCAAATAGGTTATCAATTCTAACGGACTCGTTTTGTTAGTGACAGAAGTGGCATCATCATAGAAGGGCCTGCATGTCGCATGGATGAAACCAATAATAGAAGTAATATCATCGAAGGCATGTTCCATCATTTCTAACAATTCCCATACTTCCTTGATCGCCCCCTTCTTCAACGAAACGGAGATAAGATCATGCGAAGCCGTGACTATGGCAAACCGATTCCTAAAGTCGTGCATGAGGCCCCCAATGATGAAGGGCAGTGGGTCGCGAAGAGATGCTAGTTGACGCGTCCTACAATCGGTTCCCATCTTAGGTGGCTTCGTCATGTGGGTTTCCCGTTTACGTTGTTGAGCAAATCGATACGTATCGTGATCTTGCCCCGTTTTTTCATCCTCATTTGCAGAGTATAGGAGGTTGACCTTGCCGAAACAAGAATAAATGAGCCGCGGGAATTGGGCCGACGAAAGTTATTGATGAATGTCAACGAGGTGGGGAATTATCTTTGCAGTTGTCGAGACATGCGCTTCTTGTTTGCAGTTGCGTGGCACACAGCTCAACTTTATGGTTTATCATATGACGGATCAGGCCGGCTTCGTGGGCTGCCACTTTATTTTGCATATAAACTGACACTTGGCTATTTTGAACCGACTTTGTTTGGGATAGCGCCCAGTTAACCCGACCTGCTTCGTTTCGCATGGCTCAACTACGCAGGGCATGCTTTGCCCAAAAAACGATGGCCGTGCCGCCCTCTTTGGGCGAAGCATGGAGGCGGGGGGAATTGAACCCCCGTCCGTATAAGCATCGCACCAGCTTCTACGCGCGTGTTCCGTCTTTAAAGAATCGCCGCGGCACTGGCCGGCGGACAGGCTTTGCCGCA
>Ga0209749_1002287_pt1 | contig 13185 bp, 12 predicted proteins | sample EPASupsiteSAE347_FD_187267 | JGI IMG/M metagenome (GOLD analysis project Ga0209749, IMG submission 187267) | Bioremediated contaminated groundwater from EPA Superfund site, New Mexico - Sample SAE3-47 (SPAdes) (version 2) | ecosystem: Environmental > Aquatic > Deep subsurface > Groundwater >... | reverse complement strand
ATGGCGATGCGGCGATTCCGAGCATGACCAGTCCGGCGCCGATCAGCCGGTAATCCGGCGCGCCCCGCATGGCAAAGGTCAACATGACCGTCATGGATAGCGTGAGCAGCACGCCTGCCAGGATGATTGGTTTGCGCCGGTTGCCGATAAGGCGGGAGACGAATCCTGAAAGCGAGGCCGCCACGGTGCAGGCGATCATCATGGCAAAGGTCACGGCTGCGGCCCGGGATGAGGAAATGGCGCAGCAGTCGGTCAGCATCTTTTTTGCGAGCGCGCACTGGAAAAGCAGATAAATGGCGAAATTGATCGCGCCCGCCACCGTGGGCGGATAGCTCAAGGGGTTTCTTAACACTTTGCCGAGGTAATAAATTTTCGAGACCGCTCCCTGCCTCTCGCCGGAAGGAAACCTGCGAAAGATAAAGGCCGCGGCGATTAGCGCGAACAAACACAGGATCCCGGCCCAAAGCATGGCGTTGCGCCATCCGAAATGCACGATCGCCCGTTCGAACGGATATGTTCCGGCAATGCCGCCGCTGTACCCGAGCAGGAGCGCAATGCCAAGCCAGACCGCGAAATGCCGCGGATTGAACAGGGTGTCTATTTCCTTTGCCAGGCTTATGAAAATCATGCTGGCGCCGGCGGCCAGAATTGCCCTGGCGAGATACAGCGTCGGGAGGGAATGGGAGAACGGGAAGACGATCGAAGCGCCGGAAAGAATGGCCGCCCCCACCAGCATGGTGCGCCGGCCGCCGAAACGGTCGGCCGCCATGCCGACAAAAAACTGGGCAAAGCCGTAAACGTAGAGGAAAATCGACCCGAGCGCGGTGACGGCGGCCGCCGATGCGCGGAAATCTGCCTGCAGCTCGTCAAAGCAGGTGCCCGGCACGGCGATGCGCTGGAAATAGGAAAAGAAATATATCAGACACATGGCGCAGAACAAAAGAAGTTTGCGCCATTCCTTTTCAACGCCGGCGGAAATTTTAGCGGGAAAATTCACGGCATTCTTTTTGGATTATTTCTAAAATCATTCGGGGTGATTTTGTGGCGGGCCTTGAAATTGTTGCAAAGATGGCTGGCGTTTGCGAATCCCCAATATCGGGCAATGGTTTCCAGTTTTTCGTCGCTCGTGAGCAGGGCGTGTTTAACGCCCTCAAGGCGGCATTGGGTTATATATTCGGGTATGGATGCGCCGACAAGCTTTTTAAATGACATTGCCAATTCCCGCTTTGAAATATCGGCATGGCCGGCGATCCTTTGAACGGTCAGTTTTTCGCGGCTGAATTGCCGGATATATTGCACGGCGTGTATGACTTTTGAGGACTGCGACCGGAATTTCGAGTTTTCTGCGGAGGAAGATATTCCCGCGTCCCTAAGAAGTTTTATGAAAAATACAGTAAGCTTGAGCCGGATCACGGTTTGCCAGCCGCCGCGCCGGGCGGAATATTCCGAAAGAAGCTCTTTCGCCAGCCGGATGTTGGCTGAGCGCTGCGCCGGGGTTGAGGGTTGTATTTTTGCCCTGAGGTCCGGGATGATGAACGGCAAATAGGGCAGGGGGCCATCATCCGGCATGACTTTCAAAAGGAATGCCGGCAGGAAGAGGATAACGATCCTGCGGGCTCCTTTTTTCGGCACTGTCCATCCGTGAGGCTCCCAGGGACCGTAGCACCAGAAGTTGCCGGCGGTCAGGCTGCTTTTCGTCTTGCTGTCGAGGAAAAAATATTCGCCGCCGGTGACAACGCCGATTTCGCAGAAATCATGGGTGTCGCACTTGATTTCCGCGGAATGGCGGCTTGCGCCATATTCTATGATCAAAGGATTGGATTCGGACAACGGATGCCTGGCAACCTGGGCCGAGGCGAGATGGAACAGCAGTTCCCTGCGCCTGATAATGTCGGGTGCATTGCTCATGGGGCGCAATATAATACATTTTCTCATTTTACACAAATTTATCCTTAGAGATTATCCGTGTCGATCAGCTGATTCCTTGCGATAGGCCGTCGAAGTAAAAAAATGCAAAAAAAAGGAACGATTTTGCAATGTTAAAAGATGGCTTGAAATCCAGGTTGGAAGTATAAATGTTTCAAAGATATGGAGGTATTCATGCAAAAAAAATGCTACAAATCGGTGATATTGGGGTGCGGCCCGCGTGCGGCGGCGCATATTGAGGCTTATGAGGGAATCAGGGAAATGAAATTGGAGGCGGCCTGCGACATGCGCAGGGAAAGGCTGGACGATTACGGCCGGAAATACCGGATACCCCGCCTATATGAGGACCTGGAAACCATGCTGAGGGAGGAAAAGGCGGACGTGCTGCACATTGTCACTCCGCCCGCCATCCGCGAGGAACCCATGGAACTGGCCGCGCGTTATGGAGTAAGGGGGATCATTGTGGAAAAACCGATCGCGCTTAATCCGGCCCAGGCAAAGAAAATAAAATCCCTGGCCGAGCGGACCGGACTGAAAATAGCGGTGAACATGCAGCGGCGTTATTTCAAGACCTGCCAGGATTTGAAAAAAATCATTGATGCCGGAAAATTGGGCGACATCCACTGGATTCGCTGCGTTACCAGGGGCAACATTCTTTCCTGCGGGCCGCACATGGTCGATTTGTTATTGTATTTCCTGAACGACGCCGCTCCCCTGCGCGTCTGGGCAACGGCCACAGGCATGAATGGATACGATTATGGCCATCCTGCGCCGGCGAATATGTTGATCCATTATGTTTTTCCAGGTGAAAAAGTGGTCTATTTCGAGGACGCGGAGGATGCTGTTGGAACCATTGGGGAAAACGAATTCTGGCAACACCTTGAATTCGATTTCTGGGGCACGAAAGGCCGGGCCTGGTGGGCGCAGAACCGCGACTGGGGATATCATGCGGAAGGCATGCCAAAGGCCTATCTGGAAAAATGTTCCTGGGAAGGGAGCGACGTTCCCGGCCAACGCGAATTCACCCGCGCCATGGCGCGCTGGCTGGATGACGACAAGAACGGACACTTGAACTGCCTTGACAATACCCTGAAGGGATTTGACGCCATCATGGCCACGCTTCAATCGGCGTATGCCAACAAACGCGTGGAGCTGCCCTGTGCGGTTCCGGATGATATTGTGGACAAACTGGAGGCTCGATTAAAATGAGGGAAAACACGATTAAAGTGGGGATTGTTGGGCTGGACGGCCATGGACCGGTATTTACGGAACAGGTCAACGGCCCGGCCCGGGCAGTTAAAGGATTAAGAGTGACGGCGGCGTTGCCCTGGCCTTCGACCATGATATCGAAAAAACAACTGGCCGAGAACGTCGGGAAGGTGCGCAAACTCGGCGTGACGATCGCGAGCACGGCCGACGAACTTGCGGCCGGTGTGGACGGGATTCTTATCCTGCACGATGACGGCTCCAAACATCTCGAGCTGGCGCGGATGTTCGTCGACAAGGGCAAGCCGCTCTTTATCGACAAGCCTCTGGAGGCGAGCGCGTCCAAGGCGCGCGCCATCATTGAGATATGCCGCAAGCATAAAATAAAACTGTTCAGCGCCTCTTCGCTGCGTTTCACTTTGGAAATGCGGCAGGTTCTGACAGAGAGTAACGGCGGAAGGATTCTTTCAGCCATGACGTTTTCACCGTTTTTGCTGAGGCCTTCCATGCCTGGTTGGATTTATTACGCGATTCATGCGGTGGAGCCGCTCTACGCCCTGCTGGGGCCGGGATGCCGCGAAGTTCGCTGCGTCAATCACAAACAGGGGCCGGCGGCGATCGGCGTTTGGAAGGACGGGCGCATGGGAATTGCGAGGGGGATTTGCAGGGGCGTCGGGGTGCATGGTTATGGGTTCACGGTCTGGAAGGAAAAACAAATAGAAGCGGCCGTGGTCGACGTTGGAAAAATATACCAGGAACTGCTGAAGCGGATCAAAAAATTCTTTGAGACCGGAAAAACGCCGGTGCCGGTCGAGGAATCGGCGGAAGTGATCGCCTTCATGGAAGCCGCCAATCAATCAATGGCGGACGACGGCCGGCCGGCAAAGGTGCGGTGTTGAAGATGCCTGAGATGGGAGTCGAACCCATACGACCTTTAGGGTCATCGGATTTTAAGTCCGATGCGTCTGCCATTCCGCCACCCAGGCGGGTGTGTATATTTCTTACTTTATTTTCTTGACTGTGGGCTTATTGTGTGCTTTTATTAAATCAAAAGCGCAAACAAGCGAAATCAAAGGCAACACACACAATGAAACACCGAACCGGCTACATTTATAAACGGGGACAAACATGGTGGCTACAATATAGAATCGAAGGCCGAACTGTCAAGCAGAGTCTAGGCACGACCGACCTCGAAGAGGCAGAGGAAAAAAGAAAAAAGATAATGCGTCCGTTCATGGCCGCTGATCTGGCAAGCGCCCATGCAATCGTCGAATCGCAGTTGCGGGTTGTCAAAGATAAGGCGCAAACCGCTTTTGAAATCGCCCATCCGCCGCTGGCTGTGGCCGATGCCTGGGATGCCTTCGTAAAATCGCCGAATAGACCGGATAGCGGCCCGGAAACACTGAGGGCTTATGCCTTGCAATGGGCAAGTTTGACCCGCTGGCTGGCAAAAGAACATCCGGACGTTAAACAACTGCGCGAAGTCACTAAAGAAATCGCCGAAGAATATGCCACTCATTTGACCGGCCGGGGCATAACGCCGAACACATTTAACAAGCATGTCCGTGTATGTTCCCTTGTTTTCCGCATTCTGAAAGACAAGGCGAAAATCATGGAAAACCCATTTTCAGACATTACGCGCAAACATTTAACAACGCAATCTCATCGGGAGCTTTCAACGGAAGAATTGATCAAAATTTGTCAATCAGCGACCGGGGAACTTCGTTCTATGCTTGCAATGGGGTTATATCTGGGCGCGCGCTTGGGCGATGCGGTAATGATGGAGTGGGGCAGCGTTGATCTGATTAAACGCCTGATTCGCTACACCCCGCACAAGACCGCCCGGCGGTCTGGAAGGATTTTGACGGTCCCTCTGCATCCGGTTTTGCTGAACATTTTTAATGAAATCCCGCTGGCTAATCGCAACGGCTATATCCATCCTAAAATGGCCGAACTATACAAAAGCCGGGGCGCGTGTGCCGTAACCAACATAATCCAAGCACATTTCAAAAAATGCGGGATTAAAACAAATCGGGAAGGGAACGGTATTCGCAAAGTGGCAAGCGCAAGTTTTCATTCGCTAAGACATTCCGCTGTCTCTCTGTTACGCGAAGCCGGAGCGCCGCTGTCCGTAACAATGGCCATAGTCGGCCATTCCACGCTGGCAATCCATGACACCTATTCCCACGCCGGAGAGGCCGCGCTTAAACAGGCTGTCTCTTCGCTTCCGTCCGTCATGGGCGAGATAATCGAGGTCAAACCATTGGCTGCCCTGCCGGCGCCAGCGGCAAAGATGGTTGAAGCTGCTAAAGTGGAGGACCAGGCCAAAAAGTTGAATGCAAAGAATTGGAAAACGGTTAAAAAAGAATTGTTTAAGATTATAAAAGACATATAATCAACTCGATCTTACTTGCCGGAAAAGTCATGATAGGGCACGTTCATTCCATTGCTTTGTGGGCAATCCTGTATAGGGGTAGAGGATGAAACTATTTATAAATAACATCAAAACAGACGTTATTAAACTTGCAGTATCTCAAACGACATATGCTGAGGATGGAAAAGATGATAAATATGAAATTTGTTGCACGCTAAATGAAAACTTAAAGCTTATTATACGACCCGATTCGTATCCTAAAAATATGGTGGACGCACCTAAGCAGGTGTTTGTATTCACGATGAAACAAGGTTTAACTGTTAAAAGAAATCCAAAAACTATTATTGAAGCTTATGTGATATTTGTTGATGATAAAAAAGTCTCAGCTATAGCAGAATTTTTACCACTTGAGCGTAGTGAATTTGAAAGACTTATTACAGAGGTAGGCCCTTATAAACGTGATGACGGCACAATAGGACGCCCCTTAACAATAAAAGATTTTCAAAAAATAAATCGTTTACATCCTCACTTAAAAGACATTGAGAAACAATTTGAGGCAGTCGACATAAAAGAAGAAATGCAGATTAAAACAAAAATCATCCCAGTCAATGGCAAACACGAAGTCGCCTACGACATTTTCAGAACCGGAAAGACTGTAACCTCTGATGTTTCATTCGTATTAAAGGGGGAAAAGACAAGAGAGCAGGAAGTCGTTCGCATTATCTTCCGGGGTTGGGCGTATGAAAGGCCACTATTTCTGCGAGAAGGAACCGTGTTGACTCTGGACAACGTCGTTTGCATTGATGATCCCAGTCCTAGTGTAAAGAATGCACAGAAGGTAAAGATGATTGAGCATTTTACTGACATTCTGGAATGGAGTAAGCCGTCACTTTATGTTGGTTTAGAAGACTACGAAATAAAACTAAAATTCCCTGAATGTGAATCGGGAATGATTCAAGGCGGTAGTACCGTTTCATCGCCGGTTAAAGAACTCACTATAGAAGAGGAACGATTTGTAAAAGAGTTGGAGGCTTCGGAACGCAATGAGGCTGAAATTGCCAAAAAACCGGAAGCCGATATGTTGACAATCTGCGAATCTGCTAAATATGCTGGCGTGAATGAACGTACAATTCGCAATTGGTTGGTAAAAACGAACGCAGATGGATCGCCATTGCTTGCAGGCGTTATAGGCAAGGGCCGGTTGACCCGCATTCCTCGAAAGTCTCTTGAACCATTCCGCAAACGGATAAAGGCAACGTCCAATAAACCTTGCAAACGTTTTCAAGAAAGCCGTCACCGGGGATCAGGAAGTCCTAACGACCTGCCTGGTAGGTAAAATTAGGGAGTAAAAAAATGAGTGCGCCATTACCAGAGTCACCGTGTCGAACATATTCGCAACACGCTGTCATGGTTGGCGCAGTTGATTACATCAATATGGGCAAACTAAGGCCAGAGGATGAAGACCATATCAGTCAAAGCTTTGCCTTTTTGGTTCAAGGTCCGGCTATGGCTGAAGACACAATCTGCGGAGCGACATGTCCTGAAGGCATGGCCACCAGGATTGTCAAGGTTTTGGATGTTGAGACTCAAAAGCTGGCCGTGTTTATTGAAAATGTGCGATGGGATGCTCCGTTCAAAGAAATTTATGATGGCTACCGAGGCACAGAACGCCATCCCGCGAATGAAGAGCCGAAAACGATAGATACTATATTACAAACACCAGCAATGCGCGGCAACGAGCGATACGCGCATCGTTTTCCAAAAGAAAACATTAAGATTATTTTACGGCAACCTACGTCAGTTGAGTTGCGCTTGTTTGAAGCGTCACCTCTTTTGGCCGAAGCAACTAACACGATGAAAAAGTCCGCAGAGGCAAATTCTTTGTCCATTCGAGAAGCTGCCGAATATGCACGTGTCGACGAACGCACAATCCGGCAGTGGTTGAAAACTGTCACGGCCGATGGCCCCATGCTTAAAGGCGCATTCCGTAAGGGGCGACTAACACGTATTCCGCGTTATGCGCTCGACCCTTATCGCAAACCGGCAAAGGCCGTGCGCAAGAAGCAAAAAACACCCCCGCCCCGACCTTTGCGAAAAGCCGTCAAGAAATAAAGTTAAACTTTGTTTTCCGGCTCGTTTCCGCCTCATTTCCGGCTCATTTCCGCTTTCTTCTGAAAGCGCTATCGTTCCCCTTTCTTCAAGAAAAGCCATGTTATAAGTAATGCGTCAAAAGAATTTTTGGCGCGTCATTTATATTTTGCGCCCCATTTTTTGACTGCTAACGGCAATTATTTTTATTGAAAGGATATGTTCTATGAAGCAAGGAAATAATTTCGAGCTGGCAAGGCTGGCATTGGGCGGATTGTCAGCACGAGATCAGCAAACATTATTACGAGAATTTTTAGAGCAACCGCCACAGGTCGAGCCGGATAAACTTTTAAGACCACGCGTCGCCGCAGACCGGCTCGGATGCACACCGCGCACAATTTTCAATCTTCTCAAATCCGGCGCATTGCATCGCGTTGTTTTGCCGGGACGCAAACGCGCTCTTGGCGTTCGGGAGAGTGAAATATCCGCGCTCGTGGCCGGGGGTGCGAAATGATCGCCGCCGTCCTTCAGATGGCGCGGGATGGTTTGCTTGTTTTTCCGTGTGGGGGCAATAAACAGCCGTTGACACCGCATGGATTCAAAGACGCTAGCTCCGATGAATCCATAATCCGCGAATGGTGGTCCCGCTGGCCGGATGCCGGAATAGGAATACCAACCGGCAAGATCAATAACATAATCGTCTTGGACATTGATATGGATAGCGAGCGCGGACTTGATGGCGAGGCGGCACTCCAAGATTTGCTCATCCGCGAGTCCGCCGAGATCCCCACTACGCGGACGATCCGAACGCCGAGAGGCGGCCGGCACCTGTATTTCAAACACCCCGACCGACCTGTCAAAAATAGTACGTCTAAGATCGGTCTAGGACTGGATATCAAAGGTGATGGCGGATATATAATTGCACCACCCAGCCACAATGGGAACGGCAAAAACTACACGGTTGAGATTGAGGGGCCGATTGCCGATTCGCCTGATTGGTTGGAAAAGCTGATCATTGAGGATGAATTAGCACCGGCAAGCACGTTATCATTACCGCCTAAAGATACTCCGAGCAGTTACGCACAGGCTGCACTTCGTTCTGAGGTCGAAAAAGTTGCATCCGCGCCAAATAGCACACGCAATGCCACATTGAACAAGGCTGCCTTCAGCATTGGCAGATTTGTAGGCAGCGGCGTTCTGGATCAGGGCGAGGTCGAAAACGCATTGTTGGCCGCTGCTGAGCGTTGTGGACTGTCCGCCGATGAAGCTCGAAAAACGATTTCAAGCGGCATTAAAGCCGGTACGCAGAATATCCCGAAACAATTGAACGCGAAGACAACCGAACTAGAACCTTGGGGAAAGCCCATTGGTTTTGATGCTCCGATCAATCTGCCAACATTCCCAATTGATGTTTTACCAGAGCCATTTCAGTCATTTGTGGCAGATGTTTCCGCGTCCAAACAGGTCCCGCCCGATCTACCCGGTGCTCTTGTCCTAGGGGCCGTTGCAATGGCCGCTGCAAAGCGTTTTCGCACGTATATCGGCCAGTCGCACAACGAACCCTTGAACTTGTTTTTATTGGCTCTGATGGCACCTGGTTGTCGGAAGTCTGATACGTTCCGGGCTTGTTTAGCACCTGTCGAAAACTTTGAAATCGAATTGATCAAAAACGCACAACCGGCAATCGCGCAGGCACAGGAACGCCGAGCCATTGAGGAGTCCCGACTAACGGAGATACGCAAACGGGCCGGGCGATGCGATGATATTACAGAGCGGAAAAATTTGACCATTGAGGCAGAAACTTTGGGAGCAAGCCTAACCGAAATTTCCACGCCGCCGCGATTGATTGCCGGTGACGTTTCCCCTGAACATTTGGCAAGCCTCTTATGTGCCAACGGGGGGAGGATGGCAATTAACGACGCAGAAGGCGGATTGATTTTTGAAATCATGGCTGGACGATATAGCAAGAACGGTGGGCCAAACATAGAGATTTTCCTAAAAGGCCATGCTGGCGACACGGTCAGGGTTGACCGCACTGGGCGCCCATCGGAATTTACACGATCCGCCGCCTTGACCTGTATTTTGACCGCACAACCGGCAATCTTGCACAACATGGCTGCCAAAGAGCAGATGCGTGGACGTGGATTGCTGGCACGTTTTCTTTTCACTATGCCAAGCGGATTAATCGGCACCCGCGTTTATGCCAACAAACCGATGAAATCCAATCTGGTAGAACAATATGCGGACCGATTGTATGACTTGTTGGCTGTCCCACCGCTTGACCCTGATGACACCGAGGCGCACCGCCGACTTAATCTGGACGGCGATGCCCTCGAAATCTGGCGCAATTACCATGACAAGAATGAAAAAGCACAAGCGCCGGATCATGATCTTTCACACATGACCGACTTTGCGAGCAAGTTGCCGGGGTCTGTTGCCCGCATGGCCGGAATACTCCACTTGATGAAATACGGGTCAAAGGCACCGCAAAGCATTGAACAAGAAACCGCCGCTGGAGCTTGGGCATTGGGATTGTATTTCCTTGAGCACACGAAAACCGCATTTGCCGAGATGGGCGCCAGCGGGGACATGGGACTCGCCCGCAGAGTTTATGGGTGGATCAGCCGGAACAGACCGGCGCTTTTTACACTTGGCGCGTTGTTCGATGACTTGCGCCGAGGAGCCGGAATTGATTTGTCAGACGACTTATTGCCAGCCATGTCAATTTTAGAAGACCGGAACATAATCTGCCGCGAGCCGCAGTCACCAAGCAATAGGCCGGGGCGAAAATCATTTGGCAGTTGGAAAGTAAACCCGGCAATCGTAACCGGTGAGGTAATATGAACACCCTAAACGAGAATAAATCGTATTTATCGGATAAATCCATAGAAGAGAAGAAAAACTTTAGACATGATTCTTCAGATATTTCTGATCCTTTAGAGCTTTTTCATAAATTACACTCCAAAGGGATAAATACGAAAAATCCGATTAATACCACCGAATCGGCATTACCAGAACCAAAAATACCAGAACGGGAACCCACGTTCACCGAGGCCGAGGAGCATCTTTTGTGCGACTTTTATTGCAGCCGCCTACGTCCCGAACGTTTGGCCATGCACCGGCGCACCGTATATCTCCGGGCAGATCGGTGTTGGCCTTGGGAAGTTTGCGAACTTCAAGCATACCGCGAGGCTTGGCTTACCGCTGGTAGTCCGCAAGGGCCGTTCACTATGGCGATTTTTAAGGTATCCAGCACGGTTAATGAAGCAAATCGGGAACCAGTTGACGCCGTGGAAAATGAAAAACGTGCTGCAATCATTACGGAAGGAAAACTGAATTTATGAATCAACATAAACCGCCAGAACAATTATAGAGAGGTTATAAAAATGCCAGATTGTCACAAATGTAAATATAACGGCCAACGAAACACCCGCTGCATCGGGTGCCCTGGCTCTTCTCAAAACCCCAACAACCACGGCCAGCGTATTGTTTCCCTGGAAACCATGCCGCCTAAAGAAATAGCCCGCTTGAAATATTGCCCACCAGAACCGGAATCGCCAATGGCAGAATTCATGCGGACCTGGCTGCGATTGCCGTCAAAGACCCGCGATCTAGTCTCGCTCGCAATTATTGAACGGCCTAAATCCTGTGCGGAAATGGCCCGGCAAGTCGGTGTCAGCCGACAATACGTGCATCGCAAACTTCTCGAAACCGCAAAGTCTTTCCCGGCTTTGTCATCGGCCCTGCATTTGCTGGTTAGAGCCGCATCGAAAAATTAGGACCTTTCGTTATTAAACAAGGATAATTTTTATGAATATGGAAAATTTACAGAATAATTCAGGAAATATGGATGATGTCCGACGGAAAAAGGAATCAAGGATACGAAGTAACGCCAATCTTGAACCTTACAAGATCAAAAAAGGTGAGATACGTAATCCCAAAGGACGTGGTGTTGGCCGGGAAATACTGACATGGATTTCAAAACTCGCCGCTCCGGAATTATTGATAGAACAAATGAGATTAAAATTCAAACTTCACCGCGGGAAAATAGATGTTGAAGCGGCGATATTATTACGTCTTGCCTATGAAGCCTGCAAAGGCGATCTGAAGGCTATTGAACTCTGGCTTGACCGTAAATATGGCAAAGTATCACAACCCATGGATCTTTCCGCAAATAACGGCCCCCTGGTGGCGATTCTTAACGCCCCGGCCGGTGATCAGAATATTTCGGTCTCAACCCCGGCGGTTAAACCGGCCGAAAATTTATCCCCGCCTGAGGTAAAAGCTAATAGTATTTGACTTCACCCCCTGCCATCCATATTATTTTTATGCTTATCACTTCACGGTCGGATGATGATGAGATGCTATTTTCGAGGCTTAACACCTGGTATATGAAAAGAATAATAAAAATATTTGCATGGGCTGTAGTTGCAGTAAATGCGTTAAACTTTCTTGCTTCCATTGCGTTTAGAATCAATCGATTTATCGATCAACATTCATGGTGGATAACAAGAGGACATAAAAACTATTTAGGCAAAGATCAATCGCTTTTAAACTTAATCTCAAGCGTCTTCGCTGACTATTGCTTCATTCTACCCTACATGGTGATAATAGTTCTTATTTCCATAGGATTTGCAAGAAACACACAACCCTACAAAGGTATTAAAAAAGGTATGATGATCGGGTTATTTTTAGGCGGAGCATTGTCTTCAACATTTATAGCTTTGGTCATGTTTCCACGCTTTTCTACAATATTGCATGATGGAACAGCTGAATGGGCTATTGCTTGGTTGCCATTTATATGGCTGGGATATCCGTCTCTTGTTATTGGTGGAGCATTGGGGATGTTAACGGCATTGATACACAAAATTATTGTCGGCAAAAAACCAGCTTAAGATGGAAGAAATGACGAATCATATAACGTGCCCTCCACAAGGTATCGGATCCCCTGAACCGTATCGTACCCATTTTCCAGAAGACCCAATGCTATTACCCCCACACCCCAAGACGGTTCGCCTATCGGCGATAGGCATACCCCGCCCCTAAACCGAAAGACCTACCCAAGACAAGATTCGGCTACCGCCGATAGGCAGCCCCAAGATTAAACCACACCCCCGAAGACCTACCCATTTCAGGCGCGGCGAATATAGATCGGCGCACCGCGCCGCAGGGTCGCCGCGCACATCGAAGCCAAAGAAGGAATCGGGCTTCACCGGCACGCCGACTCGCCGGAAGGTCGGCGGGACGCGGTGCGGAACACGCCGCGAAAATCCGCGGCGGATCGCTCAAACGTCGCATAATCGCGAATTATGCGTTCGCTCACCTGCCGAAGACGACAGATTCGCACGTTTTCGCTTTCCACACCTTGCCCGCCTGAACATAAAATTTTTATGTCCCCCTTCGGCGGCCGGGTTGCACGGTTTCGCCCGATGAAGAGAAGACGCTCATCGGCTCGCGCACTCGCCAATTCGCAAAGGAAAAAGATCGCGGCGCTTCAGTTCCCCAAAGCGGGAATTCAGCCCCGCGAAGATATCGTGTCAGTCCGCTAAAAGCGGCCTTCCCCTCTCAATCCGGCCCTTCGGCGCTTGCCC
>Ga0209749_1002282_pt1 | contig 13221 bp, 7 predicted proteins | sample EPASupsiteSAE347_FD_187267 | JGI IMG/M metagenome (GOLD analysis project Ga0209749, IMG submission 187267) | Bioremediated contaminated groundwater from EPA Superfund site, New Mexico - Sample SAE3-47 (SPAdes) (version 2) | ecosystem: Environmental > Aquatic > Deep subsurface > Groundwater >... | reverse complement strand
GTTGGAGGGGAGCTTAACAGACTGACGAGCAACATGTTACGATCCCCTCCTTGGAGGGGTACGCGAAGCGGGGGGTGGGTCAGAAACGGACTTTTGAAATTGGCTCCTAAATTTTGCACGAGCTTCGCGCAAAATTTACTTTGCGCCAATGCCAATAAGGCATTAAGCGCAAAGACGTGACCACGTTGGCACGTGTAACGTGACTCACGTGGCGGCCCTTCGGGCAGCCCCGTTGGGGCAACGCCCCTCACGGGGTGAATTTTACGCCGTTTCGGCGCAAAATTCAGGTATTATGTTCGGCTGCGCCCTCGATTTTCCGGTCTTCCATAATGACATTCTAACAGTCTGCAGAATGTTAGAGTATTGTTTTCTTGGCAAGGAAGATAATTAAACATCAAATAAGTTTAATCATCACCCCAGATTCTGCGGAGAAATGTCCGTAATGTTTTCAGTGTGCGGAAACTCTTGAAAAAAGGTTTATCACCAAAACGCCGGCGACTACCAGAATAATACCGATAAACGCGGGGATATCGAGTTTTTCCTTAAAGAAAAAGATCCCGATGAGTGTTATAAAAACAATGCCGACTCCACACCAAATGGCATAGGCTATGCCGACCGGGACCGTTTTCAAGACAAGGCTTAGAAGGTAAAAGGCGGCTCCGTAGCCGACAAAAACAATAATGCTCGGAACCGGTTTTGTGAACTGGTGCGACGCTTTAAGCGCCGAGGTTCCTATGATCTCGGCCGCTATCGCAAAAAAAAGATATACATAGCCCATTCTCCCCTCCTTCGTTTACATTATTTTAGAGAGACGTGACTCAGCCGGCCTGAATTTTTCGGCGGTCTTTTTCCACCCGCAACCGCAAAAGTTATAGGCTTGCTTTGCTCCCGATCATTTCGCTGTCACCGGCGGGAAATGCGGCATAGCATAAGTTTGTTGGCGTTTCTTTGCGGCCGATTTTTTAATCAGCCGGCGAAATGCCGCTAAAGATGGCGGCAGCGCGAACGGTTTGAGGAGCAGGTTCCGGCCGTCGGAAAGCACCGCGAGTTTTGTGCCCGGCCGGATGCCGAGCATTTTTCTGAATGCCGCCGGGATGACCACCTGCCCTTTGGATGAAACAATCGTAACTTCAAATTTATCAACAATTGCCATGATGTAAGAATTGCTTACCTCAAAGAATATTCTCATGCGGTAAAAAGTCAACAACGATCTGAAGTAATTCCCTGTTTACAGAAAAACGAGATCTGCCCCTCCTGGGTTGAGGTAAGAAATTCTTACCTTACCATAAAACCAATCAGAAGTAGGACTTAAGATAATCGGGCTCGTGCGCCCGGGGGCGGGGCTGCACTCTACACACTCGATATCTTCAGCGCATGCGCATGATTCTCAATTCAGTAGCCGGCTGCGCGAACTTGCCATTCGTTCTGATATTGGTACAGCAGCAACATTGCCCTGGCTGTGCCGTTGGCATTCATCAACCAGACGGCGGCCTCGCCGGCCGGCAACTGTCCAATCAGGTCTGCAATGCCGTCTCCGTCAATATCGCCGGCTGCGCAAATCCGCACGGGGGTTGAGTCCGGATTGGTTATCGTCAAGGACCCGATTGTGCCGTCCGCGTTCATGAATACACAGACGACCTGGCCTTCAGGCGCCTGTGCGATCAAATCGGCGACGCCATCGAGGTTAATATCGCCCGCTGCGCGCATCTGCCACAGCATCGAATCCGCGCTGACCACCTTTACGGACCTGGCCGTGCCGTCCGCGTTCATGAACACGCAGATGACCTGTCCTTCAGGCGCCTGTGCGATCAAATCGGCGACGCCATCGAGGTTAATATCGCCTGCCGCGCGTATCTGCCACAGCATCGAATCCGCGCTGACCACCTTTACGGACCTGGCCGTGCCGTCCGCGTTCATGAACACGCAGATGATCTGGCCTGCCGGCGCCTGCGCGATCAGGTCCGTCACGCCATCCCGGTCAATGTCGCCGCCCGCGCGAATCTGCCAATCGGACGCGTATGAGCAGGTCCAGGTTATGGAATTGAATGAACCGTTTGTATTCACGAGCGAGTTTAGAATCTGTCCATACGGCCATTGCCAGAAGAGACGTGCCAATGCCGGGGTAAAGCCGTTAACGCTGTCTATATAATCTTGTTTCGAGATTTCTCCGATGCCGCACCAATAGACCGGCCAGTTGGTATCATTGATCGGGCTGGCGGAATCATGACCGGAATAATAATGTCCTTTATATGCGGCTCTTCTTGCCGCTTTTGAACGAAGCGTCGGGAAAACGCACTCAAGCATTGTGGCCAAGGGGCCGTCTGTTTTGTATGTCGAAGAAAACGTATAATATTGTTGAAAACTGCCGGGCATGGCGGCCAGGTCATAATTCATGGAGCTGTAATCGGCGATTTCGAATGAATTGGTGTAAAAAGTAAAAATTTTGAATGCCGGATTATTGCTGTCGATCGCGCTTATAGCCGGCGTCACTTCAAGAGCGCCGGCAGGCAGACGATATTCGTCCATGTGGGTATGGCCCGTGAATATCATGGTTACCGTATTTGAGTAAGCCGCAAGAATATTCAGAAAACGCGTTTGAAAATCCGGGTCCCACATCATTTTGGCGTCGCCGAGATGTCCCCTGGCGTCGATACGGTCCTTGTTAGCGTGTATATTGGCGCCCAGAGGTATGTGTGTGAGCAGCCATGCCTTTTGGCCTGAAGAGGCCGCCGAGGCAAGGGTCGTCCCGAACCAATCGAGCTCCGCCGCAGCCGCAGCAGCGGTGTTGCTTGCCGCATCCGGCGAAAAGAAGATGGAATTTAATGCGATGACGACAAGATTCGTTCCCAAAGGCCGGGCCGAATAGTATCCTCCCGCCTCATAGGTGTCGAGGAAAGCATCGTGATCTGCGGTGCTGTTCAAAAAAAGCGTGTAAAACGGCTCGGCGGTATCTGCCAGGAACTGGCTGTTGGGTTCTATTTTGAAATCTCCTTCATAAGCGTCGTTGTTCCCGAGCTCGAACATGACGGGTATGTTGCCCAGATAAGCGCGCACCTCTCCTGCGAAGAACGTCACCGTTTTATAGAGGAACGATTTCATCGCCTCTTCATCTTCGCTGCCATAGAGGGCATAGAACCGCGTGTCGAACTGATGCACGAGAATGTCGCCCGGGAAAATAGCGGCCGAGCTTGATGTTGAGTTCGCCCTTATGCTCGAAAGGGCCAGCGCGAACAAGGGATAGTTTGAATCCTCTCCCCAGGTTGACGGCTCGGAAATGCTCGACGACGCGAAGATGCTTTCCCACTGGCTTGCATCGGCGGCAACAAGCGCCGGGAAGATCGTCGTGTCATAGAACGGATTGAAATGAACATCTGAAAAAACGACGGCCTGCGAAATTCCGACAGAATTTCCGGCATCAGACGCATCCTGGCCGGCGGAGGCCGCGGCATATCCTTTGACCTGCGTCAAACACAGGCCGGCGATTGTCATCAGCGTTATGAGCGCAACTTTGTTCATGTGATGTTCCTGTTTAATATTTAATGACCCTGGTTTTGTCACGATTCCGTCCAACGCAGTTCTAATTACCAAAATCAATTTTCATTGTCACCGCGATTATTGCGTTGCCTGATGTTGCACGAGGGTGATGACAGTTAAAAATCATTCAAACGAAATAGTCAAATGCACGGGCGTATAATTACCGGACGAGAACATCACGATCCATTCGGCGCCAGAGGCGCTTTTCACGGCCGGATCGGCCAGGCCGTCGCCGTCGTAATCCGCCGGGAAGGCGATGTAACCGCTGCCACCCAGGAAATTGGCCAGAGTCAGGGTCGCGTAATTGGAGCCGGAAAGTTTGATCTTCCAGGCGCCCGTGTTTTCGCCGTAAACCGCCGGATCGGCCAAGCCGTCGCCGTCGTAATCCGCCGCCACGGGGCTATAACCGGTTCCGCCCAGCAGGCCCGGCACTTCCACGGGGCTATAATTGGCCGAGGAGAGCAGCACTTTCCAGTCTCCGTTTTGACGTTGATAAACGCACGGATCGGCTTTGCCGTCGCCGTCGTAGTCGGCGGGCATGCCGCTGTAGCCCGCCCCGCCAAGCGTTTCCGCCAGGATAACCACCACCACGTAATTGGCCGAAGAAGGCATAATGGCCCAGCGCCCGATACTTTCAAAATAGACCGCCGGATCAGCCTTGCCGTCGCCATCGTAATCGGCTCCGACTGAATTCGCCCCTGGCAAGCCCAATCCGTTCAGGGTGGTGACGATCTGGCAATAGTTGGCGGTGGAAAGTTTGACGCGCCAAGTGCCGGTGGTTTCATCGTAGAACGTTGGGTCGGCCTTGCGGTCGCCGTCGTAGTCCGCTTGCGTCTGCCGGCTTCCGTTTAATTTCGCCTGCATGTCCGGGGTCAACTGCTTGACCAGTTCCGCATTGTACGCATGCGACGTGGTATCGGTGGGGGAGATGATGCCGAATATCCGCTCGGCGCCGACGGCATACCCGCGCGATTTTCCCGCAGGCGAATTGGTCTCGACCTGGGGATCGACATCGGTCGTCAGGATGGAAATGGTATTGTCGCCGTTGCGGCGGATATCCCAGGTGCGGAACTGCTGAGGGAAGTCCCGGAGCGAGGGGGTTTCAACCTCCCAGAAGCCATATTCCGGATGGGACGGGTCGGGTGACGGTTGCGGCGTAACCACATTTATATGGCGATGTCCCGCCATCAACAGGATGAGATTCGGATAGTGGTGGAGTGTGGCGAGCAAGTTCGTTTCGGTTTGATAATTGTAGAATTGCGGGGCGCTGTTCGTAACGAAGAGGTCCGTTTGCGGAAGGATGGGGATATGGGTCGCGATGATCATGAGTTGACCCGCGTCCTGGCCCTTTTGAAGTTCGTTGGTGAGCCAAGCCAAGCGTGCCGCGTCGATCTGGCCGAGGGCGCCATAATTCGGCGGGGCATTAGGGATATTCGTTTTGGGCATATCGTCGAGCACAATCATCTTGATCGGCATGTTCGTCAGCGGCTCGAACGTATAGCAGGCCGAATTGCTCTCAATGTTGGCCCGCGTGAAACCGTGCCCCACCGGGAACGATGCGGTATTGAAGAATTCGCCCATAAAATTCGTGGTCGTAGAGTCATCCGTCGTGATGGTGTGGCGGTTCGTGTCGGCGACGACGGCCGGGGGCGCGGGGAAAAGGTTCGTCTGTCCCCCTTTGATCGCGTCGCCGTAGGGTGTGGTCCCATCGACAAGGCCCACATACATGCCGGTCGCATCCAAGTTATTCACGGCAAAAATATTCGTGCCGATGTTGAGAACGTTGCTGCCGACCAAGGCATGCCTGACTTTCTCGGTCACGTAGAGGCTGCCCACCCAGAACTGATCGTGGTTGCCGATGACCTGATACCAGGGGATGGAACGATTGAGCCCAGCGGCCTGATAGGGCATCTGATAGTCGATGCTGTCCGCGCCGAGGTGAGCGCCGGAACTGGGCGTAATATATTGTCCATCCATAACATCGATAAACCAACGGAGTTCGTTGAGCTGAGTATTGTTGGCCGCATCCCCGAGACAAATGCCGAAATCGAAAGGGGTCTGACTGTGCAAGGCGTTTATGGTCTTGACGGCGGCGTCGAGGACATGAGTCGTAGAGAGAATGATCGGCGAATAACCAGAGATATAAAGTCCCCCCCCATGAAAAGGTGCGACCCAACCGAAGTAGAGCGCCTCAGCCGGTGATTCTTTGTCGGTGATATGGACATCGCTCATGGAGAAAAAAGACAAAAGCCGCACCGAATTGGTTGTTCCCGTGTAGCCGGCGGGCATCAGGTCTAACCTCCGGCCATCGTTCGTGCCGGCGCCCAAATCCCACGCGCTGTAGCCATAGACCGCGTAGAGGGGGACGTTTGACGGAGCAACCGGCGGTGTGCCATCAGGTATGGCGACCGGCAAAATCGTCTGCTCGCGCGTCGTCGGCACGGCCCCGTTTCCGGAAACTGGAATCCACAGCAGGATTGACATGCTGATAATTGTGATGAGCGCCAGTTTCATGGCCGCATTATTGCTCATTATGCGCCGCATATGGGATAAAAAATGATGCTCGACTTCTTTTTTATCGTGGTCATTTTTTCTTTCTTTTCTATGATGTTGCTTCCGACTGATAAGTGTAGGCGGAACTGTTTATGCCTGTCAAGGTATTATCGAATGGGCATGTTCTGACACGGGAAGGCGGATGATGAAGGTGCTGCCCTGGCCGGGGGCGCTGGTAACGCCGACCGTGCCGCGGTGGGCAAGAGCGATGTGTTTCACGATCGAGAGTCCAAGCCCGGTGCCGCCCAGGGCCCGGCTGCGGGCCTGGTCCACCCGATAGAAGCGCTCGAAGATTCTTTCCAGATGTTTTTTTTCAATGCCCGGCCCCTGGTCCGCCACGCTGATTTCAACAGATCCGCCGGCAAGACCGGCGCTCACTCTCACACGGGCCCCTTCCCCGCTATACTTGATTGCATTGTCAATCAGGTTTCCCACGGCCTGTTCCAGCAAGGCTGCATTGATTTTTGCCTTCAAATCATCCGGGCAATCCAATGTCAGAACAACTTTCTTGCGCGCCGCCTGTTCGGTAAAGTTCTGAGCCGCGCGCCCAAGAACATCCGCCAGCGGAAAGTCTTCAAGCTGAATCTTTCCATGCTCGGCATCGAACTCGATCCTTGAGAGACTCAAAAGGTCATTCACGATCGCCTCCAGGCGCTCGACCTGCCGGACCATCATGGCGATGAATTTATCCGGTGGCGCATCATTTTCAGGTGGAGGCGGCCTGACCTCAGGCCGCTCAGAGCGGGACGAGGTCGTCCCGCCTCCATATATTTGTCCTGCCGAACAATGGATTTCTGACGCTATGTTCATAACTCGGCTGCCTGCAAGCGTTTCAACGCAGCCCTTGAGCGCGGTGATGGGTGTCTTAAGCTCGTGCGAGACATTGGCGACAAAATCGCGGCGAATGGTCTCAAGACGTTTCAAACGGGTAATATCCGTGAAAACGACCAGGGCGCCGATGTTCCTGCCGGCAATATCCTTCAAAACCGTGCCGTGCAGTTGAAGGAAACGTTCTTCCTTGCCGTAAAAGACGATTTCTCCTTCGAGGACCCCTGAGTGGGCAAGCGTGTCGCCGATGAAGTTTTGCAAATCAGGGTTCCGGATAATCTCCTGAATGGCTCGCCCCCGCGCCTGTTCCGGTTTTATTTCAAGCAACTGCGCCGCGGCCTGGTTGAGGCGCAAAATACGCTCCTCCCTGTCGACCGCAAGCACCCCTTCGAGCATGCTGGCAAACATGGCTTCCTGTTCGCCGCGCTGCTCCGTTATGGTGCGCATGCGTTCGCCGAGCTGGTCTGCCATTTGATTCAAAGCCCGCGCCAATGCCTCGGTTTCTTCCGCGCCGGCCTCGGAAACGCGCGCATTCAAATCCCCTTGCGCCAGTCTTTCGGCGACCATGCGCATGTTTTCAAGCGGCCTGGTGATGCGCCGTAAAATCAACAGGGCCAGGATGGCAAAAACGACGGCAATAATTATCACTCCCGGTATAATATGCCGATAAACCGTATGCAGGACCCAGTCCATGACCGAGACGGAGAGGGCAGTCCGCGCCACTGCGGTAATCTCCCCATTGCGCCTAACCGGCACGGCAACGTACATCATGCTCTGCCGCAAGGTGCTGCTGAAACGCACGGAGGTGCCATCGGCGCCACTTAAAGCTGGCGCGATTTCCGGACGGGTCTTATGATTTTCCATCAAGGCCGGATTTTCCTGCGAGTCGCCGAGCACCCGGCCGTCCGGCGCCACAACCGTAATTCTCGCCCTGGTCACGCCGCCCAAATCCTTGCAGAGGGGGTCAATGTTCTTGATATCGGCGCCCGGGCAATCCTCAATTTCCCTGGCGATGATACGGGCTTGGCTCAGAAGATTATTACCGACCTGATTCCGGTAAAATTGACTGAAAGAAGCGGCCAGATATGCCGATACCGCAACAATGGCAAGAATTGCGCTTACAAAGAAGGCAAGGTAAATCCGCCATAGAAGTTTTTTGGGGCGCATGTTTATTCCCGGAACCGGTATCCCACCCCGCGCACGGTTTCAATATAATCGGCCCTGGGCCCGAGTTTCTTTCTGATGCCTACAATCTGCACGTCCACGGCCCGGTCGGTCACCGAGTAATCTTCGCCGCGCACCGCGTCCACGATCTGCTCGCGCGTCATGACCCAGCCGGGCCGGCCGGCCAGCAGATGCAGGATTCTGAGCTCTGAAAACGTCATTTCAACCGGCTTGTTTTTGACCAGCACTTCGTGGCGGCCCGGATTAATTGCGATATCATGGACCTGGAGCACGGCATTCCTGTCGGCCGGCGCAACGCTCCTGCGCCGTAACACGGCGCGGACGCGGGCGATCAGCTCCTTCATGCTGAAGGGCTTGGTGATATAATCATCGGCGCCGAGCTCAAGGCCGGTTATAATATCGCTTTCCTCGCCCTTGGCCGTGAGCATGATAATGGGAATCTCAACCGTCTTCCGGTCTTTTTGGAGAGTCCGGCATATTTCCAAGCCGTCAATCCCGGGCAGCATCAGATCGAGGAGGATCAAATCGGGTTTTTTTTGAGAGACGGCCCTGAGCGCAGCTTCCCCATTATTGGCGGTGGAGACGAGAAAGCCTTCGCGCGAAAGGTTATAGCGGATCAACTCGAGGATATCCTCCTCATCTTCAACGGCCAATATGGATTTTTTCGTCATATCCGGATTTTACGCGAAGTTCGCTTAAAATCCGGATATATAATAGGCGAGACAGACAAATAATTAAATAAAGTTTTTGTTAGAAATTTGTTAGGTCATTACTCAAAAGAAAGGATGACGTGAATGGGGGTGTAGCCGGCAGTCGAGAGCATGGCGATCCATTCGGCGCCAGAGGCGCTTTTCACGGCCGGATCGGCAAGACCGTCGCCGTCATAGTCGGCCGGAACCGGAATCCAGTCTTCGCCGCCAAATGGCGCGGTCATGGCAAAAGTCACATAATCGGCGCTGGAAAGCATCGCCATCCAGATTCCGTTTTCCTCGCCGTAGACGGCAGGGTCTGCCTTTCGGTCGCCATCGTAATCCGCAGAAATGGCCCTGTAACCAATGCCGCCCAGCATGCTCTCTCTTTGAATTGTGTAATAATCGGCCGATGACAACATTACCTTCCAGCCGCCCGTTTCGCGATTGTACACGCCCGGATCGGCCAGCCGGTCGCCGTCATAGTCGGCCGGCATGGCGCTGTAACCGACGCCTCCCAGAAAATCCGGCAAAACGATCGCGACCGCATAGGCGGCCGTGGAAGGCAGCACGATCCAGGTTGCGGTCAATTCGTTATACACGGCCGGATCGGCCTTGTTGTCGCCGTCATAGTCGGCTGAAATTGAGGCTCGGCCGCGACCGCCTAGACCGTTCAATGTCGTATTGATCTGATAATAACCGGCGCTGGATAACTTTACTTTCCAAATTCCACTTATCTCGTCATAAATGGCAGGATCGGCCAGCCGGTCAGCGTCGTAATCGGCGCACACGCCCGATGAAACATCCAGACGCCAGCCGGAAGCCGAGGAACTGAAGGCGCTCGCGCCCACGGCATTAGTGGCCTTGATCCAGTAATAATAAAGCACGCCGGGAACAGCGTTCGTGTCATTATAATTTGTCGAGATAATTCCCGAAGCCAGAAGCGCCGCCGTGCCGCTGTCGTTCGTGCCGCTGCGCCAGATCAGATAACCGGCGGCATTGCCGACCGCATTCCAGCCAACCTTTACTTTATCCGTATATATTCCGGCGCCGGCAACCACTCCGGTGGGAGCGGAGGGCTCAAGCGACGACACCGCTGCAGGGAAAAGTATATAATATGACGGACCATAACCAAGCTGACCATACGCATTGTTTCCCCACACCGCCACGGTTCCATCGGACAACAAAGCCATTGAATGAAAATATCCAGCGGCTATGTCAATGGCATTGGTAATGCCAAGCACCTGGACCGGACGGTTTGTGGAAACCGTGGCGCCGTTCCCGAGCTGGCCATACCAGTTATTGCCCCAGGCCCAGACCGTGCCGTCGCTCTTCAAAGCCAGCGAATGATAACCATCCGCGGCCACATCCATGATCTCCGAAAGGCCGCTCACCTGGACCGGCACGCTGCTGTTGTTCGTGGTTCCGTCGCCAAGCTGGCCGTTATAATTTCTTCCCCAGGCCCAGACCGTACCGTCATTCTTCAGGGCCAGCGAATGGCCCCATCCGCCAGCCATGCTTACTATTTCGGAAAGGCCGCTGACTTGGCCGGGACTATTGGTGCTGGTTGCCGTTCCATTGCCAAGCTGGCCGTAATTATTCCAACCCCAAGCCCACAAGGTTCCGTCACTTTTCAGCGCCAGCGAATGATAATCGCCGGCGGCCACGGCTGTCATACCGGTAAGCATGAGCGTCTGTACGGGCAGGTTCGTGCTGGTCCAAGTGCCGACGCCAAGCTGACCCGTATCATTGCGTCCCCAGGCCAGGACAGTCCCATCGTTCTTGAGCGCCAACGAGTGATAATAACCGCAGGCGACCTTTCTCGCTCCGGAAAGACCGCTCACCGGCACGGGCAGGTTCGTGCTGTTCCAGGTGCCGTCGCCAAGCTGGCCGTAAGAATTATCGCCCCAGGCTTGAACTGTTCCGCCGCTTCTAAGCGCCAGCGAAAAAAGATGACCGGCTGCAAGCGCCACGGCGTCTGCAAGCCCGCTGACCGGCACCGGCCGATTCGTGATGGTTGTGGTTCCATCCCCAAGCTGGCCATCGCCGTTATCGCCCCAAGCCCTGGCCGTGCCGTCGCTCTTGAGCGCCATTGAATGATAACCGCCGGCGTCTATGCCAGTTGCGCCGGTCAAGCCCTCCACTCTCCCGAAGATTATCGCATAACCCAAAAGGCCGTTATCCAGTTGCCCGTCAAATCCATACCCCCAGCACCAGACTGTTCCCGCGCTGTCCATGACCATGGAAAAACTTGCGCCGGCCGCGACAGAAATAATATTGGAAAGTCCCGCAACCTGAATCGGAACATTTGTGCTGTTGTATGTGCCGTTTCCGAGGTTGTTCCCCCAGGTCCAGACCGTGCCGTCGCCCTTTAACGCCAGCGCATGGCTTGAACCAGCGGCAATCGCCGAAACACCGGAAAGACCGGTCACCTGGGCCGGACGATTTGTGCTGGTCCTGGTGCCATTTCCAAGTTGGCCATGATAATTATACCCCCAGGCCCAAACCGTGCCGTCGCCTTTCAAAGCCAGCGAATAATCTGCGCCAGCGGCAATCGCCGATGCTCCGGTCATATTCAAGACCTGGACCGGAAAATTCGTGTCGGCCGTTGCGCCATTCGTTCCATTTCCAAGCTGGCCATAATCATTATGCCCCCAGGCCCGGATGGTTCCATCGCTCTTGAGCGCCAGCGAATGAAATTGACCCGCCGCAACCGCCGAAACACCGGCCAATCCGTTTACCTGAACAGGACGGTTCGTGTTTACCCAAGTGCCGATGCCAAGCTCGCCGAGCTCATTGTGTCCCCAGGCCCAGACCGTGCCGTCATTCTTCAGGGCCAGCGAAAAACCATACGCAAAAATTTCGCCGCTGGCATTATCCATTACTCCGCCCCCGGCCACGGCCGTCATGTCAGCAAGGCCGCTTACCTGGGCGGGCGTGTTTCTATTGATCGCGGTTCCATCGCCGAGCTGGCCATTTCCGTTACATCCCCAGGTCCATACGCTCCCGTCGTTCCCCACCGCAAGCGAATGGGTTGCGCCCGCCTTTAAATCGAAAACATCGGAAAGCCCGCTGACCTGTCTGGGATAACTCGTATTTGAGCAGGTTCCATCGCCTAGTTGTCCAAACATATTATTGCCCCAGGCCCAGACCGTGCCGTTATCCGATATTTTAAAAGAATACGCGGCTCCGGCCGCAATTCCGGCGGCAAACGCGGAAATCATGCAGCCTTGGAACGCAAAAAGACCGGCAATTACCAACACAACTCTTCTGTTCATGCCCCTCCTGTTTGTTTCTATTGCGGGAAATATTTTTAAAGATAATACAACGCCTGGCCGCTTTACGTCAACGTTAATCAAGCCGCACGTTAATCAAGCCGCAACGGGTGCGATAAAGCCGGCAATTTTATCTCAAATTTTCCACGGCCCGAAAAAAATCAAGGCGCTGCTAGCGTCATTCGCGCCGCCGCGCCAGAACGCGCGCATCAAAAATGAAACATAACCACCATTCCCAAACTGACCAGGGCGACCACCGCGGCCCCTGACAATCCCACTGCCAACGGCTTAATCCCCAATTTTTTTATATCCCGGAAATCGGTGCCAAAGCCGATGCCCACCATTCCCATGAGAATTAAAAATTTTCCTGTTTCAAGAAAATAGACAATGCCCTGCGGAGTAAAAACGTTCAAAAGCTTGAGAGCGGCAATTCCGACATATCCAAAGAGGAACCACGGAAATGCTTTTAAGATTTCCTTTATACCAAGTTTTTTCCCGCTGCGTTCCCTGGCATTACTCCAGACCGCCACAAGAAAGGCCAGAACGATCATAAACATATTTCTGGTTAACTTTACCATGGTGGCCACCTGGCCGGAAGTTTCTCCGTATATGTAGCCCGTACCAATCGTCTGCGGAGTGTTGTGAACAGCGCTGCCCGCCCAAACTCCGAAGGCGATTTCAGACAAGTGCAGCAATTTTCCCACAAAAGGCAGGGTAATGAGCAAGATGAACGCCGCAATCACAATGGTGCTGACAGAGTAACTGGTCTCTTCCTCTTTGGCCTTGATCAACGGTGCCGTGATGGCAATGGCCGTTCCCCCGCAGATCGTAGTTCCCACGGCAAGCAGGGCGCTCAACTTAGACGGCAGCCCCAAGCTCCGCCCCATGAAGTAGATGAAAAAGAAACCGACCGACATCGTTGCCAGGATAACCACCAGGCTCAACAACCCTGCCCTTGCAATATCCACGCTGAAACCAACGCCCAACAAAACTATTCCCAGGAGCAAAGGAGTCTCAAATTTTTTCAGATAGGGCTTCCACTGAAGCGGCATAAGATTCAAATTTCTCGCAAGCGCGCCGACGACAATTCCTATCACCATCGGCTCGAAGGGATGCACGCCGTGTATCGTCAGCATCCGTGACGCCAGCACGGAAAG
>Ga0209749_1002274_pt1 | contig 13279 bp, 14 predicted proteins | sample EPASupsiteSAE347_FD_187267 | JGI IMG/M metagenome (GOLD analysis project Ga0209749, IMG submission 187267) | Bioremediated contaminated groundwater from EPA Superfund site, New Mexico - Sample SAE3-47 (SPAdes) (version 2) | ecosystem: Environmental > Aquatic > Deep subsurface > Groundwater >... | reverse complement strand
AGGGTCTAAAAAAGAGCTGTTTGACAACGTAAAACTTGCCGCTCAGCTTACAGAAATTGTAAAAGATCCGTTTGATGCTCAAAATATTCCTATTACCAATCTCAAACTTGTCGACGATAAGAAATTCACATTCGAAATCAAGAGTTCGGTAGATGTTGAGGTTAAGGACGACAAAACAGGAAAGCCCAAGAAAGAGAAAAAAATTCACGGATTTGAATATGACATTGCAACAGGAGCTCTTACCGAAGTAAAAGACTACAAAGCTTTCAAACCATATCCAAGATGGGGCAGTGTGTCTCCCGATAAAAAATATGTTGTCTTTTCAAGAGACTACAACCTTTATTGCATGGACATGGCGAATTTTGAGAAAGCAAGAAAAAACGAAGATGACTCTACCATAGTTGAAACTCAGCTCACAAAAGAAGGCACAATATTATTCGGCGAAATAACTTCGAGGAATGTTCAGAAACCAATAGCGATATTTTTTGACGGAGAACAAAAAAGCGCGCCTATCGTGCAGGAACCTATATTAGGCGGAAGAGGCCAAATAAGCGGCGCAAACATGGATTACGATGAATGCATGAAAATGTCTGTTTTATTAAACGCCGGCGCGCTTCCCGTGCCGATTGAAATAATGGAATCAATGACCGTAAGCCCCCTCTTGGGAGCCGAATCATTAAAGAAAAGTTTAATCGCGGGCGGAATAGGACTGGGCATAGTCATAATATTTATGGCTATCTATTATCTTGTGCCCGGAATACTTGCCGATATCGCGCTTGTCATATACAGCATTATAGTGCTGGCGTCCATGAGCATAGGCGGCTTCGTGCTTACGCTGCCGGGCATCGCGGGCTTTATATTATCAATAGGTATGGCGGTTGACGCCAATGTTCTTATTTTTGAACGCATTAAAGAAGAATTAAAAAGCGATAAATCCCTGAGAAATTCCGTTGAAATCGGATTTAAAAGAGCGTTCTCTTCAATACTTGACTCCCATGTGACTACATTTGTTGGCGCGGGAGTTTTGTACTACTATGGTTCAAGTTCAATAAAAGGCTTCGGGTTGACTTTAATGCTCGGTACTTTCTGGAGCTTAATAACGGCCGTATTCGTGACAAAAGTGCTCACCGACGTAACCTTAGACAGCCAAATAGTAACAAATAAAAAATTATTCGGGGGATAGATAAAAATAGCGTACCTCGTGCTTCGCACCCTCGCGCCCTCGTCCAATGTAGAATTTTTTGGATGAACCCAAAAAATTCATCCGCAAACGAGCGACGAGCAACTAGCAACGAGCGACAAACTAATTTCGGAGGAACAATATGCATATATTCGGTATAAATTTTACGACAAATGAAATAATAAGCATGATAATAACGCTTATAATTCTTTTTAGTATTGTAATCTGGGCGCAGTCATTTAGAAAGCGAACTTACAACATAATCGGAAACAGGGGCTGGTTTTTTCTGCTTTCCGTCATTCTCCTTGTTGTAAGCGTGTATTCTTTGTCTACAAAACATTTAAACTACGGCCTTGATTTTACCGGCGGAACAATAGTGCAGCTGGGCTTTGAAAATACGCCTAACACAGACACTATGCACAAAGAACTCGCGAAATATAATCCGAATTTTTCCGACGCTGCAATACAGTTGGCGAATAAAATGGAGGAAAAAGACGCGCAAAACAACATAAAAACATATCAAAAAGTTCTTATAAGCGTAAAGGGTGAAATCACCACTCCTCAGGCGGACCCAAAAGCCAAGTTAAGTTCTTCAAAAGAAGTTGAAAATATCGTAACTTTTCTTAAAGATAAATACGGCGATATCATAGTTTATAAAGTAGAACATATCGGGCCGGTCATAGGAAAAGAGCTTAAGCAGAAAGCGATTGTGGCTTTGCTTATCGCGCTTTTCATTCAGCTTATTTACATAACTTTCAGATTCGGCACTCAAATGCGCTATGGCTTAGCCGCGGATATAGCTCTCGCGCACGACCTTATAATTATGGTCGGCCTCTATTCGCTCTTCGGCAAACAGGCGGATTCGCCGTTTTTGGCGGCGCTATTGACAGTAGTGGGCTATTCCGTAATGGATTCAATAGTTATCTTTGACAGGATAAGAGAAAATTTAAAAATATTTAAATCCGAAAAATTTGAAACCATCGTAAATATATCGGTCAATCAGACCATGACAAGATCAATAAACACGCTTCTTACCGTATTATTGACGCTTTTCGCGCTTTATTTCTTCGGCGGCGAAACTTTAAAAAATTTCGCGTTCGCGCTTTTAATCGGCGTAACTTTGGGCGCTTATTCTTCAGTTTTTGTGGCAAGCCCACTTCTTGTAATCTTTGATAATTTTTTAAAAAGAAACGAGCAAAAGAAAATAGCTGAACGAAGAGCGCGCCTGGAAAAAGAAGCAATTGAGAAAAAACAAAAAAAATCAAAGTGATTACAAAATGATTACACGGATTAAACTCTGATTACACAGATTATAAAAAGGAGCTGTTCTGTTTTTAGAACAGCTCCTTTTTATTTCTACTGCAACTTACCGCTTACCGCTTAACGCTTAACGCTTACTACTTACTTCTTCGATTTTGATTTGGTTAATTTTTTACTTTTTGCTTTTGTGCCCTTGGCGGGTTTTTCGGTAAAAGGCACTTCTTTTAATTTTTTTCTTACTTTTACTTTTTCCGCTTTTATAACATTGTCCTGAATCATCGGTTTAACTTCACCGGTTTTTATTTCTAAATATGCTTTGTCAACAATTTCATCCGAAGTCATCGGGTTTAATTTTTCAACATTTAAATGAGCCAGGTGTTTAATTCTTTTAAAAATAGTATTAACGAGTAAAAACCTGTTATCATCCGCGTCAAAAGGTATTTTTTCTATGAAAGCATCTAACATTTTTTTCTCCTGTTTTTTGAGATTATTTTAAGGCTATGTTATATTCTAATTACTTTATTGAAGATTGTCAACTTTTTTACCACCACCATAAACCCGGGGAACGATTTCCTAAAAAGCACAATTGACGGGAAAAATATAAGTCCGAACAAAGAAACCTTGCCAAAAATCAATATCGCTATAAATACCATCAGAGCTATGAATATAGTAATCAATAATATCAAACCATAAAACTTAAATAATATATTTATAGGGTCTACTTCCTTAGAAAACTCATCTCTTTCATGCTGCCTCTTCTCCTGATATTCAGTCCAGCTTTCTTCAAGAGCGTTCCTAAGGTAATATTCCTTAAACTGCAGTTCTTCCTGTTTTCTGATTTTATTTTGTTTTTCAGTGTTTTTTTCATCAGAAGACATAAGGGCACAACTCCTATTCCCTAAGATAACATCAATACCCCAATTTAATTATAGGCCTAAATTTGTGTTATTAATATAGGTCAAAAGAACTATTTTCCCGCCTTTGGCGGGAAAATGATTACACGGATTTTGTAGGGGCGGGGTTACCCCGCCCCTACGGATTACACAGATAATGATGATAAACGACGAGAAAAGACGAGAAAAGAAGGAACTATTATGATATTAAAGAAAAAAACTATGATTTTTAATCGTATTTTTTTTCACAAACTCTGTTCTCGGAGGTTAAAATTGAAAAACAGGGCTAACGCGGTAATTATCGGCGGCGGAGTAATCGGCGCCTCCATAGCGTTTTTTCTTTCAAAAGCGGGCGTAAAAGATATTGTTGTAATAGAAAAAGAGGAACTTCTGGGCTCGGCTTCCACAGGGCTATGCGCCGGCGGAATAAGGCAGCAGTTCGGCACGGAAATAAACACAAAACTTTGCATGGAGTCGGTTAAAATATTTGAAAATTTCAAAGAAATAACCGGTGAACCTATTGAATTTATTCAGGCCGGATATCTTTTTGTTGCCGCAAAAGAAGATACCATGAATCATTTCCGCAAAAACGCGGCAATGCATAAATCACTCGGATTGGATGTCCACATATTATCACCTGAGCAGATAAAAGAAAAAGTTCCGTTTGCAAATACCGAAGATCTTGCCGGCGGCACTTTTTGTCAGAGCGATGGTTTTGCCGACCCAAATGAAGTAACGCAGGCATTCGCAAGCGCGGCACGAAAAAACGGGGTTGAATTTTATAATAAAGTTGAAGCTGTCGGCATAAAATTAAACGGTAATAAAATAAGCGCCGTTGTAACAAATCAGGGCGAAATAGAAACGCCGCTCGTTGTCAATGCCGCCGGGGCCTGGGCACGGGAAATAGCAAAAATGGTAAATGTTGAACTGCCGGTACTTCCTTACAGAAGGCAGATTTTTATAACCGAGCCGTTTAAAGAAATACCCGATGTAATACCCATGATAGTTGACTTTGACTGCGGCGTTTACATGAGAAAAGAATCGGGCGGCGTGCTTATGGGAAAAGCCGATCCTAATGAAGTACCCGGAATAAATCTCCATGTTGACTGGGATTTCATGACAACTATAGTGGAACACGCGTTAAACAGGATACCGGTTCTTGAAAAGGCAAATATTATGCGCGGATGGGCCGGCCTTTACGAAATAACGCCTGATCATCACGCCATACTCGGCAAAGTACCGCAAGTTGAAGGTTTCATACTGGCAAACGGATTCTCCGGCCACGGCTTTATGCAGGCCCCTGCCGTGGGAAAAATAATATCAGAAATAATTCTTGATAAAAAAACCACAATTGATGTTTCGGAATTACGGTATGAAAGATTTAAAGAAGGCAAAATGATTTATGAGGGGCAAGTGTTCTAGGTTAGGAAATAGGGAATGGGGCATAGAGGATACACATTTTGCAAAATTGTGCTAGGCATAATTAGACGCATTAAACAAAATGTTATCTCTTCACTTTATTTTTTTCTATTCCCTATCCCCTATTCTCTATCCTCTGTATTTACTCCAATATTTGTTCAATAATCATTGAATTTGAAACTGATTTTACGCCGGGGATGCTTGTTACTATTTCTTCAACAGCTTTATGACCCTCAAAACCAGCAACCGAACCCTCAAGAAAAACATTTCCGTCATTAACGCTGACATTAAGTTTTGACGCGTGAACATCAAGATTTCTTTTTACCGCGTTAAACACTTTAAACTTCAGTTCTTCGTCGGTTACCGGCATCTCTTCAAGTTTTCTGCTCTCTTCAAATTTATAAAGCGCTACCAGAACGTCATGCCATGTTATGCACCCCACTATTTTGTCTTTTCTTGACACGGGTATGCGGAATATGTTTTTAGTCAGCATGAATTCCACCACGTCAACTATGTTCATATTTTCGTCAACGCTTATTATGTCGGTTTCCATAATGTCTTTTGCCGTATTTCCGTACAACAGTCTCTGTTCCCTGACAAATTCATGATGATCAAAATGAACATGAACATCTTCTTCTGTTTTTTGTGGTTTATAAAGTTTCATTCTCGAAAGAAGGGTTTTTACTGTTACATAACCTACTATAACCTTATTATTATCGAGCACCGGAACAAAAATAACATCAAGGTTTATCATAATCTTAAATATTTCTTTGATAGTGGTGTCCGGTGAAACATAAATAATTTCCCTGTTCATTATTTCTTTTACTAACATAATGAGTCTCCTTAAAATTTTTTCTGTAGGGGCACGGCGCGCCGTGCCCCTACCCTACAATATTTTTACAAACTTGCCATTTTCCCTTCCCCGCTAAAAAGGAATAATTAAACAAATAAGGAAAATATATTTAAAGGTGGTGAAATATCATAACTACTTCAACTTTAGCAAACTTTACCGATTCCGCGGCATATACCGCGTTAATTTATCCTGTTTTATTTTTTATTGTTTTAAGCGTAATCTACAATATAATTTTCAAACGGTTAAAACCAAAAAATGATTCTTTTGCATACTTGCTGAAAAAAATAAGATTTTTATTTTATCTATATGTTATCCTTGTGCCGCTTCTAACTTTTACAATGTGTTTTGCCAACATCCCGCATTATAATTCTATTACTCAGATACTGCGCTGGACTTTAATACTTCTTACGATCGTAATTGTTCTCGAAATAGTCCTGACACTCTTCTTTGATCTTTTCTTAATAAAACGGCAAAAGACCGGCATGCCTTATCTTTTTAAAGATTTGGTAAAATTTGCCGTTTATTTTATAATGTTTCTGTTTGTGGCCACCAAGATATTAAACATGCCGCTCGCCTCCCTTTTGACAACATCAGCGGTCTTTTCAATAATACTCGGCCTGGCCCTGCAGGATACTTTGGGGAATCTCTTCTCCGGCCTCGCCATGCATATATCAAAACCATATTCCATCGGCGACTGGATACAATCCGGAAATTATATAGGCATAGTAGACAAAATAGATTGGCGCTCAACAACAATAAAGACGCTTACCGATGATTATGTAACAATCCCCAACAGTAATATTTCAAAAGTTGAAGTAAAAAATTTCTCAACCCCGACAAGAACACACGCCAGAATAATAGATATCAGCGTGCATTATAAACACGCGCCAAATAACGTAAAGAAAATTTTATTAAAAACCGCGCTTGAAACGGAAGGCGTGCTTCACGAACCGTTTCCAAAAGTATTTCTGGAAAGCTTTAATGATTCTTCAATAACTTATAAGATATGGCTGTGGATAGATAATTTTTATAACTACCGGCTTATTGAATCGCGCTTTAAGGAAAAAATATGGTACCGGTTTAAGCGTGAAAACATAGAAATTCCGTACCCGATAAGAAACGTGTTTCAGTATACTCCGGAAACGCTTGAAGAATCAATAAACAACATTGTAAAAATAATAAAACGAGTCGATTTTCTTGAAAGCCTTGAAGAGCCTGACCTTGTTGAACTTGCTCATAAAATAAAACATCAGATATTTTCCGCGGGAGAAGTTCTTTTCAATCAGGATGATCCGGGAGATACTTTCTACTTAATAGATTCCGGACATATTCAGGTAACTGTCAAAAATAAATGCGGAGAAATTGTGCTTGTAAGGCAGATGGGTAAATACGATTTCTTCGGCGAGATGTCTCTTTTAACCGGCGAGCCGCGTTCGGCAACAGTATCCGCGATAGAAGACGCGGAATTGCTTATGCTAAATAAAGAAGACCTTAGAGGCCTTCTCGAGAAAAATGAAGCCATCCGGGAAAAAATTTCAACGGTACTTGCAGAAAGGCAACTGCGCACGCAAAAATCTTATGAGGAATGTGAGCTTCCCGATGGTATGCTTGAGGAAAAAGCTCCCAAAAAAGAACTAGAAACTCTCAGCAAGCAAATATTAAGGAAAATAACGGATTTCTTTTCGATATAGATTAGTAAGGGATAAGCGTTCAGCGGTAAGCGTTAAGATAATACATAAAACAAAAAACCGAATAAAAACCTTCGCTAAAACGGAGGTTTTTTTATTTAAATATCGTGTTTTTTTGTTTGGATTTTGGATTCATTTTGGAATTTGGGTTTTGAATTTTGCACCTTTCCTTTACCGCTCTACAGCAAGGGCGCGGATACCGCGCCCCTACCGCTTTTACCCCTTTTGCCTAAAATACTCCTTTTGACCGATATCTTTCCCTTATACATATGGTGCCCCTGCCTTTTTTGCTAAGAAAATTCCTAATGCTTATACAGGAGTTTGAAAATTATTAACGAAAAATGTGTTATAATATAAATTAAAGATAGAGGTGATTTTTATGCTGCCCAAGGAAGATTTAGATAAAGCCGTGCATTTGGCAAAAAAATACAATATCGGCAAATTATATCTAGTAGGTTCTTCTTTATACAATGACCCTGATGATGTTAATGACTACGATTTTGCCATATCCGATTACCCTATAGAAGTTTTTTTTGAATTTTATTCCGAGCTTTACAGAAGCATGCCAAAAGAAGTTGACCTTATTGATTTGTCCAATATTTTGGAAAGTTTCAGAAAAATACTTCTAAGAGAAGGAAAGCTTATCTATGAAAAAAGAGCTGCTTAAAGAATATTGCGACGGTGAATTTGAAAATATTGCCTTAATATTAAAAGAAATCAAAGAATTACGAGAAAAAACATCCGCGCCAAATAAGGTTGAAGTCGCGGCGCTTGGGACATTTATTCATAATTTTTATAATGGTGCCGAAAACATCCTAAAAAGAGTTTTTCAGCATAACAACATTATTTTTAAAAACACCCCCACTTACCATAAATTCATTTTAAAAAAGGCACTGGAAGAAAACATAATTGACGAGAATACTTATAATAATCTTTATAAATTTTTAACATTCAGGCATTTTTTTGTGCACGGCTACAGCTTTCTTATAGAATGGGAAAAATTAAAACCCCTGGTTGATTGCATTGAAGACATTTTTAAATCTTTCAAAACGGCAATTGATAATTATATAAACTAATTACTTTTTGCCGGAAAAGCCCGCGGCGGAAAATAAACGAAACAACATTTAAGTAGTAGGGGCATGCCATGGCATGCCCCTACTACTTTTTTTTAAATTTTTATTTTGTTTAAAACCATCTCTTTTATTTTAACGGCCAACGCATAAGCTTCTTGCGCGTCAGCTATAACTGGTTCATAGAAAGAATCCGGATATCTGCTTTCAACCGCGAATTCGGATATTTTTTCTATATCCTCTTCCATCAACAGCAACTCCGGCATAAAATCCGTAATATCCGACAATAATTTTACCAAATCATGAGTTTTTGAAATTTCTTTTTCCAAATAAACAATAACGCCCTTAAAATATTTTTCTATAGATTGTTGAGCGTGAAAACAAACTGTATCCGTTGGAATGACCTCAGAATTAAGATTGTTTTCTATGTTTCTTAAATCATTATTTCCCTTGTTAAACCATTTTTTTATAATAATCGCTTTATTTTCGTTCATATAAAACAGTGCCTCGCGTAAACGCAGTATTTAAAATAGTGCCCTTAACTTCTTTAAATTGTTTTTCTTCTTCCTGTGTAAATACAAAAACATCCAAAGAAAAGTTTCTATGAGGGAACAACCTTCTTATTTTCATATTTCTTTGATGCTGATTTAGCGGAGAATCCTGTATTATAAGAATATCAATATCACTGTCTTTTCCGGGATTTCCGCCGGCATAAGAGCCAAAAAGAATTATCTTTTCGGGCAATACCGCGTTTATAATTGTATTTTTTATTTCGTTAATTTTTTTATTATCCATCATAATAAAATTTAAGATTCTTTCAAAAAAATGAAATTCCTTCCGTTTATCCGGAATGGCTTCAAAAAAGGCGGGATGAAATCCCACGATATTAAAACATACGCCAACCCGCCGGGTGCTAACCCGCCAGGCGGCGGCGCGCCCAAAAAACCGCCGAAAACCGATATTAAGGCAAAAAAACAAGTCCAAAGGAAAATGCAAACCTGGCAAAAAGAACGATTTTTCGGAAAATAATCGGAATTCGGGAGGTGATAAAAAAAGTTAACAATTTTGTTAACAAAAAGCTTGCCCCCGCAGAAGCGGAGGTTAACTGGGGTCAACACCTTAGAAAATTCAGTTTTTTTGCTGATAATAATCAAATTTACTTCAATTTTTGCTAAAAAGTGAATTTTCAAGGTTTGACCTTTTAAAAGGCTTATTAAAAACAGATTTAATGTTTAAGCCGGTTTATATAGGTCCAATACAAGCGGTTTCTATAGAATTTGCTAAGACAACTATTGCCGCATATGAATCTGGCTTGATTAATAAAGGCAGTTTTAGAAGCTTTATACGACGTCAAAGTTTTTATTCTAACGCTGAAAATTTACAACACTTGACTGCTCTGCGATCGGAAGAGTACGCTAAACATTGCCATGATAAATATTTACCAAAACTCTCCGCAAAAGCCGCTACTTCCACATCAGCCAAGCGCAAAACAACAAAGGCAAAAGGCGCATTAAAAGACGCTGAAGGCGAAACATTCCGAAGAAGATCAATGCGTGACGCAAAGGGCAATAAGGGCGTCGAAACGACAGATGCCGCGAGAGCTACACCAGAAGCGCATGAAAGAGAAAAAGAAATAACAGAGCCGGAAAAATCAAAAAAAGGCAGAGAAAGAGCGAAAGTCAGAGAAGAAATGGGCAAAGCTAAGACAGAGATTAGAAAATAAACAAAACAACATCTAATTCGTAGGGGCGAGCTGGCAGCTTTCCTCTACTTTTTTTATTATTTTTATTTAAATTGCGTGTTTTTTTGTATTTTATTACTTAGATTTTTGATTTTTTTTGTCATTTGGGTTTTGGTTCTGCGCTTATTCCTTTACCGCTCTACAGCAAGGGCGCGGGTACCGCGCCTCTACCGCTTTTACCCCTTTTGCCTAAAATACTCCTTTTGACCGATATTTAAGCTGTTGTTTTACTGTTATAATTAACTTAGGGGAGCTTGTGTCAAAGGGAGGTTGATCTAATGCCAAATAACATTGTTACAGTAAAATATCCAACCTTTAGGGAAAACATCTCTTCCACAAACGGGTTTTATTTTGCCAACAGTTCTACTCTCGTGCAAGAAAAACCTGACGGAAGCAAATTACGCTATTATGATTATGACGGAGTATTCACTTATCAACCGAATGAATTTAGTCACGAACAGGTTATGGAGCCCGGTGAAGCTGAAAATTTTGTAAAGAACTTTATAAAATTAGACCGCCCGGGTTGGAAAAAAATCGCCTTAAACATGAAAAAGCAGCTTGATATTTTAAAAAAGAATAAAATATCATATCCGCAAATGAGGTTAGGTTCTATATCCGTTGAATTACCGGCGCCAAGCATACAAGTTTCTTTAAAAAATAATGAGGAAATTATCATTAAGCAACTTACATTAAATACGGAGAATAATGTATACAAATGGGTAGAAATAACAAATAAAGAAAAAATAAAAAAACTGCATTTAAAAGAACCGATAAGAACATACATAACAACAATAAAATCAAGCTTAAAGCCAGCTGACAAAAATTACGGATTACTGACAAACACTCTTGACAGATTACTTATTAAATATATGGAGATTTACGGCTAGCAAAACAAATGATGCCCGCAAAAAGACCTCCGCAGCCGCGCGGAGGTTTTTTTTTACAGGCGCAGAAACTATCTGTTTGGCCGCGTTTAAATAACCTTATTGGGAGAATATTATGCTTAATAAAATAGAAAATATGATAAACCCACAAAAGAAAAATTTTAAAATTCTCGTGATAAACCCCGGCTCTACATCCACAAAAATTGCCGTCTTTGAAAACGAGAAAAATATATTTCAGAAAAACCTTGAACATTCTTCCCAACAGCTTGATAAATTCACTAAAATGTGGGACCAATATCCTTTCAGAAAAGAAATAATACTTAAAGAATTAAAAGAAAACGGCATAGACATAGAAACAATAAACTGCGTTGTGGGCAGGGGCGGCCTTGTAAGCCCGATACCCAGCGGCACATATAAAATAGACCAGCAGATGTTAGAAGATGTTAAAGCCGCGGCCAGAGGCGAGCACGCGTCCAACCTCGGCGCGATACTTGCTTTTTCAATAGCTACCGAGATGGATATTCCGTCTTTCATAGTAGACCCTCCGGCGGTTGACGAAATGGAGCCGATAGCGAGAATATCCGGCGTATCGGAAATAAAAAGAGAAAGTTTGTTTCACGCTTTAAACATAAAAGCTACCGCAAGGATAGCCGCGCAAAAAATAAATAAAAATATTGACGATTGCAATTTCATACTTGTGCATTTGGGCGGCGGCATAACGGTATGCGCGATGAAAAAAGGCAAAATCGCGGATCTTTTTAACGCGCTTACCGAAGGGCCGTTTACGCCTGAAAGAGCGGGGTCTCTTCCGACGCTTCCGCTTGTTGATTTATGCTTCTCCGGCAAATACACAAAACCCGAAATAAAAAAAATGCTTGTCGGCAAAGGCGGCCTTGTGTCATACCTTGGCACAAATAGCGCCGCTGTCGCGGAAGAGATGGCCGAAGAAGGCAACCAGCACGCGCAACTTATTTATGACGCAATGGGTTATCAGATCTCCAAATGCGTCGGGGCAATGTCGGCCGTTCTTAAGGGCAAAGTTGATTTAATAGTCATCACGGGAGGCATAGCACGCTCGGAAATGCTTGTTGACTTTATAAAAGAACACACGAAATTCATCGGCAAGTTTTTTATCTGCCCCGGAGAAAATGAGATGGAAGCTCTCGCCTTAGGGGGCATGCGCGTATTAAGAGGTGAAGAAGAAGCGAAACAATACACAAAAAACAGGTTCAAAATAGGAGTCATCTATTGGAAGCCCATAAATGAATACGAAGTAGCCCTAAGAGAACTTGAAGACGCGCTCGGTAAAGCCGGATATAAATTTAATTGCACAAACGAAGATGTGAATATCCTAGACAAAAACTGCCACGCGAGCGAAGAAAAACTTAACATAAACTTAAAGTCGCTTATAGATGAAAAAGTCGATCTTGTCTACGCTATCGGCACATCCATCGTGCCGGGCATGCTGGAAATTTTAAAAGATAAAGATACTCCAGTCATCAATGTCGGCGTTTATGACCCTGTAATCATGGAAATAACCGCAAAGTCCGGTAAAACTGAAAATAATATTACCGGCTCATTTTATAGAATCGATATGAAAGAGCAGATAACAGAAGGGCTATTAAAGCTTATTCCCTGCGTGAAAAAATTGGGCATAATTTGCAATAAAGGCGAAAAACATTCTGAAGCGCAATTTAAAGAAGCAAAATCCGCCTGCAAGGATTTGGGAATTGAGCTTTATGATTATATAGCCAACAATGAAGATGATCTTTTAAACTCCGTAGATTATTTTAAAGAAAAAAATGTGGATGCAGTAATTCTTCCCGCGGATACAAATATTACAACCGCCCGCAAAAAAACAATATTGAAAATAACCGGGCAATTCCCTACCCTTTGCTCTTTACGGTCAACAGTAATAAAAGGCGGGCTTGTCTCTTACGGTTATAATTTCAGAAGCGTGTGCGCTATGGGCGCGAAAGAGGTTATAAGGGTTTTAAGCGGCGCCAAACCAAGTGAAATACCGTTTGTAAGCCCTCAATCAAAATATCTTTCCGTAAACAGCAATACGGCAATATTACTTAACATTGACGCAAAAAAATTAGAATCCGCGCCGCTTGTCGAAATAATTAAATAAGTGGTAAGTTATAAGCGTTAAGCGTTAAGTTATTAGAAATATCCCCCCTCTCCTTAATCCTCTCCCCCGAGGGGAGAGGGAAGTCGCCTTGCGGCTAGAGTGAGGGATATAATTTATGCTTATCGCTTAACGCTTACTACTTAACGCTGATAAGGAG
>Ga0209749_1002273_pt1 | contig 13280 bp, 10 predicted proteins | sample EPASupsiteSAE347_FD_187267 | JGI IMG/M metagenome (GOLD analysis project Ga0209749, IMG submission 187267) | Bioremediated contaminated groundwater from EPA Superfund site, New Mexico - Sample SAE3-47 (SPAdes) (version 2) | ecosystem: Environmental > Aquatic > Deep subsurface > Groundwater >... | reverse complement strand
TACTCCTGTTTTTTACCGTCATATTCAATAGCCACTCCAAATCTAATATCCTCACCAGATTCTTTAGGCGTAAAAGTAAAATCGAAATCTTTACTTTCGGAGGGATTTAACTGTGCTGAGACATTGTTCGGTTTTATCTCAATTTTTTCGGATGAGACACTGAAGATTAAATTTAATACATCTTTTTTTATGTTTTTTACATTAAATTTTACAATCGCTGGTCTCCCGGTAATAATTTTGGGCACAGATTGTTTCAGACCCCATACATAAGGAGCTCTTTCAACTGAAATGTTGCATTTGCATTCATGATTAAATTGCCCGCAATATTCGTCTTCATAACCTACAGTTTTTGATAAATTGTGACTGCCGGATGGTAACTTTATTTTATATGCAAAAGATTCTTTAGCTCCAGCTTTTAGCTCTGGTAAGAAAAGGCTGTCATGACCCATGACGCAGATATTTTTTGCTGTAGTTTGTCCTTTATTTTCAACATCTATTATCACTGTAATTTCATCATCCACAGCATTAAAGTCATACTTGGGATGATGTAAGATGTTCAATTCGACCTTTGGCGGGACAATCTCGATTACATTTTTATTAGACTTAATATTTTTATTTTTGATGAAAAATTCTATATTACATTTTCCTATTTTACCGGGCGTAACTATAAATTCAGCGTTCGTTCTTCCCTTTGTGGGGACTTTAACGATTGATTTAAAATTATTGGAAATCAATTCATTTGATCTTAATTCTAACTCAAACTCGATATCTTTGGGACTATTATTTACAAGCTCTACACTTAACGGTTTTTTTTCACCTATGATTAACGGATCTGTCAGTACATTCACCTGGGGTTTCATCAAAGATGAGAACATATAAATCCTGTTTTCAGATATCGCTGAAAGATATTCTTTTGAATTTGTACAGATTTTTATAATGTTCTCTGGCGTTTCGAAAGAAGCTAGCTGTTCACCTTTGTTATCAAAAATATATATACTATTTAAGGACGCGGCATAGATATAGTTATCATATATTGAAGTGCTTTTGAATCCGTTTGCAATAACCTTTTCAGATACCAGATTCCCTTCACGTCCAATGAACCCGATACTTCCTTTTGTACATGCACTGACAAAGGAGCCATTCTCTGCCATAGAAACATCGATAATTCTTTTATTAAATTTAAATTTCCAGATAATTTTGCCATCAACGCTAAGAAAGTGAACCGTATCCCATGACCCAACTACAATATATTTGCCATCAGGCGAGTGGCAAATACCTCCATCCGATGCACCTTTAATCTTGTGTTTCCATAATTCATTTCCAGCACCATTAAAACCGATAATAATACCTTTATCTGTCCCAACACAGATGTTGGTTCCATCATCTGAAATCGAAAGCGAATTAATTGAACCGTTTACTTTTTTATCCCTCTCACGTGTGCCTTCTTTTGAGAATAAATATAAGGAACCGGAGTAATCTCCGACTATAATTTTCGATGCGTCCCCAGATAAACCTAAACATGTTATATTATTTAGATTCTGCTGCCATAGTTCTGTTCCCTCTTTATTAAAAAAATATATCCTTCCTTCGTTTGATCCTACAAGTAAGTGATTTCCATCTCTTGAGTAACTTAGACCCTTAAGAGATTTTAATTTCTTTTTCCAGTATACGTCGTACGTTGGGGTTTCGGTCAAATTTTCATTCATATTTCACATTTTTATTAAGATATGTCATAACTTACTTCCTACCACAACCTCTCCACATTCACGGCAGAATTTTTCATTAGCCTCAACCTCCCTGCCGCAGTTGGGACATTTCCCCGCGTCTGTGCCGATGTTGGAGCGCACGGCAACAACATCCCCTTCGATCTTGGTGCCTATCCTGTTGTCGATATGGATGTATTGCTGAAGGATGTTTTCATCGATACCAGTTACATTAACCATCTCTTCTTTAATTATTTTAAGTGCATTGGCTGCATTTTTGCGTACATCAACATGATTGTCTGAAAGTAAAGTTATTAAAGGTTTGATTGCAGCTTTATCGATAACATTTTTCTTTGCTAGGCATGCGATGGCAAAGGCAGCGCTCCTCCGCACAATATCATTACGGTCTGACATCAAGCTTATCAATGGATAAACAGCAGAACTATCAAAGATGTCATACTCGGCAAGACTTCCAATCGCATAAACAGCATTATAGCGAACACGTATGTTTGCATCAAAAAATAAATTCATAAAACATTGCAAAGAGTCATTATTGAAAATCCCCTTCTTTGCTAGTGTTCTGAGGGCAAAAGCCGCACTCCATCGAACCCTTTGATGATGATTAGATAACAATCTAATTAATAATGAGACTGAATTTTTATCAAAACTTCCACATTCTGCAATATCGCCCAATGCAAAAGCGGCATTATATAGTACCTTGTTATTTTTATCATTTAGTAGATGTGTCAATGGCTTTATTGATGCAACATCAAATACCCTCTTTTTTGCGAGCGTCCTTATGGCAAAAGCTCCACTCCAACGTATGATTTCATCTTTATCGTATAGAAACTTAACCAATGGTGAAACAGCCTTTTTATCATAAACTCCACAGTAATAAGCAAGATCTCCAATTGCAAAAGCAACATTATAACGTACAAAATCATTTTTATCTTCTAATAACTTAATTAATGGTTCAATAGAATTAACATCATAAATTCGTTTTTTGGCAAGAGATGATATTGCCTTGGCCGCATTACCACGAGTAACTTTATCATGGCTATTCAGTTCACGAATTAGACTTTTTACGTCTGTTCCTTTATGATAAATCATTTTTTATCCGTTCAAAATTGAGTCTCTGCGCAACGCTATCTTTGATTCACCAGTGAGTTCCTCTTTCATCCACCCTCTTCCCGCAAACACCAGCGCCGTCACCAAGCCTATCGCAAGGGCGCGCGCCGCGGGCAACCATCTCATCAGTCCCATTTTTCTCATATTTTTAAGAGTTAAATTTTTAGCATATAAAGATTTGTTCTCAAAGCTTCCCTCCGCATGTCGTGCAGAATTTTGCCCCTACTTCGTTCTCAGCATTGCAGCTCTTGCATAAAACCACCTTTTTTTCCTGCGCAGGCGCAGCCTGAGCCCCTACGATTACAGGCGATCCACCTGAGCCTCCTCCACTGACTACTGTTGTGGTGGGAACCTGGCTTCTTGTTACTGCGGTAGCGCCCATCTGCTCCATGCTTTTTCCTGCCATCCGTTCAGCCCTGTCCGCGTTCCGATCGGTCATCTGCACCATCGTGTCCTGGAATTTCTGGTGATCAGCCATGCGCTCCCTGTACAGTTGCTCTGTCTTCTCGGCGCCATATTTAGCCTCGAATGCTTTTGCAACTGCCGCGCTGTCTTTAGCCTGCAGGGCAAGGATCTGCTCATGGGTAAGCCCTTTTGCGACTTTCATCTTTGCAAGCTCTCCCACCTGGCTGATGGCAGGGTTTGTCCCTCCGCCTTCTCCTATTGTGGAAAGTAGTGCTTCATCAGTCGCAGTCGAGCGCGATTTTAACTTTCTCTCTTCGATTTCCTGGTAGCCTGCGGCATCTTCACGTTTAACTTTTTTCAAATCATTAAGTAAATCAATTCCCTTTTTAGCTTCAATCCAGTCCTGTTCAGCTTCTTTCTTTCGTTCATATTCCTTTAAATCGATATATCCCTTTTTTATTTTTATATCGGATTCAACTTCTTCCATCTTCATGGTTAAATTATGGTTGTGGTTTAACCTCTCACGTATTTGATTTCTAACCAATCGAAGATCTTCAAGGTTCTCCTGTAAAATTCTTTGTAGTTCCATTTTCTCATGTTCACGGATAATGCCCTCTTTAGAAAGGTTGTGAATGAACTTTTTAATCTCATCTTCATTCTTTAATTTATTGATTTCTTCTTCAGCAGCCCTCGCACGCTCTCGCTTTGTGAGTTCAAGCCTTTTATAGTCGATATCCTCCTTTAACCCACCGAGACCCACTTCGCCTTTTCCTTTTACGATTTTATCCCAATACGCCTCATCATAGTCGAAATAAGGAAGATGAATAAGTTTCATTCCAAGCCGGTTAAGAGTGGTTCTCAGGTAGAACTCGAAATCCTGCTGTATTTCATTTTTAATCTGGGTGCTGCCGTACAGTTCATCAAAAGAATACTGCTTGATTTTCGTCTGAACGACATTCGACATTTCTTTGATCATGTAATTGTTCAGGTCTTGCAATGAAATGTTCTCTTTGTTTTTCATCATATTGGTGAAAAACATTATCGGGTTCTCCACGTTGAGGGTAACAGTCCCTTTGACACCTGCATCAAAAGATTCTTTAGTCCTGAGCCCGCCGATGTCAAAATCGAGCCGTGTGTCCGAAACGTCCACGATGATAACTGTCGCTTTCTCAAAGAAGTTCAGGTTCCCCAGTACTTTGATCAAGCCCCCGGCGTCGTAGTTTCCCGAAAGCAGTTCGCCCATGTACCTTCCGCCCTGAAGGAAGAGCGCTTTGGTTCCCTGTTCGACTGTTACATGTTTCAAAAATGTCCCTTTTATATCATCTATTTCGAACCGCCTTGCGAAGTCTTCTGGTTTACGTGACCATCGCCTTAATATGTCCTGTTTTGGAACTGGCGTCTCCTGGCTTCTTTCGTCCGCTGGTGTTTGATTTATTTTTGAGCCGCAAGCGGGACAGAATTTATCGCCCGGTCCGATCCCGGCACCGCACCCGCTGCAAAGTGTGTTTGAAAGATTCGAACCGCATTCTGAGCAGAACTTATCGCTTTTGTCATTTTCAGCGCCACAACTGCCGCATTTTATTTTACCGAACCCGAACATTTTTTCACCTCATTAACAATATTATATCCTTGGCACCTTCACTTCTATCGATTAATTCAGCATTCTTTGCTTCCACGATCTTATGGAATGCTGATATGACTGTTTTTCTTGGGACTTTATATTTCTCGACCACCTTGTCCGCTCTGAACTGTATATCTCCGTTCTTAATATCAAGTTTTAGTTTCTCTACAAGGTCGTTTACTTCATCATCCATTGACATAGGAGCAAACCATTCAGCCAAGTTCATGGTTTTTTCATCGTTTCTATTGAAAATCATCTGTTTTTCTGAGAGATCAACAAGATATACGCTTACGCTTGAATGGCTCATCGTTTCAATATGGCTTTTTATTTCATCATTCCACCCTGTCGGACAGGCAAAAACAAGAGCATTATATGATTCACCGTCTGCTGAATTAACGAATTTTTTAATCGCATCTGTGACCTCCATTCCCTTCTTTTTATAAACATACCCTTCAAGGTCCACAGGTACGGAATATATTATATTAAAATAAACATCTGGGCGGTTTTTAAGTATGCCTCTCATGGTCTTAGCAACGATTTCATTCTCCATGAGAGTCAGCTTCCAGTCCTTCTCATTATAGGAGTTACTGGATACGGGGCTTATTATTCCTTTTGTCGAGAGTCTTGAGCGGATGAGACTGAAGTATTTGAGTTTTATGAACTCGACCTCTTCGTTTGTAAGTAAGTTCTCACGTATCTTTTCCCTGTTTTCATTTAGAATATCATCTATTGCAGCCTGTGTTTTCTCAAGTTTCACCAGTTTTTCGCTAACTTCCTCTTCTAATCTGGATATATTCTGTAATTCTTTCTCAACGATTTCTTTCTGTTCAGGATTAACTTCATCCTGTTTCTTTTCAATTTCCTGTTTTTGGGACAGGATTTCGACCTGTTCCGCCTGGAGCTCTTCTTTTTTTTGCTCCACCAGATCTTTTTTCCCTCTCCAGTTGGAAATTATTGATGATAATTTGTTCTTTGTGTTATCTATCCTCTTACCCAGGCTCTCTTTAACTACCTGACTATAACTCTCCTCTTCGACCTGTTCCTTCAATTCGTTAATTTCCTCAATCTGCGTATCAATATGCTTATTTAAAAGCTGCACTTTTCTAGCAAGTCCTTTTGCCTGTGAAAGAACATCCCCCATTTCTCCTGCATCCTTGAAAAATAAAGGTTTTTTTTCCATAGCCTCACCTATGCAAGATTCGTCAAATAATCATTCCTGTCAGAGAAAATGTTCCTTATTTTATCAACGCTCCGCTTCATTTTCCTGGTCTGGATGATGATATCAGATGTATTTCCATTCAGAACGTTATCGTATACTATATCGCAGGCGTCTGTTACGATCACCAGCTCGTCCAGAAGTTTTGCATCAAACTCTATCATCCTGATGATATTTTCGTTATCAACATGGTCATGAACGAACAGGGGGGACATGCCATACGCTGCATTCTCAATCTCTTTTTTCACTAAATCGATAGTATTTAATGTGTCTTTGATGTGTTCCACCACATCCCTTTTCCCATCTTTGTAGGCAAGATCGCTGACCTCTGTCAGTGTTTTATATGATTTTTCAAGTTCCCGGCATAATTTCTCTCTTACTGCCTGATCGGTGTTCAACCTGTTCTTCTTTGCCCGGTAATCATATCCAGGGATGACCGCCCCAAGAATCTTTTCAGCCTTGGGTTCGACTGCATTTTTTACCTTAGTCCAGAAGCCCTGGCCTTTCAGACTTTCCATTTTGTCCATGGTACCACCTTTTAATCGATTTAAACTGAATTTATATTTAGAGTATCTGTATATAATGGTTGTTACTTGGAAAGGTGAACGATGGGAGGGTAGTTACGGGAAAGGCGTAAGGGTGTTTTTCCGTAAAATCCGCAAAACTGGGGAAGTATTAATGGTCGCTCCTGGTGCTATACCTGGTGGTAGCCTCTAAAGGAAGAATGATAAATAAGCACTGATAGCTCCGATAAGTTCAAAAAAGCGATTATGGGGTTTAAATTAGAGGATTAAAGGCGAAATAGGCATTCTTTAATTAAAAATTCAAACAACACCTTTTTAAGCTTTAAAGACTAAACTAACTCTGCTTATGCGTATGAGAGTAAAAGCGATATACAAAAACGAGGTATTAAAGCCTCTTGAAAAATTGGGTCTAAAAGAGGGGGAAAAGGTTGAGATAGAGACCAGTAATGCGGTTCAAAGAACAAGAGGTATTATTAAAATAAACCATAAATTAAGTGAGGAAATAGCAGAAAGTGATGAATTATCTGTAGCAATAATCCATTAAAAAGACAGGTATCAAAATGAAATTAAAAATTATAATAAAGGAAGATGTTGAAGACGGCGGATTTAATGTTAGCTGTCCAGCTCTGCCAGGGTGTCATTCTCAGGGAGAGACCATAGAAGAAGCTACGAGAAATATAAAAGATGCTATTCAGGGCTGTATAGCGGCTTTAAATGATAGAGCAAAATCCATAGAAGGAGAAGTTGTTGAAGAGTTTGTAGACTTATTATAAAATTTTCGTTATTTTTTCGGCGCGCCTACCTGACGGCGGATTAGCTTCGCACTTCGGCTTTTCGGCTTCGCTGCGCGCAGGTTCGGGCATGACAATGAACCCAGAAGGCGAAAGCAGAGGCGCCTTATTAATATGGAAATTCTCTTGGATGATAAACTTCAATTGGCAGATTTTTATCTTTTAATTTTAAAATAAATTCATCTTCATCGAGAGAAACAAGGATCGTGTACGAGTCAAACGCAGTTTGCATGTACAAGGAATCAGTTGAATAAACTCTATATTGTGCCCCGGTTATTCCTGCCTTTTTGCAGAATTCTTTATCGCATGTGGTAAACCAAGAAACAATGTTTTCAACTTCGATAACCCTGTTAGCCCCAGATTTTATACTTACATTTCTACCTACAGCGTTTCCAATCTCTGCCAGCAGAACAGTTGGCTCTACAAGTAAGAAATCAGAGCCTACACGAGAAATTATGTCGCTGCACTTATCGCTGTATTTTTCATTCCCTTTTGTTTCGCTAATAAAGATATTTGAGTCAAGAGTGAGCAGCTTTTGCATTCATTAGCCTCTTGCATGCCGTCTCATTGCTCTGATTTCCTCGACGGCAGATAATTTACCCTTCCAGTACTTCCTGATATCGCCCGATGATTCCAAATATCTTTTGACGGCATCTCTTATTCTATTTTTATCTGCTTCAATTATGCGAGGCATATGGAGTTTTTCGAGTTCAGATACTTTAGACTCAAGAGCATCAACCTTCTTGGCCAAACTTTCTAAATCAGTATCCGTTTCATTCACAGAATTACTATAGCTCGCTTATAAATAAAAATCCTTCGGCTGACGGCTGACGCACGCAAGCCTTCTTCTTCACAGATACGTAAGCATTAAGGTAAATAGTAATGAGGCAAAGTGGAAAACGGTTACGAGCTCCTCACGAGGCGAAAGCCGAGGTCCCATGTTCCGCCGCCCTGTGCGATGCCGCCGCGAATCGCTGAGAGGGAGAATCTGGCGTTCCCGTAGAAGTTTCCACCCCGAACGACACGATCGGAGCCATCTCCGTCCCATGCACTGCCGTTTGTGGGTGCACCGTTATAGTTATCATGCCAACTATCCTGCACCCATTCATAGACATTGCCATGTATATCATATAAACCCCATGGGTTGGGCTTTTTCTGTCCAACCTCATGAGTTTTGCTGTCTGAGTTAGCCCCATACCATGCATAATCGCCAAGCTTTGATTCATCATCGCCAAAGGAATACCTTGTGGTGGTACCTGCGCGCGCCGCATATTCCCATTCCGCTTCAGAGGGAAGTCGGTACTTGTCTGTGCCCTCTTCCTCATTGAGCTTTTTGATGAATTCCTGAACATCGTCCCACGATACCTCTTCAACAGGCAGGTTGTCACCTTTGAAATTAGAGGGGTTGTTCCCCATGACATCACGCCACTGGATGATGCTTACCGCTACACAGGAAAAGCAAAGGTTGTTCCCCATGACCTCGCGCCACTGCTTCTGCGTGACCTCATACTTGCCCATGTAGAAAGCATTTGCTATTTTTACTCGATGCACTGGACCTTCATAATCGTTCCTGCCTTCTTCTTTTGATGGCGAAACCATGTCAAACTCACCAGCAGGTATCTGCACGAACTCCATGCCGATAGAGTTGGTGAAGGTATTCTGACCTATTGGGGGGTCAGGGAAGGGAAAAGGGGTTGATTTCGTCGGACCCGGCGCAAGCACCCAATATCCAATCAGTAGCACACCCAGCAGCAGCGCCACAGCTAAAAATTTTATCTGTGAAGAACCTGTTTTCTTTTCAACATTACTTAATTCTTCTCTTTCCTTTGCTATGCGCTCTTCTTCTTGCCTCGCTTTCTGGCGTTCGCTTTCCCTTCTTTCTGCCTCTTCCAGCGCCTTCCTCTCCCTCAACGCCCTATCTTCCTGTTCTTTCTGCCTGCGCAAACGCTCCTGCTCTTCTTTCTGTTTGCGCCACCTTTCCGTCTGTTCTTGCTTTTCTCTTTCTTTGTTCTCAGCTCGCTCAAGCTCTCTCCGCTCTTCTTCCCGCCTCTGTTCCTCCTCAATTCTTTGCCTTTCCTCCTCCTCTCTACGCAGCTTCTCCTGCTCTTCCTTTTCCTTCCTTAACCTCTCATCTTCCCCTTCCTTCTGCGCCGTTTCATTCCACGAAGCGATATTCGTCCTCTGCACCACGCTATCCTCAATCACCACGTTCCCGCCGCATGTGCCATCCAGATCACAAAAACTCAGGAGATTGCTTCTCTGGATAATGGAATCCTTGATTGTGATATTGAAAACAGGCTGGACCTTACCGAGCCTCTCAAACTCCCTTGCCAGATTGCGCCCGATCTCAGCAAGAAGCCCCGTAATATCACTCGGGTCATTTCCAGCCGCAAACACCTCGATGCTTTCCGTCTCCCTCCTTACGCAGCATTTTATTACGAGGTCTTTCTTCGTGACCTTTGTCTTCCCGTAATACCAGGATTCGTATGTCCTCTCATCGGTTGTCTTGAAGGTCTTTATATGCCGGACATCGTGCAGCATCACAGCATCCCTGCATGTCCTCAAAAGCTCTGTCAGTTCTACCCTCTTAGGCAGAGTGTACACCTTGCTGTCGTGGAACTGAAGCTCAGATATAAGTTCTTTCAGCCTGCCGATATTGATATCATGTTCGGTGCGGAATATGGGACAGATAACCTTTATTTTCAGCGGCTCCATCTGCACCATATCAGACCTGCCAAAAGCGTCTTTAAAAAATATACGGCAGTTAATATCAGTGCCTTCCTTTGCACATATAAGGGGGTCAAGATAAAAGGCAATTGTTCTATCAGTATCGGGATAAATAGAACCGAGCAGGAGTTTTCCTTTTTTCTCAGGATACTCTGGCTCGCAGCGGTCAAAATGAAGAACCTGCTCATCAGCCTCAAGATCAAGTGCGGCATCAAGAATGGCTAAATCGGAGGTATTTTTTACGGATATCTTTACACGGATGCATCCGCCGTAAAATTCGAACTCACGGAGTACCGAGGGTTTGTTTGGAGTTCCGCGAGATGAATCCGTATTACTCATTTATTCACTTCTGATTTACTAACTTTAATATTGTGAAACAATATTTAATAGCCATATTTTATTTTTATGCCATGATTTTAGTGATTATCATCGATGCAATAATGTCTAAGGCTACAAATCCCTCAGAAGGCGAAAGCCGAGGCTATCGGAGCGGGGTACTGGAGTGATATCGCCTCGATTCGCAGAGCGAAGGAGCCCGGCATCGTTGTACCAACCCCCGCCCCGAGCGAAATCCCAGGGGTCGCCTTCTTCCCATGCACTGCCATCTGTGGGTGCACCGTTGTAGCTATTATGATAAATATCCTGCACCCATTCCCAGACATTGCCGTGCATGTCGTATAAGCCCCATGGATTTGGCTTTTTCTGACCTACTTCATGAGTTTTGCTGCCGGAGTTAGAATCGTACCATGTATAATCGCCGAGCTTTGACTCATCATCGCCGAAGGAATACTTTGTCGTGGTGTCTGCACGTGCAGCATATTCCCATTCCGCCTCGGAGGGAAGTCGGTATTTGTCTGTGCCTTCTTTCTCATTGAGCTTTTTGATGAATTTCTGGGCATCGTCCCATGATACCTGCTCAACAGGTAGACTATCCCCTTTGAAATTGGAGGGATTATTTCCCATAACTTCGCGCCACTGCTTCTGTGTGACCTCATATTTGCCCATGTAGAAAGCTTTTGATAGTTTCACGCGATGTACAGGCTTTTCCCAATCAAATTCTTCCGATCCCATATTAAACTCACCCGCAGGTATCTGCACGAACTCCATGCCGATGGAGTTGGTGAAGGTCTTCTGGTCTGCATCAGGCGTAGATACTTTTTCCATAATGAATTGCATATTAACTTCATTTTCATTACAAGCTGCTGCAGTACTCCCACCTCTTCCAGACCATGTTATTAGTCCATTTACTTTATCAATATTGATGCCCGTTCCATAGTAATCTCTATTCATATCCAAATTTGATCCTGGTAAAATTTCAGTAATCTTCCACTCTGGATTAACTATTTTTATAGAGCCTTCTGAACCTGGATTAAATCCTTTTCCACCTGTAATATTTACCACGATTCTAACTTTTGTATCTGATATTTTGAATCTGGAAATCACAGATTTGTCTGAGTTTCTCGGACCTATACAAACCGTGTAAACAGGCAAAGGTTCTGAAATAGGGCTTGAATCAAGATCTGCAGATACAACCTGTCCAAGCACAGCGTTTTGCCCAAACAAAACGACAGGATAATTTGATCCCCAGATCGTTGTTATCTTGGCTTCAATATCTTCAACAGAAGTTTGAATAACCCCGGGAGTCTGGGCTACGCTGAAAGTGACATTGGATGCAGGAGCGGGTGTAGAGTCAGTCGCACCCGGCGCCAGCGCCCAATACCCCAGCAGCACGACCAGCAACAACGTCATGGTAAAGAGCATTTTATGCGAAGTTCCTTCTTCTTTTTTCTGTGGCGTTTGTTCTCTAATTTCATTTCCTATGCGCTTTTGTTTCCCGAATCTCACTCCCAATTCTTCCTTTACCCTTGCTATGCGCTCCTGTTCTTCTATCTGCCTTCTCTGAAGCTCTTCTTCCTCCTTTGGCTTCTGTCTCTCTCTTTCCCTTCTCTCTGCCTCTTCTTGGGCTTTCTTCATACTCTCTTCTCTTGCTTTTCTTCCCCGTTCCTCGATTTCCTTTGCCCTGCGCAGACGCTCCAGCTCTTCAATCTCCTTTTGTGTTCTCTCATCTTCTCCCCTCTCTCTGCGCCGCCTCTCCTTCTCTTCCTTTTCTCTTCTTGCCCTTTCCTCCTCTCTCCTCTTTTTCTCCTCATCCCCTCTAATCTCCGTGTGCTGCACCACGCTTCCCCTTATATTAACCGACGCCGCCCCCTCCCCTCCAGCAAAAGTCGTCTTCTGCACCACAGAATCAATGATATTGATTACCTGCTCCTTTTTGATTATCCCAATCTCTCTCGCCGACTGTACTGTCTCTACCACATGCCGCAGGTTATCAAGTATCTCGTTCAGGAACCCATTGAGCCCATAGGACTTATCAGAATTGGCTCGAAGCATTATCTGGGTCAATCCTTCGTATTCCTTTATCACAGCAGTAAGCAAATAATATGCTCTCTCGCCGATGGACTCGCTGGCAAGGTATAGAATCTTCCCATTCTCAATCGTATATTCACTGACCTTATACAGCCTGTTCCTGCACGTCTGAGTGAGAAAAGATGCCATACGCTCTACATCAATATTCTCAAAATTCACTCCCTGCTCTGCTGCATTTCCCGACTTCGTAAGATTGAAGAACTGAGCCTGCGTCATGGCTTTCTCTTTCAGGAATGGACATACGCAGTGCACTTCTTTGGGGCGCATCTCTTCTGTGTGTCTCTTCCACTGATGGTCTTTATAAAGTATCGTCGCACCGATCTCTTCTTTATGGATGCAGCCGAGCGGCTTCAATACAAACTTGGCAGTGCGCGGCACGGTGGGCGGTATGGTTCCGAGGTTCTGTATCTTGTTGCCTTCAAGCTTAAAAAGGGACTCGTTATAATCAAGTACTACTTCGACATCAGAAATAATGAAGTCACTGTTGTTGATCACCCTTATTCCGAACCTGACGTTATTGTCTGGCAGGACTTCATAGCCGCGTTTTATTTCGATGTCCACCATTTTGTAGCCACCATGGATACCTGATACGTTGAAGAGTATAAAATAATTGTGACTATTCAGATACCCCCGTTATCTAATAAACCATTCAATGAAAACAAAATGTTCAAAATCCACATCTGCGCAATTAATTATCGAAAAATCAATATACATGGACATCATTATTAGATTATTAAG
>Ga0209749_1002272_pt1 | contig 13288 bp, 10 predicted proteins | sample EPASupsiteSAE347_FD_187267 | JGI IMG/M metagenome (GOLD analysis project Ga0209749, IMG submission 187267) | Bioremediated contaminated groundwater from EPA Superfund site, New Mexico - Sample SAE3-47 (SPAdes) (version 2) | ecosystem: Environmental > Aquatic > Deep subsurface > Groundwater >... | reverse complement strand
TTCCATCTTCCATCACCCGTCCTTGCCGTGGTTGCAAGGTTGTCTTAAGGCGTTGGAGGACAGTGCCTATAAACCTCCTGGCGAAACAGGTTCATCCGTGACTACCCGCCTGAGTTTTTCGACAGTCACAACGGTCGCGTTCAGCCGCTTACGTAGCGCAGCGGAGCAAGTCGGCTGCAACGCGGTGTTGGGCAGTGCCGGAGTCTGGCCTCACCTCCCACCATCAGAGTTCGACTCGCAGGTCTAACCGCATCTCGACCGCGAGCCTGGTAAGTTCGGTGCGCTGCCCGACCCAAAAGGGATGATCGGTGTGGAAAACCGCGTCCGCTATCTGCCCCGTCAGAGTTGGGAAATGCGTCCGGAGCACAGCCAGAACGTTCTGCCAGTTCTGGTCTTGCTCACAGCGAGCGCGGAGTCCATACACCCAAACGCTTTCTGCATAAGGGGCTACAGCTCGGATGGCCGATTCCGTGTCTGTCACAAACGGTATCACAGGGCAGACCAAAGCATATGTCCTGATCCCCGCGGCGCGGAGCTTCTTCAGGGCCGCGATCCGACAAGCCGTCTGACAAGTACCGGGCTCGAAGAAGCTGCGGACTTCCTCGTCGATAAATGACACGGATATCCCGACGGATGACTCCGACATCATGGTCAGCAAATCGATATCCCTTGTGACCAGGTCAGATTTGGTGAGAATCGACGCGGAGAAACGATTCCGCGCGAGCAGAGCCAACGCCTCCCGTGTGAGTTGGGTTTCCGCTTCGATGGGCTGGTACGGGTCGCTGTTCCAGCCCATGTAGATCGTCTGCGGCTCGAGGTTGCGGAGTTCGGCAGCGAGTCGCCGGGATAGGTTGTCGTACCACTCGATCCCTTTAAACCAGCCGCCACCATTGCGAACAAGCGCATAGCAGTAGCAACACTGATGACCGCAGCCCATGTATGGGTCAAGCTGGTACTGGTGACCTTTGAGAGGGCACGGTTCAAGGACCGGCCGTGTATGGTCGCGGAGCGTCGCGCTACTTCTGGAATCCCCAGGCCAATAATCTGACAACTACAGTACCTCCCATTTGCTACCCATGCCTACCGCCCGTTTTTTCGGGCTTAATGGGTGTTAGGCCATTTTTCTTTCTGTAAAACGACCAGAAAGATATTTATGCGGGACACTCGCAATCAGCGTTTGATAGGGCAGTCCTTCCTCGATCGCCTTTGTTTGGATGCCAACCAAGTCTCGGTCTGCCAACCGGATATTGATCCGTTTGTTTTCCTGGAGAGTATTGCGGGCATACTGTTGCAATTTGGCGATCTCCGACCTTCCGGTTTTTACCGGAAGGCATTCGTCGCGCTCGTACGATGCCAGAATTTCTCTTTCTTCCGAATCCATTGTTTGTTTTTTAATTTTATCCTCTCAAATATTTCTTCGTCGCCTTTCGGCTCGGAATAATTGTTTTCAGAAAAACACCTTCTTCGTCATCCACATAAGGAACGAGGCCGGCATATCACCAGTCATCCATTATTGATTTAAATGTAAACGATATTGAATTGGATTGTCAACACTTGAAAATGAACATTCGGGAATATTCTTTTTGCAAGCGTAGTGCCAATGGCGTATAAAAGAACAAACCTTCGGCTTTACCATGAAAAATCGATTTTCGCTCAATGGATCGGTTTTTTAAACGACGCATGGATGTGTGACCCTTATGAGCACCGCCCAAGTTCTTATTGCCGTCCGTGATCCGGCCTTGGTGGCCAAACTGCAGGTCCTGTTGAAAATGCTGGGCTATGCCACGGCCGGCGTTGCGGCCGGCGCCGATGATGCGCGGCGCCTGGCGGAAAGCCTCAAGCCCGATCTGATGCTGATGGATGTCCGGCTGGAGGGGGAATGGAAAGGCATTCAGACTGCGGATGCAATCCATCGGCAGTGGCAGATCCCCATCATTTTCCTGATCGATTCCTCTGATATTGAAGCCTTGCAGAAAGCCAAGGCCATCGAGCCCGTCGGATTCATCCGCATGCCGTTGGATGACAACGAGGTGCTGGCGACCGTCAAGCTGGCTTTAGACAAGCAATGGATTGAGCGTCAGCTGCAGGAGAGCGAGCAGAAATACCGGTCCATGATGGAAGCCATGAGCGACCTGGTTTATATCTGCTCGCCGGATTGCCTTATTGAATATATGAATCCGGCCATGATCCACAAGGTGGGCCGGGATGCCACGGGCGAGCCATGCTATCGTGTGTTTTTTGAGCGCGAGCAAGTCTGTCCCTGGTGTGTGATGAAGCAAGTCCAGCAGAAACAAAACGTTTACCACGAGATCACCAATCCGCGCGATGGCCGCATCTATCGCGCGGCCAGCATGCCGATTACCCATGCCGACGACACCGTGTCCAAAATGGCCATTCTTACTGATATCACGGAGCAGCGGCAGGCGGAATTGGCCCTCAAGGAAAGCGAAAGCCGCTACCGCCGCCTTGTGGAGTCCACAACCGATTACATTTATGCCGTCAAGGTGGAAAATGGGCGGGTTGTCTCGACGTCGCACGGTCCCGCCTGTGTGGCCGTTACGGGCTATACTTCAGCGGAATATGAAGCGGATCCCAATCTCTGGTTTAACATGGTTTACGAGGAGGACCGCAAGCTGGTGCTGAATCAGGCCGATCGGTTGTTGAAAGGCGAAACGATCCAGCCCCTGGAACATCGGATCACTCACAAGAACGGCAAGATCCGCTGGCTTCGGAACACTCCCGTTCCGCATCAGGACGGCGCCGGGCGCTTGGTGTCGTACGACGGCTTGGTAACCGACATCACCGACCGCAAACTGGTCGAGGTGCAAATCAAGGAGCATGCCCGCAAGCTGGAGATTGTTAACAAAGTCATCGTAACGGTGAACCGGGCGACGGATTTGACCACCCTGCTGGATGAAGTGCTGTACGCATCGCGGGATTTGGTGCGCTTCAAAGGGGCTGGGATTTATATTGTGGATGCCCAAGGCACAGCGGCGGAGCTGGCTTCCGTTCAAGGATTGCCTACCGATTATGTGCGCAATCTGAGGCAGTTACATCTGAATGAACCGCAATATCAGGCGCTTTTTACGCAGGCGCAGGGATTTTTTACGGATGATTACACCCGTGTGGCGCCGGAGCGGGCCCGCAAATGGAACATTCATTCCCTTGCCCACATTCCGCTGACAGCCAAGGATAAGGTAATCGGCGCCTTGGTCCTGATCCATGACGCGCCCCATGCGTTTACCAGCGAGGAAAAGGAGTTGCTTGTGGCAGTCGGCCGGCAAATCGGCACGGCGATCGATAAAATGCGCTCCGAAATGGCGTTGCGCGAAAGCGAAGACAAATATCGAACCATCTCGGAGCAGTCATTGGTCGGAATCCATATGATCAAGGACGGCAAGCTCGTGTTTGTCAACGATGGCTGGACCAAGATCACCGGTTATACCCGCGAGGAGATCAAGGCATGGGGGTTTGAAGAATTCGCCCGAATTGTCGAGCCGGTTGATCGTGATTTCTTCCTGGATCAGATTCGTAAAAAACAGCTTGGCCTGACAGACGGCATTGTGCCGGTCCATGATTTCCGGTTTCTTTCCAAAACGGGGGCAACCAAATGGGTGCTTCTGCATTCCCGGTCCGTGCAGTTTGCCGATGGCCATGCCGTGGTCGGCGTGATCATTGACATTACGGACCGGAAACTGGCCGTGCAAGCCCTGGAGACCGCCAACCAGCAGTTGCGCGCGCGGGAACGGGAGTTGCTCGCCGCCAACCGGGAGAAGGAGGTTCTGCTCAAGGAAATTCATCACCGCGTGAAAAACAACCTGCAGGTTATTTCCAGTCTGTTGAAACTCCAACTGGGGCATGTCCATGACAAGCAGGCCGCCGCCGTGATCCGGGAGTGCCAGAACCGGATCAAATCCATTGCCATCGTGCACGAGAAACTGTATCAATCCCAAAGCCTGGCCGAAGTGGATATCGGGAATTATATTCAGAGCCTGATCAGCCATCTGTTCCGGATGTTTCTGGTGGATCCCGGTTCCGTGACCATGGATGTCGCCGTGGATAATGTGGCCCTGCACATTGACCAGGCGATCCCATGCAGTTTAATCATCAACGAGTTGGTGTCCAATGCCCTGAAATATGCCTTCCCGGACAACCGGCGAGGCGAGATTCGTATCCGGCTCCAAATCATCGCGAACGACCTCTGCCGGCTGGAGGTCGGCGACAACGGCGTGGGATTCCCGTCCCACGTGGATTTTCGGAACACCGTGTCGTTGGGCCTGCAACTGGTAATGACCTTTGTCGAACAATTGTGCGGCTCGATCGAACGAATCCCCGGCCCCGGAACCACGTTTGTGGTGACATTTCCGGTGGGGAAAAAAGCGGGAGCGAATCAGCCGGTAGAGCGCGCCCACGGAGAGTCGAACTCCGCTTCCCAGGATGAAAACCTGGTGTCCTGACCGATAGACGATGGGCGCCCGTTCACGATTAATCACGGATGGACAGGGATAAAAGAACTGGGGAACCATAACAGAACGCTTGTTAAGCGCAATATCAAAAATCCGGTGTTTTTATACTTGAGGTGTATCACGGGCTTGCCTATAGTGTCTCGATCCAACGGAGAAATTGCAAAACAAGAGAATTGTTCAGGAGCTGACTATGGCACGCATTTGTGATATCTGCGGCAAGGGATTGCGCAAGGGCAACATTATTACCCGGCGCGGGTCGCCGAAAGCCAAGGGCGGTATCGGCCTGCACACGACCGGCATTACCCGCCGTCAATTTTTACCCAATCTCCAGAAAATCCGTGTAATGGAGAACGGTGGCATTGCCGTCCGTAAAGTTTGTGCCGCCTGCATCAAGTCCGGCAAAGTGGTTAAGGCCGGGAAGAGTGTAGCACGCCAGGCTTCGCCGGAGCGCTTCGCCTAAGCGAGTAAAGTGTAGAGCGTCGAGCGACGCCGGACACCAGATGTCAGCGGTCAGTCCACAGTCGTTATTCTCTGATCACTGATTTGTCCGTCTATAGTCATGCCATTAACACCGTCAAGGCGCAACCACAGCAGGATTTTGCTCCAGACCCTTTTTCCCTGACTTCAGGCTGGGACCGTGGCATCCCTGGCCGAGCTCGGGTAGGCGGGTAGGCAGTTATGTGGCAACAAATCATCTTGGTTTTACTGTTAGCCATCTGGGGCACTCTGTGCGAGATGGCGCCCTATCTGCTGTTCGGGTTCCTGGTGGCGGGACTGCTCTCCGTGTTTGTTAATCCTGAAACAGTTGAACGGCATCTGGGCGGCCGGGGGATATGGCCGGTTATCAAGGCGTCGCTCTTGGGCGTGCCCCTGCCGCTGTGCTCCTGCGGCGTGATTCCCGTGGCCGCCTCCCTGCGCCGGCACGGCGCCAGCCGGGGCGCCACCACGGCCTTCCTTTTATCCACACCGCAGACGGGGGTTGACAGCATCGTGGTTACCTACAGTCTCATGGGCGGATTATTCGCGCTCATTCGGCCGATCGCGGCCTTGATCACAGGGCTGGTGGGAGGCTGGCTGGTGGATGCCCTGGCTGGTCATGATCGTGGCAAAAACGCGGCCATGGACCTGCCGGCCCCCTGCATGGAAGCGTGTTGCGCGCCATCCGCACAACGGCAGAACCGGTTGACGCAGGCTCTGTGCTACGGGTTTGTGACGTTGCCCCGGGACATTGGCAAGGCGCTGATGGTGGGATTGATCGTTTCCGGGGTTATCGCCGCGTTCGTGCCGGACGATTTTTTTACCGGCATATTCAGCACGGGGATTGTCGGCATGCTGATCATGATGGCCGTTGGTATTCCGTTGTATGTATGCGCGACCGGCTCGGTGCCGGTGGCTGCCGCACTCATGATGAAAGGCGTTTCGCCGGGCATGGCATTGGTTTTCCTGATGACGGGGCCAGCCACCAATGCGGCGACGCTGGCCATCGTTTGGAACGTGCTGGGAAAGAAAACGGCCGTGATTTATCTTCTATCGGTGGCCGTGTGTGCGCTATCCTTCGGATTGCTGCTTGACTATGTTTTCCGGGTGGCCGGTTTGCCTGGGCATCATCACGGCGGGCATGCCATGATGCCGGGGTTCGTCAACACCGCCGGCGGTGTGGTTCTATTGGCGGTGCTGGCCGGGGCATATCTGAGCAAATGCAAAATGAAAAATGCGGAAGGCTATAAGTAGCAAACGGAAGGCAGTAAAAATAGTTCCACGAATGTAAGCCATGAATCACCAGGAATTGGAACGCAAATCGTCGGCGTTGACGCTCTCGGACATGGAAATCTTTGTGTTTCCGGAGCTCATCTACAGCCTGCTGTTGGCCAACCTGATGAGCCCTCGCATCTGGCAGTGGCGTGAGGATCCCTGGTTTGCGGGCCTCAAGGCCATGACGCCCTACCGGCGCATTGTCCGGCTCAAGCAATATATCATGGAGCATTACGCCTTCAATCTGGACCTCGATACATGGGGGTTGACTACCAAACAGCGGGAATTGGGCCGGTTTGCCGATTTTATCGATGCCGCGACCCTCAAACAGTCCAACGCGCTCTTCGGTTACGAGGGGGATAAATATTATTTTGACATAAATATCCGCACGCATTTCGGGCTCGACAAGTACGCGGGCGACGTCATCCCGTATTGGAAGACCGAAACCGTGGAGGCCATGGATGCCTTTAAGTACCGGGAGAATTATGCCGCCGGCGCCGGCGAGTGCGTGTCGCTGGCCGTGCTCTATGCGGCGGCGCTCTTTATTGTGGCGCGCATTCCGCTGAAGGATATTTTTCTCATGGCCACGCCGCTGCATTCCCAGAATTTTGTGGACGTGGGCGAAGGCGTTCTGACCAACAACCGGCGGCTGGTGACCAAGGCCATGTGGTTTAACGGCACCGCCCTCTCCGCTCAGGCCCGCCGCGCGCTGGAAAACGAACATGTGACCGTCGTGGCCCACGAGACCGGTTACGCGCACATCCTTTATCCGCAAGCCACCATCCAGCCCCAGGCGTATGCCCGGTTTGCCGAGCGCTTGCGCCGGTTCCTGCAGACTGAACTCACGGATGAAATGCTGGGCAATTACGTTCGCCACCGGCGCGATATCCAGAAATGCTTCCAGCTCCGTTACGCCATTCACGGCGTCGCCCATTATATCGGCGCCGAACGCGCCTTCGCGTACGAACAGGACAGTTCGTTCAAGGTTACGGATGCGACCCGGGATAAACTCTTGTCCGAAATCGAAACGGAATACTTTTCGCGCGAACGCCTGCCGAACGGCATTGTGCTTAACGAGTTGGAGGATTATCTCCGCACGCATCGCGTGGATTTGAACAATCCCGCTGACGTGGAGTCCTTGCGGAACCAGTTCTCCTGCGGATGTTTGAATGCCGCCCTGGCCATCGAGGGCTTGATTCGGTTCTGCCGGACGGTTCCCCGGATTCCGGATATCCGCGCGAAAACCGTGCAACCCGCACCGGCGCCGTTAGCCATTACCCTCGATATGGATCGCGAGGCCGTGATCGCCCGGCTGGAGGCGATCCGTCATGAGAACTCATTGGTGGACCTTGCCTTTTATGCCTATCGTGACCTTACCCGAACGGAGCCGGAGCCGTTTCTACGGGCGGCCCTGGAACGCAGTCCCGTTTCGATTGCGGCCGCCGCCGTCTTGACGGATGAACAAGTGATGGAACGTGTGGCGGCCATGCCGGACGAATCCATTTATGACGGACCCGGCCGGTTGGCCCAGCCCGATGAAGTCTGGAACTACGGCCGCGGCGACGGTGTGGAACGGGCGATCCTGCTGGCGAACATTCTGCATGCGCGCGCTCCCGAAAAAAAGATCGCAATCGAGGTCGCACCCGCGGCCGCCAAGCTGATCGTGGATGGCAGGGAGGTTGAATTCAAATCCTCCAAGCAGTTGAAGCAACAGATCTGGCCTTTGGCCTGAAAAAGGACCGTAGACTGTGGACTGTGGGCTGCCGCTGATGTGAAAACCTACAGCCTTCAGTCTACAGCCTATTCATTTGAGGCTTGTCTGTCCAACCGCAATGTTTATGATTGTCAGCCGTAACTGATTTAAAATTCCTGCCGTACATGGAGGTGTTTCATGGCAAAAGTCGGCATTATCGGTGGATCGGGCATTGACGACAATCTGCATCTGACCCAGGTGGAACGTGCCAAGGTGCATACTCCATACGGCGCACCCTCGGACCTGATCGTCAGCGGCAAACTGAACGGCCGCGAGGTCGTGGCGCTGGCCCGGCATGGGGCCAATCACCGCATGATGCCCTCGCTGGTGAATTATCGCGCCAATATCTGGGCGCTGAAAGAGGTGGGCGTCACGCATATTCTGGCCACTACCGCCTGCGGCAGTCTGCGCGAGGCCATTGCTCCGGGACACCTGGTGTTCGTTGACCAGTTTATTGACCGCACCACCCGGCGTCTGCAGACTTTCTATGAAGGCCAGAAGATCTGCCACATTCCCATGAGCGAACCTTTCTGCCCGACCTTGCGCGCGATCCTTTCGAAGATTGCCGCCGAGTTGGGCATCGCTCATCATGACAGCGGCACGGTGGTGACGATCGAAGGTCCCCGGTTTTCAACCCGGGCGGAAAGCCGTATGTTCCAGGCGTGGGGTGGGGATGTGATCAACATGAGCACCGTGCCGGAAGTCGTGTTGGCGCGGGAAGCCGGCATCTGTTATGCCGCTATCGCCATGAGCACGGATTACGACTGCTGGCACGAAACTAAAGAAACGGTTACAATCGATTTGATCATGAAAACCATGGCCGGCAACGCGGAACGTGTGAACCGGATATTGCCGTTGGCGATTGGCCGTGTCCAGGACAGTCCCTGCCTATGCCACGAGGCCATTAAGACGGCGTTGATATAGCGCGTAGGTCTGCAGCGAGACTGCCCAGGCGCGAAAGCAAGACGAACCCGTCAAATCGGGAGATAGCTCTATGCCGATTTATGAATATGAGTGCGGGGAATGCCGGAAAAAGTTCGAGCATCTTCAGCGCCGGCCGGGGGATGTGCCGACACAATGCCCGCATTGTTCCGGCAGGAAGCTGAAGAAAGTGTTGTCGGGCTTCAGCGTGGCGGTGACGACAGGGGGGCATCAGCACGAGCCCTCAGCCGCCTGCGCATCATGTTCCCACGGGAGCTGTCCGCACAGCGGCCATTAGCAATGCTCCAATCCCTCCAGATCAAAAACCTGGCCTTGGTTGACACCCTCAACGTGGAGTTTGAGTCCGGGTTGAACGTGATTACCGGGGAGACGGGGGCTGGCAAGTCCATGATCGTCGGCGCCCTGAATCTGCTTTTGGGCGAGCGCGCCGATAAAACCCTCCTGCGCGAAGGCACAGACCAGTGCGCCGTTGAGGCTGCGTTCCATGTGGCCCAGCCGGACGAACTGCATGCGCTTCTGCAGGCCGGCGGAATCGAGAGCGAGACCGACGGCCGTCTCATCGTCAAACGCACGTTTACCGCTTCCGGCGGCGGCCGGCAATTTGTCAATAACAGTCCCGTCACGCTCCAGGTGCTAAAACGCATCGGCGAACTGCTGGTGGATATGCATGGGCCCCACGACCACCAATCGCTGCTGAACGCCGATTTTCAGTTGAATGTTTTAGACGCTTTTGGCCACCTTGAAAAGGAATTGGCCGCCTACCGCGAGGAATACAGCCGGCAACAGGCCTTGCGCGCCCGGCGTCAGGCGCTGACCGCCGGCGATGCGGATGTGGCACGCCAGGTTGACCTGCTTGCTTTCCAAGTCAAGGAACTGGAAGCGGCCGCCTTGCGCGAGGAAGAAGAGGCGGAAATCATCCGCGAGCAAAATGTGCTGGGCAACGCCCATGCCATTTTGCAATGGACCGAGGAAATCCGTCAGGTGTTGACCGAGGCCGAGGAAAGCGCCTTTAATCGCCTGGCCGCGGCGCAACAAGCCCTTGACAAGTTGGCAGCGCTGGCGCCATTAGCCGCCGACTGGAAAAACGAGGCGCGAACTTTGGCGGGGCAGATCCAGGATCTCTCGTCCGGTGTAGGCGTGTTTGCCGGTAAAATCGAAGGCGATCCGGGTCGCCTGCAATGGCTGGACGATCGGCTGGCGGTCTATCAGAAGCTTAAACGAAAATACGGCGGGTCGGTGGCCGATCTGCTGAAATTGTTCGAACAGAGCCGGGAGCGCTTGCGCGATCTGCAGACCCGCGACGAGCAGGTGCGCAAGCTGGATGTCGAGTTGAATGCCAGCCGCCGGCAATTGGAAACGCTGGGGCAGGCGCTCCGTCGCAAGCGCGCGCCGGCGGCCGAGCGTCTGGTAAAAGCCATCACCGCCGAACTCCAGGACTTGGGGTTCGAGAAAGCGGCCTTTGCCATTGTGTTTAGCCCCGTTGAGCCGCGTGCCGACGGACTGGATGCCCTGGACTTTACCTTTGCACCCAATCCGGGCGAGTCCGCGCGGCCGTTGCGGGCCATTGCGTCCAGCGGGGAAATGTCGCGCGTCATGCTGGCGGTCAAGACCGTGCTGGCGGAGCATGACCGTGTCCCCGTGCTGGTCTTCGATGAAATCGACGTCAATATCGGGGGCAAGACGGCCAGCCGTGTGGGCGAGAAACTGGCCGAGGTGGCCCGCCGGCATCAGGTTCTCTGTATTACGCATCTGCCCCAGGTGGCCGTGCACGGCAACGTTCAGTTTGCGGTTGAAAAACGGGTGCAAACCGGACGCACGGTGGCGCGCATTATTAAACTTGACAGCCCAAGTCGGATTGAGGAAATTGCGCGCATGTTGGGTGGACGCGACGCTACCCGCGTAACGCTGGATCATGCCCGCGAGTTGTTGGAAAAAGCGTCAGTAGATATTACGGCTAAAGTCGGTAAAGCGAAGTCTAAAAGGAAGGAATCGTAATCATGACGGCAGGGAATTCGAAACTGGCGCTGTTGGGCGGTCCGAAAGCCGTGAAACAGCAGGAACGCGATATGTTCACATGGCCGATCGTCACCAAGGAGGACGAAAAGGCCGTTTTAGAAGTCCTCCATAAACGGTCCATGTCCGGCAGCGATGTGACCATGGCGTTTGAGAAAGAATTTGCGGCCTGGCAGGGCGTGAAGTACACGCTCGGCTCATCCTGTGGGACGGCGGCTCTGCAATCCGCCATGTTTGGCTGTAAGGTGGGGGTCGGCGACGAAGTCATTTGTCCGAGCCTGACATATTGGGCGTCCTGCCTGCAGGCCTTTTCGCTGGGCGCCACGATTGTGTTTGCGGAAGTTGAGCCTCATTCCCTGTGTCTGGATCCTAACGATATCGAACGCCGCATTACCCCGCGCACGAAGGCCATCGTGGTCGTCCATTACTGCGGGTATCCGACGGATATGGACCCGATCATGGCCATAGCCCGCAAGCACAAGATCAAGGTCATTGAAGACGTTTCCCACGCGCATGGCGGCCTCTACAAAGGCCGGCGGGTTGGTACGATCGGTGACGTAGCCGGATATTCCCTGATGAGCGGGAAGTCGCTGGTTGCCGGCGAGGCCGGCCTCCTGACAACCAATGACACGGAAATATACGAGCGGGCGCTGGCCTTTGGGCTTTATGAGCGCAATAATGCCGATGTCATCCAGACCGAAGCGCTCAAGCCGTTTGTCGGCTTACCCCTGGGCGGTTATAAATACCGGATGCATCAGATGAGCGCCGCCGTGGGGCGCGTGCAGTTGAAATATTACGATGCGCGCATGGCCGAAATCCAGAAGGCCATGAACCTGTTTTGGGACCTGCTGGAAGGCGTTCCCGGCCTGCAGGCCCATCGCCCGCCGAAGGACTCCGGAAGCACCATGGGCGGCTGGTATTCTGCGCGCGGATTATATCGGCCGGAAGCGTTGGAAGGCCTGTCGTTGCGGCGGTTTGCCGAGGCAGTGGCGGCCGAAGGCGCGAACTGTGCGCCAGGCTGTAACGCGCCCTTGCACTTGCATCCGTTGTTCAATACCTGCGATGTGTATGGCCACGGCAAGCCGACGCGCATTGCCAATTCGGACCGCGACCTGCGCCAGCCGAAGGGCTCCCTGCCGATAACGGAACAGGTGGTCGGCCGCGTGTACAGCATTCCGTGGTTCAAGCATTATCGTCCGAATTATATTAAGCAGCATGTAAATGCTTACAAGAAGGTGGCGCGCTACTACAAGGAACTGCTTAAAGACGATACCGGCCAAGGCGCGATCGAGAACGCCTACCACCTCTCCCGGCGATGATCGCCGGATGTCGGGGAGCGTTAGCCTGATTTGTGTTTAAGAATTTCAATCCGTTGCCGTTCTCTCCCGACCTCTCGAAGAGTCGGGATTGAACCGCCTCTACACCCCTGGCTGAGCTTGGTAGGCGGGCGACGGTAACAGTAGGGCCTCAGCTTGCTGAGGCCATTATTTTTCTATATATTACAACTTCCAGCGCTCGTGGCAGACAATCTTCTCTAACGCCAGGCGGTTTGAGGCCCGGAGCGTATCGGCCGGATAGCCCAGCGTAAGCAATTGCACCACGCGTACCGTGGCCGGAATGCCGAGAACAGCTTTGACTTTTTCCTCGTAAAAGGAGCCCACCCAGCATGTGCCCAGCCCTTCCTCAACCGCTTGGAGCACCATGTGCTCCATGGCGATGGCCACGTCAATCGGGTAGGCCAGGTGGCCACAGCGCATGACATAATCCGAAACCGCGGTACAGCCAACGATAACTACGGGCGCTTCGCCGACAAAAGCCTGGTTGTTGGCCGCCACGCACAATTTCTTGCGCGTATCGGCGTCCTGGACGACGATAAAACGCCATTCCTGGATGTTCTTGGCCGAAGGCGCCAGACGCGCCGCCTGCAGGATCGTTTCCAGTTTTTCCTTTTCCACGGGCCGTTTCTGATACGAGCGCACCGAATACCGCTGCTGAATCTGTTTGAGTAATGCCATGGCGAACCCCCTTTGTTAATCGGATGACAGATGCCGGACACCAGACGGCAGACTTCAAACCAACCAAGAACAAAGAACCAAGAACGAAGAACTATTTCAATGGATTATCGATCAGTTTTTTGAGATAGGCGACGGTTGCGGCAATGTCGCGGTTCTGCTGATCGCCTGAAATCTCGCGCTCGATAATGAACTCGCCGGTGAATCCGATTTCGCCCAGGCGCCGCACGAACTCGGGGAACCGGACACGTCCTTCGCCCACCTTGACTTCCTTCCCCAGTTTCATGGGATCGGTCGGGTAGAGTCCGTCCTTGGCATGGATGTTGCGGACGAACGGGCCGAACACGTCC
>Ga0209749_1002269_pt1 | contig 13325 bp, 13 predicted proteins | sample EPASupsiteSAE347_FD_187267 | JGI IMG/M metagenome (GOLD analysis project Ga0209749, IMG submission 187267) | Bioremediated contaminated groundwater from EPA Superfund site, New Mexico - Sample SAE3-47 (SPAdes) (version 2) | ecosystem: Environmental > Aquatic > Deep subsurface > Groundwater >... | reverse complement strand
CTTACACAATGCACATATTGGAGACCATGTTGACCTGGAGAAATTAGGATTCGATTCAAGTGCTTTGGAGTCAATTCATCATACAAAACTGTTAGAAAAAGCAATTTATTGTGAATTCAATCCCGAAAAAGTTGCCTCATCTATTATGCGTGTTTTTTTGAAATCGAAAAGTAAATCCAATGTTATTCAAACCCCAACAGGGAAAGCATGGCACATTTATTTTGATGGACATGGGCGTTCGTTAGAGGCAGGAAAGTCGCCGATGCAAGCATTATTAAAAAAACGTGATGGCGATAGTTATGTAAGCACATCTGCCATGGTAGTTGGAATGCCAGCGCATGAATTTTTGAAATTTATAACTGATATTCCAGCTCAGATTATTGTATACAACACTTGCTTTGGCGGTGGAATGATTGCTGAGTCGATACATCAATTGGTTTCAGTTGCTTTTTCAGTTGCAAAAAAACATATTACTACTGACAAGAGCTTTCCTGTCATAATATCAATAGCTGGCGGTGAACAAACTACGAGTGCTAGTTACACGGCAAACTATGAGGCATTTTTTAAGAAGATGCAGGAGGCGTTTTCACCAAGCATAAAAATCAGAGACCAGCAAAAGAAGCTTCTTGAACAGGCTATTGCTTATATAAGCAATGATACACCGATAATACTGTTTCCATCGCAAGAAATGGACAAAACAATCAAAAAAACAACGTTGATTGAAGCCAAAGATGGTGGTGGTAGCGTTGCCGAACAATCTGGCTTTACTTATTTAAAACAGCCAGATTTCGTGTTGGCACTTGATAAGAATAACCGATTGTCGGTTAGTGGAGCTTTGTCAAATTCTGAACGTGTTAAAACAACTGATAGCGAAATCACGTTTGAAAAATGCAGCGATACTGTTCATGTGGTACTTCAAACTGATCTGTTTGATAAAAAACTTATTTTTAAGGGAAATTGTCTGATCAATTTTGACGTAAAAACGATGTCAGATCATATTAAATTTAAAGAAATAACGTTTACCGATCTCGGTTTGGAAAAATTTTTAAGCACAGGGTTTAACGAGCACGGCAGAATGCTTCGTGTTTCTATTGAGAAACTTACAGCTAAAAACACATTAGTAAATTTGCATGATAGTGGCGATATTGTTCGTGTTGATGATGTAGAATTATACGCTTTTCCATACTATTTCAGTATGCGTGGAAACTTCATTTTAACACATAAAAATACGTGGTATATAGGAGAAATAACCGACAGTAATTCTTTAAACATAATGCGTGTCATTAAAATTCCTGAAAACGCAATCGACCGACGTGAACTTCGTTCCAAAATTCTCGCGCAAATTGAATTGAATGGAAAACTCGCCTATACTCTGGGAGTTAGGGGTCTATCAAAAAACATTCAAACTCCGATCGAGGTTATTAATTACTTTGGTGAACCAATGCCTTATCCGGACATTGCCCCTAAAATGCTTATAGATGAGGCATTAAATTTAATAAAAATTGCATTGCGTGATTTTGAAGAACAATCAGATAAATATCTTGGTAGCAAGCTGGCCAAGTTAAATAGTGAACAAAAAGAGGCGTTAATTACTCAAGCAATTTTGCTTAACAAGCCTTCGTTGGCGGCTCGATTTATTATCCTTAATGGTTCGCCATTGCCTTTTGCTAACCAGTTGATATTACGCGTACTTTTAATTTGTAGAGATGCCGATCGAATTAAAATTGTTAAATTGTTAGAAGATAGTCGTAAAAATGACTTAATGAAAATTGCACTATTAAAGCGAGATTCTGAGGCGGTTGAAAAATTGGTATCTTTTGGAATTGGTTTTGATCCTTCTCTCGAACCAGCGCTATTCAACTATATTGATATCGATAATCTTATTCGAATAGTAGACAAACTGAGCAAAGATCAACAATTAAATTTACTCAAAATATTGTTGAAGTGTTTTTGTTGGGTGCGCGATGAAGAACTCTATAGCCGATTTAGCAAAGAACAAAAGAAAGGCATATTGGATAATGCTTTATTGAAAAAAGATATTGTGGCTGCTGGTAGGCTTATAGTGTTAGGGATACAGCCGACAAATGCAGATGATTTACTCGTGAAGTTGCTAGCTTATTTGAATAATGAAAGCGTTGATGATTTTGAGCACGATATGGCTCGCTTTAGCAAGGAACAGAGGCAACTATTATTAATTGCAGCGTTATCAACATATAAATATAAACTTGCACAATTACTTATATCAACGGGGATTTTTATACCAGCTTCGAGTCCAGATGCAGTATATTACGGACTGGCTGCTATTATGACAGATTCTGATGCTGAAGAGTTTGATAAAATATCAGATCAATTGAATGATGAGCAAAAAAAGACCATGTTGTGGCTATTATTAAATTCTGAAACAGAAACAGCGGCCAAACTGATTATTGCAGGAATATCGCCAAAAGCAATTGATAATGGTGACTTGTTGTGTAAAATGATTTTAACGAGTGGAGAGCAGATAGACCGTCTGGACTATGACAAATTAATTGCAAGCTTCAGCATAAAGCAAAAAAATGCTATTCTATCGTCATCATTCTGCAGGGGCATGTCTCTGACCAGATAATTTTAAAAACTTGCAAAAATCCTGTAAATTGGCTGAAAATTTTGCCTAAAAAATCTGCACCATGTATACTGGGTTATGTTGAAACCATTGGGGAAAGCTTATGAGGATGCAGCGCGCACATTTTCGCATCGGCGAACTGGCTCAAAAAGTCGGTGTAGAATGTTTTGTTATTCGTTTTTGGGAAAAAGAATTCAAATTAAAGTCACCACGTTCAAATGGTGGACAACGATTTTATACGCAAAAAGAGCTCGACACATTCCAAGCTATCAAGCACCTTCTCTATGACCAAAAATTTACCATAGAAGGCGCAAAAAACGTCATGAATAATCCTAAGAATATCATCATCGGATCGTACAAAACAGATTTTCGCGCAGATACCTCGCTTGATGTGCTCTATCAAGACCTCAAAAATTTGCGGGAACATCTCATAAAATATCGCAATATATTATAAATTATGCTTGATAAAAATACCCACTTTCACTTCGTTGGCATTGGCGGCATTGGTATGAGTGGTATAGCCAAAGTACTTCGTGAACTTGGTTACCACGTGTCCGGATGCGATGTTGATATGGATCAAAAAAGCATCCGCCATCTTCAAGAATTAGATTGCACAATTGCCGGTACTCATAACGGCACGCTCTGCCACGATAGCAGCATAGACGTTGTCATACATTCAGCGGCAGTACACCTTAATCACCCCGAATTACTCCACGCACATCGCCGCCACATACCAGTGGTGCCACGTGCACGCATGCTCGCCGAACTCATGCGAACTAAACACACGGTTGCTGTTGCCGGCGCCCATGGCAAAACAACGACCACCGCAATGATAAGTCATGTTGCAACCTACGCACAACAAGATCCGTCATTCGTAATTGGGGGGTTTTCAAAAAATTTGCAAACAAACGCTCATGCAGGAATGGGTGATTTTTTTATCGCAGAAGCTGATGAAAGCGACCGTTCATTTATATATTTACCGGTAACTTTTGCCGTTGTCACCAATATCGATCGTGAACATTTGGACACGTATAAAGATCTTGATGACATTGTCGAAACATTTAAACTTTTTCTTAATAATTTACCATTTTATGGCAAAGCAATCGTATGCAACGACGACCCAATAGCACATACTATGCTTCTACCAGACATGCCTCACATTAAAACCATTACCTATGGTATCGATCACGAAGCAACCTATCGCGCTCATGATATACACACAACGCCAGAAGGAAGCGATTTTGTAGTAACGCATCAGGGGCAAGAACAGGAAGCCTTTCATCTACCGATAGCGGGAAAGCATAACATACTCAATGCGCTTGCTACAATTGCAATTGCACAAGAAATGAGTATAACCATTGAGACTATAAAAGCAGCCCTTGCATGTTTTCAGGGCGTTGAGCGCCGCTTTTGTTATCATGGCACTTACAAAGGCGCCTATGTTTTTGACGATTACGCCCACCATCCAAAAGAAATTGAAAGCGTCCTCCAAGTGGCACGTGAGCGAGCCAAGGGTAAGCTTATTGTTGTTTTTCAGCCACACCGTTTTACCCGCACCCAACTTTTGTGGAGCGATTTTATACAGACGTTTTTACAAGGCAAAGCTGACGAACTTATCATAACCGACATTTTTCCCGCAAGCGAAGCGCCCATCGAGAACATTTCCAGCCAGCGTCTCGTTCAAGAACTGCGCGATAATAATATAACCGGCGCCACTCACTACGTAGCGTTGGATGATAATTTTGATGCCATCACGCGCATACTTGATGAGCACGCTCAACCAGAAGATCTTATTCTCCTGCTTGGTGCTGGAAAAGTATTTAAGATGAGTGAAAAATTGATCAAAATCAAAAGATAGTTATGCGCAAAGAACAAAGAATATTAGTCGTCTACTAAGTATTCCCCCAAATTTGATTCAAAACCGTATTCATCATACTGCAAACTTTGTTCTTCACGTTCTTTTTTGCGATTTGGCTGATTCTGTGCAATTACAACAGAACTACTCAAGATCAAAACTAGAGCAAAAAATCTAATAAATCTCTTATTCATGATACTCCCTTATTTTGTTGCACACATAATAAATTTAACACAAATATATATTAAAAATCAATATTAATCGATTTTTTCTTTTGGCACACGCTTACGCAAGCGGTCTGAATACGCACACCTGTCAATGCATGATCCATAGACTAACCGCACATCAGGTAATTGTATATTGGAAGGAGTAAAAGGCAGATATCCTGCAAATTCAACAGAGCGAATATTTATCGTAGGATCAAAACTGAAAGTCTGTAAAACTTTACCTGTAGCCACCCCCCAAACATACACATGTGAATCGCTCACAGTAAGCAATCGCCGACTATCAGGGGAAAAAGCTGCACTTTTTACCTCTTGGGGGTGTTCTAATAAAAACGTATAACACTGCGTATCGACATGCCACAAATACACGCTTCTATCACTACTTGCATCAAATTTACCAACTAAAACAAAATGGCCATCTGGCGAGCATACAACCAACTTTGGCTTAACGTCCATACAAAAAAGAATATTAAATGACCATGCTATGGCCCAGGTGGATAGAAATCTTTTTGTCATTTAACGTGTACACACCGCCCTATTTTTAAAGCTATCGTCAGAGTTTATAGAAAGCTACTATAATTAGTATAATACAGCTCTATTCTTTTTCCAAAAAATTACAGACGAATAAATTAAATTTAAAAAAAATATTGCTTTTTGAAAATCTTTTTTGGTATTCTTAAAATATAGATAAGAACATTAAATAATATGGGGAAACAATGGCAAGAAAGCTATTTATAGCACTCGCGTTAGTGACCGGATTACTCATACCGCACGATAGTATCGCCCGCGGCGGCGGTGGTTTTCATGGCGGAGGATTTCATGGCGGTGGTTCCCGCGGCAGCTATGGTCGCAGTTTTCATGGCGCTGGACATGGATCACGTGGAGTAAAACCGGCAGGGCGCGGAAAACATGTTCCAGCACAGCATCATGGGCATGGACACCACGGCCATCATGGGTGTCGCACTTGTGCATTCGGTGGCTGGTGGGGTGGCGCACCGTTGTGGTGGGACTTTGGACTTTCTGCTCTTTGGTACCCATGGTTACTCACACCAGTTATTGCAGCAGAGGCCAGTGACGATCCAACCATCGTAGTGTTGCCAGAGAGTACACCAACTCAGACACGTTACAATTACAGCCTCGTTATCCACCAAGATACTAGTGGTAAAATACGGACCGAACAGGTTCTTCTGCCAAGTGGCGATTCGGTTATATATATCCATGATAAAGACAATGCAAAGCGCATTATAGAAAAACACACGGTAGATCTTCAGGGCAAACATCACATAGAAAAAAGTGATAACGGAAGTATTAAACGTATGCGTATTAAGGGAGAGACAAAAATAACACGATACACGGTAGATGGTACCGGTAACGTACTAAACACGCAGATAAGTTATGCAAAACAGGTATAAAAATTCTTAATAAGGGAACGTGAATAAAAAAGGGAGGATATCATGAATAAGAAACTCACAGTATCACTGTTACTCGTTCTTTTGCTGGCCCCAGTTGCTAACACGCGCGCAACCTGCGTAGGTTGCACCGCGGGCTTAAGTACAGGCGCCGCGGTCGGCATCGGCTTTGGTGTTGCTGGTGCACTTGCGCTTATCGGTTTAGGCATACACCATCACAATAAAAAGAAACGCGAAGGTACCTCACAACCACAAAAAACAACAGTAAAAAAAGAGAGTACAAAAAAAACTAATAGACAAAAATCAGCAAAAAAGACTGCCGCGCAAGCAACAGTAGCACAATCGCAAGTATTTCCAGTTGCACAAGGAGCATAAAGGGAAATCATGAATAGAATTATTATAACTGTGTTGCTGTCGGCCTGTCTGCTTAACCCCGCTTCACTTTATAGTCGCGGTGGCGCAGTGGCTGGCGGACTTTTAGGAGGGCTGGCACTTGGTGCAATCATTGGAAGCTCACACAACAGAGACCCTCAGATTATATACGTACAACAGGCACCAGCGCCCGTTGAAGTTGATGATGAGGTAGATATGAACGAAGTTGAGCCCTATGACGAAGGACCAGTAACCGGGGTTGATTATGAATAAAAGTATATCGACACTTATTTTAGCAACACTTACCATACTGACAGCACCTTTGTATGCTGCTAAACATGGTGGTCATAGTCACCATGGCGGGCATCACGGATATCATGGCCATGGCTATGGATCAAGCGGCGCATGGATAGCACCAACTGTTCTCGGCACAGCGCTTACTACCGCTGCCATTGGTGCAGCCACAAGCAAACCACAGACAATTGTTGTACAACAAAGCGATCATGAAAATCTAAAAAACACCGTGAAGAACCTTCAACGCGATAACAAACAGTTAAAGAAAAAGATTAAACAACTTGAAAGAAAACTTGCACGTTTACAACCAAAAGAAGCTGTTGCCGCCTAATCACATGCAGTGCGACGCGACATAATGTCCGTATAAACAACCGTTCGGCTTCCTGCCTGCCGTAAGGTAATGACACAAATCGAAGTGGGCTTCTCAAACACGCATAGTGCTTGAGAAGCTCGCGCTTGTGAATCATCACTAACCGAGAGCAAGCGCCAACCAAAACGTTCCATTTCGTGCATATACCAATTGATCAACTCGGAAATACCACGAGCACTTTTGTAGCTTGGGACAAGAGTATTCCCACGAGCAGCAGAAACCGGTAACGCATCGAGCAAAACCGGCAAATCATACCGACGCGCCTCATATTCGGTAGGCTTACTCACTCGCTTGCGACAACCTGCAAGAACCAACAAACCGGTAATACTCAACAAAAAAATTTGTCGGTATTTCACAAAAAACTATTTCTCAGCTTTATGTTGTTTTTGTTCTTTGGTAAGCACTAATTCTTCAAAACGAACAGCTTTACCAACGCGATTGCGCACATAATATGCTTTGGCACGACGCGACTTGCCACAACGCGTTACTTCTATTGACTTGATAATCGGTGAGTGATAAGGCAAAATACGTTCAACAGCTACATTATGCGACCCTATTTTACGTACAGTAAAGGTACCTGAAGCGCCCTTGTGCCTAATAGCAATAACATCACCTTCGAAAATTTGTACGCGTTCTTTATCACCCTCAGTAACATAAAGATGAACTGCTACCGTATCCCCAACATTAAAAGAAGGAAAAGTACGCTGAGCTATCCCCAAATCGAGAATTGTTTCACTCGTTAATTTTTGCGCTTTCATGCGTTTGCCTTTACAAAAACCCCATCTGGGGGCCATTAAAACTTTTATGATTGTATTATAGCCAAAAAACGCACTTCTGCCAAGCACATCATCAACGACGTCGCACACAATGCAAGAACCGCACAATGCGATCATCGTGAGCATTTTCCGCCAATCTCATAAATCTATCGCCACCAATGTCTGCTCCAGCAGCAACAAGACGCACAAGATCATCAAGATTCCGCCTCTCGATAGCCATTTGCACAAGTTTGCCGCTTACTGCATTTGGACTAACACCCAATCGAATAAGCTCATCTACCACCTCGCTACACAAATTATTGCTTGCATAAATCAAAGCACGTTCCTTATGCGCTTGATGCATCCCCTGATCAAAAAGCCACGCAATCATGCAGAGTTTTTCTGGATTAAAAACTTTTTTAACAGCACCTTCATTCAGCCCGTCATCAGAAATATACCGATAACACGCATCAACCGCCTTAACAAGAATCTGCCCATCGTCGGCATTTACATCGGCACCATGCTCAACAAACCATTGCGCTGCCGAAACATTGCCACACTCAACGGCAGAACAGAGCCCCTTATCAAGCAATGATCTTTCATTGGCGCCATGTTCAATACACCAACGAATATTTGTGTGCCAGCAAAACTGGCTCGCGAACCTATTTATGTCAACAGGGTTATTGCCCGCAGCTCGTTGATGCAAAAAAAAATCCGCTATTGCATAACGTTCTTTAGCCAACACACTGCACATAATCTCATCAGTAATGGTCGCGCCAAAAGCAACCAAAAGTTCTATCATCGAAAAATTATCTCGCTCAATAGCTATTGACAACGGCGTATCCGAATTACCATACCCTTGCATTTTTGTCACATTAACATTTGCACCATGGTTAAGCAGAAACTCGACCATATAGGTTCCACCAGCGCGGACTGCTGACCGCAATGCCATACCATCGCCCACATCAATATCAGCGCCACGCTCAACCAATTGGCGAATCAATGCATTTTTTCGATGATTTACCACCGTACGCAATGCAATATTGCCCCCAACATGCACATGCGCTCCCAGCTCGATTAATACGCGCATTGCGTCCCACTTGTGTTGTGTAACCGCTTCAAAAAAAGCCCGCTCATGATCACCGTGAATATCAACGCCAGCATGAGCAAGTTGTTGTATACACATAGCGTCATTACTTTGCACCGCATCAAGCAATTCCGCTTGTTGTTCCATAGCTGAGGCAAAAAATCCGGTACATACAGCACAAAATGTAACCATGCGAAAAAGAAACTTGATAAACATATACACACTCACAAAAGTAATAACAAGTTAAAAATATACCTGTAATACTACTTTAAAACGCCCTTTAATTCACCAGTTGATAAACTCCATAAAAACACTCCATTATCACGAGATGGCACTGCGATAAGTTTACCATCAGGTGAAATCTTTATTTCACTATACGAGCTGAATACTACAGGTCTCGTGGCTCGCAACTTCGATAGCAATTTATCCCCATACATCATTAAAAAGGTATAATAGGGAGTAGCATCAAAATCTGTTTTTTTGGACTCGTATTTAATGCGCTTTAAAATAAGATCACGCATAAAACGGGCCAATGGGTCTTGCTCTACGCTTTTAAGCACAAAATAGGTATACGCCTTAAGAGCTTCTATAAGCATACCTGTAGAATGCAATAGCAACAAATTTCTCATCCAACTTTCATCAAATTTGATCTCATCAAAAAATAGTTCGGTATCTTTACCGCAAGTATTACGTAAAAGTGATAAGCATGGACATTTGCTCATAAAGCCAAGTACAAGTATGGCAACATTTTGACTACACTCAAAATCCAACTCAAGATTCTTTAGTGAACTATCAAGAACCAATCTATTGCTGATATACGGCACATATGTTCGTTTACTACCATCAAGAGAGACAATCCACGCATCTTCAAGTGTTTTGATGTCATCATTAATATCAAATTTAACATGCCACACAGTACCATGATATGAACCAGTCATAAGTATATACCGCGCCTGGCACATAAAATTGGTAATCAAGCATGCAACTAATAAGAACTTTTTCATAATAATCTCCGTAATATCAAAAAATTTTAAACTTCAGCAAACTGAGGGGCAATGCTCAAAACAAAACTTTGCACATTAGTTGGCAACGATTGATATATAGGAAAGAGCTCGCGAATGTCTTCATATGTAAGAGAACCTTCAAGTAAGGCGACACGACATATAAATAATATTTGGTCTAGCGCCAAATAACGTAACGATAATGGAAGAAACCTAGTAAGTCCAATTGCTTCAACTGCAATCACATAGGTATTTCCATGTTGAACCATTTCAGCCGATCCACAGACATCTTCTAAGTTAGGAATGTGATGTTTTATCACGCCATTATCGCAAAAGTATGCTCCACCAAACAGTGTTCCACAAAACAATACGCCAAAATTCAAAAACCGTAGATTGAGAACATCAGAACCAAATTGCATTCGGTGGATGCGCTGTCCATTGTGTACGTTCCACATACTAACCGAACAATCATTATCACCTTCTTCTATTTCACCAGAACCACTTGCGAGAATAGAGCCGTCGGATGACAAAGCAAGGGTATTAATGTAACCATGATGCCCGTTCCAACGATCTACTGGCGTCGTTGTTGCTACATCAAACAATTGTATTGAGCCTGAAGGCGTTCCCACATAAAGTGTACGACCATCTAACGAAAAAATGGCTGCTGATATAAACTCGGAACAATAAAATGAAGTTTGTGTAACAAGCGTACTGCTCCGCAAAAGATACGCAATATCGCGATTATTTTGTTGATCATAAATTGGATAAACCAAAATGTTTGTTCCATCGGGGGAAAAGACAGCACCAAATAATCCATTTGCAACAAACGTTCTATGCATCCTGTTAAGCTCAAGATCAAATACGTAAATCGTACCTATAGTTGTACCATCAGTGCGTCTTGTACAAGTAGCCAGAAACGAGTTTCCGTCTGGCGAAAAATGCAAACTGGTAATATCACCATCAACTTCAACTCGACGCGATCTGTGATTTATCAAATCCACAAAAAATAGCTCACCGGTTACATTGCCATAAATTAAAAAACGAGAATCTGGAGAACAATCAATCGCCGACGGTGATTCAGAAGATTGAGGAATAGGATGCCTACATACCTTTTCCCAACAATACCGCGTTACCTGTTTACATAAAGCATCAATAGCTTCTCTACCAATAACTTCAACCAACTGCAACAACATAGATTTATTGTATAAGACTACAGCACCAAAACGCGCAACAAACGTATGCAAGAGCGCATCAGCAGACTCTCGGTTAAATACCATACCCAAATAATGAGCAGCCCCAATAAGCTCAAGCACATGTTCCGATGCAATCTGAGACAACATTTCATCAGCCATGAGCCGATCTTGTACACGTTGCAAATCATACAGATAGCCGAATACATTTTGGGAGATGGCAACTGGTATACGTTCTCCTGATTTCACTGCAGAAAAATTGCCTGAAATATTCTCCAATAATCCATCAATGAGCTTACTTTTTAAAACGGTACTATCAATACTAAACGACCCACCGTCAGCGACAATCTTTCCATCAACAAAAGAGCCGGTCTGAACAGTTATTGGCGATGCACCAATCGAAAAGAACAAGCTCCACAAAAAGCTGCAAAATAAAAATTTTTTAACCATAAATAAACCTCCAAATATTTCGTACAAAAATTAAGTATATCGATAAAAATAAAATTGTCAACTTGAAATTTATGTAAAAAATATTTAAAAATACGCTTTTAAACTTCAGCAAACTGAGGAGCAATGCTCAAAACAAAACTTTGCACATCAGCTGGCAATGATTGATACATAGGAAAGAGCTCACGAATCTCTTCATTCGTAAGATGCCCTTCGAGTAAGGCTACACGACATACAAATAACTTTTGGTCTGGCGTCAAGTGATGTGGTGATAATGAATGAAACTCAATAATTCCGTCTGCTTCAACTGCAACTATGCGAGCATTTCCACGCAAAACCGACTCAGCCGATGAAAAGACATTCTGTAGGCCAGGAATTTGATGCTTTATCACACCATTTTCGCAAAAGTATGCTCCATTAAACAGCGTCCCACAAAACAACGCACCAAAATCCAAAAATCGTAAATGGAGAACGTCTGAATCAAATTGTATCCGGTGAATACGTTTTCCATCGTGCACATTCCACATACTAACCGAACAATCATTGTCACCATCCTCTATTTGACCAGACCCGCTCGCAAGAATAGAGCCATCGGATGAAAAAGCAAGGGTATTAATTGAACTATCATGCCCTTCCCAATGCGCTATTGGTGTCGCTGTTGCTACATCTAACGATTGTATTGAGCCTGAAGACGTTCCCATGTAAAGCGTACGGCCATCTGGCGAAAAAACGGCTGCTGATATAAGCCCGGAACAATAAAATGAAGTCTGCGTAACAAGCGTACTGCTTCGCAAAAGATATGCAATATCACGGTTATTTTGTCGATCATAAATTGGATAAACCAAAATATTTGTTCCATCAGGCGAAAAAATGGCACCAAAATCTCCGTTAACAGAATTAAAGACGCGTCTTACGTGGTTTAATTCAAGGTCAGACACATAAATTGTACCAACATTACCTCTTGTGCAAGCAACCAAAAGCGACTGTCCATCTGGCGAAAAATGCAAACTAGTAATACGGTCATTAACTGAAAATCGACGCGATCTGTGATTTATCAAATCAACAAGAAATATTTCACTGTCCGCGCTGCTATAGATTAAAAAACGAGAGTCTGGTGAACAATCAACCGATATTGCTTGAGAAAATGGAGGGACAGGATGGTGCCATAACGTTTTCCAGTAATACCTTGTCACCTGTTTATACAGAGCATCAAGAGCCTCTCTACCAACAACCTCAATCAACTGCAATAATATAGATTCATTGTATAAGACTACAGCACCAAAACGCGTAACAAACGTATGCAAGAGCGCATCGGCAGACTCTCGATTAAATACCATATCCAAATAATGAGCAGCCCCAATAAGCTCAAGTACATGTTCCGATGCAATCTGAGATAACATTTCATCAGCCATGAGCCGATTTTGTACACGCTGCAAATCATACAGATAGCCAAATACTTTTTGGGGGATGGCAACTGGTATACGTTCTTCTGATTTCACTACAGAAAAATTGCCTGAAATATTCTCCAATAATCCATCAATGAATTTACTTTTTAAAACGGCACTATCAATATTAAACACCCCACCATCAGTGACAATCTTTCCATCAACAAAAGAGCCGGTCTGAACAGTTATTGGCGATGCACCAATCGAAAAGAACAAGCTCCACAAAAAGCTGCAAAATAAAAATTTTTTAACCATAAATAAACCTCCAAATATT
>Ga0209749_1002267_pt1 | contig 13335 bp, 5 predicted proteins | sample EPASupsiteSAE347_FD_187267 | JGI IMG/M metagenome (GOLD analysis project Ga0209749, IMG submission 187267) | Bioremediated contaminated groundwater from EPA Superfund site, New Mexico - Sample SAE3-47 (SPAdes) (version 2) | ecosystem: Environmental > Aquatic > Deep subsurface > Groundwater >... | reverse complement strand
GAAAGAAATCAAGAGCGGGGCCGGCAAACTGCTCATGAACGCCAAAAGAGAGAATGACCGCACCGCGATATTATATTCCGCCTCCAGCGTTCACGCCGCCACGCTCTCGGATTCGGCCGATATTATTGAGGGCGTGCTACGCAGTCTTGTCCCGCTCATGGAAGATACGCACCGCCAGTTCAAAATCATCTCCTACCAGCAGTTGGCCGATGGCGTCCTGGAAAAGGATGGCTACGCCTTCCTGATCCTGCCCTATGCCCAGGCCCTTTCCCAAAAGGAGGTTGAAAACATTCGGTCGTTTGCGAAGAACGGTGGGACAGTTATCGCCGACGTCCGGCCCGGAATCTGCAACGAGCACGGCAAAGCCTATGCAAAAGGGGCGCTGGATGACATATTCGGCGTCCTTCATAATCCGTGTGTGACGCAGAAACTGGCTAATGCCACCCTGGCTTTCAATGATCCGGCCTTGCCCACGAATATCATCACGCTTGCCGATGCCACCCTGAAGATTCAGTCCGGCCAGGCGCAGGCCAAGGCCGGTGAAGCCCCGGCCCTGATCGTCAACGGATACGGGAAAGGCAAAGCCATCCTGATGAATTTTACCCTGCATCAGTATCAGAAAAACGAGGACGTGCTGGCCATTGAAATTGAACGGCTCTCCTGGCAGGTGCCGGAGATACGGGCTATCTTTGAGCGTATCCTGGACCTTGCCGGGATCAAGCAGAAGATCAAGTTTGCGCCGGAAATATCCGGTCTGCGGGCCTATCGCTATCAAGCTGGGAACTTGCATTATGTCGGCTTTTTACAGCATCCCTGCCGTGCGCGCGCCGCGCAATTCGGGGAGATCAAGACTTACAAGCTGACCTTCAACCGGACGCAAATACCCGTTCCGGTCAAAACCACGGCGACCCTGGACGGGAAATATCATGTGTATGACATCCGGCGGGGCAAATACCTGGGGTATACGGACACGATACCCATGGAAGTGGGGCCCGGACGGGCTGAATTTTACAGTCTTCTGCCGTATGAGGTGCAGGGGCTGGAAATAAGGGCCCCCGGCCGCGTCCGGCAGGGGGAGGTTTTGGATTGGAGCGCGCAACTGAAAATCAAGGGGGACAAGGCTGGCCTGCATATTTTCCGGATTACGCTCAAATCGCCGTCAGGGAAAGAGATCGGCTATTATGCCGATAACGTCAAGGCGGAACAGGGCCGGGCTTCCGGCAAAATTCCATTGGCGCTTAACGATGAGCCCGGCTTATGGACCCTGCGGATCAAGGACACGGCTTCAGGACAAACCGTTGATGCCGAATTCAAAATTGATCAGTATTGAAACATTTTGCTGGAGGCGGCCTGACCCCAGGCCGTGCAATCGGCGGATTAATAATTGAAAGGGAAACGACCGCATGAAAGCACAAATAATATTCGGAACAATTGTCCTGCTTGGAATGACGCTTTGCGCCGTGGCCGCTGAAAAGAGAACTTATCCTTGTCACAGGCTGGCGCAGACGCCGGCGCTGGACGGAAAACTTGATGACGCGGCCTGGAAGGACAGTCCCGATGCAACCGGCTTTTATATTTATAAAGCAGGCGGTTCGGACAAATATGCGCTTGAAAAGCAGACCTGCTTCAAGGCGGGCTGGACAGAGGACGCGCTTTATATTGCGGTTCGGGCCGAGGAGAGTGCGCCGGAAAAGCTAATGACGGCGGCAAAAGACAACGGCGAGGTATGGGGTGATGACAGCATTGAATTGTTTTTCTTTCCCGCCGCCGCGCGGAATTATACCCAGCTGGTTGTCAACAGCGCAGGACGACGCTACAACGGGCGGGGATATGAGAGCATAAACTTGCTGGACTGGGAGGCAAAAGCGGTTGTGGACAAGACCGAGTGGCGCGTAGAACTGCGGATACCCTTCGCGGTTCTGATGGCGCAGTCGCCGAAGGAAGGGGACGAATGGGCCGTTAATATCGCCCGGAATCTGTTGACCGGTCCGGATGGAGAAAGACATACCTGCTGGCCATTACTGCAGGCCGGGTTTCATGATGCGCCCAACTTCGGACGTTTTGTGTTCAAGGGCGCGGCCGGAGACAAGGTCACGGAAGAAGAAAAAATTAACGGGTCTTATGTCCTGGATATGCAAAGGGAAGTCAGGGAACTGGCTGATATGGCAGGAAAATATGAACAGGAACTGGATGAGGCGCAGAAATCGGAAAAAATGCAGGCGGAAGCCGAGGAATTGCGCCGGACATGGGAACAGGCGGCCAAAGCGGTCAATACCACCAACACACTGCCGGATATGCGGGAATTAAGGACAGCGCTCCAGACCAGCGCCAGCCTAGTCAGCACCAATCTCCAGCAAAAAAGCGATGATTGCATCGGCCGGGGTATGCTGGAAACATTATTTAAAGATTAAATCAGAAAAGGATCAGTCAAAATGTGTGGAAGAATTATATTGCTCGCAGCTTTATGTTCCACAATTGCCGTAATGTCTGTTTGTATCGGTTTTATCGGTTGTGTCGGCGGTGATACGGCTTCTGCCGTCAGGGGTCTTCTTTTGGCGGAACATGGCAAGTCTGAATATGTTATTTACTTTGACGTCAACGCCGCGTCATCAGTGAAAAAGGCGGCCGAGGAAATTCAGCGTGTTATATTTCGTTCAACCGGAGCAAATCTGCCGATCGTAAAAGAACCGAAATCTCCAATGATTTGTCTTGGTGACAACAAGTTTGCCCGTTCTGTCGGCATCTCGCTGGAGGGAATTCCAGAGGAGGGATTTCAAATTGACGCGAAAGGAAAGAACCTTTATATCGCGGGCGTGGACACGCCGGATAATGAATTAACCGCCGGCGGAGGTTGCAGTCAGGGAACATTATACGGCGCCTTGGAATTCCTGGAACATTTTATTGGCGCACGGTGGCTTATGCCCGGGGACATCGGCGAGGATATCCCGTCTTGTCCCGTTCTAACGGTAAAAAATCTACCTCTGCGGGGCGCACCGGATTTCGCTTATCGTTTTCTGTATGAAGCTGGCAGTATCACTGATGTGAAAATGCAAAATTGGTGTGGACGTGTGCGCATTGCCGAGAAGGAGCCGGCAAGGAACCATCCTGATATAAGATTCTCTTGTGCCTTGTGGGTTTTCCACAACCATATTTGGGACAGATATCCATCTCCTTCTGTTCTTCTCAATTACCCGGAATATCTGGCTTTGGTTGGAGGGCAACGCTATAATCCCCAAAATAGACATGAGCGCAAACTTTGCACGACAAATCAGGAATTGATTGAGATTGCCGCCGCTTATACTGCATCATGGTTCGAGAAGTACCCCTATCTCCGGTCATATAGTATTAGCCCAAATGATGGAGGCGGTTGGTGCGAGTGCCCAAACTGCTCTGCTCTGGATGAGTCCGTTGACACTGCAAAATGGCCTGGCGCCAAATTGTACCCCAAGTCGTTAACGCATCGTATTCTTACGTACTACAATGAAGTGGCAAAACTTGTTGCGAAGAAATATCCTGATCGTCCGCTTGGCGCGTATCTTTATGCTGAATACCTTTATCCTCCGCAAAAGCCGATACAAATGGAACCAAATTTGTTTTTTTTCCTTGCAACCCGTCCTTATTATGGCTTCACACTGTATAAGGAAGAATTAGCGGAGGAGTTTCCCAGACTGATTGCCGCGTGGGCGGAATGCATACCACCGGGACGTTTGGCATACTATGATCTTCCAACCATGATGACGACGCGGAAATTCATTGGTGCCCCGCAACCTGTGGGTATTTCGATTCTCAAACTTGTTTTTCCTACTGTGAAAAAGTACGGCTTAAAGGGCGTTTTTTTCTATGGCCAGGGCTGGGGTACTGGCGGGGCGCATAATTATTTAGCGGCCAAGCTAATGTGGAATGCCAACGCCAATATTGACGCAATGTTTGATGAATGGCTGGCGCGTGCCTATGGAGTTTCCGCCGCGGCCCCGATGAAAAAACTCAACTTGCTCCTGGAAGAAAGACTCGCTCTTTATAAACGGGTGATTTCTATTGATCGGCAATGTCGTTTTGATGAAAAGCTGGCGCTTGCCGTATACAAGCCGCTTTTCAGCCAAATTGAAACGCTCTACAAAGAAGCGCTGGAAAAGGCCGACACACCGGTCCGTCAACAGCGGCTTCAGATGTTTGGCGATAATCTGATCGTATTGCATTGGAATCTACGCAAGGCCGGAGCCTTGGAAAATCCGGAAAAGTCCGTGTTCTATCTTTCCGATGCGGACTATCAACAGTTTGTTGCCAAGAAGCATTCCATCCTTTCTTTGCCATTTGACGAAAAACGATTGCTGGAGCCGCAACTCACGTCTGTGCTTCCAAAACAAAACAGGACACTGAATGTCAATCGTGTTACTGCCGGCTCCCCGCTCATTGACGGGGATATTACGGACATCGCTTGGACAGGGGCATCCAAGGCAACCGGCTTTTCTCTAATCGGCTCAACCACTTGTGCGACTCAAGCCACGACCGCCCAAGTGATGTTTGATGATACGAATCTCTATCTCGCGTTTAACTGTGCGGAGAAAAAAGCGGATACTATCCGGAAAACTTGTTCGATTCGGGATTCAGGCCTGATTTTTTCGGATGACTTCGTGGAGTTGTTTCTGGCGCCGCCAGCCGACAAAGCTGACGAGGCCGAAGGAATTGTGCGAAGAAACTTTTGGCAGATTGCAGTCAATGCCAACGGGGTTATATGGGATGCATTTGGTGAGGATGTCAACAAGAACGTTGCTGCGCAGGCAGCGGCGCGCGTTACGGACTCCGGCTGGACCGCGGAATTGTCCATTCCGCTAAAAGATTTGAAGATAGTGGATATTGCCAAAGGATTATTCAGGGCAAACATTTGCCGGGAAGAGAAACCACACAATGAATTGAGTTCATGGAATGCCGTATATAAATCTTTCAATGACCCGGAATATTTTGGGACATGGAGGTTTGCGGACTTGAAATAACTTATTAACGAAAGGACGGCGATTATGAAACTCATCACGATCATTCGGTTACTGCTTATGGCCGGAATGGCCTGCGCCTCTTTGACCGGCAAAGCCGCACTGCAGGGTGACTTTGACCCCAAACATCTCTACCCTTCGCGGGAACTGGCGACCCCGCACGTCAAATGGCTGACCCCTTCCGCGGAGGCGCCGCTCAAGGTGCTGTTCCTTGTGTCCCAGGACCGGATGCGGGAGATCGTGGAACTGGCCCAGCGCATGGACCTTGATTACCAGGTGGCGGTCGTCGGGAATTTCAAACACCCTGAAAGCGGCGCATTCTCCCTGCCGCCGCTTCATGAAACGGATTTGCGGCGTGATCTTCAGGAAAAACTTGATTCAGCCGTTGATCTGATCGTTGTGAGCTGTCCGGACTGGCAGAAATTCTCCTATATGCAAAGGTATCAGATCCTGAAGAAGGTCAAGGACGGCACCCCTTTGTTGACTTTTGCCGCCGGGATTGACGAATATTTTGCCAGGGCAGCCAAAAACAAAGTCAAAGAAGATTATCCCTGGCTGGTGCCCTGGAAAGGCCTGCCGGCCTTCTCCACCAACTATGCCGGAACAACGGAATTTCAAGCCGGCACGCTGGAAAAAGCGGTCTTCGGCAGAGGGAACATTTACCTGCTCAAGGGCTATAAAACCGTTGCTCCCCAGGCCCTGACGCCAATAAGGGGATATAAAAGGTCGCCCCGCGCTGATCCATATCGGTATGAAACTGAAGATGCCACTTTTGAATTAAATTCGGCGGAATACGATTATTACCTGGGGATGATCATCCATATCATGCGCGCGGCAGTGCGGAAGACTTTACCGGTTGAAATACAGGCCGATGATTATCTGAAAATCAACAGGGATGCCACTGTCCCCATCAATTTTACAATTAAATCCGCTGACGCCCGGCAGGTTGTTCTGCGTTTTGCGGTCAGGACCCGGCAAGGGAATGTTCTGGTTGAGCGGCAACAGACCATGCAATTGAAGGCCGGAGAAAACAAGGCGGCGTTTGAAACCGGCAAAATTCCCTCCGGCGATTATTTTGCGGACTTATGGGTTCAGGACAACGACAAGATACTGGAGTTTGCCTCAATTTATATTGAAACGAGCGGCAGCAATACGCTGGTCGGGATGGAACTTACGTCGGCCATTCATTGCAACGAAGGCGCCTCGGGCAAAGCGCTGTTGAACATCGCACCGGCCGCTGAGGGATTGACCTTACATATCAGCCAGCGGGACACATTTGGCCGGGTGACGGCCCGGGTTTCCCTGCCGGTCACGCGGGAAATGATTGAGAAGAAAGAAGCGGCCTTCACCCTGCCGGCCACGACTCCGTTGACGATCATCCAATACCTGGACGTGGAGTTATGCAGGGGCAAGGATGTTCTGGACCGGGAATCAAAATGGTTTTCAATCTGCGATTTTTCGCCGGCGGATGACGTCAGTTTTGTCATCTGGGCAACACCCGTCCACAGTTATCTATCCTATTATTTTATGAAAAATCTTCATGATGCCGGGTTTGACACGCAATATGCCAACTTTTCAGAGCCGCTGTTTCTGGCCAATATGAGATATATCCCCTATGCCACCCGTCTCGTTGATAAAACCACTGATAAAAGGAAGGAACCACGGAAGGTTCCCCATGTCCGCGAGCCATGCCTGACCGACCCCGAATATCGGAAAGCAGAGGGCGATAAGCTCGCCAGAGTGGCGGAAAGACTGCGGCCTTTCAGCGTGAAGGATTTTTCCCTGGGTGACGAAAACCGCTTTCTCTATCTCTACCAGATTATGAAAGAAGAGCTTTGTTTTTCGCCCACCTGCGCGGCCGCCTTCCATGAGTTTTTGAAAAAGGAATACAACACGATAGAAAATTTAAACGGGGAATATGGGACTCATTTCAAATCATTTGACGAGATCAAGCCCCTGACGCTGGATGAGGTGCGGAAAGACCCGAAACTCATACCGCTCTGGGTTGATTTCCGGCGGCACATGGAAAGCACCTGGGCCGGAATGCTGGCTTTTTGCCGGGACGCCGTCCAGAAAGAGATTCCCAATGCCCGGATCGGGTATGAAGGCACGGATTACGATTATATCAACAGTCTGCAGGGATTTGACTGGCAGAAGATCATGAACGCCATACAGCTAAATGACACGTATGACGGCGTTTTTGCCCCGTATGCGGTGGTGGATTTAAGCCGGCCGGGCACAATGCTGGGCACGGGCTGGTATGGCGGATACGAGGAATATAAAAAATACAACGACTGGGACAGCCGCGCCTACAATCAATATATTTCCTGGCGCCACCTGTTCCGCGGCGCCAATTCATTCTGGGTATGGACGGCCGGCGCATTCTGGGCCGGCTATGGGCATGCCAGCATTACCGCTCCGGACTTTTCATTTCTTGAATGTTTCACGCCGAATATACCGGAAATGAAAGAGATCAAGAGCGGGGCCGGCAAACTGCTCATGAACGCCAAAAGAGAGAATGACCGCACCGCGATATTATATTCCGCCTCCAGCGTTCACGCCGCCACGCTCTCGGATTCGGTTGAGACTATTGAGGGTGTCTTGCACAGTCTTATCCCGCTCATGGAGGACACTTTCCATCAGTTCAAAATCATCTCCTACCAGCAGTTGGCCGATGGCGTCCTGGAAAAGGATGGCTACGCCTTCCTGATCCTGCCCTATGCCCAGGCCCTTTCCCAAAAGGAGGCGGAAAACATCCGGTCGTTTGCGAAGAACGGCGGGACAGTTATCGCCGATGTCCGCCCCGGAATATGCAACGAGCACGGCAAAGCCTATGCAAAAGGGGCGCTGGATGACATATTCGGCGTCCTTCATAATCCGTGTGTGACGCAGAAACTGGACCAGGTCACTATGGCTTTCAATGATCCGGCCTTGCCCACGAATATCATTACGCTCGTTGACTCCACCCTGAAGCTTCACTCCGGCCAGGCGCAGGCCAGGGCCGGTGAAGCCCCGGCCCTGATCGTCAACGGATACGGGAAAGGCAAAGCCATCCTGATGAATTTTACCCTGCATCGATATCAGAAAAACGCCGATGACGTCCTGGCCATTGAAGTGGAACGGTTGTCCAAACAGGCGCCGGAGATGCGGGCGGTTTTTGAGCGCGTCCTGGACCTTGCCGGGATCAATCCGAAGATCAAGTTTGCGCCGGAAATATCCGGCTTGCGGGCCTATCGCCATCAGGCCGGCGATTTGCGCTACATCGGTTTTTTACAGCACCCCTGCCGCGCGCGCGCCGCGCAGTTCGGCGAGATAAACAGTTATAAGTTAACCTTCAATCGGACGCAAATTCCGGTTCCGGTCAAAACCACGGCAACCCTGGACGGGAAATATCATGTGTATGACATCCGACGGGGCAAATACCTGGGGTATACGGACACGATACCCATGGAAGTGGGGCCCGGACGGGCTGAATTTTACAGTCTTCTGCCGTATGAGGTGCAGGGGCTGGAAATAAGGGCCCCCGGCCGCGTCCGGCAGGGGAAGGTTTTGGAGTGGAGCGCGCAACTGAAAATCAAGGGGGACAAGGCTGGCCTGCATATTTTCCGGATTACGCTCAAATCGCCGTCAGGGAAAGAGATCGGCTATTATGCCGATAACGTCAAGGCGGAACAGGGTCAAGCTTCCGGCAAAATCCCGCTGGCGCTTAACGATGAGCCCGGCGCATGGATTTTTAGGATCAAAGATGTGGCGTCAGGTCAAACCACTGAGGCGGCGTTCAACATTGGGCCGGAAAAAATAACAGAAAATAATTTATGGTTTAAAATGGAAAGAATTAAAAATATTTTTAAAAAGATTATCCTGCGAGAAGACAAGCAAATTGGGAAGGAAGAAAAAAAATGAATAATTACCAGTTCAGGTATCGTCTTTGGGTGAAAATTTTTCTAGTCCTGACTGGTGCGCTCTGGTTCGGGGCGCTCGCCATTCAGGCCGGGGACCGTTATGTGGCCACCAACGGGACCGACAGCGGAACTTGCGAAACATGGGGAACGGCGGCGAGCAACATTCAATATGCGGTGGATGCCGCGGCCAACGGCGAGACGATCTGGGTGTCAAACGGCACCTATTACCTGACCAACCAGATCAGCGTCGCCAAATCCATCACGGTCAGAAGTTTCAGCGGCAGTTGGTCGGATACCATCGTGGACGGCAACTGGCCGGCCTATACTAACCGGGTTTTTTATCTCATGAACACCGGGGCGGTTCTCTCCGGCCTGACGATTACGAACGGGTGTGTTACCGGCGCTATAGATTCAGTTCGCTCAGGCGCGGGGATTTATGCCAGATGTCTTCTAATAACCAATTGCCTGGTAACCGGCAATACCACAACCAGCGATACATCAAGACTTTGGGGAGTTGGTATTTGTCTGGGTTCGGGAACAGTATCGCATTGCATTATAAAGGGGAACAGAACATTGGGCCGCCATGCCGATGAAGCCGGTGTGCCGGGAATTCTGCTTGATGGAAACGCAAATTCCGGATCAAGGATAGTGACCAATTGCGTCATCGCCAACAACACCTGCAGTCTGGTCAGCAGCAGAGGGGCGGCTTATGTGTTTTATAATTCCACAATTACCTGGTGCAATGTTTACGGAAGCATTAACTGCTCAGGCCTTGATGTGGCAGGCACACTCGGCGCCGCCGAATATTGTATCATAACCAACAACAGTTCGTATGGGGCCCTTTTTAAGGATCAGGGTGTTTTACGTAATTGTCTGATAGCCAGAAACGGCAGTATGGGAGTATATTTCAGCAGCACAGCAGGCGGGATAATGGAAAATTGCACGGTAGTAAGCAATGCATCCTATGGAATTCAAAGCACGGCCCATTCCAGCGCCAATCCCTTCAAAATTGTGAACAGCATCATATATGACAATCGTGGCAACCCCAGCGTGGCACAATGGAGCACGACCAATATCCCGTTCACCAACTGCTGCACCTATCCCCTGCCGGATTACGCTTTCAACTGCATCACCGCCTCCCCTTCGTTCGTTAATAAGGACGCGAACAACTGGCGGCTGAAGACCGATTCGCCTTGCGTCAATGCCGGCACGAACCAGAACTGGATGACGAATTCCGTTGATCTTGGAGGGACCCGGCGTATCCGCTATGGAACCGTAGACATTGGCGCCTACGAACGCGTCAACGAAGGAACCATTTATTGCGTCCATTAATTTTCCCAGCCTTCCGCAATCAAATCAATATGGGCCAAAATCCGCCAGACGATATCATCAATCGCCAATTATTTATCGCGCGCAAGGGCAGGCCGCACAATCCGGCCATCGCGCGCCGGGACAAGCTGATGGACGCCGAAGCGGCTGAACTGGCGGCCGTATTCAACGATGTCCTGCCGTGGTTCCGGCGCATGGCAGAAACGCAGAGTTTTTTCTGCCCCAATAAATGCATCAGCGATGCAGCCATGTTTCTTGCGTCCGGCCATATCCTGGAAAACGAAGAAGTCAAGGCATCCGGACAAACTGTTGAGGCGACGTTCAAAGTTGGGCCGGGAAGAATAACGAAAAATAATTTGTGGTTGAAAACAGAAAGAATTAAAAGTATCATCTTACAGATTATTTTGCAAAAAAGTGGCCAAATTATGAAGGAAGAAATGAATAATTACCACTTCCGGCGCCGTCTTCGGATAAAAATTTGTCTGGTCCTGACGGACGCCCTTTGGTTGGGAGTCCTGACCATTCAGGCCGGGGACCGTTACGTGGCCACCAACGGGACCGACAGTGGAACTTGCGAAACATGGGGCACGGCGGCGAGCAATATTCAATACGCGGTGGATGCTGCCGCCAACGGGGAGACGGTCTGGGTGTCAAACGGCATCTATTACCTGACCAATCAGATCAACGTCACCAAATCCATCACGGTCAGAAGCTTCAGCGGCAACTGGTCAAATACCATCGTGAACGGCAATTGGCCGGCCTACCCCAGCAACCGCGTTTTTTATCTTATGAACACCGGCGCGGTTCTCTCCGGCCTGACGATCACAAACGGATTTGTCACCAATGCAACGTATGTATCATACGCAGGCGGTGCAGGCGTTTATGCAGCTGCCTGCCTATTAATAACCAATTGCCTTGTAACCGGTAATGCCACGACCAGCGATACGTCAAGACTCTGGGGAGTGGGGATTTATCTCGGATCGGGAACAGTATCGCACTGTATCATACAGGGGAACAGATCATTGGGACGCCATGCCGATGAGCCCGGTGTTCCGGGAATTTTAATTGATAATATAAACAATGCCAGAAGGATAGTAACCAATTGCGTGATAGCCAATAATAGCTGCAGTCTAGCCAGCAGTAGGGGGGCGGTTTATTTGTATTATAACGCCACCACAGTTACCTGGTGCAATGTTTATGGAAACATTAACTGCTCCGGTATTGATGTGGCTGGCACGCTGGGCGACGCCGAATTTTGCACCATCATCAGCAACAGTTACCACGGGAGCGTTTTTAAGGACAACGGTATTTTACGCAATTGTCTGATAGCAAGAAACGGCAGTATGGGAGCATATTTCAGCAGCACGGCAGGCGGGATAATGGAAAATTGCACGGTCGTAAGCAACGCATCCTATGGGATTTCAAGCACGGCCCATTCCAGCGCCAATCCCTTCAAAATTGTGAACAGCATCATATATGATAATCGGGGCAACCCCAGCGTGGCGCAATGGAGCACGACCAATATCCCGTTCACCAACTGCTGCACCTATCCCCTGCCGGATTACGCGTTCAACTGCATTACCGCCTCCCCTTCGTTCGTTAATAAGGACGCGAACAACTGGCGGCTGAAGTCTGATTCGCCCTGCGTCAATGCCGGCACGAACCAGAACTGGATGACGAATTCCGTTGATCTTGGAGGGACCCGGCGTATCCGTTACGGGATCGTGGACATAGGCGCCTATGAGCATATTTGTGACGGAACTCTTTACCGTTCCTATTAATTTTCCTCCAACCTGACATTCCGCAATCAATATGGGCCAAAATCCGCCAGACGATATCATCAATCGCCAATTATTTATCGCGCGCAAGGGCAGGCCGCACAATCCGGCCATCGCGCACCTGTCCGAAACGCACAGCCTTCCGGCCACGGCCGACTATCTGCTTGAGACGGCGGTGAAAGGGAAAAAAGACCCGGATACCGCCAAAATGCTTTCCGCCATCCGCGCGTATCGCGACGCCGATCCGGCCAGCGCCACGTTCGGATCTTACAAGTGGTTCGTTGAAGACCCCGCCATTCACGACACCAACGCCTCGTTCTTTATCTGCCTGCCGCTCGCCGCGCTTTGGCTCGTTTGCCGAGACAGTCTGACGAATGCCGAAGCGGTTGAACTGTCGGCCGTATTTCATGACGTGTTACCATGGTTCCGGCGCATGGCCGATTCGCCAAGTTTTTTTTACCCCAACAAATGCATCAGCGACGCGGCCATGCTTCTCGCGGCCGGCCATATCCTCGGGAACGAGGCGGTCAAGGCGTCCGGCCGGGAATTCTGCAGCCGTTATTTTGACTACTATGTCCGCCGCGGAACCGGATGGGGCGAGGACCACTCGCCGTGTTACACCGCGGTCATTGTGGAGATGACGCTCTTGATCATGGCGCTGGAAAAGTCCGGCGCTCTCTTTGACAAGGCCCGGCGCATGACGGACGCCATTCTCGGATGGGTTGCGTTTCATGACGGCGTTGATGCGGTGCCAAGCATCCGCGGGTATAACTCTGACTGCGCCATCAGCGTGCCGTATCAAGCCGCCGCCTTGATCAATGCTGTTCCCTCCACGCTTCTCGGCATCCTGAAGGAGGCCAGCGGCTACAATTTCCGTCCCGAACCGCGGCAAACTCCCAGGCAGCAGCGATGGCGCACATTTGACGGACATTTCAGCACGAGTTACATCGGCAGTCAGGCACGTCTGGGCACTTTAAGTTACTATCCATTAATGCCCAATTCCTATATGCATGACTCATGGGGGCTGGGGTGGCAGTCCAAACCATGCTCGTTCATCGTGGGAGAAGAGGAATACGGCGTGCTGGAATGGATGAGCGAAGATGATAAGGGCGTCATCCGGCAGCACGAAGCAAAAGACGGCATTTACGACTGGGACAGCCGCCATCTCTTCAAACGCGTGTGTTTCCATCCGGATGTGATCATGGTCGGTCACCAGGAAGAAAAAGCCGCGATCATTCTGCGCGAGATACATAATTTACATTCGCCGACCATCCGTCTCGCGGACCGCTGGCGGCTTGCGCGCGCGGGCGGAAGAATTATCATCAATGGCCGGGAGTG
>Ga0209749_1002266_pt1 | contig 13353 bp, 16 predicted proteins | sample EPASupsiteSAE347_FD_187267 | JGI IMG/M metagenome (GOLD analysis project Ga0209749, IMG submission 187267) | Bioremediated contaminated groundwater from EPA Superfund site, New Mexico - Sample SAE3-47 (SPAdes) (version 2) | ecosystem: Environmental > Aquatic > Deep subsurface > Groundwater >... | reverse complement strand
AAAGTTCGTGTGATAACCAGACGATCTTATGGCTTTAGATCCTTTCATGTGCTCGAAACCGTGCTTTATCATACGCTTGGTAATCTCCCAGAACCGGAGTTAACCCACAAATTTTGCTGAGGAATCACTTTTTCTTTTTGAGGTCGGCGAGTGGTATCGAACGATCAGGGCCGGGCTGACTGCCGATGGTTATGCAATCCGGCAGGACGCGCACCTCCACAGGTTCCCTGACATCATACCCGCGATGATAGATGGCGTTCACGAGCGCCTCTTCAAGTGCTTCGTAAGGGTAGTTATAGAACCGTTCGGCCTCCGGACGATCAGGGTGCTTGATGACCGTCTCCACGATTAACGATGCCCGGATATAAGCGAGCGCCTCCCGCACCATCCGATGGATTGGCCCCTTGAATATTTTCTCAGAAAAACGGTCTCCGCCAGGGCCGTCGGGAAACTGGACCACATCAATCTGCGTATATGGGAAAAAGCGATCCGGATGTTCATTGAAAAAGAGAAGCCCGACGTTCAGCGGACGCAGAAACTCATCGGGACCGGAGACGATATGCATCTGGCGGCACAACTTGGTAAAATCCATTTTTCCGGCCTCGGCAAACAGGGCGCTGCCGACTTCTTTGAGGAAATCACGGATCAAGCCGATATCGAGGTCATCCAGCGATGCATCGTGCCGTATGCGGTCATCGAACGGCACCGTGGCGGCGAGCGTGAGCAGTTCCCGTTCATCGCCACTGCGAGCGCGAATAGTGGACGCTCCTTTCCGTATGAAGTAGGCATACTCGCGACAGTCTTTCGCGAGAGAGACCGGCGCCTTGTAGGGACGGGTCTGACCGCCCGGCGCACAAAGGACCAGGATGGTCCGGCCTTGTACCGTCTGCGGCACGATCACGGGGTGGTAATCAGGTTGTATGCGGTAGCCGAGATTGACGATCTCTTTCTGAATCCGATCAAGACTGTCCGGCGGTAGACCAACTGGCGGCAACACGGGGCGTCCATCGCGGCTGGCGACTCCCATGACGATATACCCGCCACCCAGGTTATGGAAATCATTGGCAAACGCGCAAAGGGTGTGCATGACCTTCAGTGGATTCCATCCGGCCTTGAACTCCAGGCGTTCCGATTCCACACGTCCGCTTGTCAGGAGGTAATCTAATTTGAACGGTAGTTGCATAATAATACCACCCGCTGAATACTATCGAAAACAGCTATGAGTTACGAGTTGTGATACTGATATGGCATCGTATCAGCTCACAACAGATGAATCAAGTAAAGTCGCTGGCGATGTTGCTTTCGGTGGTCTATGCCGGGCACGCGATCTGTGAGCTTGAATGAAAGCGTCAAGGTCTATCCTGGCAAACATGATTCGTTTGCCCAGCCTTGTTGGCGATAATTCTTTTGTCTTCACAGCCCGGTGAATGGTCCAACGCGAGATTCCGCCGAGATAATTTTGCGCCTGCTTTACGCTCAGCAGACCGCCGGTGGTTCCTGCCGGTCCACCGCTGTCGCCCATCAAAATAGACATACTCTCAAAGACTCGATCATCGGGGATTCCGAGTCCCTTCAACATGTTTTCCAATGTAACGCGATCAATCATGGCTACCTTGTATACGCTTCTGGTTTATGTCCTGCCCCGGGCACATCATAAATTGATCTTTTGCCTCAGTTTCTGATGCAAGGCCGAGTCGCCCAGCAAATTAAAATCACTGTATCTTTGACCAATATTGATGAAACGGGCGGCCTTGTATATAAAATCGAGATCATCTGACGTGAACCGGACTCCAGGCGCCAGGAAACTCTTGTAATACAGATCTTCAAGGTCCCAGTTATCAATCCCGGCTCTCTTGAAGTCCAACGTATTGGGAATAGGAGTCCACCGTTGCGGATGTATCCAGACGCCGAGTCGCGCCAGGAATGCGAATGTATCAAGAATATCGTCCATACTCTGATAAGGCAGGCCAATGATGAAATATACATCAATCTCTTTTCTGGCGAAGCCGGCTTTGGCGAAAACTTTAATAGCTCTTGCGACTGATTCCGTATTGCCGAAATTAGTTCTTCCCATTTTCCGCAAGACTTCGCTGTTAAGCGTTTCGACCGCTGTCGAAACCTTCCGGAATCCTGCTTGATACATCAGCCGTGCAATCTCTGGAGTTACATGATTTGCCTGCAATCCGCCCGGAAGCTCAAACCGCAATTTCAGGTTCTTGCGAATCACCATTTCAAGAAGCGGCAAAGCATGTGATTCGGCCTTGTACAGAAAATTATCGTCGCCGATATATATCGTGTTAAAACCGCGACTCTTTTGCAGGCAAAATTCTTCATAGACCTCATCAACCGGCCGCTGGTAAATGCCTTTGCCGTATAGCAGATGAGTTGCGCAATATGAGCAGGCATTAGGGCATCCGTAGCTTGTCATGGAATAGATGAATTCCGGTTGTTCTGGTAAAACTGTCGGATCAGGAGGAAGCGAGCGTGATTTATGGTATTCTCCGGGAATGACTTGATCCGCCCCGCTCAAGGCTGCATGTTCCTGGCAAATTGTTGCGTAAATCCCGCCCAAGAGGACCTTGGCCGACGGAAATAAGAATTTATAGAATTGCACGGCATCCCACACTTGCTTGTACCAGTAAGTGAACATTGACGACACCAGGATCAGGTCGGGATGCCTTTCCGGAATAGCCGGCGCATAGACGTACTCAACATTATCACCTTGCTGCTTGTGATACGCAGCGACTTTCAGGAGACCGATATACTGGTTGTTCGTTCCCCAGGTCTTGTGATGTGCCGGTTGTACAAGCAATACGTTCATGATGCTTCACCTGTTTTTATGCCGTTTCACGGCCTGCAAAGTATTTTCGATCAACGCAGCGATGGACGACAATTTATCCACACAGAGCGGACTCAACGTATTTGGTTCAATTGCCTTAAGCTGCCGGTTCAACTCAAATATCGCTTTTAAAAGGCAATCGTCTTGTCGTTCTTTCTGTTGAACAGCGTTGGTGACATTTGTGTCTACCTTTGCATGGACTGCTCTCGTGTCCCGTGCTATCTTGAGCGCCTCGGTCTTTGTTATCTGACCTTTACGGACGGCCATTTTTTGAGCCGTGGGGAGATTGTTTAATTGGATCAACTCCTTGACGGTGGTTTCGCTGATATCAAATCGTTCAGACGCAGCCTTCGTGAATCTGGTTACTGGCTTGCCGCTGCCCGACAAGTCAGTTTTGGTTCGCGTCCCGTTGCCTTTCCTGCCGCCGCCCGTGGCTCCTACCTTGGTTTCGGGATGCAGTTTCTCGTAGAGTAATTTTCTGCGTTTCAGGGCCTCGGCCAAGTCCATTGGATTAAGATTGTCGCGCCGCAGATTTTCCTCGAGTTCAAGGTCGAGTTCCTCGATCGGCGACAGGGAATGATATATCTGGGCCATGATGCGCTTAATGCCGAGCATGTTTGCTACGGAGAGCCGTCTTTCCCCGGCGATTAACAGGTAGCCATCCGATGCCGGCTTTACCGCAATGGGATGAAGAAATCCAAACCGTGATATACTCAACTTTAAGTCGTCGAGATTGCCGACATTGCGTCTGGCGCGCAGCTTGCCGACATGGACGTCTGCCACGCTGATTTCACACAGTTTTTTATCAATGGTCTTCATGGCCTTGCTTGTGACTTGTTCTCGATGCTTATGTCATCAAATTTCATATCCACAGATACTGCTAAAACCGATTTGACATTTTGCCCCGCAGACGCGCCTCCTTCATCCAGGGATCTTCCGGCTCATGGCTGCCGCATTTTGAAACTTCTGGAGGCAAAGGTTTGATATTTTTGCCTTTCTTGCCCTTAAAAAATGGGGTGAGAAACATAAGAACTAATGTTATCCCCAATGCCTCATAGGGAATCAGGAGCGCCGACATATTGCCCCCTGAATTCGTTCCCAAGCCAAGAGCGGTCAGGGCGCCTGCGCATATCCCCAGTGCCGGATTGTTAATTTTCAGCGCGCTGCGTAGCACCCGCCAACTTACTATTGCGGTGATGATGCCGATTATTCCGGCCAACAGGACATTGATGATTGACAATGTGTTCATGCTTTTGCCTCGATTCAGAAATGAGGGCCAGTCCTGGTGCGAGCCATAAACCGGCGGAACGAGTCCCTCGTCGTCCGGCAGATTTGTCCAAATACGTCTGCCGCGCCGATCATTGCCATAGGGTCGCGATCAACCAGTGATAAGTGAGCTAAACACACGGGCAGGCCGGCAAGAGCCGCCATAATCCCCAGGGGGAACTGGCTGATTGCCAGAACAACACCGCCTGCCGCCCAAATGAATCGCATTGCCCGTCCTTTCGGCCACTGATTCGTGATGTGGAGCGGACGGTTGCTCCATCCTATTTCAAGAAGATGAACGAGTCCCAGGGCACATATCGCCGATAACAACATGTAAAGAATAATCATGACGGTGACCTCCATATTGGTATTTTCAATCAAGCTTCCCGCAGACCGGGCAATCCTTTCTCCGTTCAATCACCAACGGCTGGGTTGGAATCATACCGGACGGATAGATGTCCCAATAATTCCAATTGATTTTTCGCCCCTTCATAAGCAGGGCATCCAATGCCGTGAGCACGAGTCCGGCGGTAACCAGCAGAATATCGATCATTGCCGGCGTGCCGGGACAGGGTTTGCGTTCATTCTTTGTGGCCTCGGGAAAAAGACAGGCAAAACACGCCTGACCTGGTTTTTGTACAAACACATATCCATGTTCGGCCTTTGTGCCAATTCCCACGAAAATTACCGGACACATCCTGTAAAAATATCTGGAAGCAAAAACTCTCGTAGCGTCATTGTCCGGCCCGATAATTGCGGCTGTGGCCGCTCCAACGGCGCCGTAGCGCACGGCATCCTGAAACCATTCGGGATGCGCCACTATTTCTGCCGGCCAGGAGGCATGCGGCAGGGCGTTCCGCGCTCCGGATATGGCTTTGTTTTGACCGATATCGGCAGGGAAAAACTTCTGCCTGCCAAGGTTGCCGATCTCCACCAGATCACCGTCATATACATCAACATGGCCAACCCCTTTTCGCAGGAGGTTGTCTAATATGGAACTTCCGATGCCACCGCATCCAAGCACCTGGATACGAGCGCTCCGAAGGCTCTGTTGATTGTATCCGGGCAGCTTTTCCTGGCTTGCGGTTGCCGTCTGTTGGCCGTCTTCCAGATTTTCAGGATGAAACCCTTTAGATCTGAATCGAACCGCTCTTAGAGAGCTTGAAAATGCAATGTTGTTCATCGATTGCCTCCATTCCTTTTCCATAGATCGAGACCCTGAACGGTCTTCTGTATGAGAAAAACCTCACATATCCTTGACGGTTCACGATTACGCCGATCACCGGGTAATTTCCGATCTCAAGCCGCCTGTGGAAGTCCAGGTCGATTGCTGAAGGTGTTATTGAGCTCACACCTCCGCCGGGATGGCTGTGCCATGTCATGAAAAGCTTGTGATCATGGTTGTGCAGTCCTATCAGGAGCCGGTTAACAGCCACTTGGTCTCCTTCGGCTGCAATCACAGATTGCCGTTTTAATTCGAACTGCAATAACCGCGTTATTGCATAGGTTTTATGAGCAACGACAACTCCTGTGGAAAAACGCAAGTCCTCGTCTGCGGTTCTTGTAAGAACGTCGCATGCCTCCTGAATTGAAAGCGTACTCAGCAGATAGGTTGGAACGGTTGCCTCGTTCGATAATGCGGCAATGACGCCTTCCGATAACCGCTTGACCTGTGAAACATTGATCAACTCATCCAGCGCACCGAGCGCCGCAGGTTTATCGTTTTGCCGGCAAGCAGTTAGCAATCTGGCTTCAAATTTTTTGGCGGCGTTTGCCAGGAAGTCATGAATGACGTTCACGTCATTATTTATGTTTGCGTTTTCCATTGCCGTTCCTCCATGATTTATTGTTATTACCGCTCCTGTGCTCCCAATAAATTCCGTTCAATCTGAATGATGCCGCTGTCGATGTCCGCGGGCTCTTCGCTGAAATGAATCCAGTATTTCCTCAGGGCCGGCAATCCCCGCCAATGATAACATGCTCCATGAGGGCCGCTCAGGATCGCACGTGGCGGATCATAGATGTAAAACTTCATCGGCAGGTAGCTGCTGTCCAGCAGTTCAATGGCTCCCTTATACAAATTGCTGCCGGCCTTGTAGTGCCCGATAAGGTTGTCATCCCTTCTCGTCCATCCTGAATCCTCCCAGTAACTGGAAGAATGAGATTTTCGGGCATATGGTCTCACGGTTTTCACCATGGGTTTAGAGACCGTACTTTGTATGCTGAAAGGCAGGCCATTAATCGGCTCAATATTGCGAACCTGCCGGATTGCAATCGGCGGCTGGATATCAACGACAGGATGATGACGGCGGAGTATACGGCTCGACAAATCTTGAAACGCATCGTCGTTCGAATCCCGATCTTGGTTCAACCAATTCAGTTTAAGCGGAGGCTCATACTGTTTTGGTTTCAACCAATCAGGTTTTGTTTTCAAATATTCAAGAATGTTAAAGTCGTTACTCACAACCGTCATCTCCTGTAACTATTGTCATGCCGCCAACTGGCCGACCGTCGCCGGCGTCGAGGCAAATAACTTTTCTCCGTTCTCGACGAGCGAAAAAAGATCCGCCGACATGTCAAGCGGCTTGCCGTCGCCTTTCGTCAGGCTATAATCGCTCCCGAGCTTCAGTTGCTCCACCACCTGTTTGCCCGTGTGTCCAGGCTGAATTGTGATGTCATACGCTTGGCTCTGCGCGTTTTCGCCTGCTCCAGGACTCACAATCGTAATGTTTTTTGAGTTCATTTCTTATTTCACCTCCTTTCAGCAGTTGTTTGTTTCTGTTGCTGTCTGAGATATTTGATCCTTTATCCTTCGCAAATCTTCCACGGACAACTTGTCCCATGTTGTGATGCTTATCTTTTTCAAAGATGATTCCGATAGATGCTCCCTTAGTTTTTTTAAAACTTGTCGCATTACTTTTTGGTTTGAACAGACCACCAATTCATGATCGCAACCTGCGGTAATATTTCGCATTACGTTCTCCACAACGTTTCTTGCAGAACGCTCGACCTCAACGCCAAGGACAAACCGCTTATTGCCAACCTTGGCAAGAGCAGTGACGTCGCACCGTTTATGCTCAAATAAAACCAGGTCAAAATCGGCGGCCATAAGCATGGGCGCGATTGCCGATTTGATTTTTTTATGTTCCTTATACGAGGTCATGGAACAGTGCCTTTCCTTTTTCAGTTATCGCCAGAATTTTCCTCGGGCGACCGTTTTCGCATGACTGCCGCTCCGAATAAATGATGCCGTTTGTCAGCAATTCTTCTTTAACGCGATTCCCTTTTCCTGAACTCCACCCGAGGTGCCTGTAATGTTCTGCAACAGACGCATCGGGGGCCTGAACTATTTCGCGCAAGAATTGCTCATGTTCCTGTAACATTTTAAACTCGGTTAGGTCTGGATCATCAGATTCGGCGGTCTGTTCGGATTTTTCGCCGAGAATTTCGACGTATGAAATTGGCGTTCCGACGTCATCCTTAACATTTGAGAATACAGTATTCGCGTTTAACCAATCCCAGGCAGGCTTCATGCGCGCTGCCAACTCTTCGTCGCTCATGTAATCAGGCATATTGATTTTTGGAAGGAGAAGCTTGACCGTTTCCGGGTATGCGAATGTTCTGAAAAAGGCTGTCCGGAATTGCATGGTCCGCAGTTCTGGGGTTCTCTCATCGGGGAGATTGAGAAGTTGGCCGCAAATGCGATCATCGGCGTCATTCTGTGTTTTGAGGCAAAGGAATGAACCCATGTTGGCAGGGACAATCGGATCAAGGGTGCTGATGCTCTGCACTCCGCCGATAAAGGCTTCTCCGATGCTGCGAACCTGTGTAATGCGTCTGCGGCCGGGTGAGGTATATAAGGAACCGCTCTCAGACATCATTTCTTTGCCAAGCTCAAACATGCATTCATCGCTGATATACGCTCTTCTTAAGGCTTCGGAATGACCTTCAATGTAAGACCGTGTCTGTGAACGATAGAGCTGCATTGCAGAAAAGAATTGGATGAAGTCCGGCGCCAGCCCCCTGCATTCATATACGACGAGTTGCCATTTCCGGTCAGGCCGCGGACCTTTTCTTACATAGGCAGCTCGACCGAGTATGGCATTGAAGGAAGCCAATGCATTGGCGGCGGTAACGAACGAATCATTTTTTTCTGTTTCCGCGAGTTTGCGGACGATATGCTCAATGTCCTTTGGGGAGGGATATGGATCGCCGGGATGTAAGCCTGCCGCGATCCGCATGGAAATACGGAAGAGCTTCGAAGCTGTGCTCTTCCTGAGGTCATAAGGCTTGCGAAACTCATTCCAGAAGGTGCTGTAATATGTATTGGCATCCCCAACCGGCTCAAATAGATTTTCGCGGATTCTGTCGATTGGCATAATAATTGCATCGGGGAAATTGGCCAGAAGCCTTCTGCCTTCATTTTTGTGGTCTTGAAAAAAGATGGAGATTCCTTTGCGGAGTAATTGGAAAATAAGCATAAAAATAAAAGAGGTCTTGCCGCTGCCGGTTGGCCCCTGGACAAGAAAATGTCTCGTGAGCCACTGCATATCGAGAATAAATTTTTTCCATATGCCGGGAATAAGGCCTATCAGGAGTGCCCGGCGTTGATCAACATCGGGCAATGGAGGAATGGAAGGCGGCCGGAACTGGTTGGCCAATGCCCTTCCAAAAAGCATCCGTTGAAGTTGGGCTTGAGACCTTGCCGCAATTTTTCCACCCTGCAATGGCGATAATCCCACTTCCCACATGAACCTGTAGTAAGGATCGTCTTTCACGCTCGCTGCTTTCAGTAGTTGCATGGTCTCGATTGCATTCTGAAACTGTGTTCCTTGCATGAAATCATTCTTTTTCATGACTCCGGACCTCCGCAAAATCTCCGCAGGGCACTGACCGAATAAGGGTTGTGGGGATATATTGGCGTCGGGGGAAAATTGCCTTGTGCCTGGTCAATGGCATTCCAGGTATTCCAGTTGTTGACTGCGCTCTTAAAGTGTTTTTTGCAAAGAATAGTTGGCCCGGCCGGCTGTATAAGAATCAGGGCATGAAGATGGCAAAGCGGCTGACCGCACCGGCTGCACCGGAACAACTGAACGTCATACCCTCCGCATTCGCCGCATTTGCACCGGACTTGTTCTGCCTCGACGACTTCACCGGAACAGGTGACGACCATGCTTTTCCGCTTGGTTATCCGCATTGAATTGTTTTCGCGTTCCCAGCTTTCGCTTTCACGCAGCACGCTCCCGGATTCTCCGATCTGCTGATAATCAACATGATCTTCTGCGCCGTGACGCGGCGCAAATATCTGTTCGGCAATATCGCTCAAAAAATTACCATGCCGATGGAACCTGTTGTCTGCCGATGAATCCTGAAACATCTGGTCTGAATTCATTGCCTGTGCCCGGTTCTGTTGTGACGGATGCAGAATCACCGCGTGTTGGCGGCGCAGGAAATTCAACCTTGCCATTCTATTCCTGAAGAACTGTTTGATATTCTTGAACATCTTTTGTCTCAATTTCTTATAAGATTAAAGATAAACAGGGCGAGCAGGCTGCCATACAGGAACCAGCGTAATTTTCTCTGCAAGCCGAACTTTGGAGTTAAAAAGAGCGGCAGGATGCCCGGTATAAAAGCGAGTAAAAGGAAACAGAAAGATATTACCCACGTTTTAACAGCCGGATCATACGGAATGCGAAACGGTAATGAGCTGGCAATCATTATTCCGGCAACAAAACAGAGGCTTTGAATCAATATGCTCCGCGACCTGTTTATAAAGGCCAGATAACACAAGGCGCAGGGAAGGCAGAAAAGAAGCATGGCCCGGATTATGAACGACACGGTTTCTGGATACAGGCATCCAACCCAGTCGACATAATGCTGATAAAGGTGGTATATTACATCTCGCACGATATTACCCTTTGAAATTGTCAAAGCGTAAATTTTTATTTGCCATCTCTTATATTGAGTCTGTTCATCTTGATTTCTTGCCAACAATTTATAAGAGGGATTTATTCGGGTTGCCGACGAAGAAGCGAAAGGTTTATAGAGAGAAGTATTGAAATAAGGTATTCAGTGTGGAATGATGATAGGCATGCAAGGTCCAAACCATAATGAAGAGCGGCGATTACAGGAACAGGAGGCCTATGCGGTAGAGGACCAAGCTATTGCTGATCTTTTCAAGCAACTTCAAAAGACGGGCAACCCCAACTTCTTTTCACAACTCGTCGACAAATTGATGCATTATGTGTTTAATCTGGCTTGGCAAGGAACATACAACCAGCAAGACGCCGAGGACGTGGTTCAGCAAGTATTCGTCATTCTAGCCAGAAAATACAAAGTTATAAGAAATCCACAAAAGTTAAAAAGCTGGTTGTGGAAAACCACGTTTCGATTGGCAAGGAAGAAACAGAGGAATATTTGGGATTCATCAGTTCCCTTTGACGAAGCGATTAAAAAACATGCGAGCCCTGATATAGCCCCTGACAAAGCTGCCGAGCAAAGCGAAGAAACAAATATCGTTCAGAACGAGTTGAATCTCGCCGTGAACAAGCTTTCTTTACAGCAAAGAAAATGTATTATCCTGCACTATATCAAGCGGCTGCCTGTGCATGAAGTAGCAGTCCGCTTGGGATTGAGTAATAAAACTGTTTATGAGAGCTGTTCAAAGGGCTTGAATAAATTGGCTAAAAACTCCAGATTAAGGAAGTGTTATGAAGGCTTGTCCTGATGAAACAACAATTGGATTGCTGGCCGTTGGTGGAATACACGGGCGCAAGGCGCAAAAACTGGTAGCTCATATTAAAGACTGCCCTCAATGCCGGCAATTGGCTTTAAAGCTGAACAATATGCAAAACATGTTGAAAAGCGTTGAAATCGCTCCTGATGGCCGGATGATTGTTCATCGTCCTAGTATTTCTGACGAAGCCAAGTCACGGATAAAGTCATCGGCGCTGGCAGAGTTTAACCGCACCAATGCCATGCGAACACAACTCCGCAATCTGATCGAAAAGACCATGGAAATATTTCGCAGTTTCCAGTCAGAGCAACTTTCCCCCTTGGTCGGCTATGCGGCAACCATGCCGGAGGATCCGAACCTGAAGGACAAATTAAATCAATATCTCGTCCGGATACTTGAGAAATTGCTGGATCCATCTGTGCCTCTGGCGAAACGTATTGCGTTAGCGCAGCAGATGAATAAACAGCGCTGGCAGTTATCCAAAAAGAAAGTGGCAAAACATAAATGATCAAGTGACGCACATTAGAATACGCCGCAGTAAAAATGCTCATTACGCTCAAATTCAGGTTCCTGAGCAAGGCTACCTTGTCAGCGGCGCGCGCCATCCATTTGTCGCTTTTTATATTCCTGAATTTTACCATATCTGGACAAACCCTGACCTCGCAAAGAGGGAAGTTTCCCTGTCTCTTTGTGAAGAATTCATCCATGCCACCGAAACTTTCCTTCATCCCTCCGAATTATTGCCGTTGTTGAATTATCTCAATCCTTCTTCTGCTCATCCTGGGCATAATGATTTTCGCGATATTGTAGAGGCGATTTATTTTGCTTCATGGCCGCTGGCCAGCCACGCAAAAATAGATCCAAGGCATCCCCCATCCATCAGTTCGCCGCATCGGCAACTGGGTATTCAGATTTTGGAAACAGCAGCAGCTTTTGCGGATATGCACAATGGCCAGCGTAATATAACCGAACAGCGACGCCAAGCGCTTTGGGCGGTAATGGCGGTCTTGTTGAATGTGGTGCCTTTAATGCCTGGCCGGGGGTATACCATTATTGACTATTTACAGGGCTGTCACTTGCCCGATGGGTGGACAACAAGTCATCAATTATACGAACGCTTGCTCGATCATCTATCCCGCGTTATAAAACAACATGGCCAGGAACAATTAGGGTTTACGCTCCGTCTTCCGAATGATCCGCATGAACTGGCAAAAAAAACAGTTGAATTGCTCCCGATATTTCTGAAGGCACCTGTTGACCGTGTCACTGCTACAATGCCTTTGCTGATATCCGTGCTCACAATGGGATTATGCCGCCATATTCGTCTGCTTTGGCTGCGCCGCTGTGGCAGAAAAATGGGCATGGCTGTTGATACATGGGATTTTACCGGCGAAAACATAAAATCAGCAGAAACAGCGCTACGCGATCATGGCCTGGAGATAGGCCGTCCGGATGACCATATTAACAATTGCCCTGCAACTTATTTTTATTTGAATTGTCTGATATTTGTCAAAGAATTGCTTTCCAGAAAGCAAGGGGTATCTGCTCCATATATCGTCCACGAAATGCTGGAGTTAATGCCTTATATGCTAAGCCGGATTATCTTGCGTAATGACGTTAAATATGATTGCCGACAGTGTAATTCTGTGTTTATGGATGCTGTGCTCAGGCGGACAGCAGAGAACTTGCTGCATATTCCACCCGTTAAGAAATTCTCATTGATACAGGCAACCTACCAATATGATGATTGGTTGAAGCAGGGATGTCGGCAAGAAATTGAAGAACGTCTTCTGCTAGGAAAAGTCTCATGGGAAAATGCTTCCCACCAGAAGATTATTTCCCTGAAATCCGGCTTCAAATCCCGGCCGATCGCCATTACACCGGCCACCTATAATCTCGCCGTAGATGAGGGCACGGTATTGGCCCAGTTCGTGCCGTTGTTAGGCCATGTATGGATTGCTCCTCAATGCCCTGATACGTTGTTATCGGCCATATTGAGCCATGAACTATATCATTATGACAGCTGCGCTTTGCAACCCTCCCAGCTTATGCACGTCTGGTTCTCACTGCTTGGCCGGCCGTTGAATGAACCGTTGCGATTCAATGACATTATGGAAATCAGTTATGTCTTGGGACTGGCTGTGATATCCGGCAAGGGCTTGGATGTGGCTCTTTTCCCTTCCGCAACTGGTGATGTTAAACGCTGGGCCGGCAGGCTTGCCGTCAAGGCCAAGTCGCTGGCGCGTACCATCAGTAAAAGATCAGACGATGCTGAATCTGAGGCAATTCGTGCGATTCTTTTTCTCCTGCATCATATCGTTCCGAAGCAGGCTGGACTTGCGTCTGTTATTATTCCCTGCATCGAAGAGTTGCAAGGGCCATTGTTGTAACGTGCCAAGCAAAAGCGTGGTCACGGGGGATCTTCCGTGACACGCTTTGCCGTGCTGCATGAGCAGTGGGGCACGGTTGAATGTGGCAAGAATCTCCGGTTCTGAATTCTTCTCCTCCCCCC
>Ga0209749_1002262_pt1 | contig 13369 bp, 11 predicted proteins | sample EPASupsiteSAE347_FD_187267 | JGI IMG/M metagenome (GOLD analysis project Ga0209749, IMG submission 187267) | Bioremediated contaminated groundwater from EPA Superfund site, New Mexico - Sample SAE3-47 (SPAdes) (version 2) | ecosystem: Environmental > Aquatic > Deep subsurface > Groundwater >... | reverse complement strand
TGTGATTTACAATTAATTCGACGGGTGCTCCAGAAATAGATATAAGTTCTGCTAACAAAATATGGGTTATTGGATAAGAATTACTGCTTGAGATATAACCTGTAAATAGAATATCCTTTACATATCCTATATGTGTTACATTGTCTCCGTTCCAGGTGTAATAGCCCCTGATAAATGGTATGTATAGCAAAATAATTCTGCTTAAAATGAGTATCAAAAGACCGACTAACCAAAAGTTACTGCTTTTATATTCCTTCGTATAGGCCTGGTGAACGATGATAGTTACCCCGCCAGCAATACTAATTATTAAGAAAATCCATACAATGTATGAAGTAGACTCATAAATAGAAAGTTCATAACCCCTGGTCGGATTAGTATAAGCAATTAAGGACGATAATGATATGAGAACAAAGCAAACTATTGCTGCTATTTTTAGTTTATGATCGATTTGAGCCATTCTGAACTCCCATTAAAAGGTGCATTTCATATCCCCCTATTATCCCACTATATCACATGTTGATAAACAGTCAAAGTCTCCTTTGCTATTTTTTCCCACGTAAACTGCGCTGCATATTTACTTATCTTCTCATAATTCCACGCTTTGTCTAAAGCTATTAAAATCTTTTCAGCTAAATTTTTTGGGCTTGCCGGCTCAGCTAATAGCCCGTAATCTTCAGAAATTATAATTTCCGGCACACCCCCAACTCTTGTTCCCACGAATGGTTTTTCGCATCCCAGGCATTCGAACATTACTGTCGGGTTGCCTTCATTTAGACTTGGTAAAACAAAAATATCACATGCATTTACCCAATCTGGGATTTCATTATGCGGTCTTCCACCAACAAGCTTGACAAAATTTTCCAGCCCTTCTTTTTTAATTTGTCTTTCCAGATTATTTTTTAGTTCCCCGCTGCCAACTATGATGCATAGAACATCTTTTCTGTGCTTTATAACCTCGCTCATGGCTTTAATGAGATATTGATGTCCTTTTACTTCGACTAAATATCCTACTGTAAGAATTATTTTTTTATCAACTGGCAGATCCAGGGTTTTTCTACAGTAGTTTAAACCTTTTGGATAAAAAAAATTGCTGTAAAAACCGTTTGGTATTACTTTAACTGGTGTTTTCACAGCAAGTTCATTTATACATTTTAAATTACTGCCGCTCACTGTGATTATATAGTCTGCCGTGTTAAGAACGTACTTTATTTGCTCTCTCCAGTCTCTATCCCTGAAGGGCAGATCATAAATATCATAACCATGTGCAGTAACAACATATGGGACATCATGTTTTTCTTTTAGTTTTGCGGCAGCATATCCAGATGACCATAAAAAATGTGAGTGAATTAAGTCAAATTTTTTCAGGTTGTTTCTTTGAATTTGTCTGTTCACCGCTTTAAAGTGTTTTTCACCGAGGTTGAGATATCCCTTTCTGGTTGGCAGATATGTCACTCTCGTTGGTATTACATTTACATTATTTGGTTTATATGTTATATCTATGAGATTTTTCTTTGTAAATGGTATTAGATAATTAATTGGGAGTATATTAGATATCTCTGCAAAAAGGTTATGCCTGACAAAAACGTTAATCTGTTCAAAATATCGAGAGATCGAATCCACCGAATCTTTAACAAAGCTTTTATAAGAATGTGCAATTACGAGTAAATTTTTATCTTGCATAAGATCCGGCTTTATCATTTGAATTTATTCTGAATATCTGGATTTGCCTTTATCTCTTCAAAACTTTCAGGATAGTTTTCAAGTAGCCATATCATGAATGTATTAATATCTATTTTGTCCTTTAGAAGTCTCTCTTTTTTTATTTTCCACTCCTCTTTCAGATTTTGTTTCTGTATCAGCTCTACAGCTTTGATTATAGCCTTATCGGGATCATTGTAATTAAATATTAGATTGTATCTCTGTTCAAACTCAATAAAATTACCCATATCATTATCCCCGACGAAGGTATTGCATCTTATAGTTGGTGTACCCAGTATTGCCCCTTCCGTAGCCATAGTTTGTGTATCTGTGACTAATAGTTTTGCGTAATAAATTGCATCATGGATTCGGCTTTTTGGAATTTTCACTACATATCTGTTTAGTTCATCTGGTATCCCGGCTTCTGAAGAAATGAATACAGAGGCATATTTCTCAAGCTCTTTAACTAACCTGATCTTATCCTCGTCGCTAAACCCTTTGATACTAAAATCATGAACTGCATCAAAGGCATTAAACCTTAGTATTATAAAATCTTCTTTATTATGCAATCCAAGTAAATTAAAAATGTTTTCATCAGGTTTAAAATAATCGGGGTGTAAATAAGCCATTTCTTTAAAGCTTTTAACCCTGATTTGCTTCTTACCTAACTCGTCTGAAAAGTATTCGGGTGTTATTATAGTGTCAACAAGCAGGGCAGAGGCCTTAACTTGAATTGCATACGATAAAGTATTTACCCGCGGCTCCGAATCTTCGAAGTATACACAGGGTCTATTTAGCATGAATGAAACAAAGGCATCATAAACCCCAAATCCTACTAAGATGTCCGGTTTAAATTCTCTCAGATGTTCATACGCTTTTAAAATATCTCCTGGCAATGATATGATCTTACCGATCTTAGAACCGGAGGCCTTTGAATACAAAAAATATTCCATGCCAATTTCATTAGCAACTGTCAATGTATCCCCGTAATCTCTTACAAGTAATTTGATACCGTGGCCCTGGTCTTTGAGACGTCTTATAATATTTTTTGTAAAATATAACTGGCCAGCTGTATTAGCAAGTAATGCAATTTTCACTACCCTACCTCCCTGAATATTAAATCGCTAAATTTCTTATAGAGGATCATAGGGCTATGCCTGATAACGTAACCTCCAAATTTGTAACTTAGCTTTTTTTCCCCATAAGCCTCGATTAAGGCAGAAGAGGAGGCATACGGATGATAAGAATAGCACAGCTTATGCTCAACAGACCCCCACTTCCTTTTAAAATTCGCCAATCCAGTATTATCATAAGATGTGCTTCCAAAATCATAATATTTATAGCCTTTCAGACATGCATCCTCAATACTTTTCCAGATAAACGCATTATAAGGATATAATTTTAAATAATCCGGATTAGCTGCCCCATAAGCGTAAAGAACATTTTCTTTAAAATAGTCCATTATCCCCCCGCCGATAATTTCGTCTTTGTATCTTGCGGTATAAAGAGAAATATGATCCTGTAAAATATCAAATAAATTTTTAAAGAATTTCCACGTATGGCACGGCACGCCTTTGTCTTTTTTTGTCACACAGTTCAATTCGTAGAATTCTTTTAAATCCTCAATATTTTTCGTTGCATCAACGGACAAATTTTTTTGTGATTTTTTAATTGCCCATCTTACGCTTCCTTTATCTGCTCGCTTCCATACCTCTCCAACATTTCCGGATAATTCTAAAATATACGTGGAAAATGCATTAATATTCTTAAATTCTGAGTCCCTTACCGCGTCTCTGATCTCCAAATAACGTATATTTGAATCATTAAAAATTTTAACAGCTGCTTCTATTAAATTGTTTTTATAAACATTGTCCCCTATATATCCGCATCTGTGAGCAAAAGGCATGCAGGACAACCGGGAGCCCAATAGCCTGCTTTTAACGTGCATTAATGGCAGCATGCCTGCAATCTCATCGCTTTCATTAACCGAAAACAGATAATATGGTTTATACCCAAAAGTTTTTTCTAAAAACTTTTTCCATTCTGGAGAATGGTAAATTGTGGCTGAACTGACCTTCTGTAAAAATGATTTCCAATCGAGGACTTTTACTTCCGTAGTTACCTTCATTTTACATCCTCACTATATCTGGAAGTGTTAAAATATCGATATCCCCGCTTATAGCCAGGTAAGAGTTATAGCGTCTGGTGCCTGTCTCAACAATTTCCCTCAAATTCGTCAGAATGACATTCCTGTTTATTGCAAATTCAATTAATTCTGTCAGGGCACCTTTTAGTAAATTGATCCTTTCGGGGTGTAATTGTAAGACAAAAATACTTTCATCTGATCTCATTGTTTCCTCCAGGATCTTAATCCAGCATTCAGCCACTTTTCGTGAGTTAAAATTCAGCCTATCTACTAAGATCTCATCATCTGGAAATGATACCGGGATCTCAGAAATTTCTCCCATTTTGAAAACTCCCGGTTTATTGTATCTTGGATCATACGATTTTATTAAACGCCTGACATTTTCGTAATTTTCTAAATTATCTGGAAGAACTTCAAAATAAACAGGATAGGATGAATCATATTTGAGCCCAACATCATTAATTGCTTTAATAACATTGTCATTCACTTTAAGATAAGGCGCTCTGAATCCATAAACTTCGATTTTATTCTCCTTGAATACCTCCATGGCTTTATTCAGGTGAGAAATAATTTCTTCATTTGATAATCGGGTGTGGTCAATATGTTTATATCCATGTACGGCAATCTCCACCCGTTTATTATTTAAAATTTCCAAAAAATCTGGATTCTGCTGCAGGACTCTGGCAGTGACAGGTATGGTTGCTTTTGCATCATATTCTTCAAGTATATCAATAAATATACTTAGATTATCGAACATTTTATTTTTAACTAATCCATATCTATCTATTACTGTGAGACCTCTCTTTACAGTCTCTTTAAATCCTCTATTGATCATGTTTTGTGTGAAAAATCCCATTTGGCTACCCTCGTTCTTTATTTTGCCATTTTTCTAGACTGCAAGCCAGCAGAAATAAGACCGTTCCGAATACAAAAGGAACCAGGCTCAGTAAAAAGACCAATGGAATTCCGGTAAGTATTAAAATAAAACTTAGTAGATACAAGTGGCCAACAGGATTATGCTCTTTTATGTATTTCGTCCATATTCTCCTTAAGAAAGACTCAAGCAAAAACCAACTCGTATCTATGATGAACGTCCCATATTTTATCTTTGATTTTTCTTCTCCGTATCTTGCAGGGATCGTAACGTTCATCATTCTAATACCAAGCATGTTAGCCTTTATCATCATATCGTTTTCAAAGGCAAATCTTTCATATAAAGAATCCAGGTTGAACTTACGTAAAGAAGAAACAGAAATAGCTACGTATCCATTTTGAGGATCTGAAATGTTCCAATAACCTGAGGCAATTTTATTAAGCCAGGTAAGTAAAAAGTTACCCAGAAGTCTCCACTTGCTCATACCCTTCCAATAACCCCTGCTTATCCTGTTCCCTTTTGTAAAATCTGCTTTTCCCTCAACAATTGGATCTAACATATTAGGGAGTTGCCCCGGATCCATTTGATTGTCCCCGGCCATAACCGCCACAATATCCATATCATCTTCAAGAGCTAATTTATACCCTGTGACAATAGCAGCGCCCACGCCCCGGTTCTTCTCGTGTCGTACAGATATGATCCTGGGATCAGTCATACGCTTGATAATATCAGGCGTACTGTCTGTACTACAGTCATCGATCAGATATATCTTTTTAACGTATTCTGGAATACCATTGATGGTCTTTTCAATCAGTTGTTCTTCATTGTAAGTTGGGACTACTACACCTATATTATAACCATATAATTGATTTTTTAGGTACTTTATATTCAAGCGGTTTTCTTCAGCCTGTGATAAGATATCCCTTATAGGAGAGCCATTAAGATGCGTAAGACTTATTTTATTGAGTGCAGGTAGAACAGCAGTTATCGTCATATGTGCCCTCTCGCTGTCTTTTTATTAGCTCTACAAGGGGCAAATGTAATCATGTACGTTCCACTTGATTGCAACTTATAACCCACTCCTTTTAGCATAGCCGTGTCTGAACACTACCAGCTATAATTGTATGAACGGAGATTGCTCTCACTTTTTGAATATTATGACTCTGTAAATTATTAGAGTTCTCCCCTCTTACAACTATTAACAAATAGTACATATAAAGCTTTCGAGATAGTTGTTTATATTGAATAAATTATACATCTGATATCGATTTTTCTTTTTCATATTAATACTTAATAGTGGCCCACCTTCGGTACAGATAGCTTATATTCTTACCTTTGATCTGTTCTGTGCATCTCAATACCGGGAGCGTCAGTTATTCCTACTGGATAAAATGTTTTTGGTAGCAAAAATATATATAGAATAATTACGCTTATAGACTGGGGTTGTGGTATTGAAGTGTAATCATATTGATTGTAGAAAAGCTGAAAAAGTATGGTTACCGTATTTAGTAAGAACACACAACAAAGGATTGAAATCCCACTCTTTCTGCATCCGGTGTGGAATGGTCAAAAACATAGGAGCGGATAGGGCAGTAAGCAGGGGACATTTTGTCAATGTAATATCTCAATTAGAAAAGCATCTCAACATTCCGGGTTCCAGTGTTCGGAAACGTCTAGTTATCAGAGACCTTGAAAAAATCGAAGATTTCGATGATGCATACTCTATGAGCAGGCAAAGCCAGGAGAGGACTTTCATCAGTATACTTAAAAAGTATTATCAAATCTCAGATAGGACCATACAGCAGTTTCTTTAAACCGTGTCTGAATTGAACCAGTGATAAGAGGAACGGTGGAGGTAGCGGAGCCGTATTAATGCACAGGGCATTTTAAGTAGAAACCAATCTTAACCAATCTTATCCAGCATAATTTTAATACCCTGTTAACACTAACCAAATATAGAATCTTAAAATTACAAGAAAATAAAAGGTGGGGTAAATGAAGGGTATAGTCGAAATCAAATGTGCAAATTGCAACAAGAAAATATACGTGCAAAAGCAGTATATCCGGGAAAAGATGTTCTGCACACTTGGGTGTATGGATTCATATTCAGTCAAGACCTCTGAACGACAGGGAAACTGGTAATATGAAAATAGTATCAATAATCGGAGCAAGACCGAATTTCATAAAATCGATAGCGGTATCAAGAGAGATAAGGAAAGAATTTGAAGAAATTTTGATACACACAGGCCAGCATTATGATTACGAGATGTCGGATTTATTCTTCGAGGAACTCCGGATACCCGAGCCGGACTACCACCTCGGTATAGGCTCAGGAATGCAAGGAGAACAGGTCGGAAAAATGCTCATTGCAATAGAGGCGGTTCTATTAAAAGAGGAACCAGATCTTGCGCTTGTGTACGGCGATACGAATTCCACACTGGGAGGCGCACTGGCAGCAGCAAAACATAACATACCGGTGGCTCATGTAGAGGCTGGTTTAAGAAGCTTTGACAGGAACATGCCAGAAGAGATCAATAGAGTTCTGACCGATCACATATCTAATCTATTGTTCTGTCCCACGCAGGTAACTGTTGATAACCTTGCAAAGGAGGGGATTACCGAAGGAGTATGTCTGGTAGGGGATGTGATGGCAGATACACTCGAATATAACAAAGAGATCGCAGAGAAGAGATCAAAGATACTGGAAGAGCTTGGTCTCCAGGATAAAGGATATCTGGTGGCAACAGTGCACAGGCAAAGTAATACGGATAACCGTGAGAACCTCAAGAATATTATTGGTGCCTTCTGCGAGCTTGACTGTCCAATCGTCTTTGCTGCACATCCGAGGACCGTTAAGTACATGAAGCAGTACGGGTTTTGTAAAAAATTGAGCAAAAACATCAGGTTGATAAAGCCCCCGGGATATATGGATATGCTTAAACTCATGTCTCACGCAAGGAAAATCCTGACTGATTCGGGCGGTATACAGAAAGAGGCTTATATGCTAAAGGTGCCGTGTATCACCTTGAGAGAGAATACAGAATGGGTTGAGACTGTTAGAGATGGATGGAATGTGCTTGTTGGACCAGACAGGGCAAGGATAATAAAAATGGCCCGTGAATTTGAGCCTGTGAGCAAGCAGGGGGATATTTTTGGCAGGGGTGCGGCTGAGAAGATCACAAGGTGCCTGAAAGAAGTTAAAGCAGGGTGATAATATGAGTATCTGAAAATTTGAGCTAAAATCATATAAAGTTAAACAATAGGAGAATTTCTATTGAAGGGGGATATGGGACTAATAGAAAACAGGCAGTAATATAGAGAACTGGGGAGGATGCATTCTGACTCTTAAAGGAAAAAAAATTCTGGTTACGGGCGGTGCCGGTTTTATCGGTACTACTCTGATCAGCAGGCTTATAGATAATAATGAAATTGTGATCTATGATACCTTACAGCGCAATTCATTGAAGGATACTGATCTTAACGGCCACTCAAATCTTGAGTTGATCCAGGGCGATATTCTGGATAAAGAAGGGCTGCAGCAGGCAATGGGCGACAGCGACACTGTAGTGCATATGGCAGCGATCGCCGGGGTTGACACGGTCATCAAGAGCCCGATAAAAACAATGACTATAAACCTCATAGGTACGCATAATGTACTGGAGGCAGCCAGGATATCAGACAATGTTGAAAAATTCGTATATTTCTCAACAAGTGAGGTCTTCGGTGCCCGCGCCTATAAAGTAGATGAGCTTCACGATACCGTGCAGGGTGCGGTTGGAGAAGCGCGCTGGACATATGCTGTGAGCAAACTGGCGGGAGAACATTTCGTGCACAGCTACTTCCATGAACTTGGCATACCTGCGATCATTGTACGGCCCTTCAACATATACGGACCGAGGCAGGTCGGGGAAGGTGCGGTACATATATTTGTAAAGCAGGCACTGATGGATGAGGACCTGACCATATACGGTGACGGCTCACAGATACGAGCCTGGTGCTACATAGACGATATTGTGGATGGACTGCTATTGTGTCTTGAAACGGATGGAGCCACCGGCAATGCCTTCAATATCGGGAATCCCACGAGCACGATCACCGTTTACAATCTTGCTAAACGAATTGTAGATCTAAGCAGATCAGGATCTAAAGTAAAGTTTAAAGAATCCAACTCTGTTGATATCGAAGTTCGCGTTCCGAACATAGAGAAAGCGAGAAAGATCCTGGGATATGAACCTAAGATCGACCTGGATGAGGGGTTATTGAGGACGATAGCATGGTACAGAGAGAAAATGAGAAAATAAGACTCAGTATGCCTGATATCGGCACGGAGGAGATATCAGCCGTAAGTGAAGTGATAGAATCCGGCTTCCTTGTGCAGGGAAAAAAAGTGGAGGAATTCGAAAGATCGGTGGCAGATTACGTGGGCACAAGGTATGCCATAGCAGTAAGCTCGGGTACAACAGCGCTGCACCTTGCCCTTGTGGCCCTTGGTATATCAAGCGGGGACGAGGTCATTGTGCCGGATTTCACTTTCCCTGCAACGGCCAACGTTGTAGTACATACAGGAGCCAGACCTGTTCTGACGGATATTGACCCTGACACTTTCAATATAGATACGAACCAGATAGAGGAAAAAATAACAGAGAGAACGAAAGCTATTATCCCTGTTCACCTCTTTGGGCAGCCCGCTGATATGGGGCCGGTTCTTGATATCGCAGATGAGCACGACCTGCGCATAGTAGAGGATGCAGCATGCGCCCTTGGTGCAAAGTACCATGGGGAGATGTGCGGGAGCATGGGCTCCGCAGGATGCTTCAGTTTCCATCCCAGGAAAGCAATAACAACCGGGGAGGGAGGAATGGTCACTACAGATGACGTGGAGATGGCTGAGAGGATAAGATTGTGGCGAAACCATGGGATCAAGAGCACCGGTGGAAAGTACAATTTTATTGTTCCCGGTTTTAATTACAGGATGACGGAGATGCAGGCAGCTTTAGGCATAGCCCAGATGAAGAAGCTTGATAAAATCATAGAAAAGAGGATAGCCCTGGCCATGATCTATGATGAACAGCTCAGTGATGCAGGTTGGCTCAGGACGCCCCGCATCATGAACGATGTGAGACATATTTACCAGTCCTATATCTTAAAGATCGATGAAAAAACCGACAGAGACAGGCTGATTAAAAAAATGAACGACGGCGGCATAGAGGTTAATATAGGAACTTACGCACTGCACATGCAGGAGTTTTTTAAAAATAATATTAGATCAGATAACCTTCCAAATTCAGAAAAAGCTTTTAATCAGTCAATGGCACTGCCTCTATATTCACAGATGCAAGCAGAATCGATAAACAGGGTCATAGAAATGCTTGGCTGTTAGGAATCCTTGCGTACGGGCGGTCGGATAAATGAAGAAATCTTTAACAGGCCATGGGATTAAAAATCCAGATCGAGCCAGGCGGTTGATTGAGCAGTCCATTGAGATGCTAAATCTTGATCTCAATGGACTTACTGTTTTTACAGAGGCTGCCAGCAATAACTATATTTTTACTCCGGTAATAGCTGCAATGGCTGGCGCCAGGGTTTATGCCGTAACCTCAGATTCGCATTACGGAGCGGCAAGTGAAGTCGAAGGGTATACGTATGGGTTTGCAGAATTTTGTGAGGTAAAGGATAAGATAGAAATATTCTTTGAGAAGAGGAAAGAGATCGTTAATCAGGCTAATATTGTAACTAACCTTGGTTTCGTAAGACCTGTTGATAGAAAACTCATTGAGATGATGAACGAGAGAGCTGTCATCCCTTACATGTGCGAGGCATGGGAATACAGGGAAGAGGATATCGATATTGACGCCTGTGTGCATAAAAATATTCCTGTAATGGCAACTGATGAGGACCATCCAGGATTAAGGGTTTTTGAGTTCTGCGGAGTTCTCTGCATCAAGATACTCCTTGAGCTTGAGATAGAGGTTTACAGAACTAAAATAGTGATCGCAAGCAGGGATAAATTTGGAAGGGTGATTGAGAGATACCTGAAGGCTGCTGGTGCTGAGGTTTATCTGGTCGAGGATCTAAAATCCCAAGAGGGCAGAAGGTACCTGGAGGACAGCGATGCATTAGTTGTAGCCGACTACAGGGACAATGCTGTTTTCGTTGGGGCTGAGAATGCACAGATATCTGCAAAAGAACTGGTCGGGCTATCCAGAAAGGTCTCTGTTATCCAGTTCGCAGGCGACGTGGACGTTGATGAGCTTGATAGATACGGCATCCTGCATTATCCTCTAAAAAGAACAGGCAGGCTCAGGATGGGTATGACTTTTGCCGATCTTGGTCCCAGACCGGTAATAGATCTTCACTGTGCGGGACTAAAAGTGGGAGAGGTAATGGCAAAAGCAAGGTTATGCGGTAAAAGTGTAGAAGAAACAAGAATATTAGCTCTTAAGCATTCGCCAGCACAGGATTTTAAATTTAAATATCCTGATGTTCAGAGCTTAACTTACTGTTAAAGAGTGGAGAGGTAGAGAATATGAGAATACTACATGCACCAGGGAATGTTTCAGGGCAGTCAAGTATCTTAGCAAAGGCGCAAAGAGAGCTTGGTGTAGAAGCTGATGTTCTGGTGTTTTATCAAAATAAATGTAATTATCAATGTGATATAAATTTATCACTGCCAGAGAAAATGACGGCGACTAAATGCTGTTTGTTAATATTTAATTTCGTAAGATGTTTTTTTAAGTATGATGTATTCCACTTCCATTTTGGTGGCAGCTTATTACCATTAAATCTTGATATGCCCATTCTTAAGCTGTTTGGGAAAAAAGTAGTTATGCATTACTGGGGAAGTGAAATAAGACAATCTAATATTGCTATAAACTATGTCTATTTTAAAACGCTTGATGAGCTGCAAAAAATCTATCCAGAAAAAGAAAACAAATATAAAATAGGAAAAATAAAAAGAATCGAAAAATATGCTGATTTTACAATAGCAGGTGATTATCCGTTATTACCGTATTCTCCCAAAAGTATCGTTATTAAGCAGGCCATCGATCTAACAAAGTTTCATTTTGTTGGATGTGAAAATAGGAATAAAAAAATAAAAATAGTTCATGCACCAACCCATCGGGAAAAAAAAGGTACAAAGTATGTTCTGGCCGCTATAGAGAGATTAAAGGAAGAAAAATACAATATTGATTTTATACTGATCGAAAACGAAACCAACGATTATGTATTAGAAGTATGCAAAAATGCTGATATTATTATTGATCAACTGGTATTAGAGTCGCACGGTATTTTTCCTGTTGAGACCATGGCCCTGGGAAAGCCTGTTCTATGCCGCATTGATGAAAAATTTTTAAAATATTATCCGGGGCTGCCAATTATAAGGACCGACCCGGATAATATTTATGAGAATCTCAAGCTGCTTATTGAGAACCCTGACCTGCGTAAAGAGATTGGAGAGAAGGGCAGGAAATATGTTGAAGAAGTACACGATTCTAAAAAAATCGCAAAGCAGTTGATTGATCTATACAGGAGTATTTGATAAAATTAAAAATGGCTCTCATACGATAAGAGAGACTTGGCATGTACAGCAGCATTCCTGATACTCTGATGCTGCTTTTCTTCTAATGCAAAAAGATTTTATTCTCTTTAACCCATTCTGCTGTTGTTTAATATATACTATTTTATATAATATATAACCTAACGTTCTTGCAGTTGCAAATAGAAATATTTTTATAGTATTGAGTCTTACCAAGGCTCTCTTGAGGAGTGTATAAATTATTGGTAAAGGAGGAGTGGAGACTATGAGTGAAAACTATATTAGATATCGTGGAGGGGTTGTAAACTATAAAACATTAATTCTACTTCTGATTTTAGTATTCTTTTTTATCAGTAAGGCATCTGCTGTTAGTTCTAACAGTAAGTTCGATGAGGATAACAATTCTCTTATTATCAAAGGCCCTGCAGCAGATAAGATATTGCTGACAATACAGCAAACTTCGGTCAGGCCTGACCTCGTTACAATGGAGGAGATTTTTAAGATCACAGCGCATGAGGATTATACTTTCCAAAAAAATAAGGATTTCAATGTTCGCTGGCAGAAATATAAGGGGAAAAATAATATAACCGGTTTAAAGTGGGAAATTCTCGAAGAAGTGGAATATAACGTCACTGCGCCTGACTACATAGATGTTGAAAAAAATAAGACGATCTCAAATATTCTAACATACACAAATATTACTGACACCTATGACGCCAAACCGTGGCGCCTGGACTGGGGAGAGCAACGTGCCAGGGATAAATGGAGCATAAAGAGTTCAGATGGAGATAGTACAATAGGTTTTGACAGATTCGAAGTAATTTCCACAGATCCGTTGAGTATAAAATTCTTATGGAACGTAACCGAGCGAACAGGAAGCCATCAAGAAGCTAAATACCGTGATGAGTGGAGACCGTTCTTACCTGATGGCAGAACAATTAATAAGAACCAGAGTTATGTTATCAAATTAACCCTGTATAAACAGGCTGAAACAGGGAGTTTTTCAATTAAAACAATTCCTATGTTCGCAGGGATAGAAGAAGATCGTTTTACCTGGTGGAACGGCTCATGGAACTATTATACAGATAATCCCATTCCCAACAGTGCAAGACCG
>Ga0209749_1002261_pt1 | contig 13379 bp, 14 predicted proteins | sample EPASupsiteSAE347_FD_187267 | JGI IMG/M metagenome (GOLD analysis project Ga0209749, IMG submission 187267) | Bioremediated contaminated groundwater from EPA Superfund site, New Mexico - Sample SAE3-47 (SPAdes) (version 2) | ecosystem: Environmental > Aquatic > Deep subsurface > Groundwater >... | reverse complement strand
GGGCTTCCCGTGGACTTGTCGGTGAACAGCACGGCAAGGGGTGCCTTCCCTGCCGAGGGACTGGCAGTGAACTGTGCAGCAAGGTCGCCGGTCACCGTAACGTACTGGTTCTTCGTTATATCGGAAGACCCGTACTCATTGGACACCGTCAGGATGACATTGTACGTGCCTGCAGCCCAGTAGGTGTGCACCGGGTTCTGTTCATTGGACCGCTGGCCATCGCCAAAGTCCCAGGTCCAGGCCGTGACCATGCCCTGCGACTGGTCGGTGAAACCGACTTTCAGGGGGACGCTGCCGGCAGTCGGGCTTGCCACGAATGCGGCCTTGGGCGCCATGCCGATGGTGATGTAGTCTTTCTTTACCGCCGTGCTGGTGCCGTAGGCATTCTTCACGGTCAGGGTGACGGTGTAGGTGCCGCGCTGGATGTACATGTGGCCGGGGTTCTGTTCGGTGGACGTGGATCCGTCACCGAAGTCCCAGAGCCACGTCATCGGCGTCGAACCCAGAGACGTGTCACGGAACTCCACCTTCGTGGGGATGGTGGAGAATGCATAGTGGGCATCGAACTGGGCAACGGGGGCCAGGCCCACCGTGATGAACCCGGACTGGGTCGCATCCGATGCAGCAGCCCCGGGAACGACCAGGGCCAAGAACAGGAATACCATTCCTGCATACCAGAAGAAAGGACATGATCTTATCATGATCACATCCAGTGATATTGCCAATCTGATATTTAAGTGCATCACCCGGATCGGGCAGCGTCGTCCTTCACGATGTCCCGGGCACACCCGGGCCGGTCGCCGCTCTCGCACGGGCACAGAGCCGCAAAACCCGGGGGTTGTGCCGGGGAAGAGGCGGGTTGCCGTAAGATCAGAGGATGTGGCCGGTGATGTCCCCGGTGATCACCCAGTCGCAGTACACGCAATGGAGCCCCCGGGGCTGGACCTCGAACCGGCTTTTGATCGGCTCGTTCGTGTTGGTGATGCAGCCGGGGTTCGGGCACCGGACCAGGCCCTCGACCACAGACGGGATCTCGACGCCTTTCTTCTCGAAAACCCTGAAGTTGCGGATGATGTTGATGGTGGCCCGGGGCGAGATTAAGGCGATCCGGTCCACCTCCTCCTTGGAGAGCTCGCGGTTGGCCAGCTTGACGATGTCCTTCTTATCCATGTTCCGGCTCGGGACGTTGGTGGCGATCGAGAGCGCCTCCTGCGTTGTACCGGTGATCCCGAGGATCTTGACCACGTTGAGCGCCCGGCCGCCGTCGATGTGGTCGATGACCGTCCCGTTCTTGATGCGCCGGACGAGGAGGCCCTGGTTCTCGTCGTTCTCTGCCCCCTTCATTGCATCACCTGCATCAGCATCGCCATCCGGACCGGGACGCCGTTATGGGACTGTTCGAAGTATTTTGCGTGGGGCGAGGCGTCCACCCGGGGGTCGATCTCGTCAACCCGGGGGAGCGGGTGGAGGACGATGAGGTTGTCTTTGGCCCCGGCAAGGAGTTCCGGCGAGATCCGGTAACTGGACGTCACGTTGAAGTACGAGGCCGAGTCGGGGAACCGCTCGCGCTGGATGCGTGTCACGTAGAGCACGTCCATGTCCCCTATGATCTCGTCGATGCTGTCGTGCGCGATGATCTCCATGCCCTTTTCGGCCAGCCGTTCCGCAAGGGTGGCGGGGAGTTCGAGCCCCGTCGGGCAGAGGGTATGCAGCCGGACATCGTAGAGTGAGAGGGCAGAGGCGAGGGAGTGGGCCGTCCTCCCGTACCGCAGGTCGCCGATCAGGGCCACGTCCGTGCCGTCGATGGGCATCGACTGGCGGATGGTGTACAGGTCGAGGAGGGTCTGCGAAGGGTGCTGGCCCGCCCCGTCGCCGGCATTGATGACCGGGACGGTGGAGAACTCCGCGGCGAGGCGTGCTGCCCCCTCCCTGGGATGGCGGATGACGATGGCGTCGGCGTACCCGCTGACCACGCGGATGGTGTCGGCGAGCGTCTCCCCCTTTGCCATGGAACAGGCCTCCATGCTCCCGACGGAGACAGAGGTGCCCCCGAGGCGGGCGATGGCGGACTCGAACGAGAGGCGGGTCCGGGTGCTGGGTTCGAAGAAGAGGACCGCCAGGATCTTCCCCTCAAGGGCGTGTGCGTCGAACTGTTTTTTGTCGATCTGCCCGGCATGGTCCAGCAGGCGGTCGATTGCGTCGCGGTCGAAGTCCCCTATCGAAATGATGTGCTGCACAAGGTCACCGTCCCGATATAAAAGAATGTATTCTGCTCATGCCTGAATTACCTATCTCTTCTGCGGGTGCCCGCAGGGCCCCTGCGACAGGAATGCTATTATCGAATCATTTCTCATGTTATATCAGCATCATTCAATCCTTGCGGGGAACAACCTTGGAACCCATACCAGTTGCACGGCCGTCAGTCGGCCAGGAAGAGATCGACGCCGTGGTCTCGGTCCTGAAATCCGGCATGCTTGCCTCGGGGGACCGCGTCGCCGAGCTCGAACGGACGTTTGCCGGTTATTGCGGTGCCGCTCATGCCGTGGCCATCAACAACGGGACTGCCGCGCTCCACGCGGCGCTGCTGGCCGCGGGGATCGGGCCCGGCGACGAGGTGATCGTGCCCCCGTTCACGTTCTTTGCCACGGCGTCGTCCGTCTTAATGTGCGGGGCTGCCCCGGTCTTCGCCGACGTGGACGAGCGGACGTATAACATCGATCCCGCCCGGATCGAGGCGTGCATCACCCCCCGCACGCGTGCGGTCATCGCGGTCCACCTCTTCGGCCAGCCCTTCGACATCGCCGCCGTGCAGGATATCTGCCGGCGCCACCGCCTCGTCCTGATCGAGGACGCCGCGCAGGCCCACGGGGCTCTCTATAAGGGGCAGCGGGTGGGATCTTTCGGCGACATGGCCTGCTTCTCGTTCTATGCAACGAAGAACATGATCACCGGCGAGGGTGGGATGGTGACCACCGGCGACCGTGCCCTGTACGACCGGCTGCGCCTGGTCACCAACCACGGCCAGAGCGAGAAGTACCGCCATACGTGCCTGGGCTACAACTACCGCATGACGGACATGGCTGCGGCGCTCGGGCTCGTGCAGCTGCAACGGCTGGAGACGTTCAATGCCCGGCGGAGGAAGAACGCCGCATACTACGATGCCCGCCTTTCGGTCCGGGGGCTTGTCACGCCGTTTGTCATGCCCGGGGTGGAGCCGGTCTTCCACCAGTACGTTGTCCGCCTTGCCGATGGGTTCCCCCTGGGGCGTGCGGAGTTCGCAGAGTACCTGAAGGGAAAGGGGATCGGAACCGCGATCCACTACCCGATCCCGCTCCACCGCCAGCCGGTCTTCGGCCTGAAGAACGATCCCGATCCGTGCCCTGTCTCCACGCGGCTGGCGGCATCGGTGCTGAGCCTGCCGGTCCACCCGCTGGTGGACGAAGGACAGCTGGCATATATCTGCGATACGATCAACCGGGTGAGCTGAGATGGATGTCGGTGTCATCGGGGTCGGGGCGATGGGGAGGAACCATGTCCGCGTCTACTCCGAGCTCAAGAATGTCAGGAACGTCGCGGTCTTCGACGTGAACACCGCTGCGGCAGCGGCAATCGGCGGCCAGCACGGGGCGGAGGTCTGCGCTTCCGTGGACGAGCTCCTGGCCCGTGTGGATGCCGTCAGCGTCTGCGTTCCCACGCCCCTCCACGCGGCCACGGTACGGCAGGTCTTTTCCGCAAGGAAGCATGTCTTCATTGAGAAGCCGATCGCCGCAACGGCACAGGAAGCCGTGGAACTGATGAAGTCCGCCCCCGCCGGGATCACGATCGGTGTCGGCCACATCGAACGCTTCAACCCGGTGATCGCCGAGATCAGGAAGATCGTGGAAAAGCCGCTCTACGTGGAGATGAAGCGCCACAACCCCGCGTCGGCCCGGGTGACCGGCAGCACCATCATCGAGGACCTGATGATCCACGACATCGACATCCTCCTGCACCTCTTCGGCAGGCCGTCTTCGATGCGCAGCGCCGGTACAATGGATGTCTGCAGCGTCCTGATGAAGTTCGGTACGGTTCCGGTCTACCTCTCGGCGAGCAGGAAGTCGTCCAAGAAGATCCGGATGATCTATATCGAGCAGGAGGACTGCACGATCGAGGGCGACTTCATGACGCAGGAAGTGACCATCTACCGTAAGCCGGGGCAGTACAGCTTCGAGGCCGAACGGTACGTGCAGGAGAACATCATCGAGAAGGTGATGGTGAACAAGGTCGAGCCGCTGAAAGTGGAGCTCGCGACGTTCGCCGACTGCGCCCGGGCGGGCCGGTCCTTCCCGATCACACCGGAACAGGCGATCGAGAACCTCCGGGTCTGCGAGGAGATCCAGGGCGGACTGGGTGTGCCATAGGATCATCCCGGCGGTGCAGATGCTGGCGGATATCATTGCAGAACGCGGCCCGATCCGGAAGATCGGGGTACTGGGCATGGGATACGTCGGGATTCCCGCAGCCGCACTCTTTGCCGATGCCCCGCAGTTTCTGAAGGTGTACGGGTTCCAGCGCGACTCGCCCTCGTCCGGGTACAAGATCGCGATGCTGAACCGGGGCGAGTGCCCGCTGAAAGGCGAGGAGCCGGGGCTCGATGAACTGGTGCAGAAGGTCGTCGCCGCAGGCAAGTTCGAATGCACGTCGGACTTCTCGAAGATCCGCGACCTCGACGCGGTCACCCTCTCGATCCAGACGCCGTTCCTGAACAAGGAGGACCTGCTGCCGGACTTCTCGGCGCTCTTCGAAGGGGTCCGGAACGTGGGCCGCGCGCTCTCGCCCGGCATGCTGGTGGTGCTCGAATCCACGATCACCCCGGGGACGACAACCGGTGTCGCCCGCGAGATCCTGGAGAAGGAGTCCGGCCTCGTTGCCGGGAAGGATTTTGCCCTCGCCCATGCCCCCGAGCGGGTGATGGTGGGCCGGCTTCTGCGGAACATAAGGGAGCACGACCGGTGCGTTGGCGGGATCGATGAGGCGAGCACGCGGCGGGCGGCCGAGCTCTACACCCCGGTCCTGACCACCGGGAAGGTGATCCCGATGACCGCGACCGCTGCCGAGGTGACGAAGACCGCCGAGAACACCTTCCGCGACCTCCAGATCGCGGCCATCAACGAACTCGCGCTCTACTGCGAGGCGATGGGGATCAACGTATACGACGTCAGGACCGGCATCGACAGCCTCAAGGGCGAGGGGATCACCCGGGCCATGCTCTGGCCGGGGGCCGGCGTGGGCGGCCACTGCCTTACGAAGGACACCTACCACCTCGAGCGGGGCGTGCAGGTGCTGGGCGCGGACCGGCTCGACTTCCCGGCCGGGGAACCCTCGCTCTATGTGCTGGCCCGGCGGATCAACGACTTCATGCCCCTGCATATGTTCACGCTGACGAAGGCCGGGCTGGAGCGGGCGGGAACGCCGCTTAAGGGAGCGAAGATTGCGCTTCTGGGGTGGTCCTTCCTCGCGAACTCCGACGATACCCGGAACACGCCGGCCGAGCCGTACCGCGACCTGCTGGTGAACGCAGGTGCATCCGTCTCCGTGCACGACCCGTACGTGGCGGAGTACCCGGGCGTGCCGATCGTCCCCTTCGTGGAAGAGGCTCTCGATGGCGCGGACGCCGTCGCGATCTTTGCCGGCCACCACCAGTACCGGGCTCTGACCCCGCCGGAGATCCGTGCAGCGTCCGGGAAAAAGCACCCGGTGATCGTGGACGGGCGCAACCTGATCGACCCGGATGCATTCATCCGGGCCGGGTTCGTCTACAAGGGGATCGGGCGCGGCGACAAGAACACGCACCCGATCGTAGACGCATAATCCAATCCTCTGTTTTATAGCCAGATCCCGTTACATCTCCTTAATATCCCAAAATCGATCAATAAACCGTATGGACATCCAGCTCCGCGACCGCTTCACCGCTCTCTGGCAGCAGTACTTCCCGGGTGCCGAACTCCCCCTGACCCTTGAATTCCGGACTGATGCCGGTACGGCAGAGAAGGTCCCGCCGCCTTCGGGCCACCGCTGTATCGTCTGCCAGATCGGCCGGGCCCGGAACGGGACGCCCCTTGCCTTCGACGCCCGCTCGATCACCTGCGGCGGCGGGCTCATGTTCACGGGATATGCCGATGAGCGCCCGCCCGGCTTCCGGTTCTTCCTCTCGCACGGTAAGGAGGGTGCATTCGATGGTGAGCGGTACAAGCAGACCCCGGAGATTGTCGATGCCTGGGAGAAGGCCTACGTCCCCTTCTCCTCGCAGGGGAAGGTGATGGTCTTTTCCCGCTGGGACCAGCTCGCGGAGCAGGACAATCCCGAAGTCGTGATCTTCTTTGCCCGTCCCGAAATCCTGAGCGGCCTCTTCACGCTCGCGAACTTCGACCAGTCCGATCCGCACGGGGTCATCTGCCCCATGGGTGCGGGGTGCAGTTCCATCGTCCACTGGCCATGGCTGGAGCAGCAGAAGGAGGACCCGAAGGCGGTGCTGGGGATGTTCGACCCGTCGGCCCGGCCCTGCGTGCCCCCCGATGTCCTGACCATGGCGTTCCCGATGAAGAAGTTCGCGAAGGTGATCGGGTACATGGAGGAGAGTTTCCTCGTCACGAAGACGTGGGATGATGTGAAGAAGAAGATGGAGCGGAGTGCGGCGGCGTACAGGAAGGCGTGACCGGGTTCGTGCCCGATCCGTCAGCGCCCGGAATTTTTCGCGATCACGACCGGGCCTGTTCTTGGCGACCCTGGCTCCCCGTGCCCGTGACCCCCGGCCGGAGAAGGCCGGCCTTTCGCAGGCCGGGATATCGGGGAGCTGCCCATTAAATTTCTGCCTTGGTATTTACTTTTATTTTATTTTTATTGCACTACTAAGATTTAATTATACCTAATTAAATATCTATTTATGTTATATAATTAAAGGTACCCGGGGAGACCCTCCGGGTCAGCCACGAGACGCGGGATTGCAGGAGTTCATCGGGTCAGGACACATCACCTCCCTTACCCGGCTCTCTGATTGGACGGCCTCCTGAGGTGAAACCATGACAAAGACAGAAAAGGATTTACCGGATATCGAGTGCACGCTGAACGTCAGAGTCCACGAGTACGGGGCGGTCTGCCTTCCCAGCCAGGAAGGATCGACCGGGTACCACTGGGTCCTCCCTGCGGTACCGAACTGCATCAACCGCACGGCCGACGGGTGGATCCCGGCCATCACCGTGCCCCCCGGAGTTGTCGGCACGCCCGGCTTCCACTACTTCGCATTCGTCGGTGTGACGCCGACGGCCACGTCCCCCAAGATGACCTTCTTCCTCACGCCGCCGGGGCGCGGGGCGGCACCGGTCCGGAAAGCGATCTGCACGGTCACGGTGACCAAGTAGGCGCACGGGCACCCCCCTTCCCCGCACTCTCACCATACGGGAGGGGGGATCCCCGCCTTTTTTCTTATCGGGATTGTAGTTCTTCTGACCGTTTCGGCCTGGATCGTGTTCATACCGCACTTCTGATAAAAGGGATTGGGCAAAAGACTGTTGAGATCCGATGAAGTACCGCAGTGTTCCGGAATGCCTGCGGGAACAGGGGAGGATAACCGGCATCCCGTCATTTGCTGTTACGACTGTTCTCTCTCATGCGAGTTCCGGCACGCTGTTCGCCCAGGCCTCGACGCGCTTCCGGATGGCGTCGTCTTCGTAGGATGAGATCGTGATCCGGTCCCGCGTAAGGCTCACGAAGTAGAGTTCCCCGGAAGGGTCGTGGCATGCGAGGGTGGCCGAGAAGAGGTCGGCATCCGGAAGGGACACCGCTCTTCCCCGGTGGGCCGCGATGTTGGCCATGTTCGTGATCATGGCGGCCCGGCCCATCTCGTACCCGTCCACGGAATCGTACACCTCCGAGCTCGTCCCGGCCTGCTTTCCTTTCGTGTCGAGGTAGGCGAACTTTGCCGTGTACCGCTCCCGGACTGCTTTCACCGGGGGATGGTGTTTCCTCGTGGTATGGTACGATGTGCACCCGAGCGGGTTTTCGATGACAAGCATCCGGATAATGGACGCGAATGTCCGGATATCAGCAATCGGGTGCTTCAGATGCCGCGATGCGCTGCGGGTGCCGGGGCGTGAACGGAACCGGGTCATGGGTGTCTCCTGTTAGTACGGGATGGAGCGGGCGGGCCAAATACCTGGTGGTCGTGCAGGGGGTCGCGTGGGTACAAATGGGGGGAGGGGTCGAAGCAGGGCACATTCCCGGATTATGGCCTGCTGCCGGGATCTTCTCCCGTGAACCCGGGGGATTTCAGGCACATTTACAGCAGGGGGATGGAGGGGCTGGTGCCAGCCCGGATCAATTTGTACCCATGCGACCCCCTGCAGCCCCTTCCGGATTTGGTGCAAGAACGTGGGGAATTTATCCCGGAGAATGGGGTGAATGCGGGAATTTTTGATGTAGGGGGTCGCGTGGGTACAAAATGTTTTTACGGTGATGAAAATGAGATTGTTACCGGAATTTCCTATTGACATATTACGATGCTCGCCGCCGCCCCGTAGGGCGCCCCGCGGCGGTCTCAAGGACGTTTTCAATCATGTGAATAGGTAAGTGAGTAGCGCAAAACCCGACGAGGCGTTTTGCGCGTATGGCCATCGCATTATTTTGACTTGGAATGGTGGTATTTTGAATGGTTGTAAGCTGAAAAGGTAAAAAAAGGCAAACTACTAATGACTTATATAACTAATTAACCACGAAACAATTGGGATTGCCATTGAAATGATTAAGTTAATTGTTATGTTTGTTGGCCAATCTGGCAATTTATTCACATGATCATAGTCATATTGGGTTTTTTGAAATTCTTCATTGTTGTTTTTTTCGGAATCTGACGAATGAAAAGATTTCAATGTGGAACCTAATTTGTCGAGATAATCTCTTTTTGCTTGTTGGTACTTTTTAATTACCATTAGCATAGGCCTTACGTATAACCATAACATTAGAATGATTATCACACAAATTAATGCAATTCCAACAGGGTCTCTCAAAAAGCCATTATAATCAATTTTTAGAAAATTAATATTCACTAGTCCTATAACCCAAACCACAGCGATTAAAAATAGAATTGAAATTTGGCAAATAATGAGATTGCATAAGTTAATGATCGAATCAAAACCTCCAATTTTCTTATAGATATCAATTTTTACAGGAATTTTTTCAAAAATTCGAAAAACTGTCGATGCTGTTCTTAATGTCAAAACCATAATATTTCCTAGAATAAAGCACACAATCAACCAGAAAACTAAATAGCTAATTGCCATTAGCGAATTAAATCCGATTTGCTCAAAAAATAAATTTTTATGTAAACCGAGTACCAGAAGCGAGTAGAGGCAGAGGTATACAAATGCGAATATGATCCCGTTAGCTGTAGCACGATGGATTTTTTTATTCAAAAAGGGAATATCTCGGAAATCGTAAATCCTATCCTTAATTATCCAACTTTCAAATAAATGGCCGGCCCGGCTTTTTTTGTATTCTTCGCTCAAATTTAAAGGCAATTCAGAAAGATTCAAAGACCGATGAAATTGTTCATTAAAAATATAGAACACATAAATTAGGATCCCAATAAGAATGAATAAAACAATAAACGGAAAATCTCTGAAAATTGAATAGGATCCGATCTGACTAAATTGAATAAAAAGGAAAGGAGAAATTGAAATTAATAACAAAAAATACGCATCAATAAGTCTGTTTTTAAAAGGTAAAAATTCCATTTTGAACCACCAGGATAAAAATTGTTCAAAAATTGGAACAGTTTCTTTTAACTTTTCGTTTTGGGAGAGATATTTCAAGCGATTCTGTTCTTTCTCATCATATATCGAATCCGTTGGTTTTTTAAGAAAAATTGAAAGTATAAAAGGACGGTGACAACGGAGACATTTTATATCAATATCATCTCTTTTCCGCACTAATACTCCTCGTTTTTCAAAAAAATCAAACAATTTATCTGTATAATGTGATCCGTAGGTGCTTCTATTATCATCTATTGGAGGAAACGGAAACAATATACCCTCTTTTTCAATTTCCACTAAGTTGGCCGTATCACAAAATGGACACTGAATAACCTCGGTTATTCTTTCGTTAGTCATGACGATAAGTTAGAATAAGATTTTTAAATATTTGGTATTTTGGTAGTATGTTGTAACATCTAGTGATATGAGAGAGAGGTGAATTTTACACGCGTTATATTTTTTATTTCCTCGCGATCGTCACGTACCCCGAGTGGCACACGGAGGTAGACGGCCGGGTCCCCCGCTTGGACCGGGTCATCTCCCGCTCGATCAGCTCGTGGGTGTGGACTTCCACAAACCGTTCCGCCGCAGCATCGACCACGATCGCCATCTGTTCGAGGAACGGCGTATAGCAGGCAAGGTAGCCCCCGGCCCGGAGCAGGGAGAAGGCATGGGCCACGTGTTCGGTCTCGACCTGCATGTCCAGGTGCACGACATCGTAGGTGCCTTCCGCAGCAAGGAAATCTGCTGCTATGGCCTCGATGTTGGTGAGCTTTGCGTCCGCGAAGTTCTTCTGCGCCAGGGCCGAGAACTCGGGCCGGACCTCATAGGTCTTCACGCTTCTTGCCACGCCGGCAAAGTAGATGGCGGCGATCCCGCTGCCGGTGCCGGCGTCCAGCACATCGTCGTTGTGGTTCATGCCGGTGTAGGCGATGACAAGGCCGATGTCCTTCGGGAGCATCGGGGCGCCGGAACGTTTCCCGTGCGTGAAGAAGTCGGTGGGCCGGGGGATCCGGATCGTGAACTCCGCACCGCTGTGCGTAAGAATCGTATCGCCGGAGTTCTTCCCGACAATCGCGGCAAGGTCCAGCTGGCCCTTATCCGTGCCGAGCGTGCCCGGTCCCGCCTTGATGTAAAATTCCCGTCCCGCTCCCACGAGCAGGACGCGGTCGCCCTGCCCGATCATTGGGCGAGCTTCATGATGGCTTCGGCAATGTCGCCCTTCGATGCAACGAGGGCGGCCTTCGCCTTCTCTTCCGATACATTGGCCTGCGAGGCCACCATCGTGACGTCCTCGGCCGGGATCTCCGGTGCGGCCTCCTCGAACCGGGGCGTGCCGGCGATCTGGTACGAGGTCGAGCCCTGCATGGTCATGACCGTGACCTCCGCTGCATCGAAGACCCAGTTGCCCTTCGGCGTCTTGATCACGATACTCTCTACGTCTTCAATCTGCTCGACATTCATGCCGAGCTTCTTCATCATCGCCTTCATCTGGCGCGGATTGATGTTTCCCGGAAGCATCCTTCTCACTACCCTGCCGTACTTTTACGGCTGCCCCGTACTTAAATGCAAGCATCTCCCTGCCGGAGAGCATCGCGGCCCCGCAGGCAATCACCCGGTCGCCGGCAGCCACGACCATCACATCGTCGCCCGCCCGGATCTGGGGGTCGGCGGCGACAATGTGTTTCGCAAACGCATTCCTGCCCTTGGCCACGAACTCCGCCACGTCCTCCCGGACCGCGACCCGGTAGGCCGGCGCGGGGAGGGCCTCGCGGAGCCGGTACGCTCCCTCGATCCCGAGCGTCAGCCGGCCATCCGAGGCCCGGACCGTGGCGAGCCGCACCCCGTTGTACAGCACCTGCCGGATCCTGCCCGTGGTTGAGAGGATGAACGTGCACCCTTCTGGGAAGAGGGCCGTGCCGCAGTTCCCGCCGAACTGGTAGTCAGCGATGACCTGGACCCGCCGCAGCGAACTGTTCTCCGAGTATCCGGTTGACACGTATGACAAACTCCTCTTCCGCTGGTCTGGGGATATATGCGCCCGCCGCTATCTTATGTCCTCCGCCCCCGCCCCCGTACTCCGCGGAGGCGTCCGCGAGGGCCTTCTGGAGGTCGATGCCCTGCCCCACCACCCTCTCGGTGGTCCGCATCGAGACCTTGGTCAGGTTCCGGTCCTCGGGCACCTCGCACATGATCAGGATCGGCTTGTCCGGGTTCAGTTTCGAGAGGGCCATACCAGCCCCGATGCCGACAATCGTGTCCGGGTACTTCCCGCCCACGTGGAGGTACTGGAGGTTCTCCAGTTCCTTCACGCCCTTATCCACGATATACTGGAGAAGTTCCCGGAGGATTGCCCGGTGGTTGTTGAGCATGTGCTCGGCGTCGCGGTAGGCCTGCCCCCGGTCGCCCCGGAGGATCGCCCCGCCCACCTGCGGCTTCGACCAGCGCCCGCAGGCATTCAGGAGGGTGGCGTACTCCTGGGCATTACGGAGCGGGGTCCGCGGGATCTCGCGGGGGAAGCAGTAGGACTCCATGAAGAGCCGGTCCGTCTTCTCGCCGTTTGCCATCAGCTGCTGGGCAAGGGCCGAGATGACCGTGCGCCGGTCCTCCTCGGGAAGTTCCTCCCAGACGTACCAGCGCCCGTCCGGGGCCTGCTGCCGGATCCCAAGCCGCTTTAAGAACTGCCGGGCACCTTCCGGGTTGTTGCTGATCCCCCTGATGAACGGGTCGTCGTTGTAAGCGAGCGAGAGGTGGACCGGGCGGGTGGCCGTGCCATAACAGTTCAGGTCTTTCTTCTTCACCAGGACCGAGCCGTGCCGCACCCCGTCCTCCACGATGTCGCGGGCAGGGCCGACCAGGCCGCACTTCTCCCGGGCCATCATGTCCCCGACATTGCCGATCACGGCGAGCTGGGCGAGGTCGATGTTCTTGTCGTCCAGCTCCTTTGCGACAAGGTACGAGACGCCGGCAGCGCTCATCCGGGTGTGGCCGTACGGCAGGCAGTTCACCTGCCGGTACTCCCGCCCGGCAGGCTGGCTGACGTGGTGGTCGATGATGAGGACGTCCTTTTCCAGAAGCCCCCGCTCCTGCATCAGGTTCTGCTGGCCGGCCCCGAGGTCCGTGAAGAGCTTGAGGGACGGATCGTCCGGCACCTGCGGCATGGTCAGCGGTTCGAGCTGGCGCACAAAAACGGATTTGACCGCTATCCCCCGCCGTGCGATTGCCTGCGACAGGATCGCTTCGCAGCTGATTCCGTCGGCATCGATGTGGGAGATGATGGTGATCTCCGGTGCTGCGGCGATCTGTTCGGCGGCCGCACGCACATCATCTGAGAAACCCATTGTCTAATATTTAGGGACTGCCTACAGATGAATTGTACTTTCATGACCCAACCTGCGCCATCCGGCCCCTCCGGGCAATGGCTGATTGCGCCCGAGCGGATGCGCTGCGTGGACACGAACGCGATGGCGCTCGGCGTCACCGAGCTCCAGCTGATGGAGAGCGCCGGGCGGGGCCTTGCCGAGCAGGTGCTCGCCGACCACCCTGCCCGCGTCCTCATCCTCTGCGGGAAAGGGAACAACGGCGGGGATGGGATGG
>Ga0209749_1002259_pt1 | contig 13381 bp, 8 predicted proteins | sample EPASupsiteSAE347_FD_187267 | JGI IMG/M metagenome (GOLD analysis project Ga0209749, IMG submission 187267) | Bioremediated contaminated groundwater from EPA Superfund site, New Mexico - Sample SAE3-47 (SPAdes) (version 2) | ecosystem: Environmental > Aquatic > Deep subsurface > Groundwater >... | reverse complement strand
TTCCCATGCCCGCGCTCCAGTTATGGGGTTCCCGCGGATGCCCGTTCGGATGCATCTTCTGTGTCTGGCCCCAGGTTATGTACCGAAGCCGAACCTATCGGATCAGGTCACCACAAAGCATCGTCGACGAGATCGAGCAGGAGTGCGGAAGGTTTCCCTACCGATCGCTCTATTTTGACGACGACACCTTCAACATCGGAAAGGAGCGGATGCTGGAATTCTGCGCCGAACTGACCCGGAGGAACATCAGCCTCCCATGGGCAATAATGGCCCGAGCGGATACATCAGACCGGGAAACTCTTTTGGCCATGCGGAAGGCGGGACTCGCCTCAGCAAAATTCGGTCTTGAGTCGGCATCCCAGGCTTTGGTGGATCGCGCCCACAAGAACCTTGACCTGGAGACGGCATTTGACCGGATCAAATATGCCAGGTCCCTGGGAATCAAAACCCACCTGACCTTCACGTTCGGCCTTCCCGGAGAAACCACGGCCACCATCAAGAAAACGGTCGATACGGCGCTGGAGCTCGACCCTGAATCTGTCCAGTTCTCGATCCTCACCCCATTCCCGGGTTCCGAGTTGTTCGCCGATCTGTATCGGGAGAAGCGTCTGACCAGCCTGGATTTTGCCGATTATGACGGGTATACAAAGGCGGTCTTCCGAAGCGACACGCTTTCCCCTGCGGTTCTGGAAAAGGCTTGCCGGTTCGCTAATCTGAAGTGGGGGAAACACATTCTCAAAAGGGCACTTTTCCACGATCCGATCGGCCTTCTGGCCAAAGCATTGCGGAAACCCGCCAAGTTACTGGGATTCCTTGTCCGCGCCCTTCGTCGGAATTCTTGATCGGCGGGAATGAAGAAATCCCCGGGAATCCGTTACCTCATTTCCTTTTCTAGCTCGCCGTCCCCGGAGATCTTTCCACCACTTGGGAAGTTTCTCGATAGCTCGAATTTCAAGATCAACACGTAAACAAGAAGATATCCGACAATCCCGGCCACTGCTGGAACAATCCTCCTAGATAGAATCGAACATGCCAGCAGGGAACCGGCCAGAGGCGTAATGCCCGACCGTAAAAACCGTGAGATCCATGGCCGTGAAACCGTGACGTTCATCGCCAGAAGGAAATATAGGATGGTGATCGCCGCAGAGGTGATTCCTGCTCCAAGAGCCCCAAATCGAGGGATCAGAAAGAGATTCCCAATGATGCTCGATACTGCCAAGGTTCCCAGGAAGGCGGGATCGAGCCATTGTTTTTCCAGGATCACAAGCAGTCCTGAATGAATCATGCCGTAGGCAACCCCAAACACAAAAAAGGCGCTTGTCGCGAGAACCGGAAGCGCCTCGGGAATCTCCTTGCGAACCGCAATATAGATGAGGGTTTCCGGAAAGAAAAAGCAGACGCACATGAACGGGATGATTACCCGGGGAGTGATCCATAAGGCATAGCCGATCATTTTTTGCAGAGCTTCCTCACTTGTTTTGAATGCCTTGGTGAGATGAGGAATCGCCACCGAAGTACATGCGTCGACCAGGATCAGGCCAAGATCCGTGATTTTCTTGATGATGGCAAGAATCCCAGCCTCGCTGTCCCCACGAAAGAAAGAGACCAGCAACATGTCGAACTGGTAGTACAACATGTGGCAGGTCCCGGAAAGCATCAGCGGCAAACCCATGGACCAGATTTCCCTGGTCGTTCCCCAATCAAATACCGGTTGCAGAGGCAACGAAGAGCGCTTGACGTAAAAGAATGTTAAAATCGCGAACAGCGTATAAGACGATAGCATGATCCACAAGATTGCCCCGATGGTGATGGAACTCCCAAGACCAACCATCAACGTCAGATTCCAAACAGCTTGGATGGAATCCAACCATGCCACGGGCTTGAACAGCTCTTGACTGAAAAGCAGGGCGTTGAGAGTAAGTCGGGTGTTGACAAAGAAAACCGAGGCCATGAAATATGGGACCCAGTCCCGTACAATCGTCGAATGCGGCGTGAAAGGAAGAACCAGGATAACTCCCAGCGTGACCAGGAGGCTCAAAGACCATCGCAACAGGAGCCCGTTGAAAACAAGGATTCCGGTTCGTTCCGGGTTTTTTCGGATCTTCGTTACCAGAATTTTGTTTACGCCGAATTCCGTGACCTGAATACCGATATTGAAATAGCTTAGGATCGTAAACAGGGAACCGATGTCAACCAGGGAAAGCCATTGCATCAAGATGAAAAACGTGAGAAAGTTGACCCCTTTGGAAAAGTAACTTCCGGCCAGAAGGGTAGATATCTGCGCGAGGAGGTGCCTGATATCCATCGTTTGTTTCGCTTCGTCTATTCCTTTTCTCGGCTTCAATAAGTATTCCGACGAATCCGACCGGCTGTTCCAAAATTATCCGACCAGTCACCGGAGCGAAGTGACATAAGTTGGGAAGGAATACCATAGTGGTCGGATTACGTCAATTAGGGGGCCAAAGAATTTCGGCATCCGCAAAAAAGCCGCCCTAACGGACGGCTCTTTTATCAGTAAATTTCCCCCACCGGATTAGTGCTGTGAGCGCCAAACCCGTTTGGTATACTAATATCGGTTAATACGAATCAATATCTGTAATGGTCGGGTTTATAGGGTCCTTCAGTCGGAATTCCGATGTATTTCGATTGTTCGGGAGTAAGTTCGGTTAATTTCACGCCGAGTTTTTCCAGATGGAGTCTCGCGACTTCTTCATCCAGTTTCTTGGTCAGAGTGAAAACTCCGACTTCATGCTTGTTTGTCCAAAGATCGATCTGAGCGAGCGTCTGATTCGTAAATGAGGTGCTCATCACGAAGCTGGGATGGCCTCTGGCGCATCCTAGGTTTACAAGCCTGCCTTCGGCCAGAACGTAAACGCTGTGACCATCCGGGAAAGTATAACGATCGACTTGAGGTTTAATATTGACTTTTTTAATTCCGGGCCATCTTTCGAGTTCAGCCATCTGTATTTCATTGTCAAAATGACCAATATTGCAAACAATTGCCTGGTCTTTCATCTTGGCCAAATGGGCCGCGGTGATTACATCACGGTTTCCCGTCGCGGTTACATAAATATCCGCGGAACCCATGGTATCTTCGATTCGCTGCACCGTGTAACCGGCCATCGCGGCTTGCAATGCGCAGATCGGATCGATTTCCGTAATCACGACTCGTGCGCCGAAGTTTCTTAAGCTTTGAGCCGATCCTTTGCCGACATCGCCATATCCGCAAACCACGGCAATTTTTCCGGCTACCATGACGTCGGTAGCGCGTTTAATTCCATCGACAAGGCTCTCGCGGCAACCGTAAAGGTTGTCGAATTTGGATTTGGTAACGGAATCATTAACATTGATCGCGGGAAACAAAAGTTGCTTTTCTTCCATCATCTTGTACAAGCGATGAACTCCGGTAGTCGTTTCCTCGCTGACACCGCGAATATGGGGAACCATGGAATGCCACTTCCGAGGCTCCTGCTTCAACGTTTTCTTAAGAATTTCTAGCATCTGTTTTTCGTCTTCGCCACCGACTTGACGATCCAGAGTGGTTGGGTCTTTTTCCGCTTGATATCCCAAATGCACCATCAGCGTGGCGTCGCCGCCATCATCGACAATTAGTGTCGGACCTTGGCCGTCGGGCCAAGTCAGCGCTTCATTAGTGCACCACCAATATTCCTCCAAGGTCTCGCCTTTCCAAGCGAAAACCGGAACTCCTTTTTTCGCGACGGCGGCGGCGGCGGAATCTTGAGTAGAGAAAATATTACAACTGCACCAGCGAACGTCGGCACCAAGCTCGGTCAACGTTTCAATCAATACCGCCGTTTGAACGGTCATATGAAGCGAACCGGCTATTCGCGATCCGCGAAGAGGCTTCTTCTGCCCATATTTTTCCCTCAACGCCATTAAACCGGGCATTTCGTGCTCGGCAATTTCGATTTCTTTTCTGCCAAGTTTCCATAGCTCGATGTCTTTAACCTTGTATTGAAGCCTATCAACCTTGGTTTTAGTCACTCGCTCTTTCTCCATTTCGGTCTGATGAGTCTTAGGCATGGCAACTCCTCATTGTTCATGTAAATCTCCGCCTCGCAAGGGCATCATAAAAGCACTTTCATATCGGCGGGTTGTTAATCTTCGCATGTTTTGCCGACTTTGTCAAAGCTTTTCGACACATCTTTGTTTCGCGGATATCGCTAAAGACCGAACTGCCGGCTTTTGGCAACAACCGGCCAATATCGCTCAAACGGCTCAAAGAACGTATGAATTCCTCAAAAAAATACCAATCCTGCATGGGCGGGAGATCAGAAAATGTGTGTAATTTCAATCGCGATTTTAGGAAATGAGTTTTTTTGTTGACACGACGGGAGGTTCTTTGTTAGGGTTGACTGCGGTTCTCAGGCATCAAAACCATGGGCATGGTTCTTGATGTCAAAGAGAAAACTTTTAGAAGAGAGAATAATGAGAAATCGTCGGGTTCTTGCTGTTTTGTTTTTCCTTTTCATCTGCGCAACCGGGTTTGTCCTGGCGCAGCCAAGCCCGGCCATCGGTCAGGTTACGATCATACCTGCTTTTCCGCCTGAATACACCGTATTAGACAAGATTCCGGCGGGGAGCCTTGGGACGACTTGGCAATTTTCGGAATTCGGCTTTCCGCCCGTTATCGCCTCCAGGTCGGAGATAATTTCCCCGTTTGATGGTTCCGTTGCTCTCATGCATTATGTTTATGTTCCTTCGTATCACGGTTTTACCGGCCTGTCCCGGAAATACCAGCTTGAAAAAAATTACCCGCCGGGTTCAAAGGTTGCGTTTTTCTTGATGCTCGTGTTGCAGGCAACGGGTAATGTTGAGTCAACTGTTTGGGTAACTTTTTTCAGCGGGCAAAGAGAAGTGGGAAGACTCACCGCCGGATATTCCGACATGGACAACCCTTGGGATCTTGTTCTTGCGCGCAATCACGCCGGATTGATTCAATTCGACACAAGCGGACTTACGGAGTCCTTTGACAGCTTCAATATTGAATTGTGGAATGTCAGCTGGGGAGCTCAAAGCGGTGCAATTCTAGACGAAGTAAGGTTCCTTGCCGGCGGAGAAAATGTCGACCTGAAATTTACGGTTTCATCCCCTTTTTTGCTGATCGGGAAAGATGAGCAGTCTTCGGGAGTTTTGTTGAAAGCTGTCACCTCCGCCCCTGGAACGGTCAATTTCAAAGTCGGCAACACTCTCCTGGAATCGGTTCCGACGAGTCTAATAGACGGCCAAAACATCGCTGAAATGATCTGGTGGGGAGGGGACAACACCGGAAAGCTTTTGGAAGACGGTGTTCATGACCTCACCGCAAGCGTAGGGGGGCAGTCCCTAACCCATAGCATCAATATCAAGCGGATTCCCTCACTCTTGATTACCTTCGCCATCCCCTCCAGCGGCTTCGGCAAGGATCCTACGGCTTCCATTCTCCCGCCTCCGCCGGATTGTTTTAATTGCTTGACCGACTTTACTGATGAAATGAGCAAGAAGCAACCGGGTTACGTTTCGGGTGTTCTTGTTGGTGACCCGGTAAATGCCGTTTCAGGAAACTATTCGCTTCCGGTAATCGATCTCAGGCTTAAATCGAGAATCCCCCTTGTTCTTTCAAGGGTTTACAATTCGCTGGACAAGACATCAGGCCCCTTCGGGCGTGGCTGGTCAAGTCTGTATTTCACGAGACTCGAGAATACCTCCGCGACACCCAGCTTGAAACTGTCGGACGGCTCAAAGGTTCTCTTTGAGAAACAAGGCGATGTTTTCGTTTCTGATCCCGCATATGGCCTTCGGCTTTCTTTTTCCGACTCGACGAATTTCTGGGTTGTTACAAACTCTCAAGGCAGTGAATGGCATTTCGACAACATCGGAAAAATCATCCGCATGGCGAGCGCATGCTGTGGCAGAGGCGCAGCTGACGCGCTATTGTTTGAATACGATTCAAGAGGGTATTTAAGTAAGGTCGGCAACCCCGAAGGTCAGTTTTTCAACATTGCCAACGATTCCAACGGACGAATTACCTCCGTCACCGATTCAGCGGGAAGAATCGTATCTTACGGCTACGACAATGAAGGCAATCTGATTTCGTGTAACGATCCGATCAATCGATCTACAATTTACTCATATGCAAGCCAGAGTTTTCTTACTGCGGTAACTTCACCGGGCTCACGAACTGTCTCAATCGAGTATAAGGATCTCAGAGCGACAAAAATTACTTTTCCCGACGGCAGATTTTCCACTTTCCTTTGGGACATTGATGGGAAGACCACAAAGCTTACCGACCCGAAGGGCGTCGAGCAGGTTTACCAATTCGATGATTCCTGGAATCTGAAAAAGTTCAGCAATCCGGGGACGCAAAATGAGAAAGACTTTGAGATAACGGGATCCTTTGTTACCGGCTTCCGGAACCCGGTTGGTTCCACCAGAAGCTATGGTTACGATGCGAAGGGGTTGTTGACTTCGATTACCGATTCCTTTGGAAATGTTTGGAATTACGAATACCATCCGGAGTTCCGGAAGCTGACAAAAAAAACCGATCCGCTTGGTCGTGTATGGTCCTATTCCTGGTGCCCTAAAGGAAATTTGGTTTCAATTACGAATCCAATGGGCGGAAAAACGACTTTCGAGTATGACCAATGGAATAACGTGATTTCCAAGACCGATCCGCTTGGTCGCATCGAAAGAGATGAATTTGACGCCGACGGAAATCGGATTCTCCGGCACATTGACCCGGCTGGCGGTGTTTCTTCGTTTTCTTACGACACGAGAGGCAATTTGCTTTCCGTTTCCGATCAACTGGGAAGGATCGTTCGTTTCGAATACGACCTTCGTGACAGGTTGATAAAAACGATTAACTCCGATAACAGCTTTATTGTTCATGAATATGATATTGAAGGCCGCTTGGTTGCGAAGGTCGACAATTTCGGTCGTCGCTCCGAGTTTGGCTATGACATCAACGGTCGCCTGGTTTCAACAAAAAATCCGAACGGTGCGGTTTTTTCTCGGGAATTTGACGAGAATGGGCATGTCGTATCCCAAACCGATCCGCTCGGGCAACAAACAAAGTTGAATTACAGTACACTCGGCTATCTGACATCTGTTGAATTTCCGGATTTTTCCACCAAATCCTTTGATTACGATAGCAGCGGTCGGCTGATTTCCGCGACAAACGAGGTCTTGGCAAAGACCAGTGTTGAATACGATCTCGAAGGCAGACGGACCGGTTTGATCGACCCGCACGGCAATCGCAGTGAAATGGTTTATGACCCGGTTGGTAGGCTCATCAAAACAATAAATCCAAATGGTCGGACCTTCTCGTTTTTTTATGACCCACTGGATCGTTTGATAAAGGTGGAGCGGCCTGACGGCACTGAAGTCCAAAATGAGTATGACGCGGTTGGGAACCTGATCAAGACCACGGATCCCCAAGGTGCAACATGGTCCTGGCGATACGACGACTTGAACCGCACGGTAAAGACAATTCTTCCCAATGGCGCTGCTTCCGATTTTTCGTATGACCCGGCCGGTCAGCTTGTCGGGGCAACAGACCCATTGGGAAGAACGGTTAAGAATTATTACGATTCCGCGGGCCGTCTCTCTTCCCACGTTGATTCGATCGGCGGGCTCTGGAAATACGATTACGATTCGGTTGGCAGGTTGATTTCCAAGACCGACCCCATGGGTGCAATTGCCTCTTTTGATTATGACCTTACCAATAACTTGATCAAGACCACTGATCCCCTGGGAAATGTCGGCAGATTCGAATATGATATCGCCGGTCGCCGCATAGCCGCCGTCGACCCATTGGGGAAACGAAGCATCTTTTCATACGACAATAGAAATCGAGTAGTTTTCTTATCTGACCCTGAAGCAAGAAGGTTTTCATACTCTTATGACCCTGCAGGCAGGCCGATAAGCATTACCGAAGGCGCCGATCGCGTCTGGCAAAGGAATTTTGATTTGACGGATCGTATCGTATCCGCGAACGACCCGATGGGCAATTCAAAATTCTATAAATATGACGGCGTGGGCAATCTTTTGTTGCTAACGAATGCCCGGGGTAATCCGACACGTTTTGAATACGATTCCATGAATCGTGTTTCCCTGATTGAATATTGCGACGGTTCTGTCGCCACTTTTGCTTACGATCTTTCAGGCAGGGAAATTTCGCGTTCGGGCTCTTCCGGTTCCGTGGCGAAAACCTGGAACCCGCTGGGTCGGGTTTTGTCCGAGACCTTTGGCCCCTGGGGAAAATCCTGGCGTCATGAATACAATCTGGTCGGCAACAGAGTCAGATCCGTTTCACCGGAAGGGGACGTTCTCAAATATTATTACGACGACGCCGATCGTCTGACAAAACTCGAGGTTTCCGGCGGGAATTTGTCGTTTGCCTATGACGGTGTTGGCCGATTGCTTGAAATGAAGAGACCCGGGGGGATCTCGAAGTATACCTATGACAAGGCCGGGCGGTTGCTGACTCTTTCACACTCCAAGGCGGATGGGAAATACGTTCTTGCCTCCCGGAAATATTCTTACGATGCGGCCGGAAGGTGTTTCTCCGTTGTTGATGAGGATCGCGAGGAAACCAAGTATTTTTATGACGGAGCGGGTTGGCTTACGAGTGTTTTATACCCTGGTAAAATCAAGGTTTCTTATGAATACAACGGAGCGGGTGATCGTGTAAAAGAGGTCACGGGCAAAAGGCCGGTTCTTCTTTTCTCATATGACGACGCGGGAAGAATGATCAAACGGGGTAATGACCGTTTTGAGTATGACGGTGACGGAAACCTGGCCAAGTCAATCGAAGATGGTCTTGAAACGCTTTATCACTGGTCGTCCGACAACAAGTTGCTCAAGGTTGAGCGTGAAATCCCCTGTAAATTGCATTCTTTCAAGGGCTGTCGGAAATGTAAAAAGACATTTCAGGTCAGTGAGGAATACGGCTACCTGCCCGAAGATTGGAGAAGAGTCACCAGAAAAACCGACGGTCATACCTTCGTCTCCGTTTACGACCGCAACGACGAAAGCCATGAATATCTGTTGACGCCTAAGGCTTTGCACCGAGATTGGAAGTTTGGTCCCTTCTGTTGGAAACCCAAACTCCCACAACTACTTCCTCTCCGTGAATTCGTGGGCGGGCCCGGAACGGATGACCTTGTCGCAACCAGATATCACGGAAAAGATTTGTGGCATCTGACCGATGGCTTCGGTTCCACCATTGCTCTTGCTAACCGGAGCGGAAGAATTGTCGCCCGAATGAATTACGATGTATGGGGAAACCTGCGTTGGCCGGAAAAGCCGCACCATGGCCTCCCTCCCTGCAAGGAAGGCGATGTCGATGACTACCTCGACCGCTTCGAATACGGCCGTAGCTTTGAGAACTTCGGGTTTGATCCATGGCATTTCGGCAGACATTATGCTTCGAACCTGACGCCCTATCTTTTTGCCGGAAGGCATTACAGCCCGGTGACGGGGCTTTCCTTCAACAGGAACCGCTATTACGGCCCGTCGGCCGGAAGGTTCATTTCCGCCGACCCGATCGGCTTTTCCGGCGGTTCCAATTTGTGGGCTTATGCCGGCAACAGCCCCGGCAATTTCGTCGATTCGTTTGGTTTGATGACTACGGATGAGTTGGCGGCCCTGAATAGAACTGTAGGCTGGAACTCAGGCGCGTTTGAAGACACTATCGGTTGGAACTCAGGCGCGTTTGAAGATACTATCGGTTGGAACTCCGAAGCGTTTGGAGACACCGTTAACTGGAACTCCGAGGCATTTGATAGAACTATTCGTTTGGATTTAGACAAATTGTGGGAAACCACCAGGTTGAACCTGGAGGCTTTTCACAGAACGGTTGACCTCGATATTCCTGCATTGAATCAAACACTCGGACTTACTCCTTGGATAATGCCGGTTTTCGACATGAGCATGGCAGTTCAGGAATGTCGCCCAAGAAAGCGAAAACCGATCATGCTCGCTCAAACTTTTGATCCACTGCTCCTTAATACCGATGTTGGTACAGGCGAATATTTGACCCTGGAGGAATTAGCTGACGAATTTGAAAGACAACAGGCATTGGAAGAGTATTATAATAAAGTAGAAGGTATATATGACATAAGTCAAAGCGAGGATTTGTTTCTCGAAGATGCCAAAAGTGGCGTATTAATGTTTCTGTTCGGTGGACTAAGCGAAGGGGAAAAGGAGCTTCACCACTTGTTGCCGAAGGAATTAAAACAGTATTTCGAAAAAGTTGGTCTTGACATCGAAGAATTCAAAATTCCCCTAGATAAAGCCACACACAGGCTTAAACCCAGGGGTATCCATACTGGGTCAGAAAGCTGGAATAAACTTTGGCGCCAATTTGAGAAATCAAATCCAAATGCTAGCAAGCAAGAAATCCTTGACCAGCTTGAGCTAATGCAAAGAAAATTTGGGCTTTGAGTTATGGTCTTTTTCGATTTAACTGATAAGAATCATTCATGTGTTGATTATGCATTTGGAAACGATTGGGAAGGGATAAAATGTCCTGAAGTTGACGGTCATCAGAGAGCCGGGAAGAGAATTACTATTCTTACCTTGAAGCTGGGTTCCAAAAAGATTGTTGATTTTTCGTGGACTACCCTGGCAGACATTGTAATATCGGAAAAGGCTCTACAGGTTTTTAAGGAAAACAAATTAACAGGATTTCGGGTTGAGCCGGTAAAATTGGTTTCAAGTAAAAGGCTTGAGAAACTTGGCAATGTTTTGCTTTGGGAATGTCTTGTTGTGGGTAATGGCGGATATTCTCATCCCGATTCGGGAATCACTTTGAAAACGGAGTGTAAAGCTTGCGGCCATCGGCGGTTTTCAGCGTTTGAGAATGGAATCATCGTTGATGAAAAAAATTGGGATGGTTCCGATTTTTTTACGGTCATTGAGTACCCCAAATATATTCTTTGCACCGAGAAAGCCAAGAGAGCCATTGAGGATAACAAACTTACCAACGTAGATTTTATTCCTTCAAATGAACTAAAGTGGCCTGAAGGCGTGATCAAGCGCTGATTGTCCACAAACTTTGCCCGGTGCTTCCGCTGTATCTTTGACAGTCGAATGTGAGAAAACGGGGGAACAATTTCTGGACAAATCCATTTTGGATGAACTCTTTCAATATGTGATTGATACCATAAAGCCTTAGCAGGATTTGAAAATATGAATCAGATAAGAGAGCTTGTTAAGGAAGTTGTTGTTGCATACCGTCTTATCGAAGGTGGAAGCTTGATTCTATACTTTGGTCGAAAAATGTCTTTAGAGCCTTTCCTTACTTGGTTGCGATTCTGCATTGATTGCGCGTGGCGTTTAGAAGGAAAGGACCAAATCATTGCAGGTTCACTTAACTCCCCAGAATTGATTCTTCCTGAATTAGCAAAATTGAAAGGAAAAAGAATAATTGAAATCGAGTGTGATCCTTTTTCAATGGACCTTTGTATTCAATTTGAAGACAATATCAAGTTGAGGACTTTTGCTCATTCCACTCAAGATGAAATTTGGGAATTTAGGCGTGGGGATGGTTATCGATATGGTATTGGCCCTTCTAGTAAGCCCTTTGAAAGGATGGTTGAACCAGATGTAAAAACATAATTCTTCAGGCCAAAGGCCAAGGGGGAAAGGGTGGCATTAAAACGGCTTCAGATATTGTCAAAAAACTCGTTGGGGAAGGAAAAGTGAATCCCAAAGATTTGGAGATTGTTACGAATCAAATTGAAAATGCCCTTAAAAGATTTGGCCCCGACGGCTCCAAGCCCAATACGGATAGCTTTAATTCTTTGGTTAGGAAAATAATGGAAGAAGCAAAAGCAAGGTTGGGCAAGTAATGGCCGATAGATTCAAAAAAGCAAAGGAGTTTTTTCAATCCGAAAAGTTTGAAAAAACTCGGGAATGGCTTGAAACCTATATAAAAAGGCATCCAAATGATGCTCAGGCTTTTTTAAATCTTTCCTTGGTTCTTGACAGTCTTGAGAATGCGACTGAATCATTAAAAGCACAAAGGAAAGCTTTTGAAATTGATCCAAACTGTGGTTTAGGTTTTTCCGAAAACTCCATTGTCAAAGGCGATCGAGCGCTAACCGATGCCGAAAAAATCGCTTTGCAAAACGCTCTTGATTTAGTCAAGAAGGGGAAATAGGCTTAGATTCCCGAAACCAACCCGCGAGAAATCGCGGGTTTCGTTTTTTCTCGGTAGCGGGGTCATGTTAACTGATTACCGACAGGTTATACGTTATCATGAAGAGCCCAAGAGTTATTGAATGAAAAAAATCCGATTTGGAAAAGGAAAGAGTTTTTCGAACAAACCGACCAATTCTTTGACGAAGTGTGTTGTTCCATCTCTCGATATGGTTTTTCCCTCATCCTTGCCTGTAGATGTGTTGTTCTCAAAAACGACATCGTAAGTTTTCCAGAAATCGCTGAATGTCTTACAGGCCTTGTATTTTTTTGGAACTCGCTTCCAAAGTTCCAGACAACTTTTTTCAGAACGATCCCCAATGTAATAAGCAACAACTTGCCTTGTACGTCGGCATAAAGCAACCCAAACCCATCTTTGATTGTCTTTTCGAAAAACGAAAGACCACAACTCATCTAATTCCAGAACATCGTCCGGTTGAGCTTCTAAAAGGGTATCCTCCAAGGGGGGAAGGAGATCCGACAATTCAGTGAGCCAATTCGCAAGGGTTTTCCTCATTACACCAAAGGTCCGTTCTATTCCTCTCATGCTTTGTCTTTCTTGATAGGCACGCAAAATCTCCAATTTCCTTTCCAAAGAATATCCTTGTACCAATTCCAAAGTTCCCTGAAACCCACATGTAAGACATATATGCTACTCCCCAAGTCAAGTACAAAAAATGAGGAAAAATAAGGTGGATTAAATTCTGGTACTATTGTACGTTTTGGTGCCATTGGTCCGGACAAATTCCCTACTGAACAGTCTTTCATACTGTTCCTAAGCCGTTGTTTTTCAACAATACTTCCTTTTTCCAACAATCTCCTTCCTTTTATCTCCCTGATTATTTCGCCAATCCGAACCGGCTTCTTCTGATTTTCCAAACTGGCCCCACTTCCGTTTTTTATTAAAGTCTGTTTTTGAGAGCCACCTCCGTTCTTTTTGTTCACAGAGAGGATCTTTTGAGAGAAGGAAAGGGTGAGTGGGTTCGGGAGGAGGGGAAAACAAGAGGTGGTTTCCCCTCCTCCCGAACCTTTCGACGCACAACAAGAGAATCTTAATCTCGATGGAGTCATGTATTTGGGGGATTGCAAGATGGCTGCTCTGGAAACACGGGCTCATATTGCAAACCAGCAGGATTTCTATATGACCCCCCTGCCCATGACCGGTGGCAATAAACCT
>Ga0209749_1002253_pt1 | contig 13436 bp, 10 predicted proteins | sample EPASupsiteSAE347_FD_187267 | JGI IMG/M metagenome (GOLD analysis project Ga0209749, IMG submission 187267) | Bioremediated contaminated groundwater from EPA Superfund site, New Mexico - Sample SAE3-47 (SPAdes) (version 2) | ecosystem: Environmental > Aquatic > Deep subsurface > Groundwater >... | reverse complement strand
TTCGAGCTTTGCGACCTGGAAATTAAAAAAGGCGGCACAAATTACTCGATAGATACCGTCCGGCATTTGCGCAAAATCTATCCCCGGCACGCCCTGTATTTCATCATCGGGTCGGACAGTTTGCTTGAATTGCATCAATGGAAAGAAGTCAACGCGCTTCTAAAGCTTTGCCGTTTTGTGACGTTTGTCCGGCCGGGCTTTGAATTGAAATTCGCCAACAAGGACATGCTCCGAAAACTTCGCAAGGACATCATCGACGTCCATCTGGTCGACATTTCCTCAACCGATATCCGCCGCCGCGCGGCCACCGGCATGAGCATCCGTTATCTCGTTCCACGGCGCGTGGAAAAATATATTGCCAGGCATGCCCTTTACCGGCCGGACTGTAAAAACGCGCCCTGACACGTTCGCAGGCCGGCGAGCAGGACGTCCCTCATCAGGCAAAACACACAGCGGAAATCATCCGCCAGCATGCCGAACAACCCTCCCACGGAAACCGGGGAAACCATTGCAAGCAGCAGGCAGACGACGAAGACGTTCATGAAGTAAATAAGCGTGAACGAAAACAGCCGGCCGTAGGGTTCGATGTCCGGCTGCCTGGTCCCCAGCGCCGACACCGTGAAAAAAACATGAAACCCCAGGGTGAAGCCCATCACGCCCAGCAGGCACGGAAAATATTTCTGCAAATCCCAGAAAACGGAAGCCAGAAAATACGCGGTCATGGCAAGGACGGTATAAAGCGGAAAAAAATACGGCGCCAGCACCACAAAAACGTTGGTTTCCGTCAACTTGACGTTTCCGCCGCTTTTTGAAACGCGCATGCCCAGCAGCGAGGCGCCCATAAGCCCGCCCCACAGCGCATGCGTCAATTCATGAGCCAAAATGTAGCTTCGCGTCGGCGCGGGCAGAAACACAAAAACCAGCGCCCAAAGAACCAATCCGGATCCGATCGCCCCCCAAAACACGACCGCGCCGGGCTGGCCGCTGTTTATGGCCGGCGCCAGCAAATAAAATGTGCGCGACACCGCAACGCAGCAGGGCAGCAGAAAAATCCCCGCCAATATCCTGACAAATTTCATGGCACAAAAGACAAAGAATGCTTGACTTGGCCGCGAATTTCGAGCATTTTTATGCCGTTATTTTTCTTGAAAACAAGGAGAAAAGAATATGCCCAATCTTCCCAGCGCCTGGAAAAGAATGCGTACCGCGGCGAAAGCGCATGCAAAAAACAAAGCCGTCCGTTCCGCCATAAGCACGATGCGCCGGAGTCTTTTTGAAGCGGTTGCGGCAAAGGATAAAGACAAGGCAAACGCCGCCCTTCGCAAATACTCCTCCGTGCTCGACAAAGCCGCCAAAAAAGGTGTGATCAAAAAGCAAAAAGCCGTGCGCCGCAAACAGCGCGCCGCGACCCTCGTCGCCAAACTGGCCTGATCCGCTGAAAATCAGAAGGTAGAATGCAGAGGCAAGAATGCGGTGTTTTCCGCCTTCTACCCTCCGGGTTCCGCCTTTCTTTCGTTACCACGCCTCAATCACCCTTTCCACAATCCGCTTTGCCAGGTCCTGGGTGGCCGCAGGCATGGCCGTCTGCTTGGCGCTGCCAAGATTGCCCGTAAAGGGAAAGGTGCCCTCGCCTATCGCCGTCCCTTCGCTCAACACCTCGCGGTTGCGCGTGCGCCGCAAAATATAAGAAACGTTGAGCGTCAGACGGTATTCATTGGGCTTCGTGGGGTCGGAACGGTTGTAACGCAGGGGATTGAGCGAAATCGAGGTCAGGACGCATTCAAGCACCACGTCGGCCTGACCGGCATTGACAACCTTCAATGTGCCGTCCTTTTGCAATTCCGCTATCGTGGCGGCCGTGGCCTGATTTTCGAGCAGGGGTTCCCTGGACTTGTTCTCGAACAACGGCACATAAACCGACCTGACATCCGGCGGAAGAGTGCTGCCGAGCCGATAGCCGGCGCAGCCGGCAAAGCAAAATATGGAAAAGAAAAGGAGCAAGGCCTTGATAATTAGATTAGACAACCAGTTCATCGCAGTTCCCCCAGCCGCTCGTCGATCTGCCGCAACCGGGCCTTGGCGGTATCAGCCCAGCGCGAATAAGGAAATTCATAGATAAGCCGCTGAAAGCTCACCTTGGCCCCGTTCAGGCATTTTTTTTTCTCCTCGTCGTCGTCCGCGAGAGAAACAGACTGCAGATAAATGCGGGCCTGTTCGTAAAGCAAGGCGGCCGACTCCATGTCCAATTCCTGTAAATAACGCTGAGCCTGCGGGGCCATGTCGCTGCGCGGATACCAATCCAGGAAACCGCGCAGGGTCGCGAGCGCATTTTCCCTTAAATCGCCCGCATTGCGGTTTTGCCGGGCATAGAGGTAGCAGCACTTGGCCTGGCCAAAAGCGGCCTGCTCGGCCAGAGGCCCCATCGGGTAACGCTGATGATACAAGGCATAAGCGTCAACCGCCAGGTCGTATTGCTCGGTCTTTTCGTAAATGCGGGCAATGCGGAACTGCAGTTCAGAGGATTTTTTCCACTGCAGTCCGTTCTGGATCATTTTTTCATATAGAGGAATGGCGTCTTCCGGCGACTTATACCTGAAGAGCAGAAAATACCTGTTGCGGTTTGCCAGCTTGTCGGCAATTTCGTACTGCCTCTCCATCACCTCGTCATAATTGAAAAAACCAGGATAAGTCTCAATCAGGAACTGGTACTCGTCAAACGCCTTGGAAAGCTTGCCGCTTTTTTCAACGAGCCGGGCGTAGTTCAACTGCGCCACCGGAGCCTGCGGTGATTCGGGCCAGGTATACACCAGAGCGCAATATTCGGAACAGGCCGCATCGTCCTTGCCGTCCTTCTTGAGACCGTCGGCGTAGGCCAGTTGTTTCTCCGGGGTCTGTCCGGTCGGTTTTGTGCTCTTCCACCAGCTTTTTTCGTGTTTAATGCGTTCTATTCTGGAGTCGTCCTTGTCGGACTCGGCCGCCTGAACAATCCCGGCAAGACAAAAGAAAGCCGGCACAAAAAGGATGAAAGCATGAAAAGGGAAACGCATGAAAAACATGATATATTTCCGATTGGGACAGGTCAATAAAAGAAAAACGGCAAAGAAAAGCTCAGAGGTTCGGCGTTGAAAGAACGGAGCCCAACGACCGGAAATCACGAAAACAGGTTACAGCTCCACAACCAGGCCGTCATAGGCAAGACTGATCCCGGACGGAAGCTCGCTGTTTGTCCGGCGGTGATCAAGCTCGTGGCAGATGTGCGTCAGGTATGCCCGGCGGGCGTTTATCTTTTTTAAAACCTCCAGACTCTGCTCAAGGTTAAAGTGGGTCGGATGCGGCCGGCGGCGTAATGTATCGAGGATAAGCGCGTCCAATCCGGCAAGCAGCGCCAGGCTTGAATCATCGATATGCCGGCAATCCGGAATATATGCGGCCGCGCGGCCTTCCGCCTCAAACCGATAACCGAAGGTTGGTATGCCCGCATGCTGCACCGGAACCGGCACGACGCCGAGGTCGCCGATCACAAAAGGGCCGGTCACGGCATTAAAATCCACGCGCGGATAGGAAAGTCCTGGTTTTTCCGGCTGATGAATGTACGGAAACATGCGTGAAATATCAGCCAGCGTGGCCTCCGAACCGTAGACCGGAATTCTTTCCCTTTGCACCTGATTGAAACGGCGCACATCGTCAAAACCGGCGAGATGATCGACATGGCCGTGGGTGAAAAGCAGGGCGTCCAGCCGTTTTATTTTGAAGGCCAGGGCCTGTTCGCGGAACTCGGGCGGGGTGTCAACGACGACATTTTTTCCGGCGGCTTCGACATAAAGACCGGCGCGCCGGCGTTTGTTAAACGGATCGGAAGACAGGCATACCCCGCAATCGCAGCCGATTGCGGGTACGCCTATCGAAGTGCCGGTGCCGAGAAATGTAAGTTTCAGGATTTGGACTCTTCCGGAATGCGCATGCAATAGAACGAACGATAGACAAAGACCAAGGCGACAACGGAAAAGCAAACGCCTATGGCCGTTTTCAATGCCAGCGAATGCATGGTAACCGCAATTTCAACCGCCAGCAGACCAAAGAGCGTTGTAAACTTGATAACCGGGTTCATGGCAACCGAGGAAGTGTCCTTGAACGGATCGCCGACAGTGTCGCCGACCACGGTGGCGGCATGCAGGTCGGTGCCTTTCTGGCGGAGGTCCACTTCCACGATCTTCTTGGCGTTATCCCACGCCCCGCCGGCGTTGGCCATGAAAATCGCCTGGAAAAGCCCGAAGAAAGCTATCGCAATCAGATAACCGATGAAAAAATACGGATTAAAAAAGGGCAAGGCCAGTGCGAAACAGAACACCACGGCAAAGATGTTCCACATGCCTTTTTGGGCATAAACGGTGCAGATGCGCACAACCTCCTTGCTGTCCCGCTCCGAGGCGGTGGAAGCGTCAAGTTTCATATGCTCCTTGATATAAACCACCGCGCGATACGCGCCGGTCACGACCGCCTGGGTGGATGCGCCGGTGAACCAGTAAATCACCGCCCCGCCCATGATAAGGCCGAGGATAACCTGAGGCTGGACGATGCTGAGCTTGGAGATTACGCCGCCGAAAAGGTTTTCCAGCAGGATGATTATACCGAACACCATGGTGGTGGCGCCGACGACCGCGGTTCCGATCAGGACCGGCTTGGCCGTGGCCTTGAAAGTATTCCCCGCGCCGTCGCCTTTTTCCAATTGATACTTGGCGTTTTCAAAATCCGGCTTGAAGCCGAAGTTTTTCTCGATATCTTCCGCGATGCCCTTGCGCCCTTCAATCTGGCTCAATTCATAGACTGACTGGGCATTGTCCGTGACCGGTCCGTAACTGTCGACCGCGATGGTCACCGGCCCCATGCCAAGGAAACCGAAGGCCACGAGACCGAAAGCAAAAATCGGCGCGGCAAAAACGAACTTCTCCGGCATGATGGAAAGCAGCGCCGGATTCTGCGAGAAATAGTAGGAAACGGCCATCAACAGCATAATGACCAGCCCCATCCAGAAGGCCGAAAAATTTCCGGCCACAAAACCGGAAAGGATGTTCAGGGAGGCCCCGCCGTGCCGGGAACAATTTGTCACCTCGCGCACATGCCTGGAAGAAGTGCTGGTGAATATCTTGGTGAACTCTGGGATCAAGGCGCCGGCAACCGTGCCGCAACTGATGATGACGGAAAGCACCCACCACAGATTGCCGTCAAAACCGGATTGCTTTGCGAGCAGCAGCCCGCTGGCGATAAAAGTGACGGCGATGGAAATGGCCGAGGTGATCCAGACCAGATGGGTCAGCGGCGCCTCAAAGTTAAAATCTTTCCTGCCGCCGAACATGGCCTTGCTGACGACTTCGTTCACGAAGTAGGAAACAAGCGAAGTCACAATCATCAGGGACCGCATGACAAACAACCAGATAATGAGCGTTGCGCAGATCGCCGGACTGGTCGCCAGCGCAAGGGCCAGGAAGGCAATCAAAGCCACGCCGGTCACGCCGTAGGTCTCAAACCCGTCCGCGGTGGGACCGACGCTGTCGCCGGCGTTGTCGCCGGTGCAATCGGCAATCACGCCGGGGTTCTTGGGATCATCCTCGGGAAGCTTGAAGACAATCTTCATGAGATCCGAGCCGATATCGGCAATCTTGGTGAAAATGCCGCCGCAGATACGCAGCGCGGAAGCGCCCAGCGATTCGCCGATGGCAAAGCCGATAAAGCACGGCCCGATAAGATCGTTCGGCAAAAACATCAGAATGGAAATCATGAAAAACAATTCCACGGCCACCAGCAGCAAACCGACGCTCATGCCGGAGCGAAGCGGAATTCCCAGGGTATGGAAGGGGTTGCCGCGCAAGGCCGAAAAAGCGGTGCGAGAATTGGCGGTCGTGTTAATGCGAATGCCGAACCAGGCCACGCCGTATGAGCCGAGAATACCCAGAATGGAGCAGAGCAGGATGATAACGACCTTGTTCAAACCCTCATGCTGGAGTCCCATAAAGTAATAAACCATGCAGGCCGCGATCAGCGTCCAAAGTATGGCCAGGAATTTGCCCTGCTGAAAAAGGTAGGTTTTGCAGGTTTCCCAGATGGTATGGGAAACTTTCGCCATGCTTTCATGCACAGGCAGGGCCCTGGTTTGCATATATTGCACGAGGCCAAACACGGCGCCTATGGCGCAGATGATAATTCCAATGTACATGAGAGCGGAACCGCTCACGCCGCCCAAACCGTCAAAGCGCACCTGAGACAGATCGGGGATCTTGATGTCCGCTTCGCCGGCATACCCCAAAGAACATAAGGAAGCCATTATCACCGCCGACAAAACAAGTTTGATTCCTTTCGCCAACTTTCTATTACTCATTGCTTTCCTTTCTGGTTTAAGTTCGAACGCAAAAAACGGGGGTAACGTTAACAAAGGAACGGAAAAGAGTCAACAAGGAAGGGGGCTCAAAAAAAATGCGGACGATAAACATCAAACCGCAGGCCAAAGGAGGAATCAGCCTCAAGTCTGATGTTTATCGTCCGATATTCAATTACCTTCCCACAGGCACCCAGTTCGTGCCGCCGTAGGTATCCTCAATCGTGGGATAACCGCTGCCGGAGAACTTGATCAGCCATGCGCCCGTGCTTTCGTTATAAAGGGCCGGGTCGGTCTTGCTGTCGCCGTCGTAATCGGTCACAACCGGCCGATATCCGGACCCGCCCATGCTGAAGGGAATCGACGCATAACCGGCGGTGGAAAGCTTGGCCACCCAGTCCCCGGTGCCTTCCTCGTAAGTTACAAGGTCTGCGATGGCGTCACCGTCATAATCGGCCGGATGCATGCTGATTCCAGCTCCGCCGATCGGCACGACCACGGTCGGATAACCGCTGCCGGAGAGCTTGGCGACCAGCTGCCCCGCCGAAGCCGAATATACGGCAGGATCGGCCTTGGCGTCGCCGTCATAATCGGCCGAGACGATCGCCCATCCGGAACCGCCGAGCGGCACACTGACCGACGAATTAAACGCTCCGCCGTTTGAGAACAAAACGGAGAGGAGCCCGGACGACTCATTATAAACGACCAAGTCCGTGATTCCGTCGCCGTCGTAATCGGCCGGCGCGGCAGACGCGCCGCTGCCGCCGAAACGTCCGGCTATCAAAGGATAATAGCCGATGGAAGACAACATCACGATCCAGTCACCGTCATTCTGCCAGTAGATCATCGGATCGGATATCTTGTCGCCGTCATAATCTCCCTGAACGGCGGCGCTGTTGGCGTTGCCGAAGGAGAGATTATATTGTCCGATGGCCGTCAGGAGCACCTCCCAGACGCCGGAAGTTGCGTTGTAAACCGCTAAATCGGCCAGACGGTCTCCGTCATAGTCGTTTTTGACAGCCCGCGTGGTCGTGGCCGGAGCGATTGCCCGCCAGCCATAATCCGACTCAGTGCTGTAATCGCTGGAGCCGAGAGCGTTTATGGCCTTGACCCTGTAATAATAGGGCGTGGCATTAATTACGGCATGATCGTCATAGTATGTGTTGAGCGTCTCTTCCACCTTCATTGCGCCCTCACCGGCTCCCTGCCCCGTGCCCTGGCCGCGCCAGACCTCGTATCCGGTCGCATTTTCCGCGGCATTCCAGGAAACCCGGATGCGGTACGGATAGGTCCCGTCGCTTGCGGCAATGCCGCTCGGAGGAGTAAGCTGGCGCCAGCCATAGTCATAATCGCTGTAACGGCTGTAGCCTTCATAGTTGGCCGCCCGAACCCAGTAATAATAATAGACGCCCTGCGGCACGGTTTCATCATCATACCCCGTGGCAGTGGCCGTGCCGATCTGGGTTGCGCTGGACCGATTGGTGGTAGCCGCGCGCCAAACCTCATAGGTTTGGGCGTTTTGCACCGCCTGCCAGATTATGCGCACCTTGTTTGTAAACTCTCCGTCGCTGGCAACTACGCCGTCCGGCTTCATCAAGGCTGAACGGTAACCGGTGTTAGGATCGCTGAAAGTGCCCATGTAGGGCGTGCGCGACCTGACCCAGTAATAATAAACCGTCTCAACCGCGGCGGAAATGTCATCGTAGCTGGAGGCTGTCGATGCGACCGTGCCGACCAGCACCGCCGTGTTGGTCAGGTTTATGGTGCTGCGCCAGATTTCATAATTCAGGGCCCCGCGCGACGCAGTCCAGCCCACAAGCACCTTGTTGGTATATTCGCCGTCGCTGGCGGTCACGTCATTCGGCGCGTTCAGATAGACCCAGCCCTGGTCTGAATCGCTGTAATCTCCGCCGCCGCCGTAAGCGTTTATGGTCCTGACCCAATAATAATTTTTAATGCCCGGATCGGACGTGGTGTCCACGTAGGACGTGGCCGCAACCGAGGAGGCAAAACGCGTGGCATTGTTCGTTACGCTGCTGTTCGTGCCGCGCCACAATTCGAAATGGTCCATGTTCGTGGTGGTGTTCCAGGACAAATAAACGCCGTTTGTATAAGTGGCCTTTGTCGCGGACAAGCCTGCCGCTTTTCCCGGGGCAATGACAAGCACGTTGACCGTGACCTGGGTCGAAACCGTGACCTGCCCGGTGGGCGTATACCCAGTCCCGGCGTCGGTGCCGCTGATAGTGAGATGACCGGTATAGGGACCGCTGTTCGTGCTCATGTCTCCGAAAGTCACGGCAACCGTGCTGCTCTCGTTGCTCACGATCGCGCCGTTGGTGTTGACCGTCAGCCAGGAAACGTCGCTGGCAACAGTATAATTCATGCGCGTGAGCGGATTGGCGGCAGTATTGCTAATGTTAAGATTGGTGGCCGTGGGCGCCGCGCCCTTTTGAATGGTCTGGCTGTAAGCCGTGAACCCCGGCGTCGGCACGGGCCGCGAATACGTGGTCATCGCTATGTTGATGTGCTGGGTCACGCTGTTGTCGTTCGCGGTCACATCCACCGACGTGTTTGTCGCGCCGGCCGTCAGACCGTTTGTGTAGTAGCTGATCTGAACCGTATTGGTCTGGTTGGTCGTGACCGTGCCGCTGCCACCGGAAGAAATGACCAGCCACGGCACCGCCGGATTGGTCGAAACCGTATAGCTGATCGAACCGTCGCCGGTCTGGAAGACTTCAAACGATTGCGTCGCCGCCGCATATCCGATCATCTTCGAACTGGTCAGATTTGTCGTGCTGACGGTCAGACCGCGCACCCTGACCACGACATCCACCCGCTGGGTCTGCCACTCGTAGTTGGTGGAGACAATATTGAATGAGTTCGAATAAGTGCCCGGCTCCTTGCTGGCCGTCGTGTATTTGACCCAAACCGTGTTCGTGGCGTTATTCACGAGGGTACCGACCGCGTTATTCGTGATTTCCATCTGCCAGCCAGCCGATGCCGCGTTGGTTACAATATAATAATTCAGAGTGCCGTCGCCGTGCGAGATGATGTTGAACGGCTGGGACGTGGCGTTGGCGCCATAAACCGCCTCATTGATCAAGCTGGACGGATCGACCGAAAGCACAGGCAGCGCATCGCGGTCATAGACAATGACGTTGTCTAGATAGCTGGTGGAAAGGCCGGCATTATAGACTTCGAAGCCGCTAAAATTGGTTGCAGCCGTGTTGACGAATCCGATGTTATTGGTAAGAGGCGTCGAGTTCAGGGACAGACGCCAGGTCTTGGCGGCATAATCCAGGAAGACATCCACTAAATAAAAATTGGTTTCCGAAACCGGCGTGCCGTTCGTCAGCGTGGTCCACTCAACCGTGCCGTTGCGCACAACGAAGTAGCCGTTGCTGTTGACGTAAAAAATGGCGGTCGAATTGGTGTCATAAGTCGGATAGGCGTCACGGTTATACTTTACTATCCGCGGCTGCATGCGGAGCCAGACATTGGTGGAGTTTGTGGCAACGGTCGTTCCGCACCGGTTGGAAAGCGTCACGTCGATGGGGATCATGGCCGCCTGCGTGCTGCCCGATGCAACCACGCCGGTTTGCACCACCGCTTCGGCCGAGGAAGCGTACCAATAATTTGTGCCGTCAACGAGCGGGGTGCCGTTGGTATAATTCTCGAAGGTGTCTGTATAAAGAGTGGAATTTGTCGCCGCGAAGGAAACCGTTGAACAGATTAAAATCGCCAACGCCTGCAAGCCGAACATTTTTTTTATCATTTTGACCCCTCTCTTCCTTTAAATATTTCGCCAAAAAAGAATATTTGTCTATTTGCATAATTGCAAATATAGACTATCGCGTCAAGGGGAAAAAACTTTTTTTGATGTTTTTTTTTGATGTTCGGCAAGGCTTGACCTGCAGCCGGAGGCCGCATATATTAGAAAGCCTGTTTTGCCGGATGGTGTAATGGTAGCACAGCAGACTCTGGATCTGTTTGTCTAGGTTCAAATCCTAGTCCGGCAGCCATTTGCTCTTTTTGACAGCTTGCGCCAACTTGTGCCAAAGCATGACTGCGCTCTTTGTTTTCAGGCACTTCCGCATCATAGCTTGAAGTTTCATCACTGCCAACCTGCGACACCAAATGACCGTCCACGCCTAATTTTTGTGAGTCTCTTTGTGAGTCATCTCCGAGGATGCTAGGCAGGGATTCTATCGCTTCATCCGTTGGTAGCTGCGTGATGTCCGTATAAACATTCTGGGTGAGGCGCATGTCGCTATGACGCATGAGTTCTTGAGCAATCCTCGGTTGCACCCCTGCCCTTTGAAGATTCGTTCCAAGAGTATGCCGCAAAGCATGGAAATCGGCTTGTCGCCCCATGCTGTCCTTATATTGAATTCCGGCCCTTTCCAAGTCTTCCCTGAATTGATCCATCCGAGGGAGCTTGCCGAACACCTTGGACGATTTATCCTCGTTTTCAGACAAAATACTTAAGGCCTATCTCCATAGGTGCCGTAACAACTATATATTGAGTTATGTTTGCAATAATCCATGCTATATATTGTGGTTACGGCAGTCAAGGAGATACCCCTTAAATACTTTTCAATACTTTTACGGCATCCTTGTGCATCCAGATTATGGCTTCTTTATGATTCTTTGTCGTTGATGCCCTAGCCCTGATATACGGCATTTCGCCATCCAGATGAAATATGTCGCTCCAAGTCAAAGCCCCCAGTTCAGCTTTTCTTAAACCAGTAAAAGCGGCAGTCACATATATCGCTTTTCTTTCTGTTGGTACGCAAGAAATAAGTCTTTTCAACTCGTAAGCTGTAAACGCCCGCCGTTGAGGCACTTGCCGTCCCTGAACTTGAACCTTTCCAACAGACAGCAACGGATTGGCGATAATCCGTCCCTGACGTTGCATCCAGTTGAACAGGCCTATCATGGTGTCCAAATACTCGTTTAATGTTTTGGCCGCCTTATTCTGTCTGGCCCGCCAAGCGATAAAAGAATCTGCCGTAACATCAGCGGGCAGTTTCCATCCGCATTCCACGACAACACGCTTGGAGCGTTTCTCAATGTTATAAATATACATATCATCCCGCCCCTTGGCGGTTAAGTCCGCGATAAAATCAGACAGATGATCCAGTAGGTTTTTTTGAGCCGCATCCCGTAATGCTTTCGGCGCGATAATTCCCGCGCCTTCCTGTTGCTTTTCCCTGATAATCTTCCGCAATCGTTCTTCGGCAACTTGTTTGTCAGGCGTCTTAAGCGGAACATTCGTCACCGTAACGTCATTATCCAATCTATACTGGCCGCGATATAGACGGTTGACATACAGCTTCCCGTTGCGCATTCGTTTTGGTCTATAAACATTTGAAATCATGTTTTCACTTCCCCCCGGTTCTGTTTCAGCTTTTCAAGATAAGCCTCAAGCTCTGATGGAACGAACCTCGATATTTGTTTTCCCATTTTTACAGGTTTAGACAATTCACCCCGGGCAACGAGTCGCCACACGCTTCGCATGGAGATGTTCAGCCTGTTGGCCACATCTTTCAGGCTTAACAGGTGGTCAGAACAACTCTGACTTAGATTATTTTCCTGATTTCGCATTTTTTCCTTCGTCTGGAATGTATCGGGCGCATTCCTCACGCGTACTTTCATCAAGCGCTTGGAACCAGTCCTTTTCAATTATCTCCACCGCCCTTTGGTACTCATGATGTCCTTCCTCACCTGATAACGTCAGATTCATTCCGCTTGATTTCAGGCCTGAAAATAATTCGTATTTCATGAGGAAGTCTCTCATATACACTGAATGTGCATCCCCAAAAATCCGTGCCGAAGGCTCGATTTTCTCAAAGAATGTTTCCCAGTGCTCGTCAGCCTCCCTTAAAGCCTTTGCTATTGTTACCGGACTTAATTTTATTTTATGCGTATCTTTAAGCCAGCGGCTTATCGCCCTTGTGCTCATTCGCTTGGCTGCCATGAAAATATAAGGGAACAACTCATTGATGACCCCACGTGCACTAAACTCCGCCTCCGTTTCGGCATATCGTTTAAGATTGCACCCGACTTCGCTCAATTCCGCATTTGTATTCATAAAGCACAATAATCCCATTTTACGCATAACTTACAATATTTACGAGAAGTGTGTCAACAATAAAAATTAAAAAATATTTATTGTGTAATAAGTTGCTGGAGAATAAATTGCGTAAATATTACAATTCCGAATTTAATTTTGAGCGGGATTTATCGCGTTTTCACGTCGCGCTCTGATTCTTCTGATCCTGTCTATGATGGTCGGTATATTCTCTCGAATTTCACACTCAAAAAGACGAATCACAATCCATCCGTCTTCCTTAAGTTTCCGGTTAACTCGCCGATCTCTTACCTGATTCTCGGCCACCTTCGTATCCCAGAACTTCCGCTTGCTCTTCGGCCGTCGGTAGCATTTCGGGCAACCATGCCAGAAGCACCCATCAACAAAAATCGCCAGACACTTCTTCTCGAAGACGAAGTCTGGCGTTCCCGTAATGTCTTTAGCGTTAGTTCGCCAACCTTTGACGCCTGCTCCGACCAGTAGTGCCCGCAGCCTGCGCTCGGTTGATTTATTCCCTTTCGATCTGACCTTTGACATGATGGCCGACCGAACGGATGGGCTAACAGTATCCATTGTTCATCTATACTGTTTCAGATGCTGTTCGATTCCGGCCAGAATTGCTTCTTTGGTCTTGCCGGAACTCAACTTCAACGCCCAAGGCCTACCGGGATGCAACACGTCCCAGGGAGAAATGTTTTGGGCCGCACGCCTGCCGCCGGGATCGTGATTGCCAAACCCATCAACTGCCATATTCCACAGCGGACGAAACATCTCGATCAATAATGACTCTCCGAGAGGAATCCAAATGTCGTCAACTGTAAGGTGCCGGCACGAAAAGTCTGTCAGGTTCAGGTTCTCCGCCTGTTCTATTGACTTAGTACTCATCGGCATAAATACGCTAACGTATTATTTTGTTGATATTTTTTTATTTTCAGGCATGTTTGCTCATCAAGGAGGCGCAAACATGCCAAG
>Ga0209749_1002250_pt1 | contig 13448 bp, 8 predicted proteins | sample EPASupsiteSAE347_FD_187267 | JGI IMG/M metagenome (GOLD analysis project Ga0209749, IMG submission 187267) | Bioremediated contaminated groundwater from EPA Superfund site, New Mexico - Sample SAE3-47 (SPAdes) (version 2) | ecosystem: Environmental > Aquatic > Deep subsurface > Groundwater >... | reverse complement strand
GATAATGAACGAAAAATTAAATTCATAACTCTAGCCTTGCTAATCATCCCATTTAATATCTTTATTTTATCAACTCCACAAAATCTAGCATATTTATTTTTACTCTTAAGCGTTTTGTTTAGCCTGGTTTGCAAAAACTATCTTGACTTAATCTTGATTTACTTACTCGCCTTCAGCGCTTTTATCATTCAGCCGATAGCGGGGATACCCGCACTAACGGTTGCCGCCTATCTGACCATATTCAATTTTGATAATAATCGGATTAAAAAATATTTTTATGCCAGCCTATTTATCTTATCATCCTTTACCCTTCCCTTGCTTTTTTTAACCTTAAACAAAAATACTTTTAATTTCAATTCTGAGTCACTAAAAACCGTCTTCAGTGTCACCTGGCTCAAAATAATCATTCCGCAACAACAAGATATATGGCTCAACGCCGCCTATTTGTATATTTTCAATTGGCAATATTTATTTATTGCGCTGGCTATTTTTGGCTTTTTTTTGGCCTGGAAAAATAAAAAAAATTTTCCGCATTTTTTCATTTACCCGCTGATGATTACCGCGTCGCTTATTTCTTATTTCTTTATCATCTTGCAACCATTTAATTATTTAATCGATTATGAACGTAGCGATTACGCGAATCGATTGCTAGTCGTGACGATTATTTTTATTATTCCCTTGGTAATTTTAGCTCTCTACAAATTGGCTAATGATGTATTGATGCAAAATAAAAAAGTGCAAATCATTATTACAGTCGGCTTGGCAGTAGTCATTTTACTGAATTTATACAACTCTTATCCGCGCTACGACAATTATCACAACTCACACGGAACCTCTACTAGCTTAAATGATCTCAAGGCAGTACAGTGGATAAACAACGACGCTCAAGGCGATTACATTGTTCTCGCAAATCAGCAAGTTAGCGCTGCGGCCTTGCATGAATTCGAATTCAAAAAATATTATCCAATTAACAATGAAGATATTTTTTATTATTCTATCCCCACCGGCGGTATTCTTTATCAACAATACCTTAAAATGATATACGAAAAACCTAGCAACGAAAACGCCAACAAGGCAATGGACATTGTTGGCGCACAAACAGTTTATTTTGTTTTGAATAAATACTGGTGGGCTTTTCCAAAGATTTTAGAAGAAGCCAAAAATGAAGCTGATTCTTATGAGAATATAAATAATGAAGTTTATATCTTTAAATATTCAAAGTAACTATCTTAGACGACTTTCCTGATAATTAAAAATCGGACCGGCTGTTATCGTTTTTTTGCCTTCTGCATCTTGATTCACGACAAACAATATCTTGGTGCCATCGTTACTCTCCATAATTGAGCCGCCATCACGTCCAACAGTAAAGGAATTAGCATCACCCTCCTTGACTGAATAATTCTTTACAAAAGTCTTGATAAATCTACAATCCTCATCCGTCGTCAGCACGCCCTCAACCTCTTTTTTTTCTATCTCACGGAATTTGAGCAAATCATCCGTCAATTTTTTTAACTTAATTGAAACAACATTGGTATTTTTTGACATATCAAGCGCATCTGTAAATCCCGTCAACATTTCGCCTCTCGATATCAGCTCATTAATGAATTCGATATCTTGCTCGACGATATTATATTTATTGCATGCATTGCCACCAAGACCGCTCTCAGCCGGCACTTTTCCATCTGAATAATTAATAAACTCATCGCCAACTAGATGAATATCCACCCAGGCGCCCAAAACGGTATTGTAATTCTTTTCGATCTGCCATGAAGGACTCTTGGAATAAGTCATATTAGTCCGCGCTTCAAGCGCTGGCTTAATCATATCCAATGTCATCCAATAGATATTATTATTCCAGGCATTAGAATTAAAATTAGCAATTTGCTGAAAAATATTATTATAGCGCTCCTGATAACCGGAATACTCTGATGTATTGCTTGTAAAATATGGATAATCGCCTCCAATCGGCTTCAGTAAATTGACTATATCCAATCCAAAGCTATTGCAACGATAGACTGTTCTGTTGACAATACATTCTGTAATCAATTTAGTGCCGGTGTTTTTATTCTTCTTTAAAGTCGGACCGGATAAATAATCAAAGATATAATCATTCGGCCAAAAATAATCTTGCAAAAGACGCATTCCCAGATACTTCTTGCTATTCATACTTCGGGGATATGTCCCCTCTATGCTAGAAAATGAGTAATTCGATAATTCATCCTGGATACGAGCAAAATCATTTTGTTCGTTAGGATTTTCGCGAGCAAAAATTTTGTTAAGGTCATAATTCTCCCCGAATAATTTTACAAATGCATTATTATAATTCAAAAAAGTTAAATCCTGGCGCAAGCCGGAAAAAAATGAAATATATTTATAAACGATTGCCCATTTATTTTTCAATTCCAAATCTTTATACAAATCATCAGCAATAAAACTAGCCGCGCCGAGATTTATTTTCCAATCATCAAAATCTAGAAGACAATCCGGGCAATTCGACGACTGCTGATAAAGCGGAAATTCAGCCCTCATCCACTCAGTGGCCAGAAAGAAATTATACAACTTCGCATTATTGCGATATTCTTTCGGAACTCTAAATCGTGAATAATCCTTGTTATAGAAAAAAATTGGCGACTTGTGCTCCCCGAAAGCCTCGTTGATATAGGCAATTTCTCTCTCAATTGTGCCAGTCTTCAGATAATCAGGCAGATCAAATGTGTATTTTTTTATTTCTTGCGGATTAAATTTGTTTTCTTCGATTAATTTCGTGCCGCTAATCTGGGCCGCTCTCGGCTCAAGCAACTTAAGACCGGTTGCGAAAAAAGACAATTCCAATCTTGCTGATTCGAGCAAAGGATTATTTTCAGCATTCTCGGCGCTAGCCAAGGCTCGATAGCGCACCAGAGCCTTATTATACATCGCCATATTTATTTCCCAAAGATTGTCGTAAAAAACCGATTTTTCAATTTCCTTGTAAATCGATTTTATATTATTTTCAAAATAATACAGTAAAAAATCGTTCGTAATCATCATCGGCACATCGAGGCTGGCCAATTTTTGATAAACGCTCCAAAAGTCTCTCTTACCACTAACTAAGGTGCTAGTAGCGATTGCGAAACCATTTTTGTTTAACTTATCAATAATATTTTGATCCAAATTTATTTTTCTGGCGAAATCATAATAATTCGTTGTTGCCGACTTGATGTTTATCGGCAAATCATATGAAAAATCCTTTTCCTGGTAGTAAAAATCTTGTTTTTTATAAAAATTTCCGAAAGTTAATTTTTCACTCGAATTTTCATTTGTCAGCACATTCTCAGTGCTACTGCCAACCTCATCAATGATTTCCGCTGGTAGCTTGGTAATGTTATTATCTTCATTCTGCTCAGTTGAATTGATCGGATTATAATCATTTTTTCTCGTCTGATATTTAAAAAACAAAAAAGCTACCACTGCAGTAATTACAATAATAACAATTACTACAATAGCTTTTTTTGGACCAGGATCTGCATCATCAAAATTACTACTTGAGTGAGCTATTTCTCCGCGCAGATAAGGATTTATTTTTTTGTCACGATTATCATCAAACATTGATAATATTATACCACTTTTTTATTTTTAAAGGAATATTATTTGAGATATTTCGCCTTGTTGCGCAAGTGCTCATCATAGGTTTTACTAAAGACAGTCTCGCCATTATCAAAACGACTCAAGAAATATACATAATCGTTCTCAATCGGATAAATCGCTGCCTTAATTGCGTTGATTCCGGGATTACTGATTGGTCCGGGCGGCAAACCACGATTCATATAGGAATTGTAAGGCGAGTCAACTTTCGTATCTTCGTAAGTATATTGCTTCTTGTTTACGCCCAAGATAAAAGCCAAGGTCGCGCAAGACTCGAGGGCCTGACCGTTCTTGATTCGATTCCAAAAAATACCGGAAACCATGCGCTTATCATCGTAACTTTTTACCTCTTTCTCAATCAAAGACGCCATGGTCACGATTTCATACAGGCTTTTCCCCTGCTTTTTTATATCAGCGCGCATTTCCTCGGTCAGCTTGCCGTTGAAATTGCCAAGCATTTTTTTGATAATGCTGTCCAGTTTTGCATTTTCATTGATTTTATAAGTATCTGGGAATAAAAATCCCTCCAGTGTCGCATTCGCTGGCAAGTCATTCAAAAAATCATAATTAGTTCTTAAATTGCTGACTTCTTTCTGAGAATAATCAAGCAACTCCCCCGCCTTGATAATATTTGTCTTCGCCAGATACGCATCCATCTCTCGCGTCGTCCAGCCCTCAATAAACTTTACCTCTTTTTCTTTGCGAATCGCCTTGCCATTAGCCAAAATATCAGCAATCTCGCTCATTGATAATTTCGCGCTTAATTCATATTCGCCGGCTTGGAATTTTGTGGCCAGATTATTGTTCCTGGCATAAATATTAAAAAATAAGTTTGAATTGATCAGCTTAGCGCTCTGCAAATTAGCTGCGATCTGTCGCACGCCATCACCCTTTTTCACGACAAAGACCAAGCTCTCGCCACGAGTATTAAAGGGCGACTTCACGGCGTATTTGTAATTTAAAATTGCGATAATCGGAATAATGATGATTATTAAGATTGTGTATTTTAAATACTTCATAGATTTTAATTTTGAATTTTTAATTTTGAATTTTGAATCAATTTTTATTGACTTAATTTTAAAACTTTTAAAAAAAAATAATTTAGTGTTTTGTGAATTTAAAATTCGGAAATTTTTTCAAAATTCAAAATTAAAAAATTCAAAATTGCGGCATCAAATGCCGCGCGCTTCTCCCTGGTCACCAGTCTCGATTTTCTTCCAAAGTATCCGCTTCTTGAATGCATTCCAAAAATAAAAGAATTCTTCACTGCGTAGCAATGAGGCAAAAGCGGCAAAGACTAAAAGGCCGATCATTCCAGCGATAAATCCTTGCAAAAAAACACCCCAAAGTTTGTCCATGTTTACATAGGCAGCAATCATAATCTTGGCGCTTTGGATCGTCCAACCGGCAAAGAAACCAGCAACTGACAATTTTAAAATCGATGTGACGATGCGCTTTTCATCCAAATCTCGTCCAATCTCACGACGCAGCATAATCCACAACAAAATAAAATTCAAAGTATTAGCGATTGAAAATGACAGAGCCAGACTGGAAATATCTCCACTACGAACAAAAAACAGAGCCAAAACGACATTTGTAATCGCACTAAAAATACCTACATAAAAAGGCGTCTTGGAATTATGCCGAGCATAAAAAACGCGCGCCAAAAGTGGCAGCGCCGCTTGTGAAAAAAGCGAGAAGGCAAAAAATTTCAGAGTTTCAAAAGTTAAAACCGTATCATTCCAGTCAAAGCTGCCGCTACCCAGAACTACGCGGACAATCTGTGCGCGCAAGGTAAAGAACAACACCGTCGCCGGAATGATAAAAAACATGATCTGTCGAAAAACATTAGAAAAGTTTTCTACCAATTTCTTTTCATTGAAAGCGACAGCGGACAAAGTCGGAAAGGCCGCAATTGCCAAAGAAATTCCGAAAACGCCAATGGGAAATGATTGTAAATTATTAGCAAAATTAAAAACCGCCAGGGATCCGCTCGGCAAAATCGAAGCTATAATCGTTATCGAGAGCAATTCGATCTGAGAAATGCCCAAGCTCATCACTCGCGGCACCATCAGTCTGCCAATTTTTATAATATTTTTATCTTTGAAATCAAGAATCGGCCGATATTTAAAACCAAGCTGAAAGATTACTGGCAACTGCACCAGCATATGCAAGAACGAACCTATTACCACGCCCCACGCCAAACCATAAATCCCCCACAACGGCACCAAATAAATCGCACCCGCGATTATTCCCATATTATAAATGATTGGCGACAAGGAATAAATAAAGAATCTTTTGAATGACTGCAAAATGCCTCCCAAAACGCTGGAAATCCCCAAAAAGAAAGGAGACAAAAACATTATTCGCGTTAAATTCGCCACCTGCATTTGTTTTTCACTGCTAAATCCAGGCGTGATAACTTTCATAATCCAAGGCGCGAAGATAATGCCAATAATCGAAATACCAAAAATCGCAATTCCCAGAATATTCAAAATATTACTCGACAATTCCCAAACGTCTTTATTCGGATTTTTAAATATCAACTGATCGCGCTTGCACTCATGATCTTTAATCAATCCGGTAATAATCGGAATAAAACCAGCCGACAAAGCACCCAATATCAAAAGATTAAAAATAAAATCAGGAATTCGAAAAGCAGCGTAATAAACATCCAAGGTGTCGCCAGCGCCAAACTCGCCCGCCAAAATGCGATCTCGAAAAACTCCCAAGAAACGACTAGCCAAAGAAGAAAGCGCCACCAAAAGCGCTGCAATCATGATACTATTTATTTGTCCGGAAAAAAGTTTTTTTATCATTTTATTATTTGACCGCTTCCTTAAAATAGACTATTATATAGAAAAAGTTATTCACATATCAAAATAAACAGAGGGAGGGCTCTTATGTTATTCCAAACAGTTTTGCTTATTGCAGTTTCGCTCTTCGCTTATTCGTTGTTCAAAAAAAGAAGATGGCTGTGGCTATTTATTATTGTCGCGATTGCTGGCTACCAATACGGACAACCTTATTCAAAAAACGCCCAAACAAACATCAAAACATCTCAGTCTCAGATGCAGCAATAAGCTGCATCTTTTTTATTCTTTTTTTATAGCTTTATTATATCACTATTTACCATCATCTTCAACGTCAATTTAATGGCTATTATTAAACTAAATAAATCATAAAAGCAACCATTATTTATGCAGTCCATTGACAAAAGATAAAAAATGTGCTAAGTTTATTTATTATATTTGTTCTTTTGGCAACTCAACATCAAAACACACAAAGGAGACTGGATATGGATGTAACACCTTATGACTATATAATGGCGTTCATTATCAACCACCCCAACATAACCTTCACCATCGGCTTTATTATCATCATTATGATTGCCATCTTTTTTCTTTATTCCGAGGCAAGCCGTTGCATATTGAAGTGGCAGAACCAACATTTACGAAAGCGCTACGCCGGCCTTCGCAGAATCACAAGAGAGATGGCCACCATAATCGACAAGAAGGATGATCGGCTCGAAGAATTGGAAGTCCTCGTCCACAAAATCAAAAAAGAGCACCCTGGTCTCATCGAACTCATAGGATGAAGACAAAAACGGGATACAGTACTAAGCAGTATCCCGTGTTTTTTTACCTAAATATTAATTCACCAACGAACTCGTATCGCCCAAAGCTTGTCCTAATTCTTTCGCCTTCAAAACGCGGCGCATAATTTTGCCGCTTCTTGTTTTTGGCAAAGTCGCCACAAATTCGATATCCTTAATAACCGCGATCGGTCCGATGTTCTTGCGTACATGCTTTCTTAGCTCTTGTTTCAAATCATCTGAGACGGCCACCCCTTGCTTTAAAATAACAAAGGCTTTAATAATTTCTCCGCGCAATTCGTCAGGAATACCGATGACTGCCGCTTCAGCCACATTGTGGTCAGACACGAAAGCACTTTCTACTTCTGCCGTACCGATTCGATGACCGGCAATCTTCAAGACGTCATCTGTGCGTCCTTGAATATAGAAATACCCGTCCTTATCTTTGAAAGCCATATCGCCAGCAAAATAAACGCCCTTGATTTCTGACCAATAAGTTTTGATATATCTTTCTGGATTGTTAAAAATGGTGCGGATCATGCTTGGCCACTGGTTACGAATTACCAAGAAGCCACCATGACCGACTGGCACTGTTTTGCCCTTCTTATCAACCACGTCGGCAATAATGCCAGGGAAAGGCTTGCAGGCTGAGCCTGGTTTCAACGTTGCCGAAGGCAAAGGCGTGACCATGTGCATGCCGGTTTCTGTTTGCCACCACGTATCCATAATCGGAACTTTCTTTTTGCCAATATTTTCATGATACCATTTCCAAGCTTCGGGATTGATCGGCTCACCGACAGAACCCAAGATACGCAAACTTGGCATCTTGTATTTCTTTGTCCATTTTGTTCCATATCGCATCAAAGCGCGAATCAGGGTCGGCGCTGTATAGAATACGTTCACGCCATATTTCTCCACCATGGTCCACAAACGATCCGGATTTGGCATATCTGGAACACCTTCATACATCAAGGTTGTCACACCAGCCAACAATGGTCCATACACAATGTAACTATGACCGGTAATCCAACCTGGATCAGCAGTACACCAATATACTTCATCGCCCTTCAAATCAAATACCCATTTAATTGTGCGCAAAACGCCCACTTGATAACCACCCACAGCGTGAATAATTCCTTTTGGTTTGGAAGTAGTTCCGGAAGTGTACAGCACGAAAGCCGGATCTTCGGAATCCATCTGCGCGCATTTCGCCTCCATTGGCATGCCTTTTATAAAGTCGTCATACCAAACATCCATCTTCTTATTGAAAGGAACTTTCTTTTTATTATTCTTGACAACCACCACTTTCTTTATTGATTTACATTTCTTCACTGCATCATCCACGGTTGTTTTCAAATCAACCACAGAACCGCGACGGAATGATCCGTCCGCAGTAATGATTAATTTTGCCTTCGCATCCTGAATACGATCAGCCAAAGCCATCGCAGAAAAACCGGCATAAACCACGCTGTGCATCGCACCCACACGAGCGCAAGCCAACATGGCAAAAGCGGTCTCGGGAATATTGGGCATATAAATTGCAACACGGTCACCTTTTTTCACGCCACTCTTACGTAAAGCATTCGCCAATTTACTAACTTCTTTAAATAATTCTAAATATGTATATTTGCGAGTACGATTGGTCTCATCCTCCCACAAAATCGCCACCTTCTTACGCATCATGTCCTCTTTTGAGCCCTTAGTCACTGGCAAAAGCTTGCCATTGATATCCACGCCGATGTGACGATCGATGGCATTGTAAGACAGATTGATTTTGCCGTCCACAAACCACTTATAAAAAGGCTTCTTGCTGCTATCCAAGGTCTTTGTCCAAGGCTTGAACCATTCTAGATCATGAGCCGCTTCATCCCAAAATTTCACAGTGTCCTTCGCTGCTGCCTTTAAAGTTTTTTCATAATCAGGCACATTGGCCGCGCTAATCACCTTCTTGGAAGGCACATACTTTTTTTCCTCCGCCTGTAAGACATCGGTAAGTTCTGAATCTTTTTTTGCCATAGATTTGCATGTTAAATAATATTATTTTATATTAATTAAATTAATTTTATATACAATTGTAATAAAAATAGTGTGCGTTTTAATTTTGAATTTCCAATTTTGAATTTTGAATCAATTTTTTAATGTTTTAATGTTTCAAAATTATATCATTCGAATTTCAATCAAAATTCAAAATTTAAAATTCAAAATTATTAACTGCATTTCCCGTAAAAAATATAAAGACAAACATAAACAAATTCAAAATCACTTCAATATCTCCCTCCTCGTCAACAAGCCTGTCTGCGCCCCATGATGCGTTACAATAGATGATGTATTCTTCGCTCCCAACCACATTGCCTTCTGAATATCGCCTTTAAAAATTTTTAGTCCGGCTACAAAGCTCGCACCAAATGCATCGCCAGCTCCAGTTGTATTAATCTTTTTGCCCTCTTTTATAATCGGTTGATGATAAAATTTATCTCCATCATAAGCGTCAGCGCCATCTCGTCCTCTGGTAATCAAGGCAATTTTCACACCCCAACTTCGGATTGCTTTTAATAAATTCTGTACATCATCAAAATAAGCCTTGTCTTGTTTTTTGAATAATCCTGAGGAATAAATCAACTCAGTCGCCTCTTCCATATTCAAGCTTAAAACTGTTGTTTTTTTAAGATATTTTCGGAGGACCTTGTACCCACTTTTAATTTGTATATGGCCAGGATTCCAGGCAATTTTTCCATCTGATTCAAAAACGATATCCAAAACATTCTTCCATTTACCGGACAAAGAAGAAATATAAACCCAATCCATCTGTCTTATCATCCTATATTGGCTCGGCGTAATTGATAAAGCCGAGTTGGCTGCACGATTGGAGAAAACGATATGCTCATTACCTTGTCCTTCCAATAAAAAAGAAAAACCGGTTTCAATATCCTCGTGCCTTTGAATCATATTAATACCGACTTTATTTTTTTGAAAATTCTTTATAATGCCATCGCCACGCGTATCAGTGCCAATTGAAACTATTGCAGCTACGCCAAGACCCAAACGCGCCATACAGACAGCCGCATTCGCTGCGCCGCCTCCAAAAGTCGAACTAGAGTGATCAATCTTCATCTTTTGACCATAATCAAAGGCCAACAAGTGCGGATGAAGGACATTATTGGGATTGTCAATCAAAATCCCCTCCTTGGTTAAAAAAGTAAAATCCTCCGTCGCTCCACCAATGGTGACAAAATTATATAACATACTTTATGTTTTAAAAATTATAATTATCTTGTTGATAATTATAGCACTTTTTTAAAAAAAGGTAAAAAAATAGAGGACACTTCGAAAAGCATCCTCTTGTAAACTTATTGGTAATCAATTTTAGATTGTCGATAACGACAATTTTAGAAGACAACCCTTTAAGACCTATCCTTTTTTGCAAGCTGTAAAAGCCATTCCTCGGGAAAATTTCCAAATTTAGCAATTCTCGATAATAAATCAATTACTGCATCGACAATATCAGGATTAGTCGGTGTCTGAAAATAATAAGTCATTATGTCATCAAGATTCTGATAAACCTGCCGCTTTCGCTGTTCATAAAAACCAGAAAGTTTTTTTTGTTGCAATTTATCGAGATCATGATGATATAATGCCTTAACCTCAGCTTTATTCTCAGCAATTTTCACTGCCACCTCTTCTGGAGGCACTTCGCGAGTGGCATATGCAGGCACTTTACCAGAATAATCCAAACATCTTTCAACGGAAAATTCTTTGGTATAATCAATAGACAAAACTCCTTCCCAGTGTCTCTTGCACTGCGCCAACTGCTTGTCATAGTCTGGAACCTCAAGAAGTTTACTTAAATAACTTCTCACCACAAAGTTCACATTATACGTATTGATTTTTTCACCCGTTAAATCAAACACATCTCCAGCATCATTTGATGCACAAAGCGTGGCAATCAGCCCAATATGACGGCTGCGATAATTAATATGCTCCATCGCCCGGATCGCCATTACGCGCACCGATGGATCATCAACCAAAATTAATTGGTCAAGACGCCAACATACAATTTTCTTCAACAATGCTTTTCCCCAACGCTTCAACCAGCTATTCGACGATGAAGAGTTGATACCGCTCATCGCACTAAAAATTTTTTGCGCAGACGGACTTAACTCAACATAATTAACAGATAATCTCAGACACTTTGCTGCAAGTTTTCTTGCCTCTTCAATATCCATAGTCAACCTCCAGGGTTATTTTTACCATTTTAACTTAATATTCAAATTTAAAAGAACCATAGTAAAAAATAGCATATTTTAACCATTTTGTCCAGTGTTTGCACGTTTAATCAGATAAAATAAAAAATATAGCTAAAAATAGCTATATTTATACTGAATTATATAGTATTATAACAAAGAATACAGCACCCGCGAAATCTTTTTCAAAACCCACCCCAATATCAAAAACAATACCAAATACAATATCACAGCCAACCAAGCTGGCATAAATCTTAAAAACAGGTCATAGTGCGACAAAATCGGCCAGTGTAGTAAATAAATTTCGTAGGAATAAAAACCAAAAAAATGAAATAGGTTTATATCCACTTTTTTAATTAAAAATATCACCAAAATTGCGGTCATGGTTATTAGGCTAATTGCCTGCTCAACATTGGGCAACTCACCCACGCCGGAATAATAGGCAGTGTAAAAAAATATTCCCAATAAGGCGACGACCAACGACGCCTCGCCCATTTGTTTAGATATATCCAGCAAGCGATGTTGCCAACTTTTATTTTCTTTGTGGTGGCGAAGTTTAACCGCCAAGTTTGTTTCTCGAAAACGGGTAGCCAAAATCTTGAACTTGTTTGCTAAATAATTTCGAGCCTTATTTGGTGAAAAAAATATCCCGCCAACAAACATGCCTAGTGGAAATGCCAGGATGTGCACTTCGTATAAACGCATCACCTCTTTTAAAAACACTGGATCAAGTTGTACAATATAATAACTGATTGCATACACTGCAACAGCAGAAACGCACGGATGTTTTCGCCAGAAAGCAAAAGGGAAAATTAGATAATAAAATAAAATAAAAGTAAAATACCACAACGGTGAATTGATATCCAGGGATAAATCAGCGCGCGGAAAATAGCCAAGGAATGATTGGGCAATATAATTCCACGAATAGCCAGTTTTAAAAAACAAAAAATTTGCCACAAAAAAAACCGTGAGAGTGATCCAAAACGGAATCATTAATTTCAACAAACGCTTCTGGTAAAACCGCAGAATTGAATATTTTTTTCGCAAAGAGCTTACGACTAGGCCAAAACCAGACAAAAACAAAAACAAATTCACCCCCACGCCCGCCATAATCGACAGCGGAAATAAAAAACGGTGATCATCTACCAAAAAATAACCGATATGCGAGAAAACAATCGCCAAAATTGCCAAGCCCTTAAGCTCGTGTGTCAAAGAAACCGAAAAAACCTCGCTATCTGACCGGCGACGAATTGAGAGAACTAAGGCCACAATAAAAATCCCGATAAAAATATGAGTTGCTCCGACGGCGTTATTTATTGATATCATCATAAATTATTTTTGCCCACGATACGTAGCCCAAAGCCGAAGGATGAAATAAATCGGCGGCATAATAAGGCGTGTCTTTTTTTAGGATTTCTTCGGTTGGCGAAGATAGATCAATATATTGCAAATTATATGTTTTTGCCAGATTCTGAATCACCCCATTAAATTTCGCTGTTTCACTGTCAAAATAATTACTGTACGGCGGCAAAATCAATGTGTGGCAACCTATATAAGGGATGCTAATCAGATAAATCTTGGCCTTAGTCTTGGTCGTCAGCTCTTTCAGGATAAAATCGTAATTTTTTTTAAATTGCTCAATGCCAACAAATCCATGAATATCATTAACCCCAATCAGCAGAGTAACAACATCTGGCTGCGAAGCAATTGCCGGAGCAAGCAAATCATTGATTACATTTTCCGTTCGCGCCCCCGGGTATGAAAAATTTTCATTAACAATTATCGTATCATCATTTGCTAAATATTGAGATAATAAATACGGATATGATTCTTCATATTTATTCGTTCCCACACCAGAAGTCAGGCTGTCGCCCATGGATGCATAAACGATTTTTTTTGAACTTGTTGCCACATTGCCGCAAATATAAACATGCCGATCATCAGTAGCTGGTAGATGTGCCGAGCCGATTTGATAATATATATAAGCA
>Ga0209749_1002249_pt1 | contig 13452 bp, 17 predicted proteins | sample EPASupsiteSAE347_FD_187267 | JGI IMG/M metagenome (GOLD analysis project Ga0209749, IMG submission 187267) | Bioremediated contaminated groundwater from EPA Superfund site, New Mexico - Sample SAE3-47 (SPAdes) (version 2) | ecosystem: Environmental > Aquatic > Deep subsurface > Groundwater >... | reverse complement strand
CTTAAATACGTTGATGCCATGCGGGAAGGAGTTTTGCTTTATGGAAGGTAGATTGGGTCAGGCACCCTCCGTGCAGAGTCTGCCGGTCTTTGCCGTATCGGGGCACGGCCCACAGCATCGACATGTAGAGTTTAGCACGGCGCAGGGAGATGTCAAGTGCAGATAGACGTCGAGATCAAGGACAAGGAAGTCAAGCGGCTCTTCACGAGGCTCAAGAAGAACGCGACGGACCTCAAGCCCGCTTTTCGCGAGGTTGGCGAGATCGTGCGCTCCTCGGTGATCAGGAACTTCCAGGCAGGCGGCCGCCCCGACAAATGGAAAGCGACGAAGATCGAGTCCATATACAGTACCTATCGGGGCAGAGGAAAGAAGAAACGAAAGGTCTACACGCTGAAGGGGTCCCTCACGAAGGGCTACGCCCGCTACAAGGCAGGCAAGAAGACCCTCATTGACAGAGCGAGGCTCCAGAATTCAATCACGGCCCGCGCACAATCCGACAGGGTGGTAGTGGGAACGAACGTCATCTATGCCCGCATCCACCAACTCGGCGGCGAGGCCGGCAGAAACAAAAAGGTGAAGATCCCGGCGAGGCCGTACCTCCTGGTCCAGGAAGAAGACTGGACACCAATCAGGGATTGCCTCAGGGGATTTCTCTTGAAAGGAGCACGGGAATGAAGAACACGCTGGTTATGATCTGCAAAGACTTTGAAGGCAAGGTGCCCGCCGAGATCCAGGTGATCCCCTTTGGCTATCACAAGACACCGAAGGGCCCTTTCGAACTTGACGCGGATGGCGCCGAAGAAGTCATAGCCGGCTTCAGCTCACGGCAAAACGACATGGTCATCGACTACGAGCACCAGACGCTTGCGGACCCTCCCGTCGAGGCCCCGGCTGCCGGATGGATAAAACAGCTCATCAACAAGGGCGAGGACGGTGTGTGGGCCGCCTTAGAGTGGACCGAGAAGGCGAAACAGTATATCGCCAACAAGGAATATAAGTATGTCTCACCGGTCTTCCTGAAGAGGATTTCCGACAATAAGGTGTTCCGCCTCATCAACGTGGGGCTGACAAACCAGCCGAACATTGACGGCATGGTTCCGCTCATCAACAAGCTCGGCTTTGAGGGGAACAAAAATACAAAGGAGGCAAAGACCATGAAGGAACTATTCAAACTCCTCGGGCTTACCGGGGAAGCAACGGAAGAGGCGGCCATCGCCGCGGTGAACAAGCTGATGACGGACCTGCAGGCAAACAAGGCAACGGTGGCAGTGATCGCCAACAAGGGCGTCCTCGATGCCCTGGGCCTGACTGCAACGGCCACGGAGTCGGAGATCGTCGGTACCATCGAGGCGATGAAGCAGTCCCACACGAAGATCGACGATGTCGTGAAGGAGCTCAACACTCTCAAGACAGGTTTGGCACAGAAAGACGCCGACCAGGCCGTTGAGATGGCCATGAAGGAAGGCAAGATCACGCCGGCACAGAAGGACTGGGCGCTGGAGTACGCGAAGCGCGATCTCGCCGGCTTCGGAGTCTTCGTGTCAAAGGCCCCGGTGGTCGTCATCGAGGGCAAGGTGGTCACCGACCAGAAGGAGACCGGCGCCGGCATCGATGACGTGCAGGCCCAGATCAACAAGATGTGCGGCGTCGATGAAGAGACGTTCAAAAAGTACAACAAATAGGGGGTAGGACATGACAGCATTGGCAACAGACAAGAAGATTGAATATACCGAGGGCGTCGAGGTCCCGGTACCGGTAGATGGAGGCAGCAAGATCTTCGCCGGCGCGAATGCATGCTTCAATGCAGCGGGGTTTCTCGTTCCCGGAGCGGACACGGCCGGTCTCATCTATGCCGGCGTATCCCGGAGCTCCATTGACAACAGTCTTGGCCAGGATGGCGACGAGTCCGCAGTTGTGCGTCGTCGCGGGCTTTTCCTGATGGAACTCGCGACGGCGATCACCCAGGCGAACGTCGGTGACAACGTCTTTCTCGTCGACGATCAGCTCGTGGATCTGGCCGGGAATGTCACAAACGACATCTTCTGCGGTATCATCGCCCAGTACGTCGACACGACTCATGCCTTTATCGACATCCTTCCGGCCATTTTGCAGGCGGATGTGGCTACACACATCGCCGACGCGTCCGGAGCCCATGCGGCTTCTGCGATTTCCGCAGCCGACGCCGGAAACCATTTTGCGGCCGCCGAGGCCACGGTAGAGCTGCAGCTCCAGAAGCTCGCCAAGGGCCCCTTCTTCCTGACACTTCCCCGGTTCACCGGCTGGACAAAGGACGGTACGGACAAGACCATCACCCTGCCGGCGATCGAATCGCCGAACCCCGTCATTGTAAAACGGGCATACGCGAATCTCGGCGCCGCACCGGGCACGGGCAAGACGCTCGCCCTCAAGCTCAACGACACCGCGCTCCTTTCCATCGCCGAAGACGCGACCCAGGGTGAGGCGGAAGCCCTTTCGATTGCCATCGCCAAGGACACGGATTTCGTCATCAAGGCGAATGAGACCGCGGAAGGAGCCGGCGCGAACTGTGATATCACGCTCGTCATGTATATCGATGACGGTGAATAAAAGAGCCTAAAAAAGGAGGCATGCAATGATTATTAACCAGGCAGCCATGGCTGGCATTTACAAAACCTTCAGCACGATATTCAACCAGGCGCTGGAAGCCGCTGCGAGTCAGGTCGACCTTGTGGCCATGCGGGTACCGTCCACCGGCAGAAGCGTCGACTACAAGTGGCTCGGGAATTTTCCTCAGATGCGCGAGTGGCTGGGAGACCGGGTTATCAAGGACCTGTCCGGGTTCCACTACGAGATTGTCAACAAACCTTATGAGTCCACCATCGAGGTCGATCGGGACGACATCGAAGACGATCAGATCGGTGTCTACACGCCCATGATCCAGGGGCTCGCCCAGTCCGCGAAGGTCCACCCGGACATCCTCGCTTTTGCCCTGCTCAAGCTCGGATTCTCGACAAAGTGTTACGACGGGCAGTACTTCTTTGACACCGACCACGAAGTAAAAGGGGTCTCGGTGGCAAACTCGGGCGGAGGCTCCGGTACAGGCTGGTACCTCATGGATCTGTCCCGACCCATCAAACCCCTTATTCTCCAGCTCCGCAGGGCGCCTCAGTTTGTCGCCATGGACAAACCCGATGACCAGAACGTGTTCATGCGGAAGAAGTTTATTTACGGCGTCGACGATCGCAAGAACGTCGGGTTCGGTCTCTGGCAGCTCGCTTACGCCAGCAAGCAAACCCTCGACGCAACCGCATATGCGGCCGCCCGCGCGGCGATGATGTCCTTTACCAACGATGAAGGCACCCCTCTCGGGATAAAGCCCACGCACCTCGTTGTCCCGCCCACCCTGGAATCAGTTGGAAGGGCGGTCCTTGAGGCGGAGAAGAACGCCAATGGCTCATCGAACGTCTGGTATCACACGGCTCAGCTTGTTGTCGTGCCCTGGCTGGCGTAGAAGGAGGAACCAATGAAGATCAAGTGCAAATCGATACCGGAAAGATTCCGCAGGGCGGGCATGACGTTCTCGAACTCTCCCGCGGAGTATGACGTTGATGAGAGGACGCTCAAGGTCCTTCGGTCGGAGCCCATGCTCGTTGTCGAGGTCCTTCCGGAGGAGAAGAAGGAGCCGGAGAAGGAAAAGGCCCCGGACAAGGAGAAGACATCGGCATCCCAGGATCAGGCCGGCAAGAAGGATAAGGATAAGAAGTAGGACAAAACAAGGAGGCCAGGAGGAGGGCCCCGCCCTCCTCCTTTACTGAACAATGGCATACTGCACGCTCGACGATATCAAAAAGGCCCTGGAAGAGGCGACGGTCATACAGCTCACCGATGACGAGAATCTGAAGCCCGCGGCCATCGATCCGGTGGATCCGGACCACGCGGCGATCATTGCCCGCGTCGATGAGGCCATCGAGACAGCCGACGCGGAGATCGACGGCTACTGCGCCGTAAAGTACTCGGTACCACTCTCCCCGGTACCTGCTGTCGTGAACAAGCTCTCTGTTGAGCTCGCCATCTACTATCTCCACGGCAGGCGGAGCATCCCGGAGAAGATAGAGAAGCGGTACGAGAGGGCTGTCGCCAGGCTCAAGGACATCGCCAGGGGGCTTTTGTCCCTGGGTGTAGACCCGGAGCCGGCCGCATCAAGCTCCGCCGACAGCGCGCAGGCAAACAAGGCAGTGAGCGATCGGGTCTTCACCCGCGACTCATTGAAGGGGTTCTGACATGCTCGCAGAGATCGAGGCCGCAGCGGCCGCCAGACTTACACTGAAGGTGGCCGAGCCAAAGAACGTAGAGATCGAGGAGAAACACGGAGCGCTGGCCATGCCGGCGATCGAGGTATACGCGGCAGGCGGGCCGTTCACAAAGGTCGGCCAGAGGTACAGGCTCACGCCGTCCCTCTTCGTTGTCGTAACCTTCCAGAACATGCGATCGGTGAGAGATCGCCGCGCGGGGATGTACCCTGTCCTTGAGGCCGTGATATCCGCCCTCATGCTGCAGACGCTGGGCCTCTCCATCGATCCGCTCGTTCCGAAGGAGATCGCAAACATTACGCTCGAGGAAGAGGAAGACGATGGAAAGATCGTCTTTGCCGTGGAATTCCAGACGGGGTTTATCATCGACAAGATCGATGATGATGCAGCCGCCGCGGTGGATCTCCTCAGGATCGGTTTTGAATATTACCTCAAGCCCGGCGACGACGTCGCCGACGCGGAGGATATCGTGGAGTTCACACGTGCATAAAAGGAGGCACCCATGAAGGTAATAGCCGCACCGGGGCTCACGTGCCCCATGGAAGGCAAACCCCGTGAATACATCGGGGATGACAGGGCCGTCGAGGTTCCCGCTACAGCATACTACACGAGGCTCGTTTCTGACGGATCTCTCATCGAGGCACCGGCGGGAACAAACGGCTCCAAAGGCAAGGAGGTAAAACCTGATGGCAAGTAAAAACATATCCTTCGACAATATCCCGGCATCGATCCGCAAGCCCGGCAAGTACATCGAGTTCAACACGAGGCTCGCGGTCCGGACACTGCCGAACAACAAGCAGCGCATGCTCATCGTCGGACAGAGGACCTCCGCCGGCACGATCGCCGAGAAGATCCCAACCCAGGTCTTCTCCGACAAGGAAGCGGAGATCTACTTCGGTCCGGGGTCGATGTGCCACCTCATGACGCGTGCGGCCATCACGGCAAATCCCTACCTGGACCTCACCGTCATCGCCCTCGATGACGCAAGCGCAGGCCAGCCTGCGGTGGGAACGGTGACGATCGGCGGCGCTGCAACGGGTACCGGTGTGCTAACGCTCTATGTCGGGACAAAGAAGGTAGAGATAGCGATCGCCACGACAACGGCTGCGGCGGCAGTAGCGGCGGCCCTCAAGGCGGAGCTTGACAAACACCCCGATCTGCCGGTGACGGCAAGCGTCGCGGAAGCCGTCGTCACGCTGACGGCCAAAAACGAGGGCCTCTGCGGCAACGACATCCACTTAAGCTACGTCCTCACGAACGCCCCGGGGGCAACGGTCACCATCGTGGCCATGGCGACAGGGGCTGCCAACCCGACCCTTGCAGACGCACTTGCGGCTGTTTTCGGGGAACAGTACGACATCATCGTCACACCCTACAATAACCAGACAGACCTGGCTACCCTCAAGACCCACCTCGATTCGGTAAGCGGTCCCCTGGAGCAGCGGCCGGGTACCGGCGTCTATGGAATGAACGGGGCCCTGGCCACAGCGACAACGCTTTCCGGCCAGGTCAACTCGGGCCGCATCCTCTGCGCCTATCACCGCTACACGGCAGCCACACTGGTACAGAGCATGCCCTATGAGATCGCCTGCGCATTCGGGGCCGTCATGGCCTGGGAAGAAGACCCGGCGAGGCCCCTCAATACACTGGAACTCAAAGGTATCACGGCAGCCAACATCACCGACCGCCTCTCCAGAACCGAGCAGGAAAACCTCCTGTACAACGGCGTGTCACCTACCGAGGTCGGCCCGGGAGAGACCGTGCAGATCGTCAGGGCCATAAGTACCTACCTGCAGGATCCCCAGGGGATCGATGACATATCGCTTCTGGATATTACGACGATCCGGACGCTTGATTACGTCCGCAAGGCGGTGCGGACCCGTATCTCCTTGCGTTTTCCCAGGGAGAAGCTCTCCAGCAAGACACCCCCAAAGGTCAGAAGCGAGATCCTCGATGTCCTTTTACAATTGCAGGACCTGGAGATCGTCGAGGAGGTGGAGGCAAACAAAGACGGCCTGATCGTCGAGCGGGACCTGCAGGACCCGAACCGGCTCGATGCGAGGATCCCCGCGGACGTCGTCAACGGGCTCCACGTGTTTGCAGGCCGGATCGACCTGCTGCTGTAAACAAAGAAGGAGGAAACCATGGCAGATGAGTATGTAGAACTGGTAACACTGGAAGTGAACGGCGCCGAGATCACCGATTTCAACAAGGTATCAGAAAACGATTACGAGGTGCGCCGGGCTGTCAACCTCATGAACAAGACGGGATTCACAAAGACCACTCCCCGGTATGGCGTAAAGGTGGAATACGTGATCCCCAAAAGCCAGACGCCCTTCAACTTCAATGAGGTGGAAAACGGCACCCTCACCATCGACCGCGGCAACGGCAAACGAATCACCTACGGCGGCGTCTTCACGACGAAGATCGGCGAGGTATCATACGGCGAGAAAGAGGCCAGCCAGAGCATCGAGCTCGGCGCAACGGAAAGGAATGAGTCATGATAAAGGAAAAACGCACGCTGCCCATCGGTATTGAGTATAACGGCCAGGTCCATCGCGAGCTGGAGATCGAGCCCCGCAGGGTGGCTCACATGGTGGACGCACTTGAAGAAGAGCGCGCCCGGGAGAATGTCCGTTACCGCGAGATCTGCATGTACGCGTGCCAGGTCACAAAGCTCGGCGACATCCCGAAGGAGGACATAACCGGAGAACTTCTCCTGTCCATGTTTCCCAAGGATTTTGAGGTGCTGACGGAGGCAGCAGAGACGGCCCAGGAACGGGCCGAGACGTTTCAAAACGAGACAGGAGAGGCAAAGGGAGATTGACGATGCCGAGGCGCAGATCCTCCTCAGGCAGGCGATACTGGCAATGATGAAGCTGGGCTTCAGTTATGCGGATGTACGATCGATGTATGCGAGGGACCCGGCAGCCTGGCTCGATGCCCATGAGAGAATCATCAATCCCAAACGCGGACGCACGTACATCGTGAAGAGGAAAGCAAAACAAATATGAGCACCAGGAACACCCTTGAACTGATCCTCTCCGGAAACTCCTCGAAGCTCCTCTCCGCCCTCGGCAGCGGAGAGAAGGGCCTCAGGAGATTCGGTCACGTCGCCAAGCAGGAGTTTGACAGGATACGAGGTGCCGCGACCTCGGTGGAAGGAAAGCTTGCCTCCCTCGGGGTGTCGATCGGCGCGGGAATGCTGGTCAAGCAATCCGCCCAGCTCGACAAGGGTCTCACGCAGATCGGGCAGACTGCAGGAGCGACGAAGGCCGAGGTCTCAGGTCTGCGGAAAGAGCTTTTCGTCATGGCCTCCGACACGGGCCAGGTTACGGAGGATCTCAAGCAGGGGTTCGACAACGCCGTCCAGTCAGGTCTCAACTTCAAGGAGGCTCTCCCCGTCCTCAAGGCCACCAACAAGGCGATGGCGGTCACGGGGGCGAGCGCGGACCGGCTTACGGCCGGCCTCACAGTAGCCGCGACGGCATTCCAGTTCGATTTGTCCCGGCCAAATATGGCGCTCTCTTTGCTCGACAAGATGACCGTGGCCGGTCGTGTCGGCAACGCTGAACTTCAGAATCTCTCCGATATCTTCGCCCGTGTCGGCCCCAACGCGGCCCGCGCCGGCATGGGATTCGACCAGACACTCGCCTTCATCGAGGGCCTGTCCCTCATAGAGAGGCAGCCGGAGCGCCTGGCCACCCTGGCGGACAGCACCCTGCGTCTCTTCACCAACCTTACTTACATGAAGCAGGCCCAGAAGGCGACGGGCGTCAAGTTCTTCGATGCCGCCGGCGCCAGGCGCAATCCCCTGGAGATCCTCGCAGAGCTCAAGAAGAAGTATGATGCCCTGACAACGGACAAGGACCGTGAGATGTTCATGGGCAAAGCCTTAAAGGGCGCCGACCTCGATACGATAAAGGGCGTACAGATGCTCCTCAAGGGGGACATGCTCGGCAAGATCTCGGGAGAGTTTGCGAAGAAGATAGCCGGAGCCACCGGCACGATCGAGAGGGACCTTCCCGATGCCATCAACAATGCGATCGATCAGACGGGCCGGCTCAAGGCAAAGCTGATCGAGGCGGCGGATGCCTTTGCAAAGCCAATTAAAGACACCCTTTCAAGGGGCATCCAGAAACTCATCGACCCGAAGGACAAGGGAGGAATGGGCTTTACAGGCAAGGAGCTGATCGCCGGTGGAGCAGCCGCGGCACTCGGCGGGTACATGGCATACCGCGTCGGTGGCGGGGTGGCAAAGAAACTCCTCGGCAGGCTCGGAGGATCTGCCGCGGGGATCGCCGAGGGCAAGGCTGTGGAAGCCGCCACGGGGGTAACACCGGTATTCGTAACGAACTGGCCGCCGGCGATGGGGACAGGGACAATACCTCTCGGTCCGGGCTCTCTGCCAGGGGCAGCGGGATCAGCCGGAAAGCTTGCCGGTCTTGCAAAAGGCGCGGGGCAGGCGGGTCTTGCCTTCGGCGGCGGCTACGCCGTCGGCACGGGCATCAATTATCTCATCGGGAAACTGATCGAACAAAAAACCTACGGCCGTAATGATTCCCTCGGTGAGTACATCTACGATCTGATCCACACCGACCTGCCGAGTCTCTTCGGTAAGGCAGAGGTGAAGAACGACATAAAGATGAATATAACCGTCGATCAGAACGGCAGATCCACGGTGACGACGGATGATATGGGCGCCAACGTCGCGGTAAACAGCATGAACCGGGGAGTCTTCTAATGGCAGACGATAACAAGTTCGAGGCAAAGATCGACGATTTCAACCTCGAGATGGAGAACATCGAGGACACGATAGAAGTGTCCATCGCAAAGTACGAGTTCCCCTTCCGTCATGGTGCCCTTCTTGAGAACATGGGACAGAAGGCCCGCGTCATCAAGATGCGCTGCTACTGGTACGAGGAGACGTATGAGGCGCATAAGGATTTCGTAAAGCACCTGGAGAAGAAGGAACTCTTCGAACTCCTTCACCCGAAGTACGGCCTGATAAAGGGCTCCATCGATTCTATCTCGATCCGCCACGATGACCGCAAGAAGACGGCGGAAGTGGACCTTGCCTTTACCGAGGGTCTCATCACAGAGGCGCAGGCGCAACCCAAGTACGTCAACAAGGGAGCCGTCGACTGGGGATGCGAGGATACCTTCGCCGCCGGCCAGACCGAACTCATCGAGGAGCTGGAGACCGATGTCCGGGAGATCCTCGGCGCCGAGGCGATGGAGATCCTCTCGGCCATCCTTGATCCCGTGCAGCCCCTCATTGACCAGTTCAACGATATCTCGGTCCAGGCAAGGGGCTATGTCAAGGCGACAGACGCCTTTGTGAGCGACCTCGCTGGGACGCTGACAACCATCACAAACCCCGTGAATTCACTCCTGGCGATGATAACATTCCCGAACACTCTGGGCGGGGTTGTCATCGGGACACTGGCACGGACTCTGGAGCGATATTCGACCCTTTACGACAGCCTTCGCACCTCACCAACCCGCTTTCTTAGCAGCCTGGCAGGCACCTTCAGTTCCCTGTTCGATGAGACGGAAGACTCAGGAGCCCCCCAGGATGGGGCAATAAACTCCACATTCTCGAAGTATGTGACAATCGCCTCGGCGCAGCGCCTCGGCCTCGAGACAGCGTATGTCTTCCGGGATGACGAGGATAATCGCGAGGTGGTCAAGCGTCTCGAGACAACTCCCTCATTCGATGCCCTGGGCAATTACATAAAGCCGGAATCAACCGAGCAGATCCTAACCGTCGACGAGATCGAGATGATCCTCGGCAATGCCCGGACAGGTCTTCAGACAGGGGTCGACCTCTCCCGAAGGACACAGAGCCTCAAGACCATGGCCGCGGATCTCCTTGCCCATGTCAACGACATCAAGCTGGAGAGGGACAAGATCGTAACCGTCGAGACACAGAGCACCCTGCCCCTGCATCTTCTCTGCCTGAAGTACGGCCTGCCGTACAATTACGCGAACCGGATCAACAGCATCAACCGCATCAAGAACCCCAGTTTCACCCCTGCTGGCGAGGTGAGGATGTATGTCCGATAACATCGAGCTGCGCGTCGGCAGCACGGCCATCAAGAACTGGCTCTCCTATACGATAGAGGCCGATATCTACACGGCCGATGACGCCTTCTCCCTGGAGCTGGCGCATCCCGAGACAGAAGTAACAGCGGGGAAGAGGTGCGAGCTCTACGTCAACGGCGCGCTGGAACTTACCGGGATCATCGATCGCGTGAACAAGAGCTACGATAAGTCCGGACAGAAGCTCAGGATAGAAGGCCGGGACCTCATGGGCCTTATCGTCGACTCCTACTGCGAGGAGTTCTTCACACTCCAGGGCACGACGGTGAAGTCCCTGGCAGAGCGCCTCCTTTCGTCCATACCCTTTATCAACCGGGAGAAGATCATCTACCAGGAGGACTTCGCCGGGCGCCTGAAGAAGGGAAAGGCCTCCGGGGACTCCTCGCTTAACCTCATCGATGCCCCTCACAACTTCTCGCAGATCGAGCCGGGCATGACTGTCTTCGAGGCCCTGAAGCAATACTCCGCAAGCCGCGGCATGATGTTCTTCTGCCTTCCCGACGGCACCTTCGTCTTCGGCAAGCCCAGGGAGAAGGGAACACCGCTCTACAAAATTGTCTGCACCCGGGAGGGCAAGGAGAACAACGTCCTCGAGGGAGAGATGACAAACGATATCTCGAAGCAATACTCGAAGATCACCGTCATCGGCCAGCAGCAGGGGACCGACGACTTCGAGTCGAGCAGGATCAATACAAAGGCCAGCACATCAGACAGCTCGGTGCCCTTCTACAAGCCCATGGTCGTAAAGGACAACAACGACTACCAGAGCCCGGCACTCCATGCCCGCATGCTCATGGAAAAGGCGCGCCATGACGGGTTCCAGCTTCGCTACAAGGTCCCGCATCACAGCCAGGGCGGCAGAAACTGGGCTATCAATGAACTCTGCACGGTCAGGGACGAGGTGCTTGGCTTAGAAGGGACGTATCTCATCTACGGCCGCACCATGGAGCTGTCACGGCAGGGTACCTACACGAGCCTAAAGCTCGGCAAACCGGGGGTGGCAAAATGATACGGGGCATTATTCAATCGGTCGTTGAAGGGGTGATAAAACGATTCAGCGCCGCCGGCAGGACCGATGAGACCATAACAAACCGGGAGTACTTCCAGCACTACGGTTTCACCTCCCGGCCGCTGGCAGGCTCCGAGGCCATCCTCATCCAGGAGGACAATCACATCGTGATGATCGCCTCCGACGACCGCAGGTACCGGCTCGGCATCGAGGCCGGCGAGGTATGTCTTTATACGGACGAGGGAGATCACATCCGGATGATGCGTAACAAGGAGATCTACGTCAAAAGCGGCAACAAGCTGACTGCGGACGTAGAGAACGAGGTGGCCATCACCACGAAGACGGCCGTGATAAACGCCGTCGACGCCACAGTCAATGCATCGGCCTCAGTGCTCATCAAGGCCCCGGCCGTTACCATCCAGGCGGATTCGATTGTAATGGCGTCTCTGTCCGGAGGCGCAGGAGCCTCAGCGACCTTAAGGGGAGACTTCCAGCTTGAAGGAAGCATCACGGCAACGGGGAATATCAGCGCGACAGGGACGATCATCGACGGCGCCGGCAACACGAACCACCACAGTCATTAGGGGAAGGAATGGACTTCAAGATACTGACGGATGAAGACGCAATGGGACAGATGACCTTCGATCCCGCTGAAGACATCATGAACAACGTGTTCCTGAGCCTCATGGTGAAGCGGGGTTCGTGGTTCCAGAACCCCGAATTCGGCTCACGGCTCCATCTCCTGCAGCGCGCCAAGAACACCGAGAAGACAGCGGCCCTGGCGGAGGAATACTGCAAGGAGGCCCTTCGGTGGCTCATTGATACAGGAAGGGCGACCAGAATAGACGTACACACCCAGCGTGACCGTACCCAGGATCTTCACCGCCTCAAGTTCATTGTTGAGGTCACTGAGGCGAACGGCCGCCAGGTCACCTTCGAACGGTTTGTGGAGGTTGTATGAATTTTCAAAAGGACTTTGACGAGCTTCTTAACGAGATCCTGACGGACTACAGAAACCAGTTCCCCGAGGCGGACACATCGCAGGGCTCGCTCATCTTTATCAAGAGCGCCTGCCTCGCCTCGGCGCTCTGGGGTCTCTACCACTACCAGGAGTGGATCTCGCAGCAGATCTTCCCCGATACAGCGGAGACGGAAGCTCTCGAGCATCACGCCTGGGTCCGGGGACTCTCCCGGACATACAACGAGACCGATTCAGCACTGCTCGCACGGCTCCTCGACTACATCAGGCGGCCGCCCGCAGGCGGGAACAAATACGATTACGTCAAGTGGGCTCGGGAGATCGATAACGTGGCGTCTGCGTACTGCTTCCCTCTTGCCCAGGGGCTCGGGACCGTGGATGTCGTCATCCTGGCAAACAAGACGAACACCGGGGCTCAGGTGCCCTCATCTTACGACACGCTCACGGGGACAGCTACCTCCGTTGTTGCTCTAAAGCTCATCGATGCGGCAGCCACATTCCAGACCTCGGGAGTCGCAAAGGGAGACCTGGCGGGGAATACGTCATCCCTCGCGACGGCGAAGGTGGTCTCGGTCGACAGTGAGACACAACTCACCCTGGACACGGACATCTTCACCGAATCCGGCGAGGGGTATACAGTCACGTCCCTCGTAAAGCTGGTAAAGGATCACATCGACGACGTGCGACCGGTCACCGCCTCGGCGGTCAGGGTCCTTGCCCCCTCAGTACTGGAAGAGAACGTGGATCTCACCGTAACCGGCAGCGACGTCAATAAAACACAGGTAGCGTCGGACATCACGGCATGGATGGAAACGCTGATTCCGGGTCAAACCCTGTACCGGTCGAAGCTGGTCCAGATCGCCATGATGAACGGGGCTGACAACGCGACGGTTGTCACGCCAGCGGGCGACGTCACACCCGCAAGCGACGAGATCATCAGGCCGGGGGTTGTCAATGTTGCATAGGGACGTCTTGAGGCTCCTCTTCCCCTCGGAGCTCTCCGGGGTGTTCGACCAGGACATTGAGATCGAAGGGGCCCACCTGGATCTCGCGCAGGCAAGGGCCGAGCA
>Ga0209749_1002248_pt1 | contig 13458 bp, 13 predicted proteins | sample EPASupsiteSAE347_FD_187267 | JGI IMG/M metagenome (GOLD analysis project Ga0209749, IMG submission 187267) | Bioremediated contaminated groundwater from EPA Superfund site, New Mexico - Sample SAE3-47 (SPAdes) (version 2) | ecosystem: Environmental > Aquatic > Deep subsurface > Groundwater >... | reverse complement strand
TGCCCGGTTAAGGGCCTGGCAAAATATTCCATGTGAGACTTGCCAAAGAATTTCAGATTGAACTCTCGCTGCTCCATTTCCAATTCTTCCGGGCTTTTGCGGTTCCTTAGCCTCTCCTCTGCTTTCTCTGTAAATGTCATCCGCCGCGGTTCGGGTCTTATGCTCATTCGTGATTCAAGCTCCATATCGCGGGCCTTGCGGCCCATGAGCGTTTGCTCCAAGTATAAATATTCTTCAGGTTTCATAATTATGCACTCCTTAACTGTGAAATCTTCGCAGGATCGGAAACCGCCGCCCTCATAGGATGGAAAACGCTTTCAGCAATAATCGAGCCGTCTGCACATAGCGGTAATAGTTGATCTTTCAGCTTGATCAACCTTTGGGCTTCTGCAAGGCCCGCACTGACGGCAACCCCCCGCTCACTCTCCATAGCAAGCAGCTCCTCATTCGCGAAGAGCTGAGGAAGGGTTAAGGCCGGATTTGAATGCAGTAGCCTTACGACAAGCTGATTGATCTTCCTGGCAAGGGTCTCCGAGCGGCTTTGTGCTTCGGTGATCTTCTCATCGAAATTACCCATAGACATAGCTTGCAGCTCAAATGAAGCAAAAGCGGTCTCTATCTCATTTATGATCTCTTGCAGCACTTCTTTGTTGCCGCTCGAAATAACAATCTCTTCTTGAAGCCGCTCTACTAAATCGCTATCCCTGAAGCTTGAGACGGTTGGGACGCCTTCAGAATCCATCTCTATGACGGCTTGCTCTCTGATCGCGTCTTGCCGCTCTCTGATCTGATCTTCCAGAACCAAAACCCCTGTAGCCAATTTAAGTAGGCTGTCTCTTTGGCTCCTTCCCTTTACGGCAATATCCATGAGTGTCATATTGTCCCATACTACCATTTACTTTAAGTATCTTCTTGTCCCAATGGGACACTATGACAACGTCCCAACGCCCGAGAGTTGACTTAGACCCAAATATTTTCAAGGCATTAGTTATAGAAGCCACAAAGCAAGACAAAAAACCCAAAGATTTGATAGACCTATGGGTAAAGCAGAACGTAAGCCATGAAGTTCTTGCCCTTGTGGGCATTATACCATTGCCCAAAAGTACCAATGTCCCAAATAATGTACCAAAGCCCGAGGGTGACAAAGTCCCTTTGTCCACCTTGCCCCCATCATCAGAGCTATTAGGTGCTGATGATAAGAAGGTCCTACAGCTCTTGAAGGAAGGCGTCACCGTGCGAACTGAGATAGCCGCGAGGTTGGGTATATCCAAGAGCAAGGCACAAGAGCACGTTAAACTTCTAAAGAGCCTCGGACTCTTCTATGAGAAGCCCAACAAAAGGGGGACTAAGGGAAAGCTTTAATATCCATCTATGATAATATCAGCATAGAAATAAAGTAAAAGGAGCTTCGATAAACATGATGAAAAGAACCGAAGCTTCAGCCCGCCCACCACGACTAGCTGAAGCCACAGACCCAAAGGTGAATAGCTCTTCTGAAGATTTAAACCTTGCCGTTAGTGCCGCTAAGGGAGGAAGCCCGCCGCTCTCCCTGGAGCTGCAAGTAGAGCAGCTTACTGGCACTGTAGCCCGCCTTTCTAAGGAGCTGCAAGACCTGAAGGCAACCCTCAAAGATAAGGCAAGGGACATAGAATCGCTATGGGTAAACTCCGATCTTCATTTTGACAATGCAAAGAAATTACAGGATGCTCTTAAAGCCCGCCTACAGCCTCATAGCAGAGGCCCTAAGACGGAAGATAGAATCACCCGTCTTAAGACCCGTTTAAGGCAGTCTTCCAATCTGTGGATAGGCAAGTCAGATCTTCAACGCTTCTATGGACTGAAGAGATCAACCATGCATTGGCTTTACCTCACCCTGAGGAGTACCGGGGAATTTGAGACCATGAAGAAAGCCGGTAGGGTCTTCATCCGCCTGGCAAAGATCACGCCTACGTGAGTGTTATTGGACATGGACACCCTCAAAGGACACTCCATAGACCCATAAGAAAAACTTAAATTTCGGCTCCGAGAAGGAAAGATTTGCTATAGCACTACTTTAAGATAGATCGCTAAATCACGGTTTTAATCACTTAATTATAGCTTCTATTTTCTCTCTCTGAAGGTGTCCATGTACAGTTGGAAGATAAGGATAGCTCTTTATGTACTTTCTATAGGATAGAGTTACAGGATGAAAAACGGTCCTTCTCAGCCTCTTGCAGAGGTCTTTGGCTCCCTCATAAATGATCAAACCGACAGAGCCAATAGATACCGCTCCTTGCGGCTTTGCCCATTCAATAACAAGGTCCCTAATTGCACTAAGGATAAGGCAAAGAATCCTCTTGGAGTATGCAGTATCTACTATGCTCAAAATCCTGTAATTACCTGTCCAATACGGTTTCGGGAAGAGTGGCTTATTACCGGTGACGCCGCTTCATTCTTCTTTAAGGAAGGTGCTACCTGGAGTTCCCTTACCGAAGTTAGGCTAAATGATGCTCACGGTAAGACCGCCGGGAACATAGACGTTGTACTTGTGGCCTATGACGACAGCACGGGGGCTATCTATGACTTTGGAGCACTTGAAATTCAAGCGGTCTACATCTCAGGTAATGTACGTGATCCATTTGAGCACTACATGAAAGACCCTAAAAGCAACGCCTCAATGAATTGGTCTTCGGAGCCCAACTACCCCCGGCCTGATTACCTATCATCTTCCCGTAAACGCCTTGTACCTCAGCTTATTTTCAAGGGCGGCATATTTCGTACCTGGCAAAAGAAGACCGCTGTAGCCCTAAGCAAAGGGTTCTTTGACATTCTACCGCCCATGCAGAGCGTGAGTAAAGAAAAGGCCGATATTGCATGGCTGATCTATGACTTGGAGCTATCACAAGATTGTACCGGCCAACAGAGATATACCCTTAAGAAGATCAATGAAGTCTTTACAGAATTTGAGTCTGCATTGTTTACTATTACCACCCCGGCACCTGGTAAAATAGAGAACTTCATTAAGCTCTTGCAAGGTAAGCTTGATGAGCGGTTAGAGACCCCGCCCGTCAATAAGACCATCGAGAAGGTGTTCTAAAGATATGGCCGCTTCAACTACAACAAAGCAGATTACCCTAACCCGTGATGTAATCCTGAAGCCGGTAAATGTGTCTTCTGTCCCTCAGAGGAGCCCCTTTCGATACCCCGGCGGCAAAACCTGGTTTGTGCCTACCTTCAGGGAATGGATGGGACAAAAGCACACGAAGCCACGTATCTTAATTGAACCCTTTGCAGGCGGCGGTATAATCAGCCTTACCTCCCTATTTGAGGATTTAGCCTCAACGGTCGTCATGGTAGAGCTTGATGAGGATGTAGCCGCCGTGTGGCAAACAATAGTTGACGGGGAAGCTGAATGGCTGGCAAACCGTATTCTAGGCTTTGATCTTACCAAAGAGACCGTTATTGAAGAGATATCAAAGCCCGCAAAGACCATCAAAGACAGGGCCTTTCAAACTATCCTTAAGAACCGCACTTATCATGGTGGTGTTCTTGCCAAAGGTTCAGGGTTCCTTAAACTTGGAGAGAATGGGAAAGGTATCCGTTCCCGTTGGTATCCTGCAACCCTGGCAAAGAGACTCCTAAACCTGCAAGAGGTAGTGGATAGAATTGGGTTCCGATGTGAAGACGGCTTGAACGTCATAGATGAGTTTGCATCACGGGGAGACGTGGTGTTTTTTATTGACCCTCCCTATACCGCCGGGGGGAAGAAAGCCGGGAAGAGGCTCTACAAGTACTGTGAGCTTGATCATGAACGGCTATTCACGCTATGCGAAGGTATCAAAGGGGACTTCCTGATTACCTATGATAATTCTGATGAGGTAAAGGCCCTTGCTCAAAGGCATGGGTTTCAAACATGCTTAGTCCCTATGATGAATACCCATCATGCCACAATGGAAGAGCTTGTCATAGGAAAGGACTTGTCATGGATAAGAGGGGGTGTTTGAGACTGGATACTAACGGTGTGAATAAAGTGAGTTTGCTAGTACTACTTGGATCATTGTTTCTATATGTGTGTAATGAAGTCTTAAGCGGCAAGCACCTATTTACCATCTTTTTCGATAGTTTACCAAACTTTCTAATAGCTTGTGCCTTATTAGCAATAGGTACTTTGATAACTTTGGCTGTGGTTGAGAGAGCACTTAAGAAAGATAAAGAAAAACAATGGGAAAAGGTAAGGGAAAGGACTTTTTTTGAAATCATAAACTATGTTAGCTACATTGTGGTATCCGTCCAATTATCAATATTATCAATCCCCGGTGGACTTACCGAGGAAGAGAGAAAAAAGATTAAAAGTATTGATGAGACGATTCGCAACAAAACACATAATTATCAAAAAGAAGGGAAGGGTGCGGCGGAAGCCATAGGACAATTTCATGACTTGCTGGTTGAAATTAGCCCCCGATTAATTGAAGCATGTGGAAAAGTGGACATAGAATCCCAAAAAAGGTATATTGAGACTATCAAGTTTGTATATGATGACATTAAATTTAGCCTTGATATTTTCCGTCTTGTTCTATTACCTCGGGTATTAAACTTTTCTGAAAATGTTAAACTGCTTGAAGCGTTGGTATATTTTGAAATAGTATCTCTTGAATACGAAAGGTATATGCGATCTCTTACGAATCCACTGTATGTGAATACACGGGAACCTTTCACGTCTCTAATAGATCTTTTATATAGTACAGCAAGCGTATATTGGTTTATTATTGATGATCTTGAACGGAATACATAAAAGACCTGATGAGTGCAAGTAAAAGCCTGAAGAAGAAACGAAAAAGATACCGGGAAGGTTTAGGAGTTTGGTACCTTCCCGTTACCCTGATATGACATTTAAATTAGACTCAACAGAAGACCTTGTTTGCTTCTAAGGCTGTACCCTGGAGCACTGTACCCCATATTCCCGTTAGAGAAGGCATGCTTGAGGCCCATGCCTATGCCTGGTAGGAAATACACAAACTACCAGTACAATATTACTATTTACACCTAGATAGGTATTTATATCTTACGCTCGGAATACTTTCCGAGTCAAAGGAGCACAATGATCGCTAATGATGCAATAATCGAGGAAGTTCTTATGCTTCGAAAAAAGGGCCTGAGCATACTGAAAATTTCTCACGCCGTTAGCCGATCGCACCCCCGCTTTTGCCAGAAAAGTAGGAAGCAAAAGAATTTTTGCGGTAGTGACATCTTGAAGATTATTCAAGAACTGAAAGCTCAAGGACGTTTACCGACAACGCTTTTAGACGATATTAAAGAGAAAATCGGAGAGAAGGGCCGATTCAAATCCAAACTGACAAAGCCCCGCAAAAAAGATGTTACCCCGCCGTTGACATTTAATCTCTAAGGTCTAATCGATAGCATCCGGGCTAAATCCTCTTTGTCACTTGCACAAGTATCAAACTCTGACTTATCTGGAAGGAGAAGAATATGCTTCTCTTCATGCTGGTTTTCTTTCATAGTCATCTCCTTAAGTTAGGGGGCTAAAATAAGTTTTATACCCATTCCATAATCTTTACAAAGTCGGCCCTGAGTCAGACAAAGCCGTTGATCGTCGGTTAAGCCGGGTGGTAATTCTGCCCCTTCTTCAAGAGCCGGGGCAAGGACCCTCGGGTGATTTTCACTGATCGTTCTTCTCACATATTCCGGCATTTTGGATCACCAAAAAAACATCTATTCTCTTGCTATTGCTTTGTGATGAGACTTGCTTTGCCAAAATCACAGAGTTGGGTGGAATTGTTCTATCCCATTTTTCAAGTTGTGCGTCTCCTCGCACGTCAACCAGTGAGATGGTCCCATAGTTCTCAACCTCAACGACAGAGACCGCAGCCGGGCCTGAAAGAGCTACAGCACTTACTATTTGACCTCCGAGATATGAGAACCCCCGGCCTGAAGCTCCATCGAGCAAGTTTTGTCCATTGCCATCGATGATGATATGAACAGTCTCCAGTTTTTTGGAGATCTCAGGATCGAGAGCGGTAGCCGGGATTGGCTCCTCCAGAACTAGATAGCCCTGCTGTTGGTTTTTAAAACCTGCAACTTTTAATGAAGTTAACGCCATGCTAGAGACTTTGATTTGCTGGTAAAAATACTTTTTGGAAATACTTTTCATGCTGGTTTAATATCGCTATATGCATCATGGTTTAAGTTATAGCGTCTTAAAGATTACTTATAGCAGAATCGATACCATAAGCCTTAAATAGGAATGATAGCGTTAGAAATGAGCATGGAGCAAGATAACAGCACGTCAATACTACTTCGGCTAAGTCCTGAAGTTTATGAGGTCTTAGAGCACTTCGGAGCTGAGAACCAAATAAGCGTGCCTTCTTCTGCATGTGAACTTTTTCAGCAAGCTTTTGAGCAATGGAGAAAGGGCAAGATAAGCATCGAGGTAACGGAAAAGTCCCGTAGATACTACAAAGCGGGGCAAACTCAGAGACACGGAAAAGGTAGGAATTCTCAGAAATAGAGCTTCAAAAGAAGGGACCCCTTCCTGCCTGGTCCCGGTCCCTTCTTAAGAGTTGATTAACATGGATAGTGATACTCAAAACGATATAAACATATCCCTCACGGACGTTAGGGATAAACTGGATAGCCTGGATACTATCCTGGAAATGATGGAGCCGGTAGTTATAGATGAACGGCTCATGAACATACCCGGCATAAGACTGATAAGAACCGGGTTTACTAAGAATATCGCAGCACCTATACTTGCAGAGGTAAAGGCAAGGTTAGAAGATGCTGAAAAAGAGCCTACTGAGGCGGCTCTTATAAAGAGCGTTCTCTATGTCAAAGGTCTTTACAAACCTAAGATCAGCATGGAGCTTAAAGACGCTACCAGGAAGGCTTTTGACACTGAGGGTAAGGGTCCTGAAGCCCTGGCATTCTTTGATCTCTACAAAGCAGAACTACCTACTATTTTAATGAATGTATTGAAACGGTTAGATCTCAAGAAGCCGAAGGATGATGATTGGAATAACATAGACAATTATCCACCTAACCATGAGATAATCAAGCAATGGGCTTCTAAGGGTGGTAACGTAGGCGTCGCTGTTGGTTATGGCGGCCTTGTCGTACTTGATGAAGACCTGCTAGGGGCCTTTGAGGGAAAGGGGATATGGGACATTGTACCCCGTGAATCACGTATAGTAGAGACTGGCAAGGGTGAACATTTCTATTACCTTCTTGATAGTGAGGATGATGCTCTCTCCCTTGAACAAACATATGGGGACCACGTTTCCTTAGTAGCAAACGGTGAGCACATAGGAGACGCTAAACTCTACCGCTCTAATGTGATTGCAGCCGGTTCTTTACACCCGTCCGGGAAGCGGTATAAGATTGTCAATGATGTAGATCCTGTAAGAATTACAAAGGATCAAATCATTAAGGTCCTGGATGCTTTTGAGGATAAAAAGGAGAAATCAGCTCCAGGTGAACCTAGAGCTAAAGGAGAGCACAAACCTTTTGTTCAACCCGATTGGATGAAAGCCATACCCGTGGAGGACCTTATACCTGAGGATTGGCGGTGTACGCAAGCCGGGGAATTTCTTAATGGTATCCACCCTCAGCACCCGGATAGTACAAGCGGCCATGATTTTGGGATAAATCCAGAAGATAATAGTATCCGGTGCTGGAGATGTGGTGTAGGCGGTGGTCCTGTCGAATTGGTTGCCGTCTTTGAAGGTATCATTGATGTCAGTGCCGGGTGTAGTGCCCTAAGGGGGTGGAAACGGCGTCACCCTGAGAAGTATCTTGCAGCTCTGGTATCTCTGATAAAGAGGGACTACGAGGTTCCTGAAGATGAATTTGATCTCAGGCCGCGGGTACGCTTCGGCAAGAACGACCCCTTTACCAGCAAGACCGCGGCCCTACTCGGAGCCCTTGAGAATATGTACCGGGAAGACCCCCTACATCCGCCTTTCCTGGAGCGTGACGGCCAATTGGTGCGTATCCAGCCTGTGATACTGAAGATGGAAGACGGTAAGGCTATCGAGCTGATAAGGCCTCAACCCTTGAACGTAGACTCATTGCTCGGAGAGCTGCATAGGCTCCTGAGAATCGAGGTATTGGTAACGCCTAAGAAGGACTCAAAGAACAAGAAGCCCTTTTATGCTGAAACGCAAGTAAAGAAGACAGTTCTCAAAGACATATTGAGCATGAAGAGTCACCCCGGCATACCGGTCTTAGCCGGTATAATTGAGCATCCCATCTTCAGGAGTGACGGTACGCTCCTGGAGACGCCGGGCTATGACATAAAGACGGGGCTTTACTACTCACCACCTGTAGGATTCGTACTTGCAGATCGCCCGGCAAGACCTACAAGGGAGGATGCTAAAGATGCTGCAAGGTGGATTCTCGATGAGGTAATGGTAGACTTCCCTTACGAAAGTGACGGCGATAAAGTGAATGCATTGGCGTATTTCTTCCGTCCTTTAATACGTCCGATGGTTAAAGGCCACATGCCTGCCACGTTCTTCAACAAGAAGATGTATCAAACCGGCGGCTCAAAGCATTCCAGGCTTTCCGCTATCATCCAAACGGGCCACGAACCTGTTGAATGGGGGCCTCAGAGGTCTGAGGATGAGATTCGTAAGAACATCCTGGCAACCTTAGCCAATATGCCTGATGAGGTTATGATTGATAACATAGATGAAAAGTTTGCTTCTCATAATATGTGCAAACTTCTCACCTCGGAAACATATAGCGATAGAGAGCTTAAGACAAGCTGTCAGAGGACCTATGAGCATCGGGCCTGTTGGACCATAAACGGCAATAACCTCACGGCGGCTCACGACCTGATGCTTAGGGGCTTTTTAGTTAATTTGGATGCAAGGACGGCCCATCCTGAATCACGTACCAACTTCAAGAACGGCATGGGTGGAGCTTTTGAGGTTTGGCTGAAGGCTAACCGGGGGTTGGCCCTGAGCAAGCTGGTTACGATCATTGAGGCATGGATACTTGCCGGGAAACCTCAAGCTACCAAGAAATGGTGTACGCTAAGCGAATTTAATGAGGTTATGAGCGTACTTGCCGGTCTATGTGACTTCTGCTTGCCAGATGAATTACCGGGCTTCAATACTTTGGCTCAGGAGAACATGAGAAAAGCAGAGGACTCAGATATTACATCTCACGCTGACTTCATGAGATCATGGGGTATGCTCTGGGGCAATAAACGAATAACAGCGTCCATGTTTGGAGAAGCTGGGGTATTTGAGCATTTTCGCACGCTGGAAATTCCCGAAGAACTTTTAAGGATATCGATGGGGGTTGAAGGTTTTGTCGGGAAGAAAAAGCTCGGAGAACAACTTAGGCTGCTCGATGGCAAGCGATTTTCTGAGGATGATTTGTACATCAGTGTAAGATGGAATACTGACAGGGGGACATGGGAATTTTTCATGCCAGAAGGTGCTAATCTCTACAGGCCGAAAGAGGAGAAGAAGCCGGAAGCTGAGATAGGGACAGGCTGCCTAAGGACAGGAAAGAGTGTGGAGAGGATTTTATGAGCATGGAATATGAGGGGCTACAGGGCTTCATGGGTTTGTCATCTGGTAGTAAGGTTTTCCGGCCCGGACAGGGAGAGGCTACTGAAGCGATTATCCGACACCTGGAGTACGGCAATGAGATAGTTGTAGAGCTGAGTGCTCCGACAGGAGCGGGAAAGACCCTTATCTTAGGGACTGTCGGTAATTACCAGGCTTTCAAAGGCAGGAGGGTGACTTATTGCACGCCTCAGGCTACCGAAGTAGATCAGGTTACAAGTTTGATCCTGGATAGTTATGGGGAATCCTTGCCTGGCATAGTAGGGAGAAGCCATTATAAGTGTGCCCTTGTGCCGGAAGTTAAGTGTGATGAGTGTCCCTTCCCCAAGACCCCCCAAATCTGTCCGGCAATAAAGCAGTGTACTTACCAGATGGCTAAAAATGCATTTATGCATAGCAATTTCGGGGTAACGACCCTTGATTATGCCTTATTGAATAGTCAAGTCCGCCGGACCCGGAAGATATTATTTGTTGATGAAGCAAGCCGGTTAGAAGGTTCCCTTTTAAAGTTCATGAAGATGATGGTACCTGAATATATTTTGACAGATAAAAGGGTAAATCTGCCTTCGCTTAAGAATTGGATAGGAAGCTTGACAAGAGAAAAAGCTCCATTAGACAGTCAATTGAAGGCTATAGGAGATGTATTGATAAACTGTCGTTTTGATGAAGAGACAAGGAAGAGAACGGTGTACGCTCTTAAAGACATTACCGGTAGAATTACGAAGCTGGAGAGACGGATAAGATCGGCTAATCTGATGGCTGATTACATCGAAGAGCAAGAGCCCTATATTATTGATAAGGACGGCTATTTCCAGCCACTTTTCGGTAGACGCTACTTTACCCGGCTCTGCAAAGGCATGAAGATTGTACTGGCAAGTGCGACACCTACCACAGATATGATATGTGACAGGTTCGTTAAGGTAGAAATGAGTCACCCTATACCCGTTTCTCAGAGACGGGTGATCTATCTGCCTGTAAGTGCTATGGGGAGAAGTGGTAAGACGCCGGACGGACTCAGGGAGATGGCTTTCATGATCCTTGCACTGCATGAAAGAGAAGCTTCGGGGAGGCATACACTGGTTCATTGCCACTCTTTAGCCCTGGCAAAGGAGCTGTATGCAATTATAGGAAGTGATTCTCGGGTAATACTACAACAGCCCGGTAAGAATAGGAAGGAGAGCCTTGATTTATGGGGAAATACGCCCGAAGCAATATTTCTCAGCTTTTCATATGAATATAGCTTGAATCTGAAAGGACCGGGCTTCCCGTTGAATATCATAGCTAAGGTTCCCTTCCCCGATCTAGGCAATGAAGTAGAAAGGGCTCGGAGAGAGTTACCTGGAGGTCAACGCCGGTATGATCTGGAAACTGCGATGACTGTCATGCAGGCTTCGGGCCGAACCACCAGGGATATTACCGACTTTTCCAAGACCTACATTTTGGATAGGAATTTTGGCTCATTCTTCCTTAACAACCAAGATCTTTTTAGTCAGTGGTTCAAGGAAGCTCTCGGGAGAGAAGATGGAAAGAGCATAATTCCGCCGAAGCCTCGATGGTTGATAGATGCTACAACTCCGATCGTGAACAATCGTGAACAATCTAAGGGATTGGCGTAATACTTTTTTCATTGAATGTAATAATGAGTAATACGTTTGAAGGGGTATACGGCAAAACACGGGTAATCTTTTTAAGTAAAAAACGATATATGTAGGACTAATTTTACGAGAAAAACGGCAAAACACGGGTATTCGGGGAATGGTTTCAACCAACTCAATATTTACTATTATCTCTAATATCGCCTACAGGGGCCTTTACAGGGGCCTCTGTATGCCTTTTTCTAATGATGAGATCTTATATAAGACAAATAGATTACCAGTATTCCCCGTAAAAAAGGGGGGAGGATAATGATATATTATTCAAAGATTCCCAGGGATTAGCCGTAATTGTCAGTGATTACCAGTAAAAGCGGCCTACCGTATATGAAAATGATTGCCCGTAAACTAACAGTCTTAAATAAAGAACATAAGTTAAACACTGGAAGAAGGACATTACATAGAAAAGGTAAGGCGTGTCGGTAGCGGCAAGGCGTATCACTCACTAATACACTATCAAGAGCCATCATTAAAAGTAATACAGTAGCAAGAGAACCTTTATCTGGTATAGTCTGTTATGTGTACGCTATATTTCTTAATAATGATACGGTGACAGTAGAACCATTTTCATGAGACTAAGACATAACTGAGTGCTATCAGGGGTGACACTAAATATATCGGGTTGATTGTTAAAAGCATTTTTACGGTAGTTACTACAATGAAACGATAGTATCTATTCAGACAAGAGACTTTCTGCCTCTACCCCGCCCCAAAACCCGTATCTGTAGACCCATTTCTTGCTAATCGCATACAAGCGGCCCTGATGTGTGAGTTACACGCCCCTAACCCATAGAACGCCCGCCTTCCGCCCAACTACTCTAAAAGCTCTTTCTCCTAAACCGCTATTCCATAGACTATGAAATAGAGCACAAGTGGACTTGATCGATCGCCTCATAGCGGTCAATCATTGCTACTGCTATCGATATTTACAAGGCCCTTTCCTATCGCCTACACCCATACTTGTTGAAGTATATGTGTATTTATAATAATATTGGGGCTTATAAGCTTGCTTTCTACCAGGCATGTACACCTACAGGTTGTACATAGCAAGGCGGCTCGATTGTGGCAAAATTGCCACAATCGAGGCGGCGGGAAAATCGCTATCCGGGGGCGGTTTCCTGCAAACTTCTGGAGTACGGAAAACGGGAAGCCCTGTACCTGGAAGAAACTTGATGAGTATCTAAAATTTTTTTGAATTTTTCTTAGAATAATAGGATCGTTATAGAGTCTCCATAACCCACTATAGGCAAGAAAGATCTATATCTTAAGCCTTTATTATTCATTAAGCATGCATCAATTAAGCTTAACCGACACCCAAAACTTGATTTCCAAACTCGTTAAATCCTTAGGTGAAAGAGGAGCGGCAAGACACTTAAACAAAGCGGGCTACCAATCCCCGGAAGGCTCCCAGATACGGCAAGGCCACGTCTCACGGATTCAATCCGGAAGCTATACTCAGCTCCTGGCACCTGAAGAGCCCATAGAGCCCATTTCGGCCCCCGCACACTCTCCAATAGCAGCACGCCCCCCAATTCCAGAGCCTACACCCGAGCACTACCTGGAGAGAGGCCCCGCCCCGGCTTCTCCCTCCGAGAAGACCACCATAGACCCCGAGCCCGGCCCGCGGGAAGTCCGCCGCCAACTACGACAAGAGCTTGAGGATCAGGAAGAGCTTAGAAAGGAGCTGGAAGAGAACGCCCCGCCCGAAGTACCGCGAACCTCGGATTACTCACGCTCAGAACATAGCCATCCTGAAAGATTTGCGAAGGTGAGTGGCATTTTCTCCAGGAGAGGAGAAGTCCAACTTGATCCTGATGATAAGGACTTTTTCGGCATACCACGCCTTGCAAAGCAGCCCCCAAAGACCACTTCAAAGCCTCATGAGACCAAAAGCTATGCAAAACTGTCTATGAACGCTATGGAGCCCTACACACTGCAATCAAAAAGAAATAGAAAAGAAGGATACTAAAGGAGCTGTAGAACCTGTCTAATCGGCTCACCATGATGGCATTTAAGCTTAAGATGAGCCGGAACTATTGGCCGTTGTTCCTCAGAGCTGTGGCCTTTGACCTTTATCTGATCACCGGGAACATAGAGCGGGCCTTGCCCGGTTAAGGGCCTGGCAAAATATTCCATGTGAGACTTGCCAAAGAATTTCAGATTGAACTCTCGCTGCTCCATTTCCAATTCTTCCGGGCTTTTGCGGTTCCTTAGCCTCTCCTCTGCTTTCT
>Ga0209749_1002247_pt1 | contig 13459 bp, 9 predicted proteins | sample EPASupsiteSAE347_FD_187267 | JGI IMG/M metagenome (GOLD analysis project Ga0209749, IMG submission 187267) | Bioremediated contaminated groundwater from EPA Superfund site, New Mexico - Sample SAE3-47 (SPAdes) (version 2) | ecosystem: Environmental > Aquatic > Deep subsurface > Groundwater >... | reverse complement strand
GTAAAAAGCATATCCATTGATGAAACGTCAGGAACCCGTATTTCAACCGCCCAACTTGGTACCGCTTTCAAGGAAATAAAAGAGCAACTGGGCCGAAAATTAGACGTTTTCATTATGGACGCCTGCCTCATGCAAATGGCTGAGGTGGTTTATGTTTTAAAAGATTCCGTTGATTTCATAGTTGCTTCCGAAGACATCATGCCCGGGAAGGGAAGCCCGTATGACGAGATATTAAAAGCGGTTACCGTGCAGATGACACCGGAAGAGTTAAGCGTTGCATGGGTGAAAATATTCGCCGCCTCTTACAACAACGGATGCCAGGGCAAGGAACCCTGTACCATCTCCGCCTTACGCACAAGCGATCTGCCGGACGTTTTCGATGCCGTAAACGGCTTTTGTAAGGCATCCATGGCCGCTGATTTCAGTTCCGCTTTCGATAATGCTCTCACCGACGTTCAGAAATTCGATTGCCCAGGGAACATTGATCTCATGCATTTCACAAGATTATTGCAATCTTCCATCGACGATGAAGGTTTTCAAACCGCGGCGAAAAAACTTATAGCGGCATGTTCGAAAGCCGTCATCACGAATTCATTTGTTCCCCCTTTCACCGACAAGGCTGAAGGTCTTGCCGTTTTCTTTCCCGTACATGCCTACGATGTTAATCAACAATACAAAGATCTTGATTTCGCCAAAAACACGCTTTGGGATGAAATGATCCTTGATTTCTACGCGAAATTTCAACCATACAAATCCATCGAACCCATGATCTTGGCGGCCAAAGACGGCAATTTCACACATCTGGACGAATATTTGGACACATTGAAATTGAAATCATCCGACGCGCGAAATGTTCAAGATATGTTGACCAAACTGAATTTCGCTCTCTTCGCGGAAAACTCTTTCTCAGAAAAGCAAACTGCGGGAATCGCTTCCCGAATAAGCAAACTGGTTGAAAAAAATGCTCTGAGAACAAGCGCGGTTCGCCGTACCGACACATTGGCGACGAAAGCTTGGGAGTCCGGCTACATCATGGATGTTGTATCCGAAGAGACGATAACCGTTAAAAGGATCGCCACGGGAGAAACCTATACGTTGGAAAGTCGCGAATTCAGTACCGACTGGGCAAAACCATTCATCGGCAGAAACATATCAATGGAATTCGGACACGTCTGTTGTCGGATGATCGACCCCGCAGGCAATCATCATGATTTCTGGACCACTTCCATTCAATAACCAGGGGCTAGTTGGATAGCGTCATGAATTGACTGAAAAATTCAACGCCAGACGCAGAGAAAGAAAGCTCATGGAATTCAAAGTTCTTAATCGCCCCATTTTACGGCATTCGGCAACATAACGATCGTCGTAGGGGTGATGATTATTCGGGAATATTTTCCAATTCCTTGATCCAGACGGTCGCCACGGAATCACTGGGGGCCCGCCAATCACCGCGCGGCGAAAGCGATCCGCCCGATCCTACCTTGGGACCGTTGGGAACGCAACTTCGCTTGAATTGAGTGTTTCCGAAAAATCTGCGCAGAAAAACGCTCAGCCATTTTTTTATCGTTTTCATATCATATTCCCGGCGTTTGTCCTCGGTGATGCCGTGAGGCCAAATTCCCATCTTTCGATCTTTCCAGGCATTCAAACAAAGATACGCGACCTTGCTGGGTACAAAACCAAAACGCGTTATGTAGTACAAGTGAAAATCCTGCAATTCATAGGGACCGATCGTGTCTTCGGTTCTCTGTATCGCCTTTCCGGATACCCCGTTTTCGCCGGGAATCAATTCGGGGGAAATCTCGGTCGCCAGAATCGAGAACAATACCCGGCTCGTTTTGGAACCGAACTCGTTCGAGTTCGCCACCCATCTGATTAAATGTTGAATCAAGGTTTTCGGAACGGAAGCGTTGACGTTGTAATGAGACATATGATCACCCACTCCGTAGGTACACCAACCCAAGGCCGCCTCGCTCAAATCACCCGTGCCCAGCACCAAGCCGTCGTGCAGGTTGGCCAGGCGGAAAAGATGCGAAGTCCGTTCTCCGGCTTGTACGTTTTCAAATGTCGTATCAAATGATTTTCGCCCCTTCGAAAAGGGATGGCCGATGTCCTTGAGCATTTGAAGACAAGACGGTTTGACATCGAGTTCCTCGCCTCGAACACCCAAAGCTTTCATGAGCGCATGTGCGTTGGAAAGAGTCTTAGCGCTGGTCGCGAATCCCGGCATCGTATAGGCGAGTATGTCGGCCCGGGAAAGACCCAGCAAATCAACGGTTTTGGCGGCCACGATAAGGGCGTGCGTCGAATCAAGGCCTCCGGAAAGACCCAAAACGATTTTTTTGATTCCCGAACTCTTCAGGCGCTTGGACAACCCCTGGACTTGAATATTATAAGCTTCCCTACAACGTTCATCGCGAGCCGAAAAATCCGCGGGAACGTAGGGGAAACGCTCGATCGATCTTTGCAAGGGAATCTTGCCGGACGGAATTTCAAAGTCAAACTCAATTCTCGCCAAACCATCGATCAAGCCTTTATGTAAAAGCGCCGTATCCCGGAAACTTGTTACCCGCATCCGCTCCTGCGTCAATCTTTCCAGGTCTATATCGGCGCTGATGAAGCCCTCTTCCCTGGAAAATCTCTCGGTTTCGGCGATAAGCGATCCGTTTTCCCAAATCATGCCGTGCCCGTCCCATGCAAGATCGGTTGTCGACTCACCTATTCCGGCAGCCGAATAGAGATAAGCCGCAAGGCATTTTCCCGACTGCACCGCAGCTAATTTTCGCCTATATTCAGCTTTCCCGACGGTAATATTGCTGGCGGACAGATTAAGCAAAACCTGCGCTCCGCCCAAGGCTCCGATAGTGCTCGGCGGAATCGGCGACCACAGGTCTTCACAGATTTCAACGAAGAACGAGAATCCGGGGTAATTCGACGCATGAAAAATCAGGCGATTGCCGAAAGGAACTCTTTCGCCCAAAAAGTCGACCTCATCGCTTATCGCATGGTCGGCCGAGCAGAATTGACGCTTTTCGTAAAATTCCCGATAGTTGGGAAGATAGGTTTTGGGAACAATTCCCAGCACCTTGCCCCGGTATAAAACAAGCGCGCAGTTGAAAAGTCGGCCTTCGAACCTAAGCGGAGCTCCGACGACGATCGCCGAAAGCAGTTTTCGACTTTCCGAACGCAATCGGGAAACAGCTTCCAGGCATGACGTCAGAAGAGTCTCTTGCTGAAAAAGATCTTCGTTGGTGTATCCCGTCAAACCCAACTCGGGGAATACCGCCAACGCAGCTTTTGCGTCGGATGCGCGACGAGCCATCGTAAGCGTATGTTCGAAGTTGAACAGCGGATTCGCCACCTCGATCTCCGGAACGCAGACGGCGGATCTGAGAAAACCGTGCGAGTAAATCGAATGAAATTCCTTTCTCATACTCTAATCGTCTCCAACGTCGAATCGCGAGCCGTCCGCAATAATCGAATTTGATCGTTGATATTGGTAATATATCCGCTCTTCTTGTCGGCATGTTGGCGAATAACCAATATATTCACTTCCTTATCGATCTTGGCGTCGACGACATCCGGCGTGCCTGAAAAAAGCGATTTCCAAAAAGATGAATTGCCGTCCGGGGTTTTGGGTCGTTTTATCGGCAACGCCGAGCGTGCTATCACCACGAAGTATACGTACGGCCCGCCCCGATTAATAGCAATCTGGGATTGAATTCCCAAAAAATCCTTCGGGCAATCCGGGGGTTTGAGAACCCATCGGATATCAACCGGCACTTCGCCCTTCGAAGTTTTGCTCAACTCGAATTGATATTCCCGCGACCAGCTTCCCATTCTCTCCTCGGGAAGTTTGGAAAGCAATTTCTCAAAAACCGGCAATTTGAATTCAATCAAAGGCGGAGTCCAAAAACTCGGTTTAAACACCGAGAAAGTCGCCGCCAAAACGATCAATACATCAACGAATGTTATGCCGACAAGATCGCTGCTCGCATATCCGGGTAAATCATCCGTCATGACGGAAACACCCACGACGGCGACAAGAAAAATCAATATCGCGAGAATGCCTTTGATAATGGTTCCGGAGCAGCCGCCGTCAAATTGTTTTATCGCATCAAGTTTCTTCAACAGCTTGGCAACTTCGATACTCGTCGCCGGCACCCATCGTTTTGCTGTTGTAATATCAGGAACAAAGTTCAGACGATTTTCATGGTTCCAAAAATACCCGAAAATAACCCACGAAAGGGCTATGGGAAAAAGCCCGAGAGGGCCGGAATACTCGATTTGCACGAAAACTCCGATGGAGAATAGAACCAACGGAAGAATGAACCCCGCGGTCCAGTTCGTCTCCGGTTCGGCTTTGTTCATCATGGCTTGCATTGAGATCGTCATATTAGCTTCGCTGAATTCCTAAATTCGTTCCCGCGGGTTGTCGGTTGACAATACCCGAGGTGATTTTTCGCAGGATGAAGAGAACAGCTCGCCGGTACCCATGGTTGCCCAATACAATGGGCAAGCGCCTTCACAAAGATCGAAAAGATCGCAATCACGGCATTTGGAAGGAGCCCGCGATTTTTCCCGAATCGATGCGGATGAGGCGGAATGCCACAATTCGGGAAAATTCGATTCCAACAACGAGCCTTGGGGTTCGAAAAAACTCGAACATGGAATGATACGCCCCAGGGGATCTACGCTTAAAAGCCCGTCGCAAGCCGCGCAACCTTTATTGCCCAGATTGTGCGCGATGGGATTGAAAAGACAATACGGCGTCGGCGAATACCACATGAAGCGAACTCCGACCGCCCGAGCCTCATCGCGGATTCGCAGAACGATATCACCGATTCGATCGTATCTGATCAGCAGGTCGGGATAGTGCTCTTTAAGCCAAGGCGAGGGAATTATCATATTCATGGAAAATCTTGTCAAACCCAATTCTTTGACCAATCGCGGCATTCGTGTTGCCTGCATCAAGTTGCCGGAATTAAGCGTCGTGTTGGTATGAACCGGAATACCGGCTTCTCGTAATGCTTTCAAACCGTTTAGGGTAGATGCAAAAGAACCGGAAACACCGGTCAAATCGTCATGAGTTTGAGCATCCGGACCTTCGAGGCTGATTTGCGCCGATGCCAAGCCGGCGTCGCGATATTCTACCGCTTTCTCCGGCGTAATCAATATCCCGTTGGAAATCAAGTTGACGCGTAAACCATTATCTGAAGCCGCCTTGATCAACAGCGGCAAATCCGGGCGCAAGGTCGGTTCACCTCCGGTAAAGGATACCGACGGAACCTGAGCATCTCCTTTAATTTTGGTCAAAATCAACGCCAAATCATCAACCCCAAGCTCCGTTCCAGAGGAAGAGCGATTGACGGAGGCATAACAAAATTTACACGATAGATTACATCGATAAGTAATCGCGATCTCGGACAAAATCGGAAATTTATGGTAAGGACGACGATATGGAATCGACTCGACTTCGGGTCGGCCGCGCCCTTCACCCAGACATCCCTTCACCATCGCGGCAATTCCGCAAAAGAAGCGGAAAAGATCTTCCCTGATTTTCGGCGGAGGTTCGGTGCATCCAATGATTTCCGTCAGGTTTTCTCCGTCGAGAAGGCGGGAAAGAATCTTCTTTCCCGCCGGATTTAGTCGATACGACTGATTCGGCAAGATGATGAGCAAATCGTCGGCTTCGCGCAAAAAAACATGGGGTTTGATATCGAGTACAAAACCATCTACCCAGTCCAGAGGGAATTCGATTTGTCCGGTTTGTCCGATCGGTTCGATTGTCACCTTGCTCCCCCGGAAACGCAGGCGCTGTGACAAGCGCTATGACAGGCACTGTGACAAGCGCTGTGGCAGGCACTATGACAGGCGCTATGACAGGCATCGTGACAGGCCGTATGAACGTAACAAGCCGCGTGACAAGCATCCGATTTTACCAAGTCGCCAAGACTCGCATCCGTGCTGATTCCATCAAATTTAGAAACTTCGCATTCGATGCTTGCGACCCGCTGGTCATAGGCCAAATCGACGCCGTCAAAGGCATCATCGTAGAAATGACGGCGCCAAGACCTCAGATATGTTCGTCGATACGGATAATAAGGAGCCGAATCGTCGATTTCACGACTCTCGGTTTTCGATTCGGTCGCCCTTTCGAATTCACTCTTGTAAAAAGCTTTGGTCGCATCGATATCGCAGTCCCAAGTTTTAGTCTGGATTTGATCAACCAGACGATAAAACACGCTTTTAGCCGCTTCCGGCGAGACGGCGCCGTCGGCGTCCACCGACTGGATGAACAATTGCTCGTAAGCATCTTGACTGGTCGGGCTTGTACTGAAAAACTGCACTCTCAGCGGATGGGTCGATGTAATCGCCAGCACTTTATTCTGCTCCAATTGAGCAACGATACAGGCAATCAGTTTCGTCACCGGGAATTCAAGCAACATCATGGCTTCAAGGACCGTCAATTCGGCGACTTTTCCGTTTTTTCTAAAAGTCGCCACCTGGATTTTCGGAGGTTCCCATGCATCGCCCTCCCAGGAAAGCTCGGGAAGGCGGGTTACCACTTGAGATATAAGACGCCGTCGCTTGAAATTCAGGAAAAGCATCGCCAAGCCCATCAAACCGATCAGCATTCCGCAGACAAGGAACTTTTGCTTCCCCATTGCCGGAATCCCGGAGGATGTCGTCGAAGAGGCGGCACTATTTGAAGAGCGGCGTTTGGAAGGAAGTTTTCCGCTCCCTTGGGGTAAAACCTCGGCATTTCGAAAGTTGAAATTCGGGAAGATTTTTCTTGGAAAATACTCTTTTATCTTCAAATCTTCCTTTGCTTTCACGCTCGTTCGATGAATGACCTGAGTAAGCCACAAAGCGCTTTTATCATCCCTTTGGGCTTTATAATCGATCTTGTACATCTCGTTCATGAATGGTTCAGTCAGGATTTTTTCCCGCCAAGAAGCCGCATCAACCTTGGAATCCTGCAACGGGTACGGCAGATGAAGATAAACGGTCGCGTGTTCAAGGGGTTCTTCCCAAGCCGAATCGGCCCAATCAAGATAAACGAGTTCATCGGCTATCTTGGGATTCTTCGTGTAACCGAGGTTTCCGGACGCTAAAAGATTAACCGTATAAACCAAAACCCACGTCGCTTCGGTACCTGACGGAATTCTTTGAACACCGTCGATATCCACGGCATATTTTCCGCCGCCTTGATTAACAACTTTTAGAGGCAGACTCGCGCGGTCGGAAAGAACCAAACATCGATCAGAAACAAAATTCGGAGTGCCGCAAACACCCATGTAGTCGAATCCGCCCATGCTGTTGCTGACGACGGCGATGCGGATTTTCGTCACGACGAGGGCATGGCCGTCCCCGGTCAGCGACAAGTCGGTTTCCACCCACCGATAATCGACCTTCACCGCTCCCACAGCGACGTCCGAAAAAACCAAAACGCAAACAACCAGCAAAAAAAGGCGCATCATCAAAATGCTTTGATTCGCCGTTTTCGGTGCAGATAAACGAACTAACCCGATGCTTGGAGGCATGATTCCCACTCCCCGCAAATTCGTCGATTCGCGAAAAAAACTTTCCGCGGGTTAAAAGCGCATTACTCGCCTTTGTTGCTCTCAACCCTTGCGCGAATCAGATCCGCCTGCGCGCTGATGAATTTCGAGAAATCACCCTTGGCGGAAGCCCAAACCGGCTCAGTCGGGAATGTAAGCGCGACGGCTTCCCACAATAAAATATAAACTTTCTCAAGGATCGGCTTGGGATCGCCTGATCCGATGTACTCGAAATATGCCTTGACGGCTACAGGTCGAAAAATCGGCGACGGACCGGCGGGAATTTCCGTGCTGACACCCAAAAACACTACTTTCATTTCCCCGAACATATCGCATCGTTCTTTTATCGCCGTTAAAACCACGGCTACCGAATAATCCGCCGAGCTGAATGATACGGTTAAACGCGAGTCTTGAAGATCGCCGAACGGCAGGTTCATACTTCCCTCCCTTGTGATACAAGCTGGTGAATAATGATGTAGTTTTTTAATACGTTGAATAAAAATGCCTGCAAAAAATTATAGCAGTATCCGGGATATTTTAAAACTTCTTTCGCCGTTTACAGGGCAATCGCATTAAAATTTGGAGATCCGGTTCATTACCTGTCGATAGGGGCGGTGCTTGCTCCGTCCTGGAATCTGAGAAACCTGCAATCCACGGCCTTTCCTGGAAGTTAAGTGCGATTGCCCTGTCGCCGTTTATATGACCGGCGTAAACGAAAGTAATTTTTTTCGAAAATAACTTTTCATTCATCGTCCAATTGATTACAATAACACGAATATTTCAAATATAAAGGAGTAGTTATGGGATTTCTTGACGCCTTGAAGTCTGTCGCGAACATGGTTACTGGAGGCGCCGCCACCGTCGGCCTCGAACTTGGAACCCGCAATCCCGATGGTTCGATTCCGGCGCGAATTACCGCTGAAGTGGCCGGAGCCGACCTGAAGATTGAAAAAGTCTATTTGAAGGTTGAAGGGCACGAAACCGTCACCGTCAGAATAAAGAAAGAAAATCTCAATCAGGGAACCAATCCGATGAATCATCAAGAGCATGACGAAACGTTCAGCGCCTCGACATATACGCAGGATATCAATGTCGCCGCGGCTCAAACCCTGAAAGCCAAGGAAAAATATTCCTGGGACACTATTATCCAGATTCCAAAGGATGCGCAACCCACCTATGCGGGAAGACTCGCCAAACACGAGTGGCGTGCCTACGCCGGGCTTGACGCTACCGGAACCGACCCTGCATCAAGTTGGATATCATTCGTCATTTAATTATTGAGTCCTGCCTTTCAAAAACTCCTCAAGCTTGGCGGATTACGGCACCGGCGCCTAATCCGCCCTATATCGCCCAGGGATGGCGTAGATATCCGAAATGTGCCCGGATGGCGCGCTTTTTCGGGTACCCAAAAACCGGCTTTCATTTTACAGCTATCAATAGGCGATACGCACATGTATTCGGCCGAGATTTCGAATGGTGTTAAGGAGTTCTTATGAAGACCATCTCAGCTATTGACTGCTTGCCGTTATTGGCTGCCCTCAAAAAAGGTGTTGTTTCTGAAGGTATTCTAAAAGCCTTTATTGAATTCGGTGAAAAAGACAGTTCACCTATTTCAATGTCCGCAAAATCCATCGCAATGAATCTCAAGGATGCCAAGGATTTCCAATCTTCAATTCAAAATGCATCTCCAAGGCTTCCGAGTGAAATTGAATTATTATTCATCTATGGTGCTAAGAACAGCGTTTTTGATTATCTAATAGACGAAATTCTTGCAATATTAAATGATGGCGGAAAATCCGAAGAGATCTCTACAAAATTGGATTTTCTTATTGCAAAATATGAAAAGATGTCGAATTCCATTATTTGTGACGGCTGTTTCGAACGCGATTTCGCGCATCTTCTGGCCCGCGCGAAGACCGAACAAGCCGAAGAGGTAATCCTAGAACAGGAAGGAGACAATTTCTTTCATCAAAAGTTTATTTCAAGCAGAGTTGTTCACGTCATTGATCCATATCACTCGTTGGTAATTAAAACCTATCGCCATATGCTTGAAAGTAACTTCACTAAAAATTCCGAGTTGAAAATATTTGATGAATATTTTCAAATAAAAAAAACGGACGGTTCTTCATTCAGCCTTTGGAAGGGAACAAAACCGGTTTTAAAAATAGTATTCAAATAAATCCCGAAGGAAGTTTCATGGAATTCAGAATGTTGGGGAGCAGTGATTTAAATCTTTCCTTTATCGGCCTTGGAACAATGAATTTCGGCGCCGTTAACGATGAAAATGAATGCCATAAAATCCTGGATTATTATTCAGCCAACGGCGGCAATTTTATCGATTCGGCGAATATTTACTCGAAGGGGAACTCAAATGGAAAATTTCACGAGAGAGGATATTCCGAACAGTTCATCGGCTCTTGGTTAAAAAAACAATCTAGGGAAAAAATATTCATTGCCACAAAAGTGAAAGAAAACATGGGGGATGGATTCGCTGGTTTATCGAAGAAAGCGATTCTTTTTCAAGCTGATCAAAGCTTAAGGCGTCTGCAAACCGATTACATCGACTTATACCAAGCCCATGGTTTCGATAAAACCGTTCCTTTGGATGAAACCCTGGAAGCTTTTTCTATACTCAAGAACGAAGGAAAAATACGATATTACGGCTGCTCCAATTTCTACTCATCCCAGCTTGAGGAGGCGTTCACGACATCGAGAAAGCTTGAAATTTCAAATTTCATCTCCGTTCAAAACCCATACAATCTTATTATAAGACACTTTCTTAACCAGAATATAAATGCAAGATACATTCTTTCAAAAGATGATTACGCTCATCTCCAAATTGGGTTAATCACCTATGCTCCATTCGCGAATGGCTTCCTTGCAGGAAAATATCAAAAGAATAGAGAGAATGAGCCAAGCTCTCGCGGAAATGATGAAGTCATCAAAAAACACTGCTTTAACGATAAAGGGTGGAATCTGATCGATATTTTAACTGCCTTGAGCAAGAAGTATCAGACAACCATCGGATCGATAATGCTTGGCTGGTACAAAAAGTGCGATTTTATTACAACGGTACTGATCGGTCCGAGAACGATAAAGCAAACAACGGAATTGCTTCACAAACCGGATGTATGTTTGTCTCAAGATGATTTCAATTTGATCGATCAGAACAGCGATTTTTCCGCGAATAATACACAATGCTGAAGATCGATTCCGGCAAGAGGAAATTATTGAGTCCTGCCTTTCGAAAACTCCTCACGGCGGATTACGGCGCCGGCGCCTAATCCGCCCTATATCGCCAAGGGATGGCATAGATACCCGAAATGCGCCCGGATGGCGCGCTTTTTTGGGTACCCGAAAACCGGCTTTCATTTTGCAGCTATCAATAGGTCAAGAAAAAGCCAAAAGTCTCCGAGGCACGGAGAATAGCTATTAGAGGTATTTTCTTCGTATCTCTGAAGGTGTGAAATAATCGGCAAAAAATGAAAAAAAATGAGCATTTTTAGAATCATGGTGCTGACCATATGAGGCTATCCGATGTGGTACTTTTTAAAGAAATATATTATTTCACACCTTCTCTGCGTTTCCGCGTCTGCGGTGAAAAATTCCCTTTGATTTTCTCGTTGGCCGGCTTTGATACGAATCATTGTTTAAAAATGGAATTGTCGTGAGATTCGCCCTTATTTTCCCGCCACAATGGGATCCCCGGCAACCCCCTTTGACGCTTCCCGCGCTCGGAGCTGCTCTCGCTTCGTTGCGGCAAGAATGCAAAGCCTGGGACCTCAATCTCGATTTATACGATACTCTTTTACGCGGCTTCGAGCCCGGAAGCATTCAAGATCACGTTTTGGCAAAATACCTCGACTCCGCTATTCTCGGAAATTATGCGGAATATGGAAAAATATCCGCTCTAATTCAGCGCCATCTCGATGAAACTTATGATCCATCCGGACGCCATTCGTTATTTTGGGACTCGTGGACAACTCCTTTTTCCCCCAACAAAAGCCTTGATTGGAGAAAAGCCGTCGAGGGGCAAGCCGCTTTCCCTTTTTTGTCGCTCATTCGCAAAATGATCGATGAGATCGCGAATTGGCAACCCGAAGTCATCTGCATCAGCGCGGTCTCGGACACGCAGCTTCTTCCCGCCTTGGCTTTGGCCGGCCATTTTCGCCGAAAATCGGCACATGCAAAAATCCATCTCGGCGGCGATGCTTTCGCCTATCGTCGATCGATTCTAAACAAAGTTCCCTGGCTGTTTGAAACCGTTGATGGAATTTGCATAGCAGACGGTGAGCCGACCTTGCAAGGTATTGTCGCCGGACTTCCGCCACAGTCAATTCCCAACATGGTTTGGTCTGATGGTACAAGTGTCAGGTTTCCCGAAAAAATCGCGACTCATGTTTTCCCTACGGACGTATTACCGAACTTTGCATTGCAACCGACCGAGCGTTACCTTTCCCCGAAAATCGTCATTCCGATTGAGACGGCACGCGGATGTCCGTGGGGCCGGTGCGCATTTTGCATTCATCCTCTCGCTACATTCAACGATAAAATTCACTATAACCCAAAACCTTTGGATGCGGTTGTCGCCGAATTGCGGCATCATATCGGAAACGGTTATCGACTATTCTTTTTCGTCGATGAGGCCATGCCTCCCGAACGGCTCGAAGAGTTGAGCTCGCGCATTCTCCAACTTGGAGAAAAAATCTCATGGATATGTTACTCGCGACTCGACCGGAATCATTCCCGCCGAGTCTTTTCGTTGGCGCGTGAAGCCGGATGCCGCAAGATCTTTTTCGGCCTGGAAACAGGCTCGGAACGAATTCTTAAAACCTTTCGGAAGGGCGTCACGACCGCGCACGCAAAGCAAGTGCTTGTCGATGCCTCAAACTCCGATCTGGGAATCCATCTCTTTCTGATGTGCGGATTTCCCGGTGAAAACTCCGAAGACAGGAAAGCAACACTGGATTTTTTGGAATCGATACTTTCCGAACGAAATGCATTTTCTTTTACGTATGATTTGTTCCCACTCTGGTGCGAACTTGATACCGAGCTTTTTTTACAACCGAGCGAATTCGGCGCTCAAGGGATCAAGATACGGGAAGATCATGATCTCGCCTATCAGTTCAAGCTTCTCGGCGGCACAATCAACGATTCTCGGCATTCCCAATACCTTGATGAAATCGATTCGCTGGCCGCAAAATGCTGCAAAACCAAAGAAGGTCTGCGTGAGCTGCACCTAAGCCAGGATTCATCGCATCTGTTGCTCATTGAAGCCCGCTCTTAAAAAACAGTCAGTGCCGCCGGCAAGCTTATCCGCAAGTAGGGCGGATTAGGCGCTTTCCGCCGTAATCCGCCGAGAGAAATTTATACGATTATTTAGGCGACCGGAAATCAGCAAACCATCGCCGAAGCGCAATCTATTGCGAATTGAATAGAATTGGTCGATTCTTCGTGCGTTTGCCATGGTTGAAAAAGATGAAAGCTTGAAAATAAATGTTTAAGATATATTCCAGCACTTTCGATATTCAACAATGGCTTGAGTCATGGAAAGTCTTTCCCTTGGCATATTGCTCGCAAAGAGTCGCCAGCTCAGACGCTTTCGATGGCTTTCAATCGCGGCAATGACGGGTTCAGCGGCCGGGATAAAATATCGGATATCAGCAATCTCCTGCTTTGGACTGGAAGCAGTTCCCCAGCCCCGGTCCACATTTTTTGTGGTTCGAGTCTCCCGACACTCAATCTTCACATCCAGCAGTCCGGAAACATCATGCTTGTCGAGAATATTCTTGGCTACGGTCCGCAAATCGTCTTCCGTCCGAAAGACGCGTTTTCCCTTTCCGGGCTGCGGCGTCAAAACCAAAAGGGCTTTCCTCGCCTTGTCGAGACGGTTG
>Ga0209749_1002246_pt1 | contig 13459 bp, 13 predicted proteins | sample EPASupsiteSAE347_FD_187267 | JGI IMG/M metagenome (GOLD analysis project Ga0209749, IMG submission 187267) | Bioremediated contaminated groundwater from EPA Superfund site, New Mexico - Sample SAE3-47 (SPAdes) (version 2) | ecosystem: Environmental > Aquatic > Deep subsurface > Groundwater >... | reverse complement strand
TGGGGCAGGAACGTTTGGGCGTGTTGTCGCTGGTCTGGGTTGTCGTTGGTTATTTCAGCTTCCTGGATATGGGGTTGGGCCGCGCGGTGACGGTCGCGGTTGCTGCGTTGCGGGCTGAAGGCGACGGCGCACGGCCTGACGAGATACATGTGCTGGGATCGGCCTCAGTACTGCTGTTGGGGCTGGGCGTTGCGGCGGCGGCGATGTTGGGGTTGGGGCTGATCACTTGGGGTGTCCCGTTCCAGATGTCCTCCTCCGAATTGCGTCTGGAGGTGGCTGAGGCACTGCTCTGGACGTTGCCCAGTTTGCCTTTGCTGCTGTTGTCTTCTTCCCTGCGTGGCCATCTGGAGGGTGTGGGGGCTTTTCGTCAGCTTAATTTGTTGCGAATCCCGACCGGTGTTCTGCTGGTGGCCGGCCCCTGCATGACGGCGGTTTATGTTCCCAGTCTGGTGTGGGCGTGTCTCAGCATCCTGCTGGTCAGGGCTTTGCATGTGTTGGTGTTATGGAAATTGGTGGCAGACCAGACGGGGCATGGTTTTCTGGGCATGACCGCCGTATTGTTGAGGGCGGGTAGCGGTGTCTGGCTGCGTCGCCTGTTGACTTTTGGCGGGTGGGTCACCGTCAGCAATGTGATTGGCCCGGTCATTGTTTATGTTGACCGTTTTGTCATTGGGGCCACCTTGACTGCCAGTGCGGTCACGGCTTATGCCGTGCCCTTTGATCTGGTGTCACGTTTGCCCGTGCTGGTTGCTGCGTTGTGCAGCGTGCTGTTGCCAGAATTGACCCGGTTGTCCAGCCTGGCGACAGCCGCGGATCCGGGCGCTGCCAGCAGGGCACATCGGCTGGTGACCAAGTCGAGTTGGCTGAGCGCGGTGGTGGTGACGATCCTGGTGTTGATCGGTTGCTGGATGACACCGTGGGCGCTGGCGGTGTGGTTGGGGGCGAACCTGGCGCAGCAGAGTTCACACTTGACACAGATTTTATTGGTGGCTTTTGGGGTGAATGCGGTGGCCCAGATTCCGTTCACAGCTTTACAGGCGGTTGGCAAGGTGAGATCGGTGGCCCTGTTGCATTGCGCAGAGTTGCTGCCCTATGCCGTACTGGTGTTTTTTGCCATTTCCTGGTTGGGGATTGAAGGTGCTGCCTGGGCCTGGCTGGCGAGAAGCATCGTAGACTACTGCGTTTTGGTCTGGATGTGGCATTTGCACACTGACCGCACACCGTCGGTCATGACGATTTGAGACATGCAAAGTTACCAGGATAAATCAGACGATTATTTTGCGCACGCGCGCAAAGAGATACTGCCGCTTTTGCCGCAGCACTGTGGCCGGGTTCTGGAGCTTGGCTGTGGATCGGGTGCCACTTTGGGGTGGCTTCGCCAAACCCAAAAAGCATCCTACACCGTGGGGATTGAAATTGCCGAAGGGGCTGCTGCGGCTGCCAGAGCACATGCGGACGAGGTGCATTGGGCTGATTTTGAGCGCAGCGACGTCGCCCTGGCGGGTGAAAAATTCAACGTCATTTTGTGCCTGGATGTGCTTGAACACATGGTCGATCCCTGGTCCGTTGTGGACCGGCTGGTGAGCGCTTATCTGGCCGACGGGGGAACGCTGATTGCCAGTGTCCCCAATGTGCGCCATTACAGTGTGGTGCTTCCGCTGCTTTTTGGTGGGCGCTGGGATTATGCGGATGCCGGCTTGCTCGACCGGACTCATCTGCGGTTTTTCACCCGTGGCACGGCACAAGCGTTGTTGTCCCACGCTCAGCTTGGGGATGTGGCTTCCATGACCACCGGTTTTGACGGGGTTTCAAAAAAGCGGGTGTTCAACACCTTGACGCTGGGCATTTTTCAGGACCTGATCACTTACCAGTATTACCTTGCCGCTCGCAAGGTGCGTTGAACGGTGCCTCATGGCGACAGCACAGAAGAATTCGCTTGACCTGTTGCGGTTGTTTGCCGCTACCCTGGTTCTGTACAGCCACCAATACGCCGTATTGGGGTTTGTTCAGCCGGCCTTTCTCGACTGGACCACGCTCGGTGGCGCAGGCGTGTCGATTTTTTTCTTCCTGAGTGGATGGCTGGTGTGGTCCAGTTGGGCGCGTGATCCTGACGCAAATCGGTTTTTTCTGCGGCGGTCCTTGCGCATTTTCCCGGGGTTATGGCTGGTGGTTGGGGTGACCGTTTTGCTGATCGGGCCGGTGTTGTCCAGTTTGGCAATGACGGACTATTTCAGTGCATCGAAGACTTGGCGTTACCTGACGACCTCGGTGTTGTTGGTCAGGTATGAATTGCCTGGCGTTTTTGCAAGTAACCCCTATCCGGTGGCGGTGAATGGCTCGCTCTGGACCCTGCCGGTTGAATTTTTTTGCTATGTGTCAGTTGCGCTCGCCGGCGTTCTTGGACGAGGCCGTGAGAACAGGGCATGGGGCGTTGGTTTGGGGCTGGCGGTGCTGGTGGCGGTGTTTGGCACACGTGTTGTGGGGGACAAATACATTACACATGTTGAAATGATCGGCTTTTTTTGGTGGGGTGTCTGGTACGGGCATGTCAGCACCAAGGCACCGGTAGACAGGGAAAAGGTGTTGCTGTGGAGTGCGCTGGTCTTTGTCGTGTTTCTGGTTGTGGATTCCCGCGGAGTGGAACGCACCGCCATTTTGTTGTTTGCTGCTGCCTTGGTGATCATGGCCCAAAAAACGGCTGTGGGGGCCGGTTTGACTGATCGGTTGGGCGATCTGTCCTACGGTATGTACATTTTTGCTTTCCCGGTGCAACAGACCATTGCGCAGATGGGACAGGGGCGTGGCTGGTCATTTGGCTTGTATCTGGGCTTGTCTTTCCTGGTGACGGCAACGCTGGCCTACCTGTCCTGGCATTTTGTCGAGAAGCAGGCGTTGCGGTTCAAACCCAAGACAGGGACACCGGCATGAAGCGTGTGGACGTGGTGGTGCTTAACTGGAATGGTTGGCGTGACACGCTGGGGTGTATTGCATCCCTGCAGAAGCTGGAGTACCCCAATTTCAGTTTGATCGTGGTTGACAATGGCTCAACCGATGGGTCGGCAGAACACCTTTTGCGTCACCAGCCGGGTCTTGAGTTGCTCCAGACGGGGGCCAATCTGGGCTTCGGGGGCGGGTGCAATGTGGGTATTCGCAAAGCGCTTGAGCGGGGCGCAGATTATGTCTGGCTGATCAATAGCGATGCCACCGTGGATCCCCAGGCCTTGTCGAAGATGGTCGCTGTGGCTGAGCAAAATCCGGCTGTCGGGGCTGTGGGTTCGGTGTTGTACGAGGTGGCACCGGCTGATCAGGTCCAGTTGTGGGGCGGTGGCAAGGTGCAGCTTTGGCGTGGGGGTTCACGGCACCAAAGACAACCCGCTGAACTGGATTTTGTATCTGGTGCGTCATTGTTGTTGCGCCGTGAAGCCCTGCAGGCGATAGGCCTTTTTGACGAACAGTCCTTTTTTATGTATTGGGAGGATACCGATTTGGGTTTTCGTCTACGTCAGGCCGGCTGGCGGCTGGCCGTGGCGGCCGGGTCCCGGGTTTGGCACCAACAGTCAGCCAGTCTTGGCCAGGGGAGTCCTCTGCTGGATGAATATTTCACGCGTTCAGGTGTTCGATTTTTGCGCCGGCATGCTCCGCTACCATGGTTTTCTGTGTCGGTCATGGTGGGTTTGATGCTGTTGAAGCGCTTGTTCGCGGGGCAGCTCGCTCGTGTCCGCGCGGTGATCAAAGGGGTGGCTCAATCATGAGCAAAACTGCTGCCGTGAGTGTGATCATCCCCTGTTTTCGGTGCGCCAAAACCCTTGAGCGGGCGGTGGCCTCGGTAGCTGCCCAGACGGTATTGCCGATGGAGCTGGTTCTGGTGGACGATGCCAGTCAGGATGGCACCCGGGCGCTGTTGTATGAGTTGCGGGAACGATACAAGCCCGGATGGGTCAAACTGGTTTTACTGGATCAGAATGTGGGCGCTGGTAGTGCCCGCAACGCGGGGTGGGCCGCTGCCAGCCAGCCCATGATTGCTTTTCTTGACGCAGACGATGCCTGGCATCTTCGGAAAATTGAAGTTCAGTACGGTTATATGGTGGCCAATCCTGATGTTCTGATGTCGGGGCATGAATGCCGGTTTTTGAAGCAGGAGGTGTTGCCGTATTGGGAGCTTGGCAAAGAAGCAGCACAGCCGGTGAGCAAGTGGCGCATGATTTTCAAAAATCAGTTTGTGACACCATCGGTGATGGTGAGACGCGATATTCAACACCGATTCATAGAACGGCAACGGTATATGGAAGACCATATGCTCTGGATGCGGATTGTGTGCACCAGCACGCGTGTCGTGAAATTACCGGTTGCTTTGGCGGCTATTTATAAGAATCCGTTTGGTGTCACGGGGCTCAGCTCTCAAATCTGGCTCATGGAGCGCAGCGACCTGGGGAATTATCAACGTCTTTACAAAGATCGATGTATCAATGCCATTCAGTTCTCGATCCTGGTGTTGTACTCTATTTTGAAATACGTACGTCGGTTGATGATCTATACAGCCTATTTGCGATGGAAAAAATAACCGAATCCCGACCTGTCACCATTTCCATTTCAGTGGTCAGCCATGGACAAATGGATATGGTGATGGACTTGATGCAGGATATACATGCCCATTGTCATGGGCAAGCGATTGAACTGATCTTGACGCTCAATATTCACGAGGTTTTCACCGTGGATGAGCACCATTTTTTCTACCCTATCACGGTCATCAGAAATACGGTGCCTCAAGGGTTTGGTGCCAACCATAACCAGGCCTTCAGGGTTGCGCGGGGTGACTATTTTTGTGTGCTCAACCCGGATATTCGTCTGGATGTGTGCCCGTTCCAGGCGTTGCTGGGGTGTTTGGAGGAAGTCAAGATTGGTATCGTGGCGCCACGAGTCCTGAATCCATCGGGAACCACGGAAGACAGCGCGCGGCGGTTTCCGACATTGAAAAAAATCATGGGAAAACTGGTCAAGAAAACTCGATCAATTGACTATGCCTTGGGTGACGAGCTGGTTGATGTGGATTGGGTGGCCGGTATGTTCATGCTGTTTCCTCATGCAGTTTTTGAAAACCTGAAGGGGTTCAACGAACGCTATTTCCTGTATTACGAGGACGTGGACATCTGCGCCAGACTGCACCTGATTGGTCTGCGCGTCGTCGTGGACCCTGGTTCTTGTGTGGTGCATCATGCACAACGACGCAGTCATCGTAGTCTGAGGTATCTGCGCTGGCATGTCGGCAGCATGTTGCGGTTTTTATGCTCTGCGGAATATCGTCAACTTAAGTCGCAGCATCGGTTATGAGTATCTTGGTAACTGGCGCCAACGGGTTGATTGGGCGTGCGCTGTGTGCCCGTCTGCAGCTAGAGGGGGAGGTTGTCCGGGCCGCTGTGCGAACTTCGGAGTCGATCCCGGGTGCTTTTGTCGTTGGGGATATCCATGCGTCGACGGATTGGTCGACTGCCTTGACGGGTGTCAGCGTGGTGGTGCACTTGGCGGCACGTGTTCATGTCATGGACGATACGGCTGAGGATCCTATGGCTGAATTTCGTCGTGTCAATGTTGATGGGACGCTCAACTTGGCGCGCCAGGCCGTTGCGGCGGGCGTGAAGCGTTTTGTTTTTGTCAGCTCCATCAAGGTCAATGGTGAGTTCACGCGACCCGGGGTCGTTTTCCGGGAGTCTGATGTTCCTGATCCGCAAGATAACTATGCGATCAGCAAATATGAGGCCGAACAAGGCTTGCGGGCCATCGCTGAGGCCACCGGCCTGGAGCTGGTCATCATTCGGCCGCCTTTGGTTTATGGTCCGGGTGTCAAGGCCAATTTTGACGCCTTGATGCGTGTCGTGGTCAAGGGCTGGCCTTTGCCCCTTGGCGCTGTCCACAATCAACGCAGCTTGATTGCCCTGGATAACTTGGTGGACTTCCTCATGACCTGTATTTCGCACCCTCAAAGTGCTGGTCAGACCTTTCTGGTCAGTGACGGGAAGGATTTATCCACGTCCGAACTGGTTCGCGGACTAGCCCAGGCGCTTGGTGTTCCTGTTCGTTTGTTGCCGGTGCCTGTATGGACACTCCAGTTGATTGGGGGGCTGATTGGCAAGGGCGGCGCGGTGCAGCGTCTGTGCGCCAATTTGCAGGTGGATAGCGCCAAGAGCAGGAATTTGTTGGGCTGGACGCCACCTGTATCTGTGCAAGAAGGGTTGATGCGGGCTGCCGCTGGAGTGACATCACCGTGAAAAGAATTTTTGATTTGGTTTTGGCCGTGTTTGCCAGTCTGGTTTTGATGGTTCCGGTCATCTTGATTGCGCTTGTCGTTGCCTTGACCTCCAGGGGGCCCGTGTTGTATTGGTCTGATCGGGTGGGGCAGAACAATAGGTTGTTCAAAATGCCCAAATTTCGCAGTATGCAAATAGGGACACCGGCAGTGGCTACGCATTTGTTGAATAACCCAGGTGCTTATTTGACCCCGGTTGGCGGTTTTTTGAGGAAATCCAGTCTCGATGAATTGCCACAGTTATGGAGCATTATTCATGGTGATATGAGTTTTGTCGGGCCGCGACCCGCCCTATTCAATCAACATGATTTGATTCAATTACGTACCGATGCCGGCGTTCATCAATTGCTCCCAGGTTTGACTGGATGGGCGCAGATCAATGGCCGTGATGAGCTTCCTATACCTGAGAAAGTGGCGCTTGATATTGAATACATGCAAAAAAAATCTATTTTTTTTGATGTCAGAATTATTTTTTTGACAGCCTTGAAAGTTTTAAAGAGAGATAATATTTCCCATTAGAAATCACGTCCAAGTGATGTTCAGGGATCTTTGGGTTTTCTTAACGTTCATGTATAGGTGTTGAATATGACCAGTTTGATCGACATTCAAAATCAAATCGCATTGTTGCAAAAGCAGGCTGATGAGTTGAAGGCAAAGGAGTTTGACAAAACAGTGCAGGAAATCCTCGCCAAAATGGAAGCCTTTGGTATTACCTTGGATGATCTTCAGGGTGGCAAAGCGCGAGGGCGCAAAGTGACGAACAAACCAGGCAAATCCAGCAACCCGGCACCTGCAAAATACCGTGGGCCGAACGGAGAAACCTGGAGCGGCCGCGGGTTGATGCCACGTTGGCTCGCTGCTCTGGTCGCACAAGGGCAGTCCAAGGAATCGTTTGCAATTGGTGTCTAAGCGGGGTTGCCTCAGGGTTTGTTGATGCAAAGCAGGGTACTTGAGTGGCCGCGTTCGGCGAAGCGGCTGGTGGTGGTGGCGCTGGATATCTTTCTGGCGCTGCTGGCAACCTGGATTTCCTACACCCTGCGGCTCGACCAGCCCCATTGGCCGTCGGGAGCGCAATGGTGGGTCTATTTTTTGGCCCCGGTGTTGTCGATCCCGATTTTCGTTCGGTTTGGTTTGTATCGAGCCATTTTCAGGTACACGGGGCAAGCTGCACTGCAGGCAACTGGCCTGGCGGTGCTGCTGTATGGCGGGCTGTTGTCGGTCATTTTGCTGTGGACGCAATGGCCGATGGTGCCGCGCAGCCTGGGTGTGCTTCAGCCGCTGGTGTTTTTATTTCTGGTGGGGGCAAGTCGGGCTGTCGCCCGATTTTGGCTGGCTGATCTAGGGCGTGTGGGCGCCCAGATGGATGGGCGTTTGCTGATTTACGGTGCCGGTGCGGCAGGGGTGCAAACTGCTGCAGCATTGCACTTGTCACCACAATATGCCTTGATTGGTTTTGTCGACGACGATGCCACCAAGATTGGGCGCAGTGTCAACGGTGTGCCTGTGATCGGGCCCACAGAAATAACAGCCGTTGTCGCAAGTCAGGGGGTGACGGATATTCTGCTTGCTCTGCCCAGTGTGTCCAGGGATCGTCGGAATGCCATTTTGGAGAGCTTGCGCCATTTGCCGGTACATGTCCGCACGCTTCCGGGCTTGTCAGACTTGGCCAGTGGCCGCGTCACCATACAGGATTTTCGTGAACTCGATGTCGAAGATTTGCTGGGGCGCGATCCGGTGCCCCCGGATATTGCCTTGTTGGCCAAAAACCTGACAGATAAGGTGGTGCTGGTGACCGGGGCTGGGGGCAGCATTGGTGGCGAGTTGACGCGCCAGATTCTGTTGCAACGCCCACGGCAATTGCTGCTGTTTGACCATAACGAGTTTGGTCTTTACGCCATTCATCAGGAATTGCTGGACGTTTGTGCAGCGCTTGGATTGCGACTGGATTTGGTTCCTTTGTTGGGCAGTGTGGCGAATCCTGACCGTTTGGCCGCGGTTTGTGCAACTTATCGACCGTACACGGTGTATCACGCAGCTGCCTACAAACATGTGCCAATGGTTGAAGACAACCCAGGTGAAGGCATTTTGAACAATGTCTTTGGGACGTTGAACATGGCGCAGGCCGCCCTGGCCAGTGGGGTTGCCCATTTTGTGCTGGTGTCCACAGATAAGGCAGTACGGCCCACCAATGTCATGGGGGCAAGCAAACGGATGGCTGAGCTGGTCTTGCAGGCCATGGCGGCCGGCATGCCCAGGACTTGTTTTTGCATGGTACGGTTTGGCAATGTTTTGGGTTCCAGTGGCAGTGTGGTGCCCTTGTTTAGGCGTCAATTGGCTTCTGGCGGACCACTTACCGTGACCCATACCGAGGTCACACGTTATTTCATGACGATTCCTGAGGCCGCGCAACTGGTGTTGCAAGCTGGTGCCATGGCGGAGGGGGGGGATGTGTTTGTGCTGGACATGGGCGAGCCGGTGAAAATCATGGATCTGGCGCGTCGCATGGTGGAGCTTTCGGGGTTGCGCGTGCGCAATGCGTTGCAGCCAGATGGTGACATCGAGATTACCGTGACCGGTCTGCGCCCCGGTGAAAAACTGTATGAAGAACTGCTGATTGGCGACAACCCGACACCCACTGCTCACCCTCGCATCATGAAGGCGCATGAAGATCATCTCAAATGGTCACAACTGGAGCCACATTTGCGTGTTTTGCGTCGAGCAGCAGAAACCAATGATGTGCCCGCGATCAAAAGCGTATTGCAGACTTGTGTGCATGGCTATCAGGCACATTCAGGGGCATGATGCCTGGTATTCGGGTTGCGCAGGTGGTGTCCTGCGGGAGGACGCCGATGACCGGCTGCGCGAAGGGTGTCGCGACATGCGGCACAATTTGCTGTGTCAGACTGTTTCCAATTAGCTGGATGAATCTTCCATGACCAACGTGACCCACATTGCTCCACGCGACAAAGCCGAAATACTGGCGCAGGCGCTGCCCTATATCCGCAAGTTCCACGGCAAAACCATGGTCATCAAATATGGCGGCAATGCCATGACCGATCCTGCACTACAGGCGGCTTTTGCCGAAGATGTGGTGTTACTCAAACTGGTGGGCATCAATCCGGTGGTGGTGCATGGCGGTGGGCCACAAATCGAAACAGCCTTGAAACGTTTGGGAAAGAAGGGCGAATTCATCCAGGGCATGCGAGTGACCGACGCTGAAACCATGGAGGTGGTGGAGTGGGTCCTGGCGGGCGAGGTTCAGCAGGATATCGTCGGTTTGATCAATCACTCGGGTGGCAAGGCGGTGGGGCTGACCGGGCGCGATGGCGGCATGATTCGCGCCCAGAAGCTCAAAATGCTGGACAGTGCCGATGCCAGCAAGGAGCATGACGTTGGCCAGGTGGGTGACATCATCAGCATTGATCCCGGTGTGGTCAAGGCGCTGCAAGACGACGCCTTTATTCCCGTCATCAGCCCCATCGGTTTTGGTGAGAACAATGAAAGCTACAACATCAACGCTGATGTGGTAGCCGCCAGACTGGCCACTGTGCTGAAGGCCGAAAAGCTCATGATGCTGACCAACATCAGCGGTGTGCTGAACAAGGCCGGTGAATTACTCACTGACCTGACGGCCCGTCAAATTGATGGGTTGTTTGCTGACGGCACCTTGAGTGGTGGCATGCTGCCCAAGATCGCCGGGGCTCTGGATGCCGCCAAAAGCGGCGTCAACTCGGTGCACATCATTGACGGGCGTGTACCGCATGTGCTGCTGCTGGAAATTCTGACGGACCAGGCTTTTGGCACGATGATTCGCTCACATTGATGACACGCTACATGACGGAACCGCTCATGACTGCTGTGACACCGGAGCGTCGCTCCCGGCCTAAACCCGGTGAGCGGCGTGAGCAAATTTTGCAGGCCTTGGCGGGCATGCTGGAGCAACCTGACGGCGACCGGATCACCACGGCGGCGTTGGCGGCCCGCTTGCAGGTGAGTGAAGCCGCGCTGTACCGCCACTTTGCCAGCAAGGCACAGATGTACGAGGCGTTGATCGACTTCATTGAACAGACCGTGTTTGCACTGATCAACCAAATCGAGGTCAGGACAGCGGAATCGGGGCGGCGTCGGGTGGCACAGACGGTGGCCATGCTGCTGCAGTTCGCCGAAAAAAATCCGGGCATGGCGCGGGTCATGGTGGGGGATGCCCTGGTGTTGGAACATGAACGGTTGCAACATCGCATGACTCTTTTCTTTGACAAGATTGAAGCGACGCTCAAACAAAGTTTGCGCGAACAGGGCGTCACTGCCAACGCTGTAACCCCAACATTGGAGGCTCAGGTGTGTGCCGCTGTCATGGCGGCATTTGTCCGGGGACGCCTGCAACGTTATGTCAGATCGGGGTTTAAACGCTCCCCGTGTGAACAACTCGATGCCTGTCTGGCGCTGATGCTCGCGGGGTGAGCAGGTCGGCAACCTTTTCTTTCAGGGTAAACCCTTGAATTTGCTAGAAACTTTCCCCTAGAAGCCCTCTGGGCAGTGCACTATCCAGGGAAATGTTGCAAAATAGAACGATCGTTCTTTTTGTTCAACATGACCCAGCTGAATCCTAAACCCAAGCGGAGCCGATCCGCTGACGCCCGAGGCTCTGAAGCCTCGCGTGGTGAACGTGCCTTGCAAAAAGGCCAGCAGACCAAGCAGTTGATCATCAATGCTGCTTTGGGTCTGGCTGAGCAGATTGGCCTGGAGGGCCTGAGTATTGGCGCGTTGGCGGAAGTCACTCGCATGAGCAAATCCGGGGTGTTTGCTCACTTTGGCTCGCGTGAAGAACTGCAGATTTCGGTGGTGCGTGAGTACTACCGGCGGTTTTCCGATGAGGTATTTTTCCCGGCCATGAATGCGCCGCGTGGCTTGCCACGGGTGCGTGCCCTGTTTGCCAACTGGATGAAAGTCGTGGCGGTTGAAATCCAATCCGGCTGCATTTTCATCAGCGGCGCCGTGGAGTTTGACGACCGTCCAGGCCCGGTGCGGGACGCGCTGGCAAGTTCTGTCCAGACCTGGTTGAATGCCATGTACCGTGCCGTAGTACAGGCCCGCGATGAAGGCCATTTGGTCAGCGATGCCGACGCGCAGCAGATGGCGTTTGAAATTCACGGTCTGATTCTGGCGCTGCACTACGAAGCCCGCTTCCTGAAAAATCCGGGAGCCATTGAGCGGGCCAACACCGGATTCGAAAACATTTTGTTGCGCTACGGCAAGGCTGCCGTTCGCGTGCCCCCATTCACTGTCTGATTCCCATTTTTTCTAGGAGAAACCCCATGGCTGTTTACACCCCCCCTTTGCGTGACATGCAGTTTGTCATGCATGAAGTGCTTAACGTCACGGCTGATTTACAAGCTATGCCAGTGCATGCCGAGATGGATGCCGAGACCATCAATGCCGTTCTGGAAGAGGGTGGCAAGTTCGCGACCGATGTGCTGTTGCCACTGAACATTTCTGGCGATGCCGAAGGCTGCCAGCTTGACATCACCACCCATGCGGTGACCACTCCCACCGGCTACAAGGCCGCCTACAAACAGTACATTGAAGGCGGCTGGGCCGCGCTGGCCTGTGACCCCGAGTTTGGCGGCCAAGGCCTGCCGCTGGTGATCAACCAGTGTTTTTACGAGATGATGAACTCGGCCAACCAGGCCTGGACCATGTACCCCGGCCTGACCCACGGGGCCTACGCGGCCCTGCACACCCACGGCACACCCGAGCAAAAAGCCACCTACCTGCACAAGATGACCAGCGGGGAATGGACTGGCACCATGTGCCTGACCGAACCGCATTGCGGTACCGATCTTGGCCTGATGCGCACCAAGGCCGAGCCGCAAGCCGACGGCACTTACCGCCTCACTGGCAACAAAATCTTCATCAGCGCCGGTGAGCACGACCTGGCTGACAACATCATCCACCTGGTGCTGGCCCGCTTGCCTGATGCGCCCCCCGGCATCAAGGGCGTGAGCCTGTTCATCGTGCCCAAATTCATGGTCAATGCGGATGGCTCCCTGGGTGAGCGCAATGGCATTTACTGTGGCGGCCTGGAGCACAAGATGGGCATCAAGTCCAATGCCACTGCGCAGATCGTGCTTGACGGTGCGGTCGGCACCATGGTCGGCCAGCCCAACAAGGGCATGCAGGGCATGTTTGTGATGATGAATGCCGCCCGCCTGGGCGTTGGCAACCAGTCCCTGGGCCTGACCGAGGTGGCCTTCCAGAACGCGCTGGCTTATGCCAAAGACCGCATCCAGATGCGCGCCCTCACCGGCCCCAAAGCCAAGGACAAACCGGCAGACCCGATTCTGGTGCACCCCGATGTACGCAAGATGCTGCTCACTGCCAAGGCCTACGCCGAAGGTGGCCGTGCCCTGCTGTGTTTCAGCGCCATGCTGCTGGAAAAAGAGCACAACCACCCCGATGAAAAAGTGCGCAAAGACTCTGGCGAATTGCTGGCCCTGCTGACACCGATCTGCAAAGCCTTCCTGACCGACAACGGCCACATCTCCACCAATGCCTGCATGCAGGTGTTTGGCGGCCACGGTTTCATCAAGGAATGGGGCATGGAGCAGTTTGTGCGCGACAACCGCATCAACATGATCTATGAGGGCACCAACACCATCCAGAGTCTGGACCTGCTGGGCCGCAAGGTGCTGAGCAACAACGGCGCTACGTTGAAGAAATTTGGCAAGCTGGTGGGTGCCTTGGTGGCCGAAGAAGGTGTCAACGAGAAGATGGCCGAATTCATCACCCCGGTGGCCGTGCTGGCTGATCAGATGACCAAGTTCACTTCTGAGATCGGCTTCAAAGGATTCCAGAACCCCGATGAGGTCGGCGCGGCTGCGGTGGATTACCTGCGTGTGGCCGGTCACCTGGTGTTTGGCTACTTCTGGGCACGTATGGCGCAAGTCGCGCTGCGCCAGATCTCCGCGGGCAACACTGACCCGTTCTATGTTGCCAAGCTGCAAACCGCACGCTTCTACTTTGCCAAGCTGTTCCCCGAGACCGCCACCGCCATGCGCACCGCACGCGCGGGCAGCAAGGTCTTGATGGACACCGATGCAGCCCTGGCCTGAACTTGACCGAAACACCCACAACCGGAGACTTACATGACAAACCAGG
>Ga0209749_1002242_pt1 | contig 13478 bp, 13 predicted proteins | sample EPASupsiteSAE347_FD_187267 | JGI IMG/M metagenome (GOLD analysis project Ga0209749, IMG submission 187267) | Bioremediated contaminated groundwater from EPA Superfund site, New Mexico - Sample SAE3-47 (SPAdes) (version 2) | ecosystem: Environmental > Aquatic > Deep subsurface > Groundwater >... | reverse complement strand
GGCGCCGGATTTGCCGTGGTCGCGGAGGAGGTTAGAAATCTGGCCATGCGGGCGGCGGAGGCAGCGAGAAGTACCTCTACGCTCATTGAAAATACGGTGTCGGCGGTCAGGAGAAGCAGCGATTTAACGCAGCAGACGGCGGAAGCCTTCAAGGAAAATGTGGAAGTGGCGCGCAAGGTGGGCAGCTTGGTCGCGGAGATTGCGGGGGCTTCTCAGGAACAGGCCCAGGGAATCGATCAGATCAACAAGGCGGTGGCGGAAATGGACAAGGTGGTACAGCAGACCGCGGCCAGCGCCGAGAAATCGGCCAGCGTGGCGGAAGAAATGAGTACCCAATCGGAGCAGATGAAGACCTTCGTAGGTGACTTAATCGCCATCATTAGCGGCGGCAGCACTCATGGAGGAGCGGCTACCGGTACGGTTCATAAACAATACCTGCGGTCAAGCAATCCTGAGAAGAAGAACACTTTCGCGCTGGGGAAGCGGCCCGCAGCGGCAACGAGCGCCAAGGGCGTTCGTCCCGATCAGCTTATCCCCCTGGATGAAAAGGATTTCCAGGACTTTTGAGCAATTCCGTCCGATTGTCAATGATCACCGCCTCAAGCGGTGGTCATTGACCGTTACGCCGAAGCTTATCTCTTTAGGATCCCCTTTATAGCTTTATGACAAATTCTGGCATAATAATTGATTAAAATATCTGAATAATGTTCTTGATTTTTTTCATGCAATCGGAATATTTTAGTTCTGTGATATAAAACACATAAAAGGTTCTTGCACTCAGAGATCATTATATTTATTAGTATTCATTCAAAGCAGCAATGGAGATGATGGCATGGGAAAAAAAGTCCTTGTCGTGGACGATGAACCATCGATGCTCGACTTCATGGAGACGGTACTGAAAGACGCCGGATATGAGGTATTTTTGGCCGATGGCGCAGACAAGGCGTTGGCAACTTTTGCCCGCCAGGATGTATCCGTCGTCTTTCTCGACTTGAGATTGTTTGGAGTGAACGGCATGGAACTGTGCCGGCAAATGCGTCAAAAGAAACCCCTCACCATCCTGTATGCCATGACAGGATGGTCCGGCTTATTCGACATCGAGGAATGCCGGGAAGCGGGCTTCGATGATTATTTTGCAAAACCGTTGAGAATCGAAGCGATCCTGAAGGCCGTCGAAGCGGCCTTCGAGAAAAGAGATCGCTGGCTGATGAAATTCAAGTAAATATTACTGGATAAGCGCATATTATGGATGTAGAATATATCAATCCTTTTTTGAATGGAGCCCTCGAAGTTCTAAAGACTATGGCCTCTTTTCAACCCTTACCGGGAAAACCTTACGTGAAGAAAGACGATCTAGCCCACGGCGACGTCTCGGGAATAATCGGGATTACCGGCGACGCCGTCGGCTCCCTGGCAATCAGTTTCAGCGAAATGTGCATCTGCAATATAGTCGGGCGCATGCTCGGCGAAACCTTCACGGCCATAAATAACGAGGTCCTGGATGCCGTAGGGGAGCTGACCAACATGATCTCCGGCGTCTCCCGCACCCAGCTCGAAAAAAGGGGGATGTCCGTCTTTGCCGCTATACCTTCGGTGGTCTTCGGGGCGAACCATACGATCAACCATATTCTGAAAAGCCCGAGTATCGTCATTCCCTTTACCTCTCCCAATGGCCCTTTCTTTGTGGATGTCTGTATCAGGACCGCAAAAGACCCGGAGAAAAAATTATCGGCTTACGGGGTTGTGAACAAACCAACCCTTGCCGGAGGAAGCGCGCCTCCCCCTCCCCTCGCCGTTGTCAAGTCTGACAGCGAGGAAACGGTCGACAGACTGGAACTGTTGAAAAAGAAGCTTTCCGAACTACTTAAGGCCCGAACCTCCATGCAGGATGAGTTGGCGGAAAAACCCTTCATGGAAATGGCCCGGCGAAATCTCTTCAAGAAAAATATCCCCCTTCTTGACGCAAGGATCAAACGCATCAAACTCGACATCGCCACAACGGAAATGCTGCAGAAAATGACAAAAGATGAGCTGGAAAATCCAAAGATTGTCGCCCATTATCAACATTACGGACCAAAGGATACCAATATAAGATGAATACACCAAGGCGGCGAATATGCACGGGAATTATTTTGGGAATGCTTTTGGGAATATTTTCCTACACCAGTATTCTTGCCCTCACCCCCGATCAGGTCATGGCCCTTAGAAAGGCCGGGGTTAGCGACAGGACCATTCAATTGATGATCGAGCAGGAGCGGGATGCAAAACAAAACCCCTACGATACCATTGGGCAGAAAGAAATTACGGACAGCGAAGGAAATCGCTCCGTCATTTACTCAACCGGGAAATCCGACCAAACCTGGGATGCGTCTGAAAAAGAGAAGGTCGACAAGGCCTGGCAAATGCTCCAGAGTACCATCATTGACGGCAGACCGAAATAAACGGAAAGGGATACAAAATATTGTATCATGACCGATCATTCGCAGCACCGCCATCAGATAGAGTCCTTTATAAACCGGATGCCGAGTCTGCCGACAACGGTTTCCAAAGTAATCGAGGTTTGTAACCAGCCCCAGACCTCCCCCAATGACCTCAACCGCCTGATTTCTCTTGACCCCGTATTGACGGGGAAAGTGCTCAAGCTCATCAACTCGGCCTACTTTACCCTCAGGGAACCGGTCACCTCCGTAACCAGGGCGATTATCATGCTGGGCCTCAATACTGTCAAAAATTTGGCTTTAAGCACATCTATTGTCGGTATCTTCAAGGGGGACAGTAAAGATTGGTGCTTTTCCATGAACGATTTCTGGGTTCATTCCCTGGCCGCCGGCGTTACGGCCAGGATACTTGCCGCCAGGCAAGGCCTTCCCCCCGATACCCGGGAAGAATATTTTGTCGGGGGGCTTCTTCACGATATCGGCAAAGTTCCCTTAATGCATTGTTTTCACGAAGAGTACCGTCATATCTTGAAGGCATCACAAGCGCATGGTCAACCGTTATACAGCGCCGAGCAAGAAACCCTCGGTTTCGATCACTGTCATGTCGGCCAAATTATCGCGGAGAAGTGGCGACTTTCCCACAATCTCTCCTCCGCCCTCTCATCACACCATCAAGGGAAGCTGCACTCCCTTGCCGGATTCAGTGACGTTATTGCAGCGGCAAATATCTGCGCAAAAAGCTTTTCCTTGGGATCGGCGGGAGATGGGTCCCTTGAAGACCCGACGCCGATCGTACTGAAGAAGACCGGATCGGACGGTTATGATTTATCCCGGTTCCAGTCGGATGTCTCTACGGAACTTGAAAAAGCAAAAATTTTTCTCGCCGTTTCGGGGTCGTGAAATAACATGAAAATAACTTTTTGGGGAGTCAGAGGTTCCATCCCCTGCCCAGGCAGGGACACCTACCGGTACGGCGGCAATACACCCTGTATCGAGCTGTCTTTTGAAAATATGGACAGATCCCTCATCATCGACGCCGGCTCGGGAATACGAGAACTAGGAAACCTGCTGATGACACGCGATTTTCCCAAGGGACAATTAAACATAGAAATCTTTCTGACTCATACCCATTGGGATCATATCATCGGGTTGCCTTTCTTTACTCCCCTGTATATTCCCGGCGCCAAGGTAAGAATTTACGGACCTGCCTCCAGCGACGGGAATTCCTTGCAGGAAATTGTCGGCAGTCAGTTCAGCTACCATTATTTTCCCATCCGCCATGCCGAACTGGCAGCCCAAATAGATTATGTGGAATTGAAAGAGGGGTTTTGTGACCTTCGCGACGGCATCATCCTAAAAACAAAGTTTCTAAACCATCCCGTAATGTGCCTTGGTTATCGTTTTGAATGCAGAGGACTGGTTTTCTGTACCCTCTACGATACGGAACCTTTCCGAAACGTATTTATTGACGATCCGGCAAACCCCGCTTATAATGAAGGCATGCACCGCGAAGGAGAGCTCATTGCCGCTGAGGAAAATCGGCGCGTCGAGGAATTCATTTCCGGGGCCGATACGGTGGTTTATGATGGACAATATACCCTCAGGGAATATGAATCAGGCAAGATCGGCTGGGGACATACCCCCTGCGAATACGCCATTGCCGCCGCCGCGCGGGCGGGAGTAAAGCGGCTTTGTCTTTTTCATCACGATCCGCTGCGTACGGATGATGAGCTTGATCAACTGACCGAAGCTTTATGCCGGCCCCACCTGTCAGGAGGAATGGATGTCTTCTTTGCCCGGGAAGGCACATCCATGAACATTACATATGATTAAAAAAATCCCCGTAAAAAAACTGGATGTGGGAATGTACGTCAATTTACCCACCTCGTGGATGTCCCATTCCTTCATCAAGAACAATTTTCTTATTTCCTCCCGGAGCCAAATCGATAAAATTATTCAGACCGGCCTGAAAGAAGTAAATATTGACACCTCATTGGGAAAAGATATCGCTGACGAGGTCATTCCTGTCGAACCGGCGCCGATTGTCCCGGAGACCGTTCAAAAGGCTGCTACGGAAACGCTGCGGGAAATGATTCGCGATCCCAATCTCGCCCCGGAAAAGAAGGCCCGGGCGGTGCAGCATTATTCACGGGAAATGATGAAGAACCTTCTGGAAACCCCCACGGCTGAAAATATCGGCGCAGTCATGACGACAATCTCCGAGGTTGTCGACCTGATTGTCACCGATGATAAAACAAGCCTTTATCTATTGGATATCACGAGCCACGATTTTGCCACATACACCCATTCGGTGAATGTAGGCATTGTATCCATTTCCCTGGCCAAGGCCTTGTACGGGCAATCGGACAGCCACGACATGCACGCCCTCGGAGCGGGATTTTTTTTACACGATCTGGGAAAGACCCGGATTGATCTATCGATTATCAACAAACCGGGAAAATTGAATGATCAGGAATGGAAAGAGATGCGTCAACACCCGGATCACGGTTTTAAAATCCTCACGGAAACGGAAAAGCTTAACAAAGAAAGCCGCGTCATTGTCCTTCAACACCACGAAAGGAATGATGGTTCCGGCTATCCTCTCGGCATCAAGGGCGACGATATTCATCCCTACGGGCGCATCTGTTCCGTTGCCGACGTTTACGACGCCCTGACTTCCATTCGCCCTTATAAGCCGAAAATACCCCCCTTTGAGGCCCTCCGGATAATGCAGAAGGAAATGATCCACCATTTCCATCGGGATGTCTTCGAACAATTCGTACTGATGCTCGCTTCGGCTATAAAAGCCTAAAGACCGATCATAAAATAAAACGTCTATCTACCCTTAAAGTTCGCCTGGCGGCGCTCGATGAGGGACATAACCCCTTCGGCGGCGTCTTCCGATTGCATCACTTTCAGGAGTTTCGGCATGATCTCCCGAACGCCGGCGGTGAAACCATCGTATGCCGCCGTCTTGGCCAGGGAAAGAGTCGCCTGGACAGCAAGGGGCGCCTGGGCGGCGATCTTTTCCGCGATTTTCAATGCCTCCTCAAGCTGTTTCCCCGGTTCCGTGATTTCCTGCACCAGGCCGAAGCGATAGGCGTCCTCGACGTTGAATTCGTCCCCGGTGAGAAGATAACGCATGGCGTTTCCCCAACCCGCCGTCTTGGCCATGCGGATCGTTGCTCCGCCGAAGGGGAAGATGCCCCGCTTCACTTCCAACTGGGCAAAGCGAGTATCCGATGCGGCAACCACGATATCGGCAGCGAGGGAAAGTTCCGTTCCGAGGGTATAGCAACGGCCCTGAACGGCCATGATCAGCGGCTTGGAAAGCATGCGGCCATGAACGGCAAAGGGATCGATCTCCCCTTCCTTAATGAAGGGCTCCCCTTTGGCGACATGAGGCGCTACATCCCCCAGATCCAGACCGGCGGTAAAATGACTGCCCGCAGCAAAAACAACGGCACAGCGCAAATTCGCATCCGCATCGTATTCGCCAAAGGCTTTGGAGAGATCGAGAAGCATGTCCCAGGTAAAAGCGTTCATCTTGGAAGATCGGTGCACGCCGATCAAAAATACATGGCCCCTAATTTCACGGCTGATGGTTCCTTCTTTGATTTCGGTCATAATTTGTACTCCTTCTTTTCTTAGCGATGACATATATTTGGTCGGGGCGGCAGGATTTGAACCTGCGACATCAAATGTAAACTGTTGTTATCATTGGGCGTCAATTGTTAATGATAAGACGCTGATAACGACCATTTATTATTAAAGTTTCTATATTCTAACAAATCTAATGTCAATGACAAAATATCAATCAGATATTTTGTCAGACTTCAAAGCCTCTGTGTGTTCTCCGACATGAAAGTGACCAAGAGGACTTAAATCTGTCGAAATTCTCTTTGCTAATTGTCTGCCTCTGTAATCGTTTGCTGTTCCCTAAATTAAAGATTTACTAAAAAGGGTCGATCGGTTATATTAAAGACAAAGGTTTACAAGAGGGGTGCGCCATGGGACAAAAAGCCGACATAAGATTAGACGTGTTGATTATTAAAGAGGAAGATCATTATCTTGCCCATTGCCTTCAGTTCGATCTTGTCACGACAAACGATTCGTTAGAAAGTGTTAAGCAGGATATGATTGATCTTTGCCGCGCTCACATTGAAAACTCATATGCGTACGATAACCTTGAATATCTGTTTTCCCCGGCCCCAAAAGAGGTATGGAAGGCTTACCTTGAAGCGTCAACAAAAGAAGGATGCAGCGTTGAAAATAAGACGCTCGATGATTCTTTGCACCTGAATCCGTTCTCCGTCCAGGAAATTTACTGTCATGCCTAAAACCTACAGCGTCGGTGATTTCATAAGACGCCTAAGAGATTTCGGCGTCATTGATCTTCCATGGAAATCAAAATATTTTCCCTACCTATCGAATCTTTTCTTGTAACCATTTCTGTACTTGGCGAAAACAGACAATAAAAAAGGGCCTACGTAAACGACGTAAGCCCTTGATTTTACTGGTCGGGGCGAGGTGATTTGAACACCTGACATCCTGCTCCCAAAGCAGGCGCGCTACCAGGCTGCGCTACGCCCCGTTGTCCGTCAGTTTTTCAGGAAAAAACTTGCTTTGCAAGTACTTTTTCAATTCATGAACCGCCTGGGAACGATGACTCAGTTTATTTTTTTCCGCCGCCGTTATCTCCGCCACGGTCTTTCCCTCCTCCGGCAAATAGAAAAGGGGGTCGTAGCCGAACCCGTAACCGCCGCGAAACTCATTCCCGATCCGCCCGCGCCAACGTCCCTCAAAAGCCTTATACTCCCCGGAAGGAAAATAAAGGACCAGGACACAGCGGAAGGTGGCCCCTCTTTGCGGGACGGGAACATCCTGCAGGGCCATAAGGAGCTTTTGGTTGTTCTCCTCATCGGTGGCGTCCGCGCCGGCATAGCGTGCGGAAAAAATCCCCGGCCCTCCCCCGAGATGGTCCACTTCCAATCCCGAATCGTCGGCCAGCACGGGCATGCCGGTAAAATTGGAAATAGCCTGCCCTTTCAGCAGGGCGTTCTCAAGAAAGGTCCCGCCGTTTTCCACTACATCGGGAGCGTTGGGAAAATGATTCAGGGAGAGAATCTCAAGGGGAAGCTCCGACAGCATGTCTTTGATCTCGTCGATCTTCCCTTTATTTTTCGATGCAATTACAATTGCTGTCAGCGTCATTGGCCTACAGGCCTTCTTTAACGCCGCGGCTGATGGCCTTGGCAATCTCCAGTTGAACCTTGTCGTCGGTAACTTTCTTTCTGTTTTCCTTGTTGGTCAGGAAACCGATTTCAATAACTACCGCCGGCACATTGATTCCTTCCATCAACGGGATCGGCGCCTCCCGGAGACCTCTGTTTTCCTTGGGAAAAACACCATCCAGATACTTCTGTATATACTGGGCCAGTCGTACCGAGTCATTGAGATGCTTGTTCTTCGTCATATCCTTGATGATCGCCGATGACTCGCTGCGCGTTTCTTTTTCCGTTCCGAAGCCGGGAAAATAGATTTCGTAGCCTTTTGACTTGTTTCCAAATCCCCCATTGATATGGATGCTGAGCACAAGGAGGGGGTCACTGTTTTTAATCAGTTGGATACGATCTTTCAAGGAGATTTCCTTGTCGGCGGACCGGGTGAGGATGACCCGCTTAAAGCCTGAACGGTTCAATTCTTTTTGCAGGGCCAGGGCGATGCGCAAATTAAGATCCTTTTCATATGCCGTGTCGGCAACCTTAACCCCGAGGTCGGGACCGCCGTGTCCCGCATCGATGATGATTGCCTTGCTGAGGCGCTCCTGTTGAGCCGACGCTTGTCCGGCGAAGCAACAGATTCCCAGAACGACAAGGATCGTATAAATACTGATAATCTTGAATTTCTTCATTTTCCCTACCTTTAATGTGGGCGCTACATACTGCATAACGCCCCTGCCTGTCAATATGGAACACGCGATCATGTTTTCTTCGGACGCTCGATGGACATGACGCATTTGAGTTTTTTTACGGCGGCAACCACTTGATTGAACTGTTTCAGGTCGTGGACATCGATCCGGAAGTTGCAAATCGCCTGCAATTCGGGAGTCGTTTCCACTTCTGCATGGCTGATGTTGATATCCAGCGAGGATATTACGGAACTTACTTCCGCGATGACCCCTTTCCTATCCTGACAGACGACGCGCATATCGACGGCATATGTCTGTTTTTCCTTTATATTCCATGATACCTCGATGACCCTTTCCGGGTCCAGTTCCTGAATATTCGCACACTGGGCGGTATGGATGGTTATCCCCCTTCCCCGGGATATATACCCGACTATTTCATCTCCGGGGATAGGATCGCAGCAGCGGGCAAATTTGACGAGGACATCCTCAATTCCCGTAAGGGAGATTCCCAGGTTCGCGGTGCCTTTTGTTTTTTTCCTTGCCTTCTCGGCGGGCGCCTCTTCCGCCTTGGCGGCTGCCTCGGGAAGAAAACGGTTGACGATATGCTTAGCCGAGAGCCTTCCGTAACCTATCAGCGCCATAATCTCGTCGGGGGAGTTGACATTATGCTCCTCATAGAGCTTTTTCAGATCCTCCGATTTCAGCAATTGGGAAAGCTTGAGGCTGTGCTTCTTAAATTCCTTCTCCAGGATCTCCCGTCCGATCTCGATACTGCGCTTTCTTTCCTCCGTTTTGATCCAGTTTTTGATTTTGGAGCGCGCCCGGGAGGTAACTGCCCATTTCAGCCAGTCCTTCCCGGGATGATGTCCGGCCTGAGTGATGATCTCCACGGTATCCCCGTTCTGGAGTTCATATTTCAAGGGCACGATATTCCGGTTGACCTTGGCCCCGATACATTGATGCCCCACATCCGTATGGATGCTGTAGGCAAAATCGAGCGGTGTTGCCCCTTTGGGAAAGGCCTGGACGTCGCCATTCGGTGTAAATACGTAAACTTCATCAGGGAAAAGGGCCAGTTTCAAATTGGCCATGAACTCCCTGGGATTGTCGACTTCGTGCTGGACATCGAGAAGTTCCCGGAGTTTCATGATCTGTTGATCTTCCGTACCCAGGTCCGCCCGCTTTTCTTTATAGCGCCAGTGGGCGGCTATCCCCTCTTCCGCCCATTCATGCATTTCCCGCGTCCGGATCTGAATCTCGACCCGCTCTCCGTACGGACCGATGACGGTGGTATGGAGGGAGCGGTAGCCGTTCGCCTTGGGCATGGCAATTCGGTCCTTGAAGCGGCCCGGAACGGGTTTCCAGAGGGCATGGACGATGCTCAGAGCCTCGTAGCAATCCCTGTCCTTATCCGTGTCCAGGATAATTCTGAAAGCGATAAGATCGTAGACCTCGTCAAAATCGATGCGCTGGTTCAGCATTTTCATATAAATACTGTAAAAATGCTTGGCCCTTCCTTCCACTTCCCCCTTGAGTCCGTATTTCGCAATCTCCTTCTCTATGAACCCTTTGACCTCTTCCGTATACTGCTCCCGCTGTTCCTGCCTCTTCTCAATCCGTCGGGAGAGTTCGCTATAGGCGTCGCTTTCGAGATAACGGAAGGACAGATCCTCCAGTTCCACCTTCATCCAGTTGATGCCGAGACGATTGGCCAGAGGAGCGTAAAGATCGAGGGTCTCCGTGGCGATGTACCTCTGCTTGTCCGGGGGCTGATAATTAAGGGTTCGCATGTTGTGAATACGATCGGCAAGGCGGACAACAAGAATCCTCAAATCGGCGGACATCGCCAGAATCATCTTCCGGAAATTTTCCGCCTGACGCTCCTCCTGTGATCCCAAGGTAATCTTGCTGATCTTGGTAAGACCATCGACAAGAAACGCCACGTCTTTACCGAATGCCCCTTCGATCTGGGCGGTCGTGGTAAGGGTATCTTCCACGGTGTCGTGGAGGAGACCGGTAATAATGGTCGCGGCGTCCATCTTCATATCCGTTAGCATACCGGCAACTTCCAGGGGATGGGTCAGATAGGGCTCACCGGAGAGCCGCAGTTGTCCCTGATGCACGGAAGCGGAAAAGATATAGGCCTTCTCGATCATTTCCTGATCTTCCGGAGGGAGATAAGTCTGGATTTTGTCAAGTATGTCGGTAATACGACGCATGGAGTCTTTCAGGACATCATTTTTGACGGATAGTGCTTAATATGAAATTTATCGCCTCTTCGACGGATAAGATACCGACTTCCCCCGACCTTCTGTCTTTGATCTCTACTTTTCCCGCCGCGAGGTTTTTGGGGCCGATAGTCACCCGCAGGGGTATGCCGATCAAATCGGCGTCCTTGAACTTCACCCCTGCCCTTTCATCACGGTCATCCAAAATGACCTCGACGCCCTGGGCCAAAAGATCCCCGTAAAGCTTTTCGGCGGCTGCGGCAAGATCCGGGGCATTCATGTTGACGGGGGTAATGATCACCTGATAGGGGGCAATGGCCAGGGGCCAGATGATGCCGTTGTCATCATGATACTGCTCGATACATGCCGCGACGGTCCGGCCGACGCCGATCCCGTAGCATCCCATGACCATGTACTGCTCTTTCCCGTTCTTGTCGAGATAAATGGCCTTCATCGCCTTGCTGTATTTGGTCCCCAACTTGAAGACATGGCCCACCTCGATTCCCCGGGCAAAACGTATTTCCCCGGCGCACCGCGGGCAGGGATCGGTTTCCCGGACAACGCGCAGGTCGGCAAACGCCGCTACTTTGAAATCCCGCTCAAAGTTAACGTTCTTCAGGTGATAATCCTCCCTGTTGGCCCCGACAACCATGTTTGTAAGGTTCATCAGCGAATAATCGGCCAGGGTGCGGCACTTGATCCCCAGGGGCCCGACGAACCCCCGGGGCGAACCGGCCACATCGTAGATCATGTCTTCCATGGCCATTTCCAGGATGTCGCAGCCCAGGTAGTTTTTGACCTTGATCTCATTTACCTCTTCATCCCCCCGGACCAGCACGGCAACGGGAACTCCGTCGGCGCAAAAGACGAGGGTCTTGATAACATTCTCCGGTCGGACCTGAAGAAAGGCGCATACTTCTTCGATGGTCCGCACCTCCGGGGTGTGTATTTCTTCCCGGGGCAAAAATGACGATCCGTCAATTTCCTGCCCCTCCGGCCTGGCAATTTCCGCCTTTTCCAGATTGGCGGCGTAGCCGCAACTTGCGCAATAAGCCATCCCATCTTCGCCGGAATCGGCGATGACGAGAAACTCGTGGGAATAGCTGCCGCCGATGCTGCCCGTATCCGCTTCCACGGGGCGGAATTTCAGGCCGCAACGCTCGAAAATCCGGTTATAGGCCTCAAACATCTTCTGATAACTGAGATCTGCGTTCTCCATATCGATGTCAAAGCTGTAGGCGTCTTTCATGGAGAATTCACGGCACCGCATCAGCCCGAAGCGGGGACGCATTTCATCGCGGAACTTCGTCTGGATCTGATATAGATTCTGGGGAAGCTGCCGGTAAGACTTGACGCCGTTCCTGACGATATCCGTAACGACCTCCTCATGGGTGGGTCCGAGGCAGCATTCGGAGTCCCGGCGGTCGCGGAAGCGGAGCAGCTCTTTCCCGTAAAAGTTCCAGCGTCCCGACTCCTTCCATAACTCCGCCGGCTGGACCGTGGGCATGAAGATCTCCTGGGCCCCGGCGCGGTTCATTTCCTCCCTGATGATCTGCTCCACCTTCCGGATGACGCGATAGCCCATCGGGAGATAGGAATAGACCCCGCTTGTCAATTTCCTGATCATTCCCGCCCGCAGCATGAGCTGATGACTGATCACCTCCGCATCGGAAGGGATCTCTTTGATTGTCGGCAGGAACATTTGTGAGTAACGCATCAGGCCTCCTTTTTTTCCTTTATTATATCCTCAATCTCCGCCAATAAGACCGCGACGAAGTCTTCTTCTCTGACTTTCCTGATAATCCGCCCCTTCCGGAACAGCATCCCCGCTCCCCGGCCCCCCGCTATGCCGACATCCGCTTCGGCCGCCTCCCCCGGGCCATTCACGACGCAACCCATCAAGGCGATCTTCAGATAGTCTTTCCGCCCCGCCAGACGTTTTTCCACGGCCCGGGACAACTTCAGGAGGTCGATCTCGCATCTGCCGCAGGTGGGGCAGGAGATGATGTCCGGTCCGATCATACGTATTTTCAACGTCCGGAGGATACCATAGGCGACAGGAATTTCGTTGACCGGATCACCGGTGACGGAAACCCTGATCGTATCCCCGATCCCCTGATAAAGGAGCGTCCCGATACCGATGGACGATTTGACCGTTGCCCTCATCAGCGAACCCGCCTCGGTAACGCCGAGATGGAGGGGATAGTCAACTTTTCCGGAAAGAAGTTGATAAGCCCGGATCATCACCGTCACATCCGATGATTTCAGGGAAACCTTGATCTGATCAAAACCAAGGTCCTCAAGGAGGCGGATATGGCCCAGGGCGCTCTCCACCAGCGCGTCGGCGTCCGGACCGTGATGCTTTTCCAGCAGATCTTTCTCCAGAGATCCCGCATTGACGCCGATGCGAATCACCGTCCCGTGTTCCCGGGCCGCCTTGACAATCTCGGGAATGGCCCTTTTATCCATGTTCCCCGGATTGATGCGAATGCCTTCCACTCCGGATTCGATAGCCATAATCGCGAGGCGATGCTGAAAGTGGATGTCGGCGATCAAGGGGATATTGATCTTTGCCCTGATTTTCGCAATGGCTGCCGCCGCCGCCTCGTCCGGGACGGCAATACGGACAATCTCACATCCCGCCTTCTCCAGCCTGCGGATCTGGGCCAGCGTTTTACCGACGTCCCGGGTGTCCGTTGAGGTCATGGACTGGACCGACACCGGGGCGTCGCCGCCAATTCGTACCTTGCCAAGAAAGACCGGTCGCGTTTTCCTTCTGTAATGATCCGTCATAAACCCCATCCCCACCCCGCCCCTCCCCTTGAAGGGGAGGGAGCTAAACGGTAATGAAGATCATGTTGCCCATCCCCACCCCAACTGTCTCCTAGAAGGGTTGGGAGG